>Ga0209613_1000361_pt1 | contig 55371 bp, 62 predicted proteins | sample BioC13SIPDNA_2_FD_185747 | JGI IMG/M metagenome (GOLD analysis project Ga0209613, IMG submission 185747) | Anaerobic biogas reactor microbial communites from Washington, USA - Biogas_R2_A C13 SIP DNA (SPAdes) (version 2) | ecosystem: Engineered > Bioreactor > Anaerobic > Unclassified | place...
TTCGTTTTCGGGCAGCGGGAGCTACGCGGTGATGGTGGGGCACATCACGCTCAGCGGGGATTTGAAAGAGGGGGGCGGCAGCGGCTGGTTGAACGAGAGTTCCAGCCAGACGGTGAGTACCGGCGGGGTGACGGTCAGTTCGGGCAGCGGCTTGAGTCTGAACTACTCGCACGGGCAGTACTCGTATTCGGGCAGCGGGACGTATGCCAACGCGACGACGACCAGCAGTTCGGGCGGCTCGACGACGACGACCATCGACGAGTTCCTGGAGGTACACGGGGGCGAGACGTGGTCTTCGAAGAACTCGACGAGCTACAGTTCGAGCAACGCGGGTCAGACGACGGTCACGTCCAGTCTGAACAGCGGGGTGTCGCAAGGCGGGTTCACGTATTCGGGCAGCGGCAGCACGACCAGCGACTGGACGTGGGGCGATACGAGCCAGGGCGGGAAGAGCAACAGCTTCAGCGAGTGGGCGGGCTCCGAGACCGGCCATTACCAGAACAGTTGGGAGAACTCCACCAGCAGCACGACCTATCCGGACGGCAGCACCACGAAGACGGTATCGCAGAGCGGCTCGAACGAGTCGGGCGGGCAGGTGACGTACACCAGCTTCGGCAGTAGTTCGGGTCAGTCGTGGGAGAACTGGAGCGGCTACAGTTCGTCGGACTGGTATGACAGCACGAGCACATACCAGGCGCACGACGACTACAACTACAAGCACATGTGGAACGACACGTCCACGGAGACGACCGGGGGCGGCTCGGCTTCAGGCAGCGGCTCGGGCAGTGGCTCAGCCTCGGGTTCGGCATCAGGCAGTGCTTCGGGCTCGGGAAGTGGGAGCGGCTCGGGTTCGGGCGGGACGAACAACGTCAGCGGATACGAGACGACTTCGAACACTTGGAACGGCGGCTGGTCGGAGACGTACAGCTACGGTTCGGGTTCGGGGAGCGCGAGCGGCAGCGGCTCGGGCTATAGTTACACGTCGGGCTCGACCAGCAGCAGCGGTTCGTCGAGCGGGAGTTCATATGCGGAGACGGTGAATTATCCGGGGTACTACTGGGACGCGTATCTGGGAGGCGGGTACTTTTACCAGGGCGGCGGAGCGGTGGGCGGAGGCGGCTCGCCGGGCGGCGGGGGAGCCAGCCGGGGGAGCATGCCGACATTGGGCACGCCGGGCAACGGCAGCGGCCCGGTGGAAGGCCAGCGGCCCAGCGCCGGGGGCGGTCCGGGCGGTGGCAGCGTGCCCAGCCCGGTCGTGATCCCGAACCTGGGCGGCGGACCGGGAGGCGGAGGCGGCCCAGCGCCGCGCAGCCTGTACGGAGGCGAGTCCTTGGGCGGCGCGGGCGCGGCGCTCGGATACGGCGGGACGGATTCGCTGGCCGGCTACTTCGGCGTGGGCTACAGCGAGACGGGCGGCGGGACCACGGGCGGCAGCAGCGGCAGTGACGGTGGCGGGTACATGCCCAACTACACGCCCACAGGCGGCGAGCAGGACGGCGGGCAAACCCTCTCGCCCACGCTCAACCGCAACGCCGCCGCCGAGGGCAGCACCGATCAGCCCGCAGCCAGTGGCAGCGGCGGTGCAAACAGCGGCAGCGGCAGCCCCGCGGCTCCCTCACAGCCTGCCAGCAACCCCCAAGGCCCGGTTTCCGGCCAGCAGCCGGCGCAAGGGGCTCACGCTCCGAGCCCAACACCGCCCAGCGGGAGTCCGCCCGGAGCATCTACGCCTTCGGGCGAAGATGCTCAACCTGGCCAATACCCAAGCGGCTATGAGTACAACTGGCGTATGGGCAGTCGTGGTGGGCCGACGCCAGTGATTGCTTCCAACCTCTCGCCGCGCGATCAAGCACTTGCGGACATCTCAGCAAATCGCAGTAACTACAAGAAACTTGCGTCGGATAGCTTCTTCAAAATGCTAAAGAGCCATCCCCCAACTGGAAAGAACCTGCCTTCATCTTTCACTGATGCAGATCTAAGGGCAATTGCTGACGCGCTTGCCGACGAATACATCAACGCAGTAGTGCAATTCTTGAAAGATCATTGGGGCGCAGAGCCGTGGAAAGGAATTCGATGGAGAGACGCGGTCAAGACGCACGTATCAGATGACGACAGACGAGCCGCGCCTGTTTGTGAAGATGTCATGCAAGCTATGCAAAACTACTTGGGCAATGTCTTTGATGGCGGATTGACACACACGGTGCAATTGCCTAGCGGACAGGAAATAAGATTGAAAGACGTAGTTGAGTTGAAGTACGGGCAGAGTTGGGCTCCACTTCAACCGAATTTCCCGGCGCAGAAAGTGGGCCAGCACAATTTCATGGTCCTGTACCCTAAGGGATATTCCCCCCCGGAGCATCCAGGACTCGAATCGGATTCTGTTATCCGCATTCTCGATCCGTGGCCCAACATTCGTCCCGGTGTGTATACTACAACCAGCTATATATTTCTCACTCTGCCTTGGGGTATATTCAATCGTGTGAATGCGATTGGTGCTAACAATGATGAAGTTCGGGACGTGACAAACAAGGAGGGGAGCAGGAGGTGGGGTGTCTGGCAGGATTTTTGGAGTCGGTTTCACCCCAATATGCACTGATTTGGAGAGTCTGAGGGTCTGCGTTCAGAACACGGCTGTGCTGGTTCTGACTTCGAGGCCTACGTCGCTGTATGGCCGGTGTGAAAGGTGTCGTTTACTCAGCATTGAGTTGAATGGCGTTCATCGGAGAGAGGTGGCCATGGGTACTGCGTCGACTCCGCGGCTAAGGCTTTGGCCGCCGCTGCTTCTCCTTCTTGCGTTGACGATCCTGATGTTGCCGAGCGAAAGGTATCCTGCGGCGTCATTCGCGTTCTTGGGCATCTTCTTAGTTTTTCTATGCTGGATTGCCGCAGGATGTCTGACACGCCTCGCACGAGGAGTTCCGGACGGTTTTGAATTCGCAGTAGCAAGACTACACAACTGGGGGGTTCCACTTCTTCTCCTGGCACTGGCTGTAATCCTGCCCGCATTGCCACACGGCATAAGTGACCACGTAATGAGAGAACAATGCGCTCATGGTATGAAAGACGTGGGCATGGCATTGCGCGCGTATAATGACGAACACGGTCGTTTTCCGCCAAACTGCATAACCGGCGAGGACGGCCGGCGCTTGCTCAGTTGGCGAGCGACGTTGTTGCCTTATTTGGACCACGTAGAATTGTATAGTGAATTGCGACTGAACGAGCCGTGGGACAGCGATTTCAATCGAGCCGTGCTGGAGAACGACAACACTTCTGCACGAGCAGTATTTCGGTGCTGGGCATACAATGCATCCCCCCGGAACAACGCCAATTACGTGCTCCTTCTTCCGCCAGGGACAGAGTGCGATCAGCCGGTCGAAGTTCAAGATGATCAAGCCGCCACAAACTCGGCAGCCATTCTCCTGATCGAGACAATTGAATCGGGTATTCACTGGGCTGAGCCGCGAGATTTCAGCGTCGGCGACATCAGCTTCCGGGTTAATAATCCGGATCGCAGGAGCATAAGTAGTGTCCATCGAGGAGGGGCTAACGTGTTGTTTGATGATGGACACGTGGAGTTCATGTCCAACTCAATCGATCCGGAAGTGCTTCGCAAGTTAACAAGAGTCGACGCCAACGGCGGCAGAGCAGGATGCCGATAATGCATGCGTTTTGCGCGTCAAAAAAAACTCCTCCGACGGATTAGATTAGATCTTTGGCAATTTGGACTTAAGCGTGAAATCGGGCCCGGGGTACTACTGGGACGCGTACCTGGGAGGCGGTTACTTTTATCAGGGCGGCGGCGCGGTGGGAGGAGGCGGCTCGCCGGGCGGCGGGGGAGCCAGCCGGGGAAGCATCCCGACCTTGGGCACGGCGGGCGCTGGCAGCGGCCCAGTGGAAGGCCAGCGGCCCAGTGCCGGGGGCGGTCCGGGAGGCGGCAGCGTGCCCAGCCCGGTCGCCATCCCGAACCTGGGCGGCGGTCCGGGAGGCGGAGGCGGCCCAGCGCCGCGCAGCCTGTATGGGGCGGAGTCGTTAGGCGGCGCGGGCGCGGCGGCCGGTTACGGCGGGACGGAGTCGCTGGCCGGGTACTTCGGTGTGGGGTATAGCGAGACGGGCGGCGGGACCACGGGCGGCAGCAGCGGCAGCGATGGTGGTGGGTACGTGCCCAACTACACGCCCACGGGCGGCGAGCAGGACGGCGGTCAAACCCTCTCGCCCACGCTCAACCGCAACGCCGCCGCCGAGGGCAGCACCGATCAACCCGCAGCCAGTGGCAGCGGCGGTGCCAGCAGCAGTGGCAGCCCCGCGGCTCCCTCGCAGCCTGCCAGCAACCCGCAAGGCCCCGTTTCCGGCCAGCAGCCGGCGCAGGGAACTCGAAATCCAAGCTCAGGACCCGCGCAAGGCAGTCCGCCTTCGGCTACGATGCCGCCGCGAAGCGGCGGCTTTCCCTACGAGGGATCTTGGGGACGCGGGCGGCGCCGAAATCCACCCAGCCCGGCCAAGTCGCTCCAGGGTCGCCTCCTGCAACAGCAAAGCAAGCCGGACCTTCCGAGCATAAAGTGAAGTTGCCGCCCAAGGGTTTTGGCACCGATCTTTGGAGGACGGTTATCCCTCCATCTCAGAAGTGGATATTATTGCGCGGCGTCAAAGTCCTCCGCTAGAAAGACACATTGAGACTCCCAACACACGCTAAGCCGCTGGGCGTGGAAGGGGACATGGGGTGGGTAGGCGTTGTCAAGCCTGGCGAGTTCGTCGGGCCAACGGGGACTGGCCCTTGTGTAGGTGTCATATTGGTGCCGCCCAAAGCAGGTATGCCGACGTACGTATCCCACTTTTCGAGTGGAACAGATGTGTCTGAGGCATTTGAGAAACTGAATGCACCGCTGAACGCACAGGGCTACGTCGCGTACATCTGCGGAAATGAGTGGAATAAGGAGCCCAGCGATAACGAACAGCGACTACACACGCTCACCAATGCTGTCGGCTGGCTTCGCGACCACGGTTACAGCATTGAGGGCTACGTGCCGGGTGTAGCCATGTACGTAGACGATCAAGGCAACGTGTATTGGGGAACTCCGGACGGCACTCGCACTTCCGATTATGAGCGAGACTTAAGCCCTCCAGGGCCGTCTTCCAAGCAGCGGCCTGTTCCTGATTGGCCTATGAATGAGTGGCAAGGACAGTTTATCGACTAGCCACGGAGGCTAATTCATGCGATTCTCTTTCCCTCGCCAGAGGCGCTTAGTCCTTTGGTCTTGTGGTGCGATCCTTGCTATTCTTGTGGTCCTATTCGTAACTGCCGTCCAAAGGCAACGCGCAGCCGCAAATCGGTCGGTTTGCGCCGGCAGGCTTACGTTCATCTGTACTGCGCTGCATGAGTATCACGACCGCAATGGGCGATTCCCTCCAGCCCAGATCGTCGATAGGCAGGGCCGCCCGATGCACAGTTGGCGAGCACTGATTCTGGAGTTCGTGGACCGGGACCTTTTCCAACTGTACGACTTCTCGGAACCGTGGGACGGTCCCAACAATCGCAAGCTCGCTTATCGTATGCCGCGTCCTTACTCCTGTCCGAGCGATCCCGATGCCGCGACGGACGGCTTCACAAGCTATGTAGTCGTCGTGGGCCACGGAGCGGTCTTCTCTCCCGGACAGAGTGCGTCCATGCAGGAGGTTTCTGATCCCGCCAATACGATTCTTCTCGTGGAGACAGCGGGGACCAACATTCCATGGCTAGAACCCAAGGATTTGTCGTTGGACGACGCGGCACTGTCCGTAAACGATTGGTCGCGGCCGACTATTGCCAGTCGTGATTCGTTGGGGGCGGGAGTCTGTCTCGTGGACGGGAGAAAGTTGAGATGGGAGATTCTCCCGCAAAATGTGAGAGAAATGTTCATGGTGCGGAAGCCAAATAGCAAGTGAACCAGCAAGTCGTTGACACGGTAGCCTCGATGACGCCCTCGTATAGTTGGCTCCGGAATTGTGTCGATCGACATATCGCTCCAGTAGTCCTCTTAGTGGACCATGGAGCACCATGGAGCCAATCCGGTCCATTAGACCCGAATACGTTGTACCCGTAGCCCGCGAACGGTTAGCGGAACGGCCACAGGTTACTTGGCGGGCCATCAAGGACTTGCTTTCACTTGGTTGTGCGAGCGGATACCATGAAATGACATTACCTCTCTGGAATGTTTTTCCAAAAGGAGCAGGCCGTGAGTCTGTTGTTGGTTATTCCTTTATTCTCCGACGTGTTTGGTATGTTCGCAGACGAACTCCTTGGTGCCGATAAGTCGGAGGCGCAGACACTCGTGGAACAACTCGATTCAATCAACTTTGCGGATCGCCAGAAGGCCAGTGAACAGCTTTACGACGCGGGGCAGGCTGCTTTTCCAGCCTTGATCGAAGCCGTCAAGAGCGATAGTCGCGAAGTCTCGACGCGCGCGATCGAGATCTTTCGTCGGCACCTGGAGGGCAGTGGCGAGCAGACGCAGAAGGCAGCTCGCGAAGCGCTGGAATCGCTGGCCAAGAGCAACCACGCCAAGGCGGCCCGACTGGCACAGCAAACGCTCCATCCGAACCCGCATCATTCTCCCGAAGATCCATTCGGCATCATGCCCGCCCAGATCCAAGTCCACCACCGTGTCAACATTTCGATCAAGGTCAACAACGGCATCAAGGTCGTCGAAGTTGACGAGAACGGCAAGAAGATCAAGATTCACGAAGAGCCCAATAACATTACAATCGAGATTAGCGGCGGCGAGAACCAGCCCAAGATCGCCGAGGAAGTTACCGCGAAAAACACAGAGGAACTGGAAAAGAATCACCCCGAGGCCTACCGCCTCTACAAGCGGTATGCTGACGGCAATGCCCGACGCGGTCTTGGCCCACCCTGGGTGCCGCAAGCAGATCGCCCCGCTCACCCGGCCGAACGGCTGTGGAAACTGGACTGACCAATCACCCAAGCTCCAACGGTCAACTGCTCAGATAAGGGGACTTCTCATGTCTGTACCTGGGATTACGCGATGTGTTCTCTCTGTGGTTTTAGCTCTACTGTTCGGAACAGCCGCGACGGCTGAGCAGCCACCCATGCCTCGCTACCGGTGCAACCCTGGAGACCGGTTCTCCTACGACGTCAAGATCGTGATTGACTTGGGCGACGAGGTCAGGACGTTGGCCGGTGCGCCGACGCTCGTGGTCACGTCTCTGCAAGAGGGCGAAATCGAACTAAAGTTAGAAGGAGGACTGAAAACGGAGCGACAACGCAAGCAACCGCAGCCTGCTGGGCCTGACCCTTTCGGCCCGCATTTTGACGTGCGTCCGCCGTTCGCTGGCGATCCGTTTGCTCGCCGGAGTGCGGAGAATCAGCTTACGATCACCGAACGCGGTCGGATCGCCGGCGAGACGGGCAGCGAACAACTGCCGTTCATGCTCGACGGGCTGGCCCACCTGCTGTTGGCGCCTTTTCCCGAGGCGAACGAGCCGAAGTGGTCGCTGACGCGCGAAATCAGCTTTTCGGTCCAGGACGCGAACCCCTCGGCTTTTCCGCATGCAGGTTTTCCGCCGCAGCCGACCAAGCGACTCCGTGCCGACGAGACGGTCACCTTCGAGGTGATGCAGTCGGCCGACAAGGGCTTGAAGCTCGTGGAACGCTACGAATTGAAGTCGGTCAGCACCGTTAAGGGCAAACCCCGGATCGAGGTCATGGGGGAAGGGACGGCAACGATCGACCCGGCAACCGGCGCGCTCACGGAACGAGCCACCGGGCGGACGCTGACAATTCGCGAGGGGAACACCACGATTGAGGTGCCGATCACGATTTCCGTCAAGCTCCGTTGCGAAGCGGCTGCCCCGGCTGAGTTACCGCCAACACGATCGACCGCAGCCCGACGCCGTGAGGTGTGTACTTCTGAGGAGGTTAGTCATACGGCAAGCCTCGCGGCCAGTCCAGTCGTGGCTCACAGCGCGGGTACCGGCAATGCCCTGGGACTCAGGAAAACCCCGGAGATCGCTGGTGCCTGACTCACGGGGAACGCCACCGATTGTGCATTTTGCGTATTCGATCATGGTCCCGTTCACTTTCACTGGAGATACGGAGCACGGCGACGCATGCCAATAAGCCAGCAATGCTGTCGTCCTGACGCTGATCACATGCCTGCAAGGTCGAGAAAGGAGCGGCTGCTGAAGCAGAATCGCGGAATCTCGCAACAAAGGCGTCGAAACGGCCGATGGTAGTATGGATGGACTAGTTGTTGCGGATATACCGGCTGGACAAGGTGCAAACAGTCCTCCTTCTGCAAAGGTTGTCGCGGCTGAATGTCCTGATCGTTGAAAGCTGCGCGTGTACTCGGGACCGATTGTCGGAACCTGTAATACACAAGGGGATACGTCGTTTCGATGCGCGAAACCACAAGGCCGCTGCCGCAGCAGAACGAACGGTCCCCGGAGTCTCCGGTTCCGGTCCAGAGCCTGAGACTTGGCTCACCTGCCGGTCCGATGTATCTGGCCGCATCGGCAGCGTTGCTTGTGCTGTTGTTGGCAGGCTGCCGTAGTGTGGATTCTGCCCCCGGCGCTCAGGCCGTTTCGACGGAGCAGCCATTTGCCGATGTCGACCGATGTCTAGCCGCGTCAGGCGATCGCATTCGGCAGGTCACGTACCAAACTGCGAGTTGTGCGGTCTCGGAATGTGGGCGGGAACCGCTTGACTCGGAGATTGGCTCGTGCTGCGTGCGTTTCGCGCCTCGACCGCGCACTGTGGGAGACAACGCAGATTTCGAGCAGTGGACTCTGACACTCGGGGAGGTGATAGAACTTGCCTTGACCAACTGTCGCTTCATCCGTTCCAACGCTCAGTTCCTGTCCACCAGCAACCCGCTTCTTGCGAATCCTGATCAAGTCCCGTCAGTGTTCGATCCCGCCATTCAGGATTCCGGTTTTCTGTACGGGCAACGCGGCGAACAGGCAGCACTGGCCGATTTCGACACGCAATTCGTTCTGAGTTCGGTCTGGGGGCATGACGAACGCGTACAGAACAACCGCTTTCTTTCAGGCGGATTGCTGCCGGGCGAGACCTTAGTTGAAGATACGGGGAAATTCTCGGCCCAACTCCGCAAACCGATACGGTCGGGTGGGCAATTCGCCTTGATTCACGATTGGGACTACAACGAGAGCAATCGGACAGGTCTGCTGTTTCCATCGGTCTTCGACGGCACGCTGCGACTTGAGTTTCGCCAGCCCGTCTTGGCCGGCGGCGGCTTTCGGTACACGGGGATCGCCGGGCCCATGTCGTCATCGTTGCAGGGCGTCACCGGCGTCTCGCAGGGCGTGAAGATCGCTGCGATCAACACAGATATCTCGGCGATTGATTTCGAACTCGAGGTAACCAAGTTGCTTCGCGACGTGGAATCATCGTACTGGCAACTGAGTCTGGCCTATCTTGCCTATGAACAGGCCGCCAGCGACTTGCTCGATGCGGAACGGTTACTTACTAATGTCCAAACGCGCGTCAGAGCGCAGGCGGGTGGCGGCGGCACCGCCGACGAAGCAGAAATTAAGAGCATTGTGTACCAAATCAACATCGAGAAGAACAATGCTCTGGATTCCATCTACAAGACCGAATCGCAGTTACGCCGCCTGATGAGCCTGCCTCTGGACAGATGTCGTCTGATTTGTCCCGCCGACAGGCCGGTGGAGGCGGAACTGCTCGCAGACTGGGAAGCATCGCTCGGAATGGCGCTCGACAGCCGCCCGGAGTTGCGTCGACAGGGGAAGAGCATTCAAAGCCTCGAGTTGCAGCTTGTGGCTGCCAGGAACCTGACAATGCCGAGGCTCGACTTTGTCTCGGCGATTCGCACCAACGGATTCGGTGACCATTTGCTCCGTGATGAATCGTTCGACGGGCTCACTCGCGAAGGCTACAACAGTGCCTATCACGCCTTGCTTCGCGGCAGCCAGACTGGTTGGGAATTGGGATTCCAGTTCGAGATGCCGCTCGGGGATCGACTGGCGGAAACGCGAGTTCGGAACATCCGCCTGCAACTAGCCAAGGCGCGAGCGATCCTGCGTGAGCAAGAAGTCGAGATCAGCCACGAACTTGCCGACGTGTTCCGCGAATTGGATCGAACATGGATGGACTTCTCGTACAACCAGATGCGGCTCGAAGCCGCTCGTACGCGTGCCGGAGCAATCCAGACCCAATTCGGTGTGAAGGGGGACACAGAGACGCTGATCGCTCTCGCTCGGGCCAAGCGATCCGTTTCCGAGGCAGAGCTGGCACGGGCGTCGAGCCTTGTGCAGTACGCGCAGGCCCAGGCAGACCTGCAGTTTCGGATGGGAACGCTTCTCCGAATGAACAACATCTACTTTTCCGCGGAGGATTTTCGAGTTGTCTGGTCCGTGCCAGATCATTTCGCTCAACGACCGGAAGGGATGGCTCACGGCGACTCGTCTCCGCTGTATCCGGTGACCCACAATCCTGACGTTGGGAATTGACTAAACAGCCGTTCGTCTGAGATCACGCCAGCAATGGGCCGGGTGCCGGCGGGGACGCTTCCTGCCGGTCGGCTCGTGTCACTGAGCCGACACCTTTCAGTTTGCACGCCGAAGCGGCGATCGCCACGTAGGCCGGTGTCGTCCCGCCGCTGAGCCGCCATTGAGACCTTACTCCGCAAGCTCGGAGCTGCCATGCGAGGAGAAGTTCTCCGAGCGTAGGCCGCGTTTGGGCGTGGCGGTCGCGGCCTGCGCATCGGGCACGCCGGCCGGAGGCGACCAGCGAGAGCGAAGCCGAAGAAGGGTGATTGACGGCGCTCATCGGCTGTGCGGCAGGGCCTCGATCCGCCGCTGCGCGCGGTAGAAGCGTTGCCGGTCGGCTCGGTCGCGATGCTCTTGAACACGATACGCTCGGACCACTTCCGGGTGTGATTGCTTCCAGATGTCCGGACGCAGGGCTTCATACACCGGCGCTTCCGCGTCGCCGTGCAGCCACCCACGCATCGTCGACTAGATCGGCGCCGCTACCGGTTGCTGCAAAGCCAGACGGGGGTCCGCCGAATACGCATCTTCGCCCGAACTTCCAGGTCGTACGACTGCTGGACCTGCGCCAGCAGGCTTTGGGAGCGAGGTGGGCGGTTGCTTGGTGCTGCGACGTGACCTGCGGCAAGGTTCGAGTCTTGGCAGACTGGTGACGGCTCAAACCCGTCAGGGCATGGTCCGCCCCCGCGATCCCACGGCGGGAGCCCACGCCGCTGCATCGCCGAGCAAAACCATCAACGAGACGGCCCAAGCCAGTTCTCGACCGACACATTATATATTGTCTGCAAGATTGAATGTCGCGTGGTTGTGGATACAACTACGCAAGATTGAATCATCACGTCGAAGTTGACGCAAGTACTTGCCCCGATAGGCCTTTTGCGATTAGAGAGACGTTCCCACGGCCATGCTGGTGTCGCGAACGGTGCCATCTGGAGCCCAGAGGATTGCGACTCGGCCGGCATGAGGCCGTGTCAGGGGTGGCATGACGGACAGGCAACATGAAGCCCCCGTCTTTTCTTAGAAGGGCATGTGGTCGGAATCGGCGGTCGAGGCATGCGAGCCTGATGGTGCCGCCAGCACGTCCTCGGCGGGCTCGTGCGTCGGCAGCCTGGGGTGGACCGTCCATTGTCTGCGCAAGATGAAATGCTGGGCGGTGGTGCCCACAACGATTGCGCATTCGATTCTTGCGGCGATCTCGGTGCAAGTGCTGAACCAAGGACTTGAACTTCGGCTCGTTCCTCGCGAAGTCAAATCCTTAATAGTAAGCCGCAACGTTCTATCAAGCGATCGGTCCCGTCGCTCCCGCCGTCCGGTATGCGATCCGTGCTGAAAGCCGCCATCGAAAGGAGAAGTCGTTCCCCGGTCCCCGGAATAGGTCTACCGACTGGACGGCTAGGCGTCGCGACCCAGGCGGGCGGTTGTTAGGCGCTGCGACGTGATGTGCTGCCACGTTTGGGCTGGCAGACTGGCGGGCTCGAACCCGTCAGGCCATGGCCCGCCGCCGCGATCCCAGGGCGGCCGTCCACGCCGCTGCATCGCCGGGTGAACCATCAACAAGACTGCCCACGTCGGCTCCGTACCGGCACAGCACAGTATATATTGTCTGCAAGATTGAATGTTGCATGGTAGTGGCTACGACTATGCGAGACCTGATCTTTGCGACGAACTCGACGTAACCCTCTTCTGCTTATACCCTTCCGGCGACATCGCGTTGCGGGAGCCAACCCCGGACGTGTTGCCGCAGGCAGCCTTGCTACCAAAAGGATCGAAAAAGCGACGGTCGGCAACCTCGCCTGGAGCGGCGAATGCCTGTTTTTCACGGGGATGGGAAGCGAACGACTGCGGCGTGTTGGCGTTGGTTCCGCGAAGCAGTCTTGTGGATTTGCCGCCATTCATTCGGCGGGTCAAGCATCTGTACGTGGCTCCCACGTCGCCTCTGAACAACCATGGAGTTGGGCTGGACATCGGTGATTGCCACTGGGACCGTTGGTCCTTGTCTCACGCCAAGATCTTCGCCCTTAACCAACGCCATTGCTCACGGAACCCAATGGCCGTCTCAGCACTCGGCCAAATTGCAGAATCAGGCCCTTCCTGGATTCGCAGGAAAAGTTGTCTGGGATATGGAATACGGCTTGACGGGCGGTTAGATTGGTGGGGTGAGTTGGGCGTGCGTACGCCCATGCAACCGTACGAACTCCTGGAGGACCAACGCGAGAGCAAAGCGACGTGACGCATAACCGGTTGCTTGCCATACTGGCTGGCAACTGACAATCCGAATGACGCGCGAGCGTCAGAAACTGCCCCGCCAAAACCGCCAACCTGAGCCCTCGTGGCTCTTGAAGTACAGAGGCAGTGACTGAGCCGCGCCCCGCAAGGGGCGCTGGCCAGCACTGCTCTGTACGCCCCTTGGCGGGGGTTGGCGGGCGGTCTGGTTCAGCGCCCTTTTTCGTTGCGCCCGCCCGACATCTCTGGCCGTTCCGTATGCCGTGCCTGTTGACGCACTCCTGGGCGTCATGCGCATGACGGGTATCGGGCACGTCGAGGCAACGTTTTCCTCCGACAATCGCGTGACCGGAGAAGTGCCGTCGCTGTCGAGCGTTGTTTACTCGAAGGGACCAACACGATCAGTCGTGGCCGACCTACTGCGTTGACCCGTTCGGAGTTTTAGCGATGCGTTTTCGGTTTTTTCAGCGATCACCACTGCCATCATCTTTGGAGGTACAAGCGGCATGAGTTCGGATGCGACTGGGAAAGGTGGAAAAGTCCTGACGATTGCTCGACTGGCTATGAGTTGGCTGCTGGCGTCACTTGGTGAGGCAGCTCAACAGGTCCGTCGGGCCGCAGCCTGGAATCGCGCGACACGCCGCCGCAAGCAAGCGGCGGAACAGCTCGTATCCGCGCAACTCGCTCTCGGCGAGCGGCTCAGTACGAGCGGCATGGGTGATGAGGGCTTGCGGAAACAACTCGTCGTCATCGACGACAGGATCAAGAGCGTCAGTGCGGCCCGAGGCCGTACGACGGAACTGGAAGCAGAACGCCGAGGGCTCCTGATTCGTCTGTCCGAATTCAATTTCGCCGAGTCCGAAGTCCCCGACGAAGTGAGAGTTCACGGCGAGGCCCTGAACCAAGCTCGGTTATTTCTTGAGCACTGCCAAACGGATGCTGTGCAATCGCGGCAAAAACTACTCCCGAATGGCGTGACTGCCTGGGGCCGATTGTTCACAGGTACGGCCACCCTTTGCCTGATTGCCTTGGCGTTGTTCTCCGTCGGGCGACGTTTTCTTCCCAGTGATTCGGGATTGATCCGAACGCTGGAGGACGATTCGGCACTTGCCGGAGCGGTCGGGTTGGTCGTGTGCGGTTATCACGTCACTTTTCCCGACGGCACGACCGGAGAGGAACAAATAGGGTCCGGAACGGCATTTGCCGTGTCCCCCGATGGTGACTTGATCACGAACAAGCACGTGGTCGAGCAGACCTGGAATGACCTGCGAGCCGAGCTTTTGCTCAAGAAGCTGCGGGAAGAAAAGATGCTCGACGTCAAGCCGACCGTGTGGGTTTTCTTCGGAAAGGCAAAGCATGTTGCCGAGATCAAGCATGTCAGCGACAAGTTCGATTTGGCGGTTCTGAAGGTCGACAGGCAGAAGACGCCGTTCTTTGCCATTGGTTCGCAGGACCAGCTTCGCCGCGGAGAACCGGTCGTCGCACTTGGCTTTCCCGCAGCAGCCCAGGCGGCGTTATCCGACGACGAGTTGCGTGAAACGGTCCTTCGGGCGGCCAGCGGGAATGCTGTTGAAGAACAGCTCAAACTCCGCGACTTTGACTTCGTCCAGACCACTGGTACGGTCAGTCGGATGAGCACGGAATCCGCAGGCCGGACATGGATTCAGCACAACGCGGACATCAACCCAGGCAACTCAGGTGGGCCGCTGTCGACGACCGAGGGGGTCGTGCTGGGCATCAACACGTTGCGTCATGAAGGCGCGTCGGGCGTCTTCTACTCGCTGTCCCTGCCGCAGTTGCGGGAGGAAATCACGAAGCACGCACCAAACGCTGTTTGGCGATAGGCAAAGGCGAAGGTGGTTTGCCGTTTGCCGGGGACAAGACCTGATCTCGGCCTGCGGAGAGGCTTTTGTTTAGAACGATGCTTCCTTGTGGGAGGTCGAACGTGGCTACCAGGAAAAGAAAAGGCGATTCGGACGGCTGCGGGTTCATCGGATCATTGGTCGTGCTCGGTCTGATATGGGGCTTCTTATGCGGCGGTTGCGACGGCGCATGGACGGGTGCTGCAATCGGTCTAAGTGTTGGTTCGCTCGTGGTCGGGGCTCTCATCCTGGCCGCGATTGTGCTAATTCTCAAGCTGCTTGGCTGAGTCATCCGCGTCGGTGGCCGGGGAAGGCTTGGCTCTTGTCCGTTTGCGAACGGGCGTGGTCTCGCATACGCGGCTAGACCGATATGGAGACAGGCTGCGTGGTTGACATGAACGGGTGATGGCATTGCCGAAAGGTGTGTCGTCGCCAATGGCTAAAAAAACGGCCGCCCATGCCGCCCCAAGGGGCGACACGGGCGCGGTCGTGGGAATGCTCGACGACGATATTCCTGGCATGACGGGACTCAGCGGCGACGGCGGGAACGCGATCGGCTGACGTGGTAGCCTTTGCGGCTGCCTGCCCGCTTGCCAGACCTGTAGAACCACCAGAGAATCACGCCCAAGATTGCCATTCCGACAAGGCTGTCCATCAGCTACTCCTCTTGTTTCTTCGTAAGCGGGGTCTGCCGCCTTGACACGATCCGATCCCGACTTCGTTTTGGTCTTGTTTGAACGCTGCTACGCTGCCGCGGCGTATTGAAGGAGATGGCTGATCGGATCGGTGATGCAGCAGTACTGGTCTCGATACACGCCGGTGCAGGCCGGAAACGATCCGTTCAGAGTCCACTCGGCCTGGGCCAACATTTTGCTGTGGTCGTCATCCAGGCCGATGCCGTGGCCGAAGACCGACATGACGAGATAGTACAGCGCATTTGCTTGCTGTTTGTCCGTGCGCAGCCCCATGTGGTAGAACACGAGCCACACGTCCTGCTGCCAGGCAGCTGCGACCGCACCAACGATCTCGCCGACGTTGGCGACAAGTTCCAACAGGATGTTCGGATTGTCCATCACCGCTTCGTCCACGAAGGATTGGGCATCGCCATAGTCGTCCGGCAGCAGGGCGTGGGAATCCCGGTCCTCCAGTTCATCGAGAACGCTGGCGATGGCGAGGTCGCGCACCGCCAACCTCAAGGTCTTGACGTTGAACATGGCTGATCTATGCCTCCATTGTGCTTGTCGGCATGGTCAGTCCGCTTGAAATGCAAAGTAATGCCGCGGCGAATGATGGAAAAACAGCGAGCCCCGCACACCGTCCGAGCGGCGTCTGACGACGACCAGCGGTGCCGCAAAGCCCAGGACCTCGAAATCTTGGCCGAGTTCCTGGGTGTCCCAGACCCGGCCGTGCTGGGCCTCCAACGCTTCACGGCTGCCAGGCTGAGCGTTGATTTCAGCCAGCAGTTCTCGACGGACAGCTTCCGTCGCGTCAGACATGATCGTCTCCTTGCGTAAAAGGTTGGTTGTTGTCAGCGAAACTGAAGCGGGGACTGCTGGGCAGCGGCGACATCCACGCTTGTGCGCCCGCTCCCCGTCTTTTTCTTTCCCCGTGACTTCTCTGCCGTTGCCGCCTCGTCGAAAGGCAGCAGCAAGTACATTGGCTTCGACTTCGGGCGGTAGGTGAGGTCTCCCGAGTCTGCTTTTGCGGTGGCGTGCCTGACAGCCCGGCTGCGCAGCTCCCGCTGGAGCCAGATCCGGAAACCGGGGTGCCGGAACTTGCGGAGTGTGGCCTGCTGCGTGGCCCTGGCGTGTCGCGCGAAGCGGATGTACTGCTGGTTTTCCCGGTACGCCCAACGACCGCAGATGGCCTGATGCACCGCCAGCACCGAGTTCAGGGACTCAATCAGCGTCTGCACGCCGGCTCGACACCAACTGGTCGGGCTGTAGCGTGTCAGGTTGCCGACGGAGCGGGCCTCGGCGGCCAGGGCGTCGATCAGATCGCAAAGCTCAGCGACCGAAATCGCGTCCCGCTTGGCCAGGTACCTGCGGGCGTGCAGCGAGCGCCGGGCACTGCCGGGCGCGTAGCGCACTTCGACGTAGTCCGCTTTGTGACCTTGCCAACGCGAGCGGCGAGCCACATCCAGCGGCAACGTCCGCAGTTGCAGGAAGTAGCCCTCTTCGGCCCGAAACATCCCGCGGCAGTGCTGCAGGTCGGCGTCTGCCAGCCACACGGGCCCTGCTGCCTGCGCTGCGGCTTGGACCTGCTCTGTGAGGCAATCCTCAGCCGAGACCACAGGCACCGGCAGGATCAGGAAACCGTAGCTGTTGTTCCTTTGCAGCCAGTCCAGACGGGAAACATCAGGCAGGTACTGCCGGTACGCATCGGGCGCCGGACGCAACTGCTGGAAATAGGCTTCCACCTGCTCGGCACCGTCCAGAAACACCGCTTCGTGCGGCGGTCTGTCAAGTAATTCCTGCTGACAGGTGCTGCTCCTCCAGAATTCCACGGCTGGCTCGTACAGCCTTTTTGCCAGGTAGCAGCCGACAGTCTGTTCGCTTTGCGCCATAGACTTCTCCCAGAACGAAAAACAGACGCCGGGAGAAAGTCCCAGCGTCTGTTCGGAGGCACGGGTGAGGCCAGCCTCACGCCGGCAGCGACTTGTTGCTGAACGTGGGCAGGCCGGCGAAGTAATCCTGGAACTGGCCCTGCAGCGTCTGGTACAGTTGCCGGCCCGGCTCGGTCTGCTGCAGCAGCACGTCCGTCAGGTGGGCTTTGGCTTGGCGCTGCACGTAGGGGATCTCCGCCAGCTTCTTCCGCCAGGCGACCAAGAGGTCGGTCTGCTGCTGAGCCGTCTGGCGGCTGGCCTGCAATGCCTGCCACGCCTGCTGGGGCTCATCGCCGTCCTCGGCCATTTCCGCCAGCGAGATCTCGAAGCTGAGTTCCAATTCGTCGGCGTAGGTGCAACCGCCGTAGTTGCTGGGTCGCTTTTCGGTAAAGAACTTCGCTTCGGCCGTGACCATCGGCAAGCCGTTGTCTTGCTCGGTGTGGGTCACCTCGCACTGCAGCTGCAGCTCGCCACGGAGATTCAGGGCCCGCCGGGCCTGCTCCAAGTGCGGCTGGGCGCTCTTGGCCCAGCGTTCAGCGGCGGTGTGGGCCACCTTCTGAAACTGCTGTTCGCACTCGGCCAACTGCTGCTTGGCCGTGGCGCAGACCTGCTCGCCGGCGCGGATCTGCTCCATCACGAAACGCTCGAACTTGGCGCTCACGGAGTCGATCAGCCCCTCCGGGCCGACCGGCAGGTCCAGCGAGGCGGTGATGGCCGGCAGGATCTGGGCCGGCAGCACGGCGGGGACAGCGGGCGGCGGCGCGGCACCGTGACCGGGTGCGGGCACCGGATGCGATCCCGGCTTGAGCTTTTGGGCCGACGCGTTGCCGGGGCGACGGGGGCGGCGAGCGGCGCGATTCTGGGTTCTTTTCATGTCTTGGTCCTTTGTTGGGGAACGTACGCAAAACTACAGGACGGCAAGAAGTCCTGTGGGGACGAGTGTGACCGCGACGACGGGACGCGGCGGAAGGCGGTTGTTGTGGCTCGCCTACAGGGCGACCTTTTCCAGTTGGCGCAACGTGGCCAAGGCCGTCTGCACGCTCCTGGTAGCCTTCTTCTGTTGTTTCAGGGCGGCGATCAGATCGCCGACTTGGGTCGTCGCCGTCCGCAGCGTACTGCGCAGGGCTTCGGCCTGTTCAATCAGGTCTGTGGAGCCAGCGGCATCGGGTTGGCTGTTGCCGTTGGCCGCACCATTGTGGCTGCCGTTACCGTTACCGTTGCCATTGCTGGTGCCTGCTTCATCGCCGACAGCTTGGGGCTGGGGTCTGGTGGACTTGGCCATCGTTGTTGTTCTCCGGGATGGTGGTGTTACTTCAGCGTCCTTGCCCGCATGGGGTGGGCCGTCAGCCGAATCGATCCGCACGGCCTTGCGGCTCGGCCTGATGACTCCGTGTTCGCCCAACGGTGCCCAGACATAGACGCGATTCGGACCCTGGGCTTGGACCGGGTGCTCGGTGCCGTAGACGTGCAACTCGCGGAAACCGAGTTTGGCCGCCCGCGCCAAGTAGTTGCGGTTGGTGGTAAACCGCAGATTCTCGCCGCTGGCCGAAGAGCGGCTCAGCACGAGTTCCGTTGGCACCTTGCTGTCGTGGCCTTGGGCGCGCACGATGACTTGACCATTGAGGTCGACCGTGACCGTGTGGTGGAGGTCGTCCTCGTCGCGGGGCAAACGCTGGAGTGCATCAGCCAGGAACTCTGCGTCAGCCTGTGCGAGTTGCAGGTGCGTGAGGGCGGTTTCCGCCGACTGGATGTGACTTTCCGTCGTTGGGAACCGTCTTTCCTTGTCGATCGCCAAGTGAACGGTCCAGGGTCCCGTCTGCAGCGTCAGCCAGCCTTCCGAACGCCCGATGTGCAGCGGTCCGTCCGCCGGCAGGTCCCTGGAGGCAAAGAGCCCGGTCCTGGGCACGAGCAGATCGTCCTCCCACGGAAAGCTGAAACCTGCCTGCACGAGCAGTTGCCGGCTGTCGGTGGCGATGATCTTGCCGCCGTTGCCGCGAAGCTGTACGCAGTCGGTGGCCAGGCGAATCGGCGTCGTATCGGTGGTTTCCATCGCCGCAGCCAGGGCCTGCCACAGACTGCCGTCGTTCTCGGCCATCATCGCCGGGACGGCCGGGAAATCGGGGATGTCGCCAGAGGTGACATCGTACTTCACCAGCTGCGGGATCTTTCTGTCCGTCCACTGGACGATGATTTTGGTGCTGGACTCCTGCTCCAGCGTGACCGGCTCGGCTTTGGTGCCGGCACAATCGGCCAGGGACGCAAACGGCAGGCCGATTTGTTCTGCCGAAAACTCACCCTGCATGTGGTGCTCAACAGCGGCAAACGTGTTTTGGGCTTGAACTCGCAGACCGCCCGGCCCGGCGGTGAGAAACAGGTTGGGGCCGGCATCACGGCTGGAAAGCCGCAGCGCACGCAGGAATACGGTCCGCAGTTGCCGGGCCAGGAAACGTGTGATGGTGATCACGGAAGGCTCCTTGTACGAAAGGGCAGACCCGTCGCTACCGCGCCCAGACATGCCGAAAAGCACGCCGGGCTACGATGGGCGACGGGTCTGACGGAGGAGGTGACGGTGGGGGGAGCGAGTGTGACAGCAGGTAAATGCTTAATTGCCGCTGGCGTCCAGCGCCGGGATCGCCAGCGCATCGCGCTCCAGTTGCGTGGGCTCGGTGGACAGCAATTCGGCGACCTTGGTCCACAAGGTCTTCAACTGCGACGGGCTGCTCGCTAGCCAAATCGTATCCAACAGGTTCTCTTTCTCCTCCCGCAGCCGCAGGATCTCGCGTCCGGTGTCGCACTCGGCCAGCAACTCGTCTTCGTGGATCTTCTGGCGGCGTGAGACGGCGGTCTTCACTTCGTCGTTGCCGTGGTAGCCGTAGTAATTGTCGGCCAGGTCTTCCACGGGAACGCCGCGGACGTGGGCCAGCATCCTCCGCTGGGTCTGCTTCTCCTGCTTTTCCAGCGCCGCTTTCTCGCATTCGACGCGATCCAGTTCGGCCTGCATCTCGGCCAGCCCCAGCGATTGCAGGGCTCTGCTTCGAGCCTCCCGCTCGATGCGGTCCTTCAGGTTCGGCTCGGCCGCCTGCAGCTGTTCGATCCGCTTGTCGATCCGATGCGAGATGCGGTCTCTCCAGTGTTCTTTTTCGGTAACGGTCAACGCCATGAGTTGCTCCTTTGCACAACGTCAGGTTTTGTCAGGACTTGGAAACTCAACGAGGAAGGCTCAGGCCGTCGCGAACGACATGGCCCAAGCGGGGATACGAGACTCGCTTTTTGGATCACGATTGCCGGTCAGCCTCCTCTTGCTGGAGCTTCGCTGGAAGTTCTTGCGCCAACTCCTTATCCAGAAAAGGCAGAGGAGGGTGCCGCGACAGTTTTTGGTCGACAGGCGCACTGACATCCCGGAGAAACGCCGCTGCAGTCCCCGTCAGCAGAGACGTGGCCGGAGCCGAGCAGACTCACTGGACGGTGTATTCACCCGCCAGCAGGTTGAACGTAGTGTCGAAATCCACGGGCAAGTCCCGCAGCCACCGGGCCAGTTGGTGGAGCATCAGGCCGGCGGCAATGCCGGCGGCGTAGATGGTGCTCCGCGAGGTGCATCGCCCCTGCTGGGCTTCGGATTGAGCGAACAGTGTCGCTGGATACCGGTTGCGTCCACTGGCATCCGCCACGGCCAGCACGCGAATCGTCTCGCCCAGCATCCGGCCATCGGCCCAGAAACGGCAGCGCGGCTCGGCCGAACGCCAGATCGCCGCACGGGCCGAGATCGAATCGACGCAGCAGAACACGGCGTCGCCTACGTGGTACTTGGCCCGGTAGCGGTCTTCGACGACCTCGATCCGCATATCCGGCTCGATCGCCAGCATCTGCGTGCGGGCCGCCCAGACCTTGGCGATGCCGACTTCCCGGAAGGCGTAGCCTTGCGTCGTGCGGTTGGTGTGGTCGACCTGATCGAAATCGAAAAGTTGGACCTTGCGGCAGCCGATGGCGGCCAGTTGCAGCGCGACCTGTCGGCCGATGGCGCCCAGACCGATCACGGTGGCTTGGATCGCCTGCAACCGGGTTTGCGGGACGAGGCTTTGCTGACGGCCAAAGCGGTCGGTCTGGGGACTGGAAGGCTTTGCGTCCGCGGAGTTGCCGTCCCAGGCTTTCATGGTCGGGCTGACTGACGGCAACAGCGCAGCCGTGTTTTGCTCTGTCATCGCGGTTTCCTCTGTGTTATTGGGGCGTGTTGTAGTGCGACACCGGCTGTCTCAAACCGATCGGCAGGACGTGTTCCGGCACCTCCCACAGATGACGCATGTTGACTTCATCCACGACATGATGCGACGGGGGATAGACTTCCACTGCCAGGACGTCCGGTCCCATGTGTTCGTCCTTCAATCGCTGCAGGTCATCCCAGGAGATCCCGGACTTCCCGTCCCCTCTTTGCACCTTCATGTGCCTGGTGAACCCCCACGGCGCCAGAGTTTCCAGGATCTGAACTCGGTACTGCGGCATGCGGCCCTCCGAGTCAAACGGCGCTGAGTTCATCCATGAGACGGAGCCATTCGGAGGCCGCCGTCTCGTCTTCTTGCCAAGCCGCCAATTCACCGTTGGTCAGTCCCACAAAATCGTCGTCCCGGCTTCGTTGCCACTCCCGGCGATCCCATGGGTCGTCCATCGCCATTTTCATGCCAAGCCCGACGTTCTCGTCGTACTCGTCCTGCCAGGCTTCATGCCGGCTGGCCGCAAACGGCAGGGAGAAATCCACGTTCGTTGGGATTTCCAGATCGCCGCCCGGCCCGACGTTGAACCGCAACCGGGCGTAGGTCTCGCCGCCGCGGGCCAGGATGAACATCACCGTCCAATCGGCCCTACCGAAGCAACGGGCGAAGGTTTCCTCGTCGATGTTGCTGGGCTGGGCGGAGTTGCAGGGGTGCGTGTGCAGCCAGATGCGCCCAAACTGTTGAGGCCGCCGGCCACCATCGACTTGCGAGTCAAAGAAATCGGCCACGGAGTCATCGTGGAACTGCACGCTGACCGGGGTACACTGCTGCCGAACGAGCTGGAAATCTTCGACCACCAGCAAGGCATCGGCCGGCGCAATGCCGAAGCCGCCGACCTCCGTGTCGCCCTGGTCACGCAAGAACAGCAGCTTGGCCCAGGCGTAGGGGGTGAAACGAAGCGTCGGAGTCGGTCGTGTCATTGGCATCGGTCGCATCGACGGCATCAAGCTCGTCCCCTTCGTCTGGCCCATCTTGATATTCGCAGACGTCTTCGTCGCGTCCGCGACATGTTGGACACTTCTCATCATCGAGACACTCCTTGCAGAATTTGCCGCCGCACGCTTGGCAGGCAGCAAGGCATCGTTTGCAGTAGGGATCGTCACAGCTCGGGCAGCTTGCGATGTGGGACGAACAGAAGTACTCGGAGCAGTTCGTGCAGGACGTGGCGCAGTCGCTGCAGATTTCGGTTCCGCACCGCTCACAGGTCACACAATCATTGTCGTTCACCGTTCGGCCACAGTCGGCGCAGTCTCGGCCGTCCCAGTCTCGCAACTTCACGTAGGCGTTGTCGGGGCTGTAACTTTCCAGGACCTGTCGCACCAGGATGAAGAAATCCAAGACCCGTCCTTGACGGAGTGCGCTGCGAATCGCCGCTCGGCCGTCGCCTTCGCAGAGGTGGTTGTCTCGCACGTGCGGGTGTGTCGTGTCGGCACTGCTGGCGGCCGGGTTGGGGTCCTGCGCGATCACTTCGTAGGGCCAGTGGTGGCTCAGATTGCTCCAGTCGAGCACGATTCGGAAAGGCCCCAGGTCGATCCCCTGCAGCACGATGCGGTCCATTTCGACGGCGATGGTCGTCTCGCGGATGTCGATCTGCACAGCCTCGAATTCGGTGTTCAGGGCCAGCAAATCGGCGAAGATGTCGCGTTCACTGGCGACATCCGACGCGCCATGCCCGTCTTCGAGACGCTGACGTACCTGGACCAGTTCGTCGACGCACTCCGCGTCGCTGCGGATAAGGTGTTGTTCGAGCTTCTGCTGGGCCCCTGCCCAACCACGCAGTTTCGCCTTGTCGATCAGGTGGACCAGGCGACGGCACGAAGCCCATGCGGCATCGGGCAGCGCCAAGTAGCGACCATGCGCCGCACGGCAGGAAAATGCCTCATGAAGTACCTGCGCCGCCCGCAGCGCCAGCCGTTGTTGTGCGTTCATCGAGCATCTCCGGTAGACAGGCGAGACGAAAGGGAAACAGCGGGCAGGACGACACACCGATGGCGCGTGTCGCCATGCCCGCTCCGGAAGCCGTCGATCAGCTGGCGGCGATCGTCCATCCACCTTCGATCTTGGTGGGGGTGAAGCTAATGCGGTCGCCTTCCCGGAGCACCTGATCCGCTGGCACGGGCTGGCGGTTGACGCGGATCAGGTAGTCGGCGGGCCTGCCATTCTTGACGTGTTGCTGGAACATCTCCTGCACCGTGGTGCCTTCGGCGATCTCGACATGGTCGGCAAAGCCGCCGCCATCGTTGTTGATGACCAGGATTTTCATGGTGATCCTCTCTGGGAAACGTGGTTGGTTCTGAGGCTCTGGAAAGCACCAGCAAATCGGCGCTGGCGCGATGCGGGGCGTACTATGGACGGGACGGACCATAACGGCGCCGTCTGTGCCGGGCTCGCGGTTGTCGTCGGCCGCGGGATTGCCCGGATCGGAGTGCCAAAGCGTCGATCAGCGGGCGGGCCTTCCCGATCACAGCGCCGGCAATCGCTCGCAAGACGCGCGGGCCAGGCGAAACGCTAGGAAATGGACCGAGCACGGCACGGTCTCCTGGTAAAACGGGGCCTTCCCGGGACGTGGTGTTCGTCCCCGTCGATGATGAGCGGTTGGCTTTCCCGTTCGACGGGCCCCCGCGTCAGGACGACGAAGCCGAGCCGGGTAATGGTTGCGGGATCTTCACCGGTGACGCGGGCGACCGCCCGGTCCAAGTGTGCTTGGGTCATGAGGCTTTCCTTTCCAGGCTGTCAGGGCAAGAACCAAAACGAGCCTCACCGCGGCGGGAGAGGCTCGTAGAGACGTTCGACGATTGGGGAGGGGAAACCGCAGGTCACGGATTGGGCAGGGGCAGCGGGAAACGGGCTAGGCTCTGCTGGAATACGGACAGCGGTACAGCGGCGCAGTGGTAGTCGTAGCCCTCGTTACCTTTGATCAGTACGGCTGACCACAGTACCCACAGGCACGGTGACTCTGGTGCCGGCTGGCGAACAAAGTCGGCGTTGCTCAAGAGCAGCAAGTCGTTTTCGGCTTCGCTGGGCGGCCAGCCAAAATCGTCCGGCTGGTCGAGGACGCGCAGCTCTTCATCAAACTCATCGCGAGCGTCCAGCAGGCAGGATTTGTCCGTGTCGGCGAGGGCTGCGACCGCTGCCGGCATGGTTTCGTACCAGTACAGCGCTGGCAGGCCCTCCCAGAGGATGCTCGTGACGTGAAACCGCGGAGCATGTAGTTCGAGAATCGCTGTGCTTCCGTGGCAACGAATCGACAGACCGGTTCGCAGAGCGGAACAAGGCAGTAGCACAAGTCCTGGTGGTATTCGTGGCCAGGAACTCGCATAATCAAGTAACGCATGGAGCGGGTCCTTTTGTTGATCCGAGTGACACCAGCCAATGCTGCTCTAGCCACGTCCGCTCCGCGTCCAGGGCCTGGGTTCGGCAAGCGAACGGAAAAGGTCCTATCCGTGGACCATTCACCGGCGCGAGGTCCGCCCACCACTGGTTCCGTTCGTCGACTTCGACGTGGGAGCCCCGATGGGCCGTGACCTGGCCCAGGGTCGATAGGTCAAGTTCCTCGCCATAGACGCAATGGATCGTGCCGTCAGGAGCGATGACAAGCTGCATGGCGTTGAACCTCACTTCGGCCGGCGCAGGATGTTACGCCGGGGCCGGTTCACCAACAGGCTGTCCAGCACGTTCTCCACCTGCGTCAGTTCGGTGGCCACCTGCTGGCGAAGCCCCTGGTTGTCCCGGAGCAGTTGCGGTTCCACGCCCCGCACGATGCCCTGGCACTGCTCGACGAGCCGGTCGAGATCGTCATTGCTGCGGACATTGAGCTGCTGGAAACGTTGGAAGAATTCCGTCAAATTCCCGACGATGCTATCCCTGAATACTTTCGGGCGGCCGTCGGTCTGGCCGGTCAGCCGTTCCGTCAGGTGCGACACCAAGTCGTGTAACTCTTCGATGAAGGCCTGCTCGGCCAGCCTTACGGCTTCATCGAACCGCGCCGCCACCCGCTCACATTCCTGCTCGTACAGGTCCGGGTGGAGATCCCGCAGGTAGTTGGGCGGTTCGACGGAAGGGAAGTCCCATTCGATCTTGAACAAGCCCTCCAGCGTCACGGGATAGTCCGCGGGGTTGAACAGACGGCCCAGCCGCTGCTGGGCCGCGACTTTCAGGGCCTCATAGCGGCGGTTCAGGGCGGTGACCGTTTCGTCCAATTCGCTGCGGAACGTGGTCATCTGCGCGTCGAAGTCTTCGATCGCGTCCTGGCGGATGAGCCGCAATCCAGGCTCGGGATAGGGCAGACTCAGTTCCTTCCAGTACTTCACGGCGCGGGTCCGCACCGCGGTGACGGCCTGGAACGCCGGGTGCCGGGTGTCGAGCAGCTTCTTCCCCGCGGACACGAACGCGCCCTCAGCGCCGAACGTGTCGGCGGCCTGAGCCCTTTGTTCGGCAGTGAGCGTTTTGCGCACGCCGAACCAACTCAGCGACACGCGGGCTGCCGCCATCGTGGTCTGGAGTCGCTGCGACGGTGACGTCGACGGGCGCACGACCGATTGTTGAGGTTGTTGTTGCAGGACGGTACTCATGCAGTGGGTCTCCAATAGGGTGAACAGAGACGAGAATCGTACGGCGATGGCAGCGATTTCAGGCCGGGAGCGGCTCCATCACGGCATCCAGACGCTCCCGAAGGTCTTTCACGGCGTCGGGCGGGCCGATCACGAGATCCTGTTTCACGACGAGGTCGAGCCAGGAAGCCAGTTCGTGGTCGCCACAGATGATGGCTTGCGACAGTTTCTGGTGTGCTTGGCCCGCCCGGATGGGAAGTTTGGGCCTTCTCTGGCGACGTGGCTTGGGTTTCGGCGCGGCCCTCGGCTTACGGCGGCGGGGCCAAAACTCGATGGTCATGGGCGGAGATTCCTTGATGAACTTTGTGGTTGGCAAATCGACGAAAGAGTGAACGACGGCGGACGGACGACGCGAGCGCAGCCCGACCGTGGTGAGTGCGACAGGAAATGCAAGAAGGGAGGAGTAGCCCCACGATCCAGTGGATCAGATGGCGGCGTGGGAAGACGAGGAAACGTCAGTGTCAGGCGGGAGGGTGTCTGGCGGCATCTTGCGGCTTTCCGCTACGACCTGCACCGGATTTCCGGGAGGACAAATCCTTGCCGTCGCCGGCTACTCCGTGCAACGCCCCGGCATCGTTTCCCTCCGCATCTCGGGCCGGGTAGACGGTGGTGCCGTCATCCAGCACCATGGCCACGCACGAAAAGCTCCACATCTGTCGGCCGCACTCCTCGGGCGTGAGGTATCGTACTTCCACAATCCGCCGGTTCAGCAGCACGCGACGGGCCTCCTGATTGCAGGCGGCGATGAATTGCTCGTGGGTCTTACGGACTCGTCGGTTCATCGTGGTTGCTCCTGTTTCATGATCCGGCCACGGAGATTCGGATTGTCTGACACCAGTTCAGTCAGCAGTTTTTGGGTCTCGGCAACGCCGAACTGGCTGACGAGAAATTCGATCTGGCCGGACAAGCCCCGGTTGTTCAGGTTCGACGCAATCACGCCGGCCTGATCATGGATCTCGTCGTCCAGGTCCTCCGGTGATAGGCTCTGCGACTCAGCCCAGGCGACCAGGTCCGCCGTGCTTGTAGCGGGATGTGCCGTCCCCGGCGGAGTGCAATCCTGCTCTTGTCCTGGAACAAGGCCGTGCCGTTGCAGCGTTTCCTGGATGGCTTGGCAGACATCCCAGCCACTCCAGTCCTTGCCAGGATTCCAGAACTCGCGGCCATCGTGTCCCAGGTCGAGGTACAGCAGCCCTTGCACCCTGCTGACGATTTCCTCCAGGGCTTCGCGAGACAATTCACTTGACAGGACCAGACGTGACATGGTAATTCTCCTGACCGTCGAAACGCCGTGACTAGAATTGGTTCTCCAAGACGTTCAGGGTTGCCTGGAGGGCCCTGTCCACGCCGGCTTGATTGTCAGTCGTCAGCACGCCCTCAGCCGCCAGGGCCAGCAGCAGCGACTCCATGCCGTCGAGGGCGCCGTTGTAGGCTCGCCAGCTCTCGCGATCCTCGACATCTTCGTCATCGCAAGGCTTCTGCTGGATACCACCATTGCCTTCTGGCTCGCTGGGATCGAGGCGTTGCAGGGCAGACGTGATGTTGGCTGCCCCATCGTCGACGTCGATCTGAATCTGACCGCCGAGCAACTCCAAATGACGATTGCCAAGCGCGCCCGTGCTCGATACCCAACACGGGCCAAAGAGTGGCTCACCGTATTCGTCCATGATGCCCGGCGTGGACAGGGCGGTCTCCAAGAGCCGATCGAGAGCGTTTGCCAGACCTTCCGGGTCCGTGTGCTCTGGGTTGTACTCAACCTCCAGCCACAGCTTGGTTTTCTTCGTCTGCTTCGGCTTCCTCGGTTCCTTCTTGGGCGTCATCTTCCCCTCCCTCGGAGCCGCACGTCGGCTCAATCGAAAACGGTTCTAATGGCGGCAGCGGTCGCGGCAACTGCTCGCGCAGCAGCTTCAGCGCCGTCTGCATCAGCGACACGATGCTTGCCCCGCTGTCTGTCTCGGCCAGCTTGATCGCGGCGTCCAACAGGTGCTCAACGGGTTCCAAGTGTGCCGCCACGACGGTCGGTTGGCCGGCATGGTTGGCAGCCAGTGTGATCTCGCCGTACACGGGCCGGTACTCGACAATCTCGGGATCATACTCGTATCGTCCCTCGGTACGACGAGTGAAGGAAATCTGGTGCTCGCGCAGGAACCGTTCCAGGTTCTCAAACTGGCCCCAGGACGCTTGGTCGTCGCACAACCAGAGCAATCGCACGTGTTTGTCGTTCTCACGGAGGCTGGTTTTCAACTCCCCCGCGGTTTTCGGCTGGAAGGAGGACTCGCCCCATTCGAGAGCGACGCCTTCGTCGCCGATGGCGGCGCAGAGGTCCGGAACGATGGCTTCGGGGATGTTACCCCCGATCCAGATTTCGGCTGATATGCGGTCAGACATGGCGGTTCTCGTGATCCGTGGTGATGATCCGGTCGTGATGGTTAGCCGTGGGCTTCGCCCTGCGAGAAGAACCCGCCGTCCGGATTGGGCGGATTTAATGTGGCGCAGTCCGTTATGTGGCGTCCGGCAGGATGTCGCGGCAATTCCTTGAGCTTCAGTGTGCCGGACGCCACATAATTTCATGGTCTATTTCATGGTCTATAACGTCCGGAGGAACTCCATGAGCCCCGGAGTCCTGCGCCAGGGTTTCTTCGGCTTGCCATCCTTGATCTCGCACTTCAGAATCGCTTTAGCCTTCATCTCCAGATCGACCTCGGCATACACGTTGGTCGTGCTGAGGGACACATGGCCCAGCCAAGCGCGAATGGTATTGATGTCCACACCGGCCCGAAGCAAGTGCGTCGCCGTCGTATGCCGAATCGTATGGGGACTCACTCGCTTTTTCGCCACGGACGGCAGTGTTGTTGCCACCTTCGCCGCATAGCGTTCAACGAGCGCATAGATTCCGAATCGCGTGAGCGGTTGTCCACGACGATTCAAGAAGACGTGCTGCGACGTGGCTCGATGCTCCACGAGAGGGCGCAACTCGTCAACCGTCCTCGACCACAGCGGACAGTGGCGGGTCTTGTTTCCCTTTCCGTGTAGGACAACGAATGAAGCGCTGCGGCTGGATGTGACGCCGAGGTCGAGGTCGCCGATCAGCACGTGAGCCACCTCGTCGGCCCGAGCACCGGTGTTGTAGAGGAACAAAAGCACCGCGTAGTCGCGGCGACCTTGGGCAGTGTGTTGGTCGGGCGCCTTCAGCAACGCATCCAGTTCATCCTTCTCCAAGTAGCCGATCAGGGGACATGCCGCCTTCTTCGACCCGATCGCCCGAATCTGGCCAGACCATTCCAGGTGTTCTGGGGCATGCAAGCCGATGAATCTCGCCAGGGAATGGATTGCCGCGAGACGCTGATTTCGCGTGGAGATCCCGCAACGGCGAGTTTTTTCCAGATCCAAGAGGAAAGCCTTGGTGCGTGCCGGCGAGACGTCGTCCACCCGAAGTCCCTCGATCCGGCGATGGGCGGCACGAGCGACAAACGGCAAGAACTGCTGTAGCGCATCTCGATAGCTCTTCTGCGTATTGCGGGCGAGGTTCCGTTCGCCAACGAGGTACTCCAACAGAAACCGGCGGACCCACGGGCTAAGCAAGTTGGTGTTAGGCATGGCGTTGCTCCTTTCCGGCATAGCGATCGAACCGTTGACTTGCCTCACGAAGAATTTCCGGCGTCATGCTCAGGTACACCTGCGTGTGCCGCAGATGGACGTGACCAAGATAGACAGATAGGTGATGCAGGAGTCGCTGTACGTCGGCACCCTGCTGATACCAGGAGGTAAGGCGGTGAACGGCGAACGTATGCCGGTTATGCCGAGCTCGGCATAACCGGCATTATGCCGCGTGCCGGATTATGCCGACTCAGGCTCGACCGGTCCGGCTTCTCGCGGTGCTTTTCGTCAGAGCGTCGGTTGCGGACGCGGCATAATCCGGTTCTGCTCTCCTTTGGGGCAATCAACCACAAAGGTGGAGAGCAATGCTGGAAAAACTTCTCAAAAGGCCGTCGGCTGTTACACGCCGCGCCGCGGGGATCTTGGGACCGTACGTGGACTCGTTCCTCGTTGCGGCCGCTGAACTGGGTTACACCGCATCGACGATGCGTACCCAGTTATGGGTGCTGGGCGACCTCGAACGGTGGCTCAAACGGAGGCGTCTGGTACTCTTGGCACTGGAAGAGCAGACGCTGAAGCAGTTCCTGGAGCACCAACGACGGCACGGACGCCTCAGGAGAGGTGATTCGCGAACCGTCCAGCGGTTTCTGGAGCACTTGCGTGCGAAGGGCGTTGTCCCGTCGCCGGAGCCGGCAGTCGGTTACTCCCCGCTGGCAGCACTGGGGCAATGTTACGAAGACTATCTCCGGAAAGAACGTGCTCTTTGCCCAGGAACAGTCGCCCGCTATGGGGGCTTCGTCCGACAGTTCCTGGTTGAACGTTTTGGACGAGGGCCGATCTGTCTTCGGAAGCTCGTCCCCGACGACGTGTCCAGCTTCGTGCTGCGGGGTGCCCGGTCTGGTGTTTCCGGATCAACCAAGCTGGAAGTCACGGCGTTGCGTTCATTCTGCCGCTTTCTGTTCCGAACAGGGAAAACCAAGTGTGACCTCGCAGGGGCCCTTCCGACCGTGGCTGCCTGGCGACTGGCGGAAGTGCCAAGGTACCTTGAGCCGCAGGAAGTGGAGCGGGTGCTCCAGGCTTGCGATCGGGACACGGCGGTTGGTCGCCGGGATTATGCAGTGCTTCTGCTGCTGGCGCGTTTGGGACTCCGCGCCAGCGAAGTCCTCGCCTTGGAACTGGGCGATATCGATTGGCGGGCCGGTGTGCTGACGGTGCGTGGGAAGGGGCGTTATTACGACCAGCTTCCGCTTCCTCCCGACGTCGGGAAAGCGATCGCAACGTACCTCCGCCACGACCGCCCAAGCTGCAGCACTCGACGCGTCTTCATCCGGAATCGAGCCCCGCATCGAGGCTTCGCCCATCCGAGTTCCCTCAGTACCATTGTCTGCCGCGCCGTGGGAAGAGCTGGGCTGCAGCCGAACCACAAGGGAGCGCATCTCCTACGCCACTCGTTGGCGACGGGCATGCTCCGCCGCGGTGCCTCGTTCGCGGAGATCAGCCAGATTCTCCGCCACCGCGCGCCGAACACCACGGAGATCTATGCCAAAGTCGATTTGCAAGGACTCCGCGCTCTGGCTCTGCCCTGGCCCAGGAAGGGAGGTGAACGATGAGTACTCTCTCTGTTTCCTTGAAAAAATACCTGGCGCTTCGCCGGAGGCTGGGTTCCCAACTACGGGGAGTCGACAGCGGACTTCAAGACTTTGTGGCCTTCGCCAAACGCGAGCGCGCTTCCTACATCACGACGGACTTAGCACTGCGCTGGGCTCAAAAGCCGGCTCAGGCACAGTCCGCAACGTGGGCGTCTCGCCTCCGGATGGTACGCTGCTTTGCAGTCTGGCTCAGCGCGACGGACGGACGTACCGAAGTGCCTCCCGTGGGGCTCTTGCCCTACCATTATCGACGTCAACCGCCTTACATCTATACCGATGCGGAGATTGCGGCGCTGATCCGCGCGGCAACTCGGCTGGCTTCTCCACAAGGTCTGCGAGGGCGTACTTACTCCACGATCTTTGGACTCTTGTCGGTGACCGGGATGCGTGTCAGCGAAGCATTGGCCCTCGATCGCGAAGATGTGGATCTGAAGCAGGGAATCCTCAGGATTCGGCGGACGAAGTTTGGCAAGTCTCGGCTGGTCCTTCTGCACGAGTCGACCTGTCAAGTCCTCGCCGCTTACGCAGTCACGAGGGACCGTGTTGTTCGCCGCCCCGCCACGGCGGCCTTCTTTCTGTCGGAGCGGGGCACGCGTGTGAGCGGATGCGCCACTCGATACACCTTTGCCAAGGTGTCACGCGCGGTGGGCCTTCGCTCTCCGACACCTGGCCGCCGTCATGGCCACGGCCCCCGGTTGCACGATCTGCGGCATCGATTTGCAGCGCGCACGCTCGTGACTTGGTATCGTCGAGGGGTGGACGTCGAGAGGGAACTTCCCAAACTCGCGGCGTACTTGGGGCATGCTCACGTCAACGACACCTACTGGTACCTCGAGGCCGTTCCGGAACTGCTGGAGTTGGCCACACGCAGGTTGGAAAAAAGAACGGAGGTTAAGTGATGACCCGACACAGCGACTTCCCCGAACTTGTCGAAGCTTTCTTCACCGAACGTCTCCTCCGGCAACGCAAGGTCAGCCCCGAAACCGTCGCCGGATATCGAGACGCTTTTCGGCTGCTCCTGCGATTCGCTACGAGACGCTTGAAGAAGGAACCTTCAAAGCTTGCCCTTAAAGAACTGGACGCACGCTTCATCGGTGAGTTCCTCGACCACCTCGAAGACGAACGTCTCAACAGCGCCAGAACCCGGAATGCCCGCTTGGCGGCCATCCATTCCTTCTTCCGCTACGTTTCGTTCGAGGAACCACGCTGCGCGGATCAGTGTCGCCGCATCCTGGCGATTCCGAGCAAACGTTACGACCGAAAGCCGATCGCATACCTCACGCGCGAGGAGATCGACGCGCTGGTTGCGGCGCCGGATACGACCACCTGGATCGGCCGGCGGGACCAAGTCCTCCTGCTGGTCGCCATCCAGACGGGGCTGCGGGTCTCGGAGCTTATCGGCTTGCAACGCCAGGACGTCAGGCTGGGGCGCGGAGCTCACGTGCAGTGCAAGGGCAAAGGGAGAAAGCAGCGTTGTACTCCGCTGCGCAAGGAGGCGGTAAGGCTCCTCGTCGTATGGCTCCGCGAGTGCCCCAATGATCCCGAATCGCCGATCTTCCCCAGCAGTCGCGGGGGAGCACTGAGTCGGGATGCTGTCGAACGATTGGTTGCTCGCCATTGCCAGACCGCAGTGCGAAAATGCTCCTCCCTCAAACGGAAAACGGTGACTCCCCACGTGCTTCGCCACACCGCAGCCATGGAACTTCTGCAACACGGCATCGACCGCTCGGTCATCGCCCTATGGCTGGGGCATGAGTCAGTCGAGACTACCCAAATGTACCTCCATGCGGACCTTCGTCTAAAGGAACAGGCCATGTCGCGCACCGTACCGCTGGGCGTCAAGACGCGGCGATACCGTCCCGCTGACAAGCTGTTGGCCTTCCTGGAAAGCCTCTGATTATGCCGCGTCACACGACGAACAACCCGCGAGATTCGCCGGCCTTGTTGTCAGGCGAGGAGCCGAGTCGGCATAATCCGGCACGCGGCATAATGACGCAAGTCGTGAATCCGCGGCTGCTCTCGTGTGTCTGTCCGTTGGATACCTGCGCGATTGCATACAATTCGGAAGTGATCTGCGAGCGTCGTCCTGGCGACGGGGCCGCCCTCCACGGTTGTGAAAAAGAGAGCATCGGCTGGCCGTCGCTTCGGACGAGTACGGTCGTACTGAACCAAGGCCCGGTTCAGTTGTGGTCCGACGGGAACCAGTCGCGATTTGCCGAACTTCGTATTCCGAATCGTCAGGATCGAGTTGTTCAAGTCCACGTCGGCGCGAGTCAGATTTATTGCTTCACGCCGGCGCAAGCCCGCCCCGTAGTACACCAGAATCATCGTGCGGAGCGTCGCCGGCTCCAGGGTGGCATTCCGCGGATGCGATTCGACCATCTGGAGAAGACGACGGAGTTCCTCTCGCGTATAGATGTAGGGAACGAATAACGGCGGGCGCTTCGGTATTACGGTTGGAAGAGGTGCTGCGCTGATATGGTCACGGCTCACGGCATATCGGAAGAAGCACCGCAAGCAACTCAACTTGTTGAACCACGTCTTGGTCACCGGCCTGGCTTTGCCTAGGAATGCTTCCACATGGTGAACGCAAACGCTGGCAACGCTAGCTCGCGGACCGCGAGTGCGGCCGAAAGCGCGGAGAACTGACGCGTCCGTGATGAACGATGATCCGAGCGACTGTTGAAAAGAAATGTACTGTTCGATCAGGCGATGGAGGTTCATAGGACACCTCCCATGTCGAAATCGGCCACTTCACGGAGACCAACAAGATCAACCTTGGCATAAATCCGTGTACTATCGGGATCTGTGTGTCCAAGTTGGTCGCCGATCTCCTTGAGAGATAGGCCGGTGGCGAGCAATCGCGACGCACAAGCATGACGTAGGGCATGAGGCCCGTAATGGGGAAGTGACACGTTTAGGGCTCGCAGGCGGTCACCAACCAATCCCGTCAGCGACGCGTGTAACGGCCGGGAGGGAGGGCGCCGTGTCAAGAACAATTCCCGATGCGATGACCGCGGTCGCATTTCTTGCAGGTAACGTAGGATGGCATCGCCGACGGATCGCGTTAGCGGATAAGTCCGGATACGCCCAGTCTTGGAAGATACGACGCGGAAGACTTCATGCTCCCAGTCGAAATCCTCCAGCCGCAAGCGACTCACCTCGCCACGCCGGAGACCGTAGATGGCCAGAAGCATTAGTATTGGCCGGGCACGGATATTGTGCGGCTGGTCACCTTCGGTCGTGGCGAGCAGCCGCCGCACATCGTCCCACGACGGCCCCAACGGCAACGATGCCTGCGAGAAGACCCGCGGAGCCCGAACGGACTCCGCCAATCCTTTGCGGCACCAGCCGCGTCCATCTGCAAAACGAAAGAAGGCCCGTAGCACGCAGGCCCATTGTCGAATGGTAGTCCGCGAATAACCTCCTGGTTCGAGCATCTTCTGAAGGGCCATGTCGATCCGATAAGGAGTGATCCCGTGCAGAGAACCCCCTTTGACACTCAGCCGATCAAGAAACCGCGTGACGTACGAGCAACGGTCATAAATGGTCACGGGTGACAATCCCGCCTCATGCTCCATGTAGTCCGCAAATGCTTTGATCTTCTTCGCCCAGGGGGCGAGCCGAGCGGGCCGCTGTCGCAGACGCCCCAGGAACTTGAGCCATCGGACGGCAAGCGGAAAGAAGCGGCGATGGTCGGCCAAAGTGAATTCAACCTCGGCGAGAGTCAGAGCCTTTCGGCGTCGGCCAGCCAGCACAAGTGTGTGTGCAATCGCAAGCAGATCACGGGCGTTGTTCTGCAAGCTCTTCCGGGTATAACCCTCGTTTGCGAGATGTCCCAAGAAGGCAAGACGTTCCTCTAAGAAAGGGCCAGTACGATAACGCACCACTGCAACGGGACACTTGAAAAGTTGATCAAACATGGTCGAACCTCCAGGAGAATGGGGGAAACGGAACATTCTCCCAAGCGTAACTCGGAAATTATGTAGCGCAGAAAATCGGCGAAACGCTGAAATAGCAGCGGAGGAACAAGCTAGGCCACATAACGGACTGCGCCACATTAAATCCGTTATGTTGTCCACAACATAATGGATTCACGGCCAGGTACGGGTTGCCGGAAAACAGCATGGCAAAGGGCACGAATTCGATCTCGTCGCCCTTTCCACGATTGGCCGCGCAGATCACGGCTACCGGCTCGCCCGAAGCGACGAGTTGACATTCCAGCAAGGCCGCATCGCCGGCCAACATTGCACGGCGGAGTGTGTCGAAGTTCTGTCGGTGACCTTTCGCAAGTGCCATCAGGATACATCCTCCTGTGCGGATTGGTTTTCAGTGTTGGTTTTCAGTGTTGTCTTCGGCATCGTCCGGCGGTAGGCTATCGTTCAACGCTCCCTGGCGTTCGGTCCAGAGCTGCCGGACCTCCAGGCAGGCATCGCAAGGGCAGAGGGCCCCGTGTCCCAGCGGCAGACCATACGGATCGAGCATGATGCAAGCCTCCATCGGTTCGTGACGCTAATCACCGGCGACACAGGCGTGCGGGTCCCCGTGCCGTTCAGGACTTGGGCCTGCGCCGGCGTTTCCGAGGTTTCGGAGTTGCTTTCTCCGGGGCCAGACACCGCCAAAGCTCAGGCAGCGTCACGTCGCAGGTGGTGATGTAGATGTCCGAGTGCTTGGGGACGGCGGTCCAGCAGATCTCGAAGCAGTTTTCCGGTAGCCGGACGATATTGCCGGCAGCCGGCACGTAACGGATGATTTCCTGCTGGCATTCCATGCGCTGCGGCCCGAACTTTGCCAACTCCATGCCCACCGGCAGCACCGCACGGCCCGCCTTCTCAAACTGCCCGCTCCACCCCGCTTCGCAGTCGTCGCAGGCAGCGATCAGATCGAACGAATAGAATTCCACCGCGTACCGCCAGAAGTACACTTCGTACAGGTCAGGCAGCTCCCGGCGATGCCGGAAGAGCGTTTCGATATCCCGCCGCAGCCGATCGCAGAACGGCTTGGTGAGTTTCAGCAAGGCACATTCGCAGTCCAGGTCTGTTTCCGGATTGCTGCTGTGGACATTCAAGATCAAGTGCATAATGTTCCCCCTCCGACACGACCAGGGGCGAAAGAACGTGCGTCGCTGACTTCAGACCGGCAAGGCTAGACGCTGACCAGACCCAGGGCTTGGGCTGTTATTCGCCGGTTTTCCCAGTACCCGGCCTCGTCATAGACCTCCTCCAAAATGCCGAGCGACTGGGCGTGTTGCAGCAGATCGACGATGGCCAAGTGACAGCGGCGAAAGTTGCGTGCCCCGCCGCATTCGCGATTGCGGGCATATTCCGTCTTGCAGAAGCTGCCCCAGTGCCAGTGGTCCAGGTTGGTGTGGACCGTCCACTGAACACAGGGGCCAACTTCGATGGTCGCCGGATAGCGGCACAGGCCGAAGTTCGCCTGTTCGCACCCACGGCCCGGAGAGCAGGAGAAGGCAATGACGTGCTCCGGAATCACGGCGTACCGGCGGGCAGGCTCACGCGGGTCGGGCACCAGCTTCCGGGCCTGGATCAACAGCCAGCGGTGCGGAAACTGGTCATCGTGCTGCTGAAAAGCGCAATCACTGCCAGTCAGTTCGATGACCTCGTCCACCTGATCGAAGGGCAGATCGCGGGCGCGACTGCCGAGCTGGACGACCAGATTCCGGGCCTCTTCGGCACTCGCTGCCGTAGAACGCAGTTGGTAATGAATCGTCAATCCCATGATGTTCGTCCTTCTGTTATGTCGCGCTAAGTCGGTTGTCGTCGGGTCAGCACCGCCACAACCGAGCAACATGAACGACCAAAGCCCCACCGGTCAAAAGCGAACGATGGGGCTATGGTTTTGATTCGCGGAACTGGCCGAATCCAGCCATTTCATCAGCGCACATCGCGAGCGCGGCACCGCTACCGCGCGACGGCTTCGGCGTAGCCCTTGCCGATCTTGGCCGCGATGAGCTTTTCCGCGTGTCGGGTGGCCGCGGCCGTGTCCGGGAAAGGTTTCACCTGCGTCTGGCCGTCCGTGCCGATCCGCCCGAAGCGAACCGTCACCTTGTTGCCGCTGACGCCGATCTCCCAGAACTTCGCGGAACTGCCGCCGATGAACTCGAAGTAACGCTTGTCCATGATGAACTCCTTCAGGTTGTTGGTGTTGTCGATGGAAATGTGAGCCCCAACTGCCGGAACGCCCGGCTGCTGGGCGTCTGGAGCGAAATCGGTCCAGGCTACCGCAGACGTGTCGTCCTCGGTCCGGCCCCGCACGAAGGACGGGAAACGGGGTACACCGCGGTCCGTCAGTTCCTGGTAGCGGAACGTGATCAGGCTGCCGACAGGCGGCGGATTCTCCCGCTCGGCGTCCGTGAAGCCCGTGCCCACGGAGAAAGTCAGGCCGCTGGGCAGTTCTGCGACCACCGCACCCAGCCGTCCGGCATGACGCCCACGGCCCGGCAGATGCTCGACGACGCGGGCTTCCGCATCGTGGAAGGTCTTCACCTTCAGCAACGTGGACGATCGGCCCGGCTCGTACCGTGATGCCGGCTGCCGGAGCATCAATCCTTCGCCACCCAGCGTCTCGACACGGGCCAATTCAGTTTGCAGATGGCCGATGCCGGTGCAGCGCTCCTGCTGAAGCACCCGCGCATACTGCGGCCGATGCTCCCGCAACGTGGACTCCAGAAACGCTTGACGGCTTTCAAACGGCCCATCGGCGGCCGGTGCGTCGAACACCACAAAGGCAATCCGACGCCAGTGTTCGCTTTGGTCGTGCCGGCGGACGATACTCACGGTCCGCTGAAACGCTTTGCGATCCAGCCACAACTCGCCGTCCAGCGGCAAGTTTGGCAGTCCCGCGACGAACCAGTCGGGCGCGCGATACACATTGCCCTGCCGTGAGAGAAACTCGCGGCCGGTCCACCACGCCCGCACTCCGTCGAGCTTCTCGCTCATCCACCAACCGGCCAAGTCGATGTCGTTTTCCCATCGCTCGGCCAGCAGCAGGTTCGGCACGGTGCGTGTAGTTGAAGGCGTAGCCGCGGAAGGCTTTGAAAGCAGTGCGCCCAGGCGTTCCTGCTCGGCCTGTTCGCCACGAAACGCCCGCAGGTGTTTGCATGTCCGACGTTCGATGGGCAGCGATTGATTACGCCACGCCGGGCACGTACAGGAGTACACTCCGCCGACGTTCTTCAAGATATACGGTAGGCGAGCCGACCCTTGCACATGGGTCGACTCGCCGTCGTTCAAATCAGGCATGTTGGTGATCCTTGGTTCCTTGGTAGAGAAGTGGCCGTTGTCAGTTGTTCTGCGGACTGCGGGTCACCTTGCGCCGCGACGTTGGTTTCTCCGTTTGCCGCGTGTAAATCCCGCCCCGGTCGGCATCCAGGCACCGGCCACTGGCCCAGGTCCGCAATCGCTCTACGGCTTCCGCTGCTGTAGCTGCCACGGGTACGACGTTCTGAGCCGCCTGGATCAACGGCACGTCCAGCAACGCCGCCAAACGGCAGCAAGCTCTCACTTCAGCTCCCGTCCAGCTTTCGTCGTTCGGCAGCTTCTGGTCGCGGTCGATCTCGAACAGGTCCAGGTACAGCTGCCAGATGGCTTGCTTCTGCTCGTGGCCCGGAAAGTCCAGGAAAAACGTCGCGTCGAACCTTTCGGCGCGACTGAACTCCGGCGGCAGCTTGGCGACGTCGTTGGCAGTGCAAACCACGAACACGTCGGAATCGTGATCGTTCAGCCAACTCAAGAACGAGCCGAACATGCGCGACGAGACGCCGCTGTCGGTCTGGCCGGAGTTGCCGACGCCGGCAAACGCCTTCTCGACCTCGTCGATCATCACCACGCACGGGGCCATCGCATCGGCGATCTGCAACGCCTGCCGGGTCCGCTCTTCGGTTTGGCCCACGAGCGAGCCCATCAGCGTGCCGACGTCCAAGATCAGCACTGGACGCCCCGTTTCGCGGCCCAGACACTTGCAGAACTGGCTTTTCCCACAGCCCGGAGGAGACAACAGCAAAACGCCCCGTGGCCGCTTCAGCGGATTGTTGCGGCTCGGCTGCAGCAGGGCTCGCTTGGTGAACGCCTTCAGCGACGCCAGGCCGCCCAGGCTGCTGAAATCCTCCGTGCCACGGTACAGTTGCATCAGGCCGCTTTTCTTTAGCGTTTGGCACTTGAGATCCCATACAGCGTCGGGCACGATGCGCCCGTGGCGGACGAGCGAGAGCGAAAACGCGGACTCAGCTTCGTAGCGAGTCAGACCGGCCGCCGCGTCCAGCAGCATGTCGAGCTGTGCCCCGGTTGGCAGTTCGCCGTCCTCGGTGGCGATGCCGCGAGCAATTTCGTGCAACTGCTGGCGGAGAGGCAGGTCGTGTTCCAGCACAACGAACAGTTTTTCCAGCTCCACGGGGACCGAAACGATGGGTGAGAGGACCAGGATAAACGTGCGGTGCTGTTTACCTTTGGTGATCTGGGCGGCCAATGCCTGGATGATCTCCGGGCTGGACAGGAAACGATGAAAGTTGACCAACACGAGAAGCGACGCGCCGTCCGTGGAACCGAGCGCATCGAGCGATCGGATAGCCGCCAGCGGGTCGTTCGTGCCAGTGTCGACGTTGGCGTCATCCTGACGGTGAATCGTCAGTCCCTTGTTGATGTCCCAGACGACCATCCGCCACTCTTGGTCGCGGCACATCTGGGCGATTTCGCTCAGGGCGTCTTCGTGCTCGTGGGACTGGACCCACAAACCGGTGAAGCAAGCGGAGATGTACTCCGTCAGTTGTTGGGAAAGTTGCATTCGCGAAAACTCCTTGAAGACGGTGAACCAGCCCGCCGTGACATGGCCTGCGGGCTGGCCCGAGATGGGCTATACTGCGAGCGGCGCCGAGGCCGGTGGTAGGCAGGGCGGCGTGGTAAAACGCCGTACACGGGGGAAGCCAACGATGGACAGCTGCGAAGTGCTTCAGGAACTGGCCCGTGAAGTCCGCCAGGGCACCTTGCAGACCCTCGCCGCCGCCCGGACGGACTGGCTGACGTGGATCTGGATCATTCACGGTCTGCACGACGAGGCCAAGCACAGCGGTGAGATGTACCTGCTGTGGAAGATGTGCCGTCTGCAGCAGGAACGAGCAGGAAACAAGGGATAGCCGGGGTACAAGTCACGAGCCGGCGTTGCAGAGCCGTCTGTTCTGCCGTTTGCCCCGCCTGCGACTCGCCACTTCTCCGGTCGCGATGGCGTCGGCTTTCCTGTCTACGGTCGTTTTCAACCAGACGGCCAGGACCTTGTCCATCTCGGCCAACAGCCGGCTTTCCGCCTCGGGCACGGAATCGACGGCCGCAGCGCAATGCCGCAGGTCGGGCCGGCACGTGTTACTGGGTATGCCGTCGCAGATGGTGGCCAAAGCCAGCTTGGCCGGCGTGCCGAAGCACACGCGGTCTTTCTCCCGCTCCACGTCGACCAGGACCAAGTGGCCGACGAGCCTCTTGAGCCTGTCCGGGCCCGCCGTGGCCGCGACAAAGACCATCTTGCCGAGGCGATCGCCCGGCTCGACGATCACCGCCCGGTAGTCCCGGTTGCGGCCGGGCGTGAGAACTCGGCACCATACGGCCGGCTCGTCGTCGTAATGGGAGCCGGCGACGACGGCATACTCGCTGCCGGGGAGTTGTTCCGAGACAACAGCTTGAGTGCTGTAACGAACTGCCATAACGTGATTCCTCTCGCAATCGGTCCGTAGTAGTGTGCTTCCGGGCCGTGACCGAAAACAGCCTGGAAGCGGGAGTCGGAGAACGAAGAAACCAAGTTCTGTCCGCGCGCAGGGGCGTCACGTCGCATCGAACGTCGATGACGGACGGTGTACCTGCCGCAGAAGATAGACCGCCCGCCGAAGAAACCGCGGGAGGAAAGCAGATCGGCCAACCGGAGCGCCGGCTTACTGCCGCTGGCTGGCCTGCTGGGCAGCGCTTTGGCTGGCGTAGAACTCGCTCGTGAGACGCTCACCGGTGCGTTGGCCCAGGGCCTGCTCGATGAACTTGCTGGCCGCTTGGCACGCCGAACCGGCAAAGCCCCTGGTGGTGACAGTCGTCTCGCCTTGAGGCGACACGATGATCTCGATGATCTTGCTCACGCGGCACCTCCCACGCTGATGGTCAGCTTGATGGAACCGTCGGCCAACGGCTGCTCCGTGCAAACGTGCCCTTGGCGTCGTGCCTCGATCTTGGCCTTCTCCACGGCGTAGCTTTGGAGAAACGCGTCGAGGTGTCTTTTCTCACCCCAGTGGCCACGGAAGTTGTCGTACTGGACCTGACCGGTGGCCAGATCGCAGACGGCCGGATAGCGCCACTCGGGCAACTGCACGGCCAGTCCCGTGACCTGGCTCGTGAATAGTCTGTGCGTCCCTTGGACGGGCGCGGGTAGCCGCAGACGTTGGCAAGCGGCTTGCACCGCGCCGGCGTCGCGGATCTCGGTTCGAATCGTCACAACATGGCTCATGTGAGGATTTCCCTTCTTGCAACATTGGACGGTGGGCAACCGATTGGGTCTTGCGGCTCAAGACTTGGACATAGTCCGCACGGCCCACAGTCCCATGCCGATCCCCATCAGGACGACGGGCCAGTGGGAGAAGCTTCCCGTCACTGCGGTGATGCAGAATGCGGAGGCGATGATTGCCATCACCAGTCCGAACAAACCGCGGATCGAGTCGTGCATGCAAAATCGCTCCAGATTGGGTGAGTGAAGTTGACCTTCGTGAATCGCACGAGGTTGGTTGCTGTCAGCATCAGCCATCAGGTGCGCGCCGATTCGCCTTGGAACTCCTGCCACGCGGTTTCCAGCTCGCGCCGCGTCTGGGAGATGCGGCCGGGACTGACGCGAAACTTGCGTGCCGTGGCCTTGGTCGTTTCGCTGCTGGCCAAGGTCTCCGCAATGCGACGCTTGTAGCGGGGCAGGCTGTCGAACCAATCGGCGATGTCCATCCGTGCCGCCGCCGTGTCCGCCGGTCCGGATTTGCGATCCTCGATCAGGACCTCACGCCACTCGCCCTCCTCGGCGTCGTAGCGATCCAGACGATCGACTGAGAACCGCTTTGCCTGCTGGGCGTATTCACTGCTCACGTCGCGGACGTTCAGCCTGCAACCGACACGGCGACCGTCGCGAACCTGCTTGATCGCATACTGGGCCAGCGGCGTGGCGTAAACGGCATCGATCAGGCCGCGTTCGACGAGCCGGACAAACGCGACCCAGCAGTTGGCGATGGTCTCGGCGATCAGTTCCTCACGGCGTTCGCCACCTTCGCTCCGGAAAGCAAACCGGGCTTGTTCCCGAATCTGCGGCAACAGGGCCAAAAACTTCGCAGCGCGGGCAGACGCAGCGGATCGGCGCATCTTCTTGGCATTGGCGATCATTGGTGGGCGATCTCCTTAGAATTGAGGCCGCCCCGCGGGGCGGCCGTGTCCTGGAAAACACAGCCGCTCCCGCACCAATGCGAGAGCGCATAAAGAAAGTGCCCACCCACAACCGAATGGCGGTCGAGAGCGGGGCTTTGAGACTGAAACACTCGCCTTAAAGAGGTAAGCTGTCCGTTCTACAGATTTTGACGCGTTCCCCCCAGTTTATTTAGCTTCGGGGCTGGCGTTCGTAGGATCGGCATGCTCAGTGTTGGCGATTGCGGGGTCGTAAGTGATGACGTGAGGCGAAGCCGACGCCCGCGTCAGCAACGGATGCTCGGACACAAGATTTTCGATCAATACCTCGGCAATGAGGCGATCGGCGTCATCGGCTGGGGCGCGAAGTAGGTGCCAACCCAGGAGCAAGGGTAGCAGGCATGCCAGGACCAGACCGACGCTGGTGATCGCGGCAGCGATAATGGGATCCTGGCGGCGCTCCGCGGCCAGCGACCTTCGCTCCTTCTCGAGTTCATCGCGTTGGCGGCCCGTCTCCACTCGCTCCGTCTGAACCTCGCGTTGGAGGGCCGCGAGTTCTTCGCGCGCCTTGGCGTCGGCTGCCACCAACTCCCGGGAGCCGTCGGCGACCTGACGGTGCAGTTCGGCCATTTGCCGATTCTGCTCAGCCTGCCGATCCAGGTGACGCTCGGCCATTTCCGCAAGACGGGCGTTCTCGTCACACCCGATCACCGTCAATATCAGCGCGGCGACGATCGGGACAAACACAATTCTGGCTGCTTTCATGGGACCTCCAGCGATCCAGAAGACGTCGAAGGACTTGCTGTATGGCAATCCGCAGACGGCGCTCTCGGATGAGGGCCACGATTGCCAGCAGCAGGGTTACAGAAACGAAGCATAGTGCGATTTGACTCAACGAGTCACCTCCTTTCGCAATGGTTGCACTGGAGAAGGGCAATCTCGCAAGGCTAGTGGGTCCCCGCACGCGCCATGCCGTGTCCTGCCCGGCTATTTGGCCTGCGGCCCCGCCTCGTCACGAGTGGCTGGTGAGCCAACTGCCCCGCGTTGTTCCCGACGGAACTGCCGAATGACCAGAAGTGCCAAATCGCCGACGAGACGCGCGCGTGCCGATTCAGGTGACGGTGGGGCGTCAAGCGTGTCGGGCGGCGGTTCGGCGGAGCGATCGAGACCAGGTTCAGTCATGATCGTGAGCTCCTTCAAATCGAGTGCAGAAATGCGCATGCGACCGCAGACCGCAGCGCAAGAAAAACCCCGCCGCAAGGACGGGGCAAGAAATGTGGAACCGGGACGGGAACGTAAGTGCAGCTATGCCGATTTCCGCGGGCGTCCGTTATTGTACGGGCGCTTGGGCACCGGCAGACCGTGCATCTCATACCAGCGACGATAGCAATACCAGACGTTGCCGGAATTCACTTTGTGGTCCTCGCTCTGGAGGACCTTGGCGGCATCGCGATAGCTCAGACCGTCCAAGTCGATGAGCTGATGGACCCGCTCCGCAAGCGCATCTAGGCGCGGCGGCTTGCGAAGCCAGACCCGGACCGCCTCAGGATCGCCGGCGACCTCGGCACGATGATGGCGGAGTTCCGTCTGCAGGGTGCGCAATAATCGGGGTACGAACGTGCCATACACATTCGTGCGTTTGCGCCCCGGGCGCCGTTCGACATGCACGGCGATGTGGCCCCCCACCAACTTCCGGAACACTTCGGCAGCCTTGTGAATGACGTCGCTGCCCAGCCTGCCAGCGGCCCCGTCCTCCAGCAAGGCCGTCAAGTTCGCCAGCAGTTCACGGACGCGATCAGGCGTGATAGACACCGAGTTGGTCTCCAGGGACTGCTGCAGCCGCGCTCGTTCGGCCTGCACCGAAGCCCGCTCGACCTGAGCGGCTCGGATCTTGGCCTTCAGGGCCGCGCGGTCCTCATCGGTGCCCTCTCCGGCCAGTTCTGTCAGATCGTCGATCTTCCGCGTCAAGGCGGTGACCTTCCTGTCCATGCCGTTCAAGTCTTCGCGAGCGGCATCGTCGCCGGAGCGATCCAGTTCCTGTGTGCAGCCGATGACCTGTTCGATCAGCTGAGCGTCCTTCTGGATCAGGTCACTCAGTGTCGCGCAGACACTGAGAACAGCGCCTTTACGCTCGACTACGGTGAGACTGGGGCAGAGATCCGCGTTCTTGCATTTCATGCCGTGGCCGTTGGCCCCACCCTGGTAGTAACGGACCTTGCACGGAACACACCTGAAGCAATCCGTTACCAAGTCCCAGAGTTGAAGATCCTTCTGCTTCTTCGGTCCGCGCGGACCGAGTTTCGACTCTGCGAGCCGTTGCTGCACGGCAAAGAAGACTTCATCGCTGATGATCCGCAGTTCTTCGCTGACGACGAACGTGACCTCCGTTTCCGGCTGTTCGACGTGACGATTGTAGTCGCGTTTCGAGTTCCAGACGCTCCGCGTGCGGCCGAAAGCCCAGCGGCCCGTGTACCGAGGGTTTGAAAGCATCCGCCGGTATGCTGAGTACGTCATGAATTTGCTCGTCGACCGCGGGTCGCACGGGCCACCGCCCTTGACCCACCGTCGCCAGCCTTCCTTGATCGGCATCCCGTCGCGAATCCAATCGTAGTGCTGCGTGATCAGCTTGGCCACATCGGGCTCGACTTCGGGCATCGTTCGCGGACGCCCACGGTTGGTCAGCGGTGCCCCTGGGATCTCTTTGGGGCGGTAGCCCACGGTCAGGGCTCCCGTAACAAAGCCGCGTTGAAACAGACTGACAATGCCCGACCGCACGTGATCGGCGATGGTCGTCAGGAGCATCTCGTCCATGATGCCGTGCAGATACGCCAGTTGTTTCCAGGTCTTCTGGTCAGCCGTGTCAATGCCTTGGCTGACGCTGATCGCCCGCAGGCATTCCTCGACGACTTCCTCCTGGAAAAACTGAAAACCGCGGTACGCCACTCGGAACAGACGGCTCACCTTGAACACCAGTAACACGCGAGCGTGTTTATGCTTAAGGATGGCTTTCATTCGCTCGAGCCCGTCGCGGCGAGACTTCCGGCCGCTCACGCCTTCATCGACGCAGACGAACTCGGGTGGCACGTAGATCCCGTGATTGGCAGCGAATGACACGCAGTCGAGCACTTGAGCCGTCGTGCTGTGTTGCAATTTGGACGAGAACCTGGATAGCACCGCGCCGATGTCCAGGCCCTTGCTTTGCGCCCAGGCTAACCGATCGACAAGAGACGCTGCCGGATCGAAGCCCATTACGTCGATCCCGGCCCGGGCGGCGATCTCCGACCACGTCTGCTGCACAAGTTGAACGAGGTCCGGACTGGCCGAACCCGCAGTGGGTAATAGCGCGTTCATGGTTTCACCTTTCGTCGCGACGTTGACCGCGTGAGGTAGGGTTCGCCACCGTGGCCGAGTTGATCAGGCCCTTCCCGCACGCACTTGTGTCGCGTTGGCGGAGATTGTCCCAATGGTCGTTCGCATGCCTTTCGCACGGTGCGAAAAGAGGAGTGATTTTCGGCGGCGGGTAGGATGGCTGGCGAAGTGCTCCGCGCCGGCCGTGTGCCGGAGGGGAGCATGCCAGCCGTGGCCCGATCAGAATCGTCGGCGCGTCGGCTGGGGCATACCTCGTGCGGCTCATGTCGGGCGGATGTGGGCCTGCTGCCGGAGCAGAACCCGGATTTGTTCCAGTTTCTGCATTGCCGCTTCGATGGCCGGCAACAGGGACATGGCCTCAGCTTCCTCGGCGAAGCCCGCTTCGTCCACGAACAAGTCCGCAGTCCTGGTCACGTGGTCCAGGAACTGACCGAGCCTGCCGGTCTCCTGCTTCGGTTCACTCGGCTCCGGCGCAGGTTTTCGCAACTTTCTTGGCCGCTTGTCGTACGCCTGCTTGACCGTCAATCCCGCCAGCGCGTCCTCCTTCTCGAACGTGCGGGCAATAGCCCTGGCACGGGACGCTTTGGTCTTTTCGATGTCAAGCTGCGTTAAGAGTTGCTCCCACTGCCCGTGATTGAAGCTCCGCCTGAGCAGGTGGAGTGCCCGCCCCAACCGCCAGTATTTCACAGCCAGATCGCGTTCGTCGTCCAAGATCGCTTGATGCTGGGCCTGTGCGTACGTGCAAAGCTGCTCCGGCAACCACTCGTTGGTCGGGCAACCCGCCGTGAAATGTTGCGGCGTGCAACTTTCGTCGGGAGAAGATTCGTGATCCATCGCTACACCTTGGTGTTAGGTTCGTGGCATACCCCATGAATTGACTTGGGGACCACGATAGCGATGGTCATTCGCGTGCCGTTCGCACGGTGCGAATAACGTGCCTCATGAGACAGGCGGAATTGATACCTGGCGGCGACGGCGGCACTGGGTGCCAAGCCTTTGGCAGATGCCGACGTCTCTTTTGGGGGCGTCTAACCTGTGACTTCTCGCAGGATCTCAACCGCCTCGATCTTGAACAGACGGATCTGAGGTGGCGGCAGGTCGAGTTTCTGTCGTCCGCGCCCCGCCGAATTGATTAACAGGCCCAAATCGTGGGGAAATCCGGTTAGCTTGCACAACCGATGCTTTGTCTTCGACGGGTAGTCGCGATTCTCCGTTGTCTCGAAATGCGTGTGGCTGACACCGTCGCCAATCTTGGCCTGTGCGCAGAGCAGCCAAAAGAACTCCCACAGGGCTGTGTGCTTCGCCCAGTTGACGCCGATCTTATCCCCCTTCCAATATGCCGCGCGTCCACGTTCAACAAGAACCAGTGCTCCAGATGCTACAGCGGTCGCGATCGTATCGTCGGTCGTGGAATCCAGTTCTCCGATTTCACGCAGCAACCAGTTCTTCGTGGCCTCGTCCGTCAGGCCCACTTGGTACGCTGCTTCAATGATCGCCCGAGGTTGAGACACACCACGAAGCTCTCTCCAGATTCCCACGGTTCTTCCGTATCGGTCGTAAGCCGCAACCAGATCTCCGCCGAGACGTCGTCGTTCTTCCGGTGCCAGACGATCCCACACCCGCTGAGCACTCATGAGATGTTGCACGTGTAACCGAAGTCTCTGCAGTTCTGCCGTAACCTTCGGCGGATAGGGATCGTACTGTTTCGGGGCGTCGGTCATGGTTTGCGACTCCTGGAAGCTCGTGGATACCGGTTCTAAGGTATCGACATCGAGCATCCCCGCAAGGGGTTTCAAATCCTCGCCAGTGCTCGCCACGGCTCACGGTTTCGCTCGGACACCCGGACACCAAGCGGTAGCCTGCCGTTGACGCTGATTCGAAAGCCACTCGGAACGTTCGCTATCGAGCGAGGACTGACCAAATCAGACGATCGCACCAGACGGGCGGACCTTGAACGGAGGGCTTCGGAGTGTTTGGCCCAATCCGACAAGGCACACTGCGGAGCGTCGGATTCCAGGTTAGGTTCGATGCCCGCGGTGCCAACAGGGGTCCCTCTTAACCTAGCTCGGTTAAGCGGTCCACCTGGTCGAACTCCACTGCAAACACCTTGTCGCGCGGCAGCGTCAGGCGATAGACGCCCTTCCTGACCTCGATCAGGCCAAACAACTCGGACGGCAGGATGCGTTTCAAGTCGGACTTCGCGTCTTTGAGCGAGATGCCCAGCTCGCTTGCGGCGTCGACCCCTTGGCCCCGTCTCGCGTTTGCAGCCAAGGCCACCATCAGCGTCCAGGCACGGGCTGACGTCTCCCATTCGGCATCGACGAGTTCGCCGTGCCAATACAACTCCCGGCGTCCCCGGCCATCGACGATCACGAGCGGCACTTTGCGGCAGTTCTCTTGGATCACGTCCTCGGGGTCAGGCTCCGATCGATACAGACCGGCCACCTCTGCAAGGGCGGCGGCGACATGGTCGGTAATCGCTATATCCGCGCACTGGTCGACAGGGTAGCGGATCGACACCGCGTTCCCCGCCATCTCGCCGACAGCGCCCAACCAGGAGAAATCGGCTTGTTTTCGATACGCCGCGTACACTTGCACCAACGTGATACACGCCTGACGCAACGGTGACTGCGGATCGTGAAGGCAGATCGCCTCGAGCCGCTCCAGCGGTTCCCGGATACCACAAACGGCTTCGCGGGTTTCTTTCAGTCTTGCGGTATCCTTAGCCTGCCTCAGCACACCCTCAAAGCGCTGCTGGACCCGCAGCAGCCCATCGCGCCAGTACGCGATCCGAATCATCAAGGTACGGACGATGAAGTCACCTGGCAGCCGCAGATGGGGATGTACGAATGGCGAGAAGCTGGCAATCTGGACATGATCGCTGTTTGGGCCCAGCCAAGCCTCTCGGTCGACAAGGTGGAGATCGGCGACTGGCTGGAAATAGTCGTAAACGCAAACTAGGTCTCGCCAGGGTTTCGCGGCAATGAAGTGGGCCGGCGTTTCGAATCCAGATTTCCACTGCGGAATTTCAACTGGGCGTCCATTCGCCGGCGTCTGTACCGGTGGGGCGTGCTCTTCGCCTGCGGCAAGACCACCGATGAACTCTTGCAGCACGGGAGTTTGGCTCAGGTCAGCCAACCGCTTCGCGCTGGCGAGAATCGCGTTCTCCACGCCTTCGACCAGGCGTCTGGCTTCGCTATTGGCAAGTTTGTCGAGTTGATCAAGGGGCCACCTCGCCAGCCTCCGAAAGTCCGGTCGAGCCAGAAGTTGCTCCACCACCGGACAAACTTTGTCCTGAATCCAGAATGACAACGCCTCTGCCCCCCGCAGTGAATCGCTGCATCCCGCTTGGCGGACTCGGTCGTAGTCGCGGACAGTCGCTTCTAATCGGTCCAACATTGCACACCGACGGTTTGGTTCCCCAGAAAATGCCCCCTGATATGCAGACGCGGCCAAGAGTTCGTAGTTTCGACAAAGCGAACCGAAAAACAAGGTGGGTTTGCCGATTGTCCCGCGAATTCGCACGGTGCGAACGGCGTGCGAACCTGCCCTGTTAATTTCTTGGCATGGCAAAGCAACATTGGGACGCACTGCCGGCGACGGGGCAAGAAGGGCGCAAGCCCACACAGCCGTCGTCCGCTAGCGAATCCCAATTGCCCTTCGAGACAGACCTGCTCTCGCCAGCCCAAGCGGGCTGTCGTCTGGGCATTTCCGTGACCACATTCTACGACTGGCTCGGCATGTCGGACAAAGGGCTGCTCGTCATCCGCGGACAGCCTGTGACCATCGACTACTTCCAGGGTGGGCCGCAGGGGCAGGGGCGAATTCGAATCGAGGCAGCCGAGGTGGAGCGGCTTCGTGAGCTGATGCGGGTCCGTCCGCAGCGTCTGAAACCAGTCCGTCAGCCGACTCCTCGCCAGGGTTTTCCAGGCATCACGGTGCCGTTAGGCCGCCCAGACAACCACCGGTAGATGGCGAGCGAGTTGGCTGCCGTCTAATCGGGGCGGCATCTACCAGGGGCAGAGCGTCCCTGCAAAGGGCGTCAGGCAGGTGGCGTCGGTAGACGAGCGGACTGTGGCAACAGGAGTTGCTTCTCCCGCCGCACCAGATCGCTCAGACCGCTCGCCGCCAGAAGCTAATCCTCTGCACTCATGTTAATATGCCACATTTTTGCCGGATATTTAGGTCTTAATCGCTATGAATGCACGCAGATGAGCAGCGAGCCGGGCTGGTGAAAACCTGGACCCGGAGCCTGAAATGATAACTCTCCCCCTCATAGTATTATGACGCGGAATAGGAGTATATTTAGGTGGTATTGCATACGTTAACTGGCGGCAGAATGTCTCCGTGTCGCGGTCTGCTGGCCCCCCTTCCCCTTCGACCTTGAATCGCCAGCGATGAGAAAGAGAAGGCGATGCTGGTGGGGTGCAATCGCGGGCGTGGCAGTTGGCTGCTCCACCACGCGGGGATCCGTACAACCAGGATACGCAAATGCCGGGCGCAAGAACGGAGAGCCCGTTTCGTCTTGTCGTCATCTGGCTGCAGTCCTTGCACGTTGGCGATGCCTGCCCGAGTTCCTTGGTGTGACGCGATCGGGTGCCGTAGCGGTCTCCTTCCTGCCATGCTCGCCATTCATCTGTTCTGCGGTGGATGCCATGTTTGGTTTCGGACCAACGCCGATTGCTGTCCACAACGGATCCTGGTAATGCTGCCCCCATTCTCGGCCGTAGTGGTCGAAAGCAACCTTGGGCGTATCGCCGATCAACTCGGCCAAGGTCTCGATGGAGCAGCCCTGACCATCGTTCCAATAGCCTGACAGCATTCGATGAGCGAACGTGTGGCGACAGCTGTAGCAGGAGTAGCGCTGTCTTACCGGATCGCGATCCCAGCCCAGCTTCCGTTTCAACGCCAGGAATCGGCCCACCCCGGTCGGTTTTTTCCAGGTTCTATCCTTGGTGTTGCGGAACAGCGGAGTTCCTGAACCTCGGGGCGCCGTCTCCATCAGCCGTCTGGTCAGGTCTGCCACCTCCGGCCGCACGGGGATCTTCCGGGTCTTCTTGGTCTTCGTCGAGTACACCCGCCACATCATGCCGCGGGTGGTCTCCACGACGTCATCGGCCGTGAGTCGGGCCAATTCACAGAACGGTCGCAAGCCGGTGTGGATCGCGGCAAATACGAAATCTCGGAAAGGCTCGTCCGCCGCCTGGTAGACGGCCTTCTCCTCGTCCGCATCGAGCGAGTGAAGCCGGGGCCGGGGCGGCGGTTTCTTGAGACCTTTCAGCGAATTGGGGACATCGTACATTTCGCGTGCGTAATGGAACGCCGCCAGCACGGCGCCAATCGCATTTCGGTGCGTGGCCGGCGACCGCCAAGTCTGGTGACTCTCAAGCCAGTGCCGCACATGCCCCTTCCGAAGCTGGGCGACCGGCAGTGCTCCGCAGTATTCGCACAGATCGTTCATGTGCCGTACGATTTCTGAGCAGTAGTCCCTGCTGGTGGCGCCGCTGGCCGCCCGTTGTTGGCAATGTTGGATGAATACCGAGCAGACCCTGGCCACAAGCCATTGCCCCTGCTCCGCGGGCTCTGCCGCAGGACGCCACTTGCCCTGGAGCTTGACCCGTGCCAATGCCAATTCGGCCGCCTTTCGGTTGCCCTTCCCGCGGATTCGATTGCCATCTTCGTCCAGTAGGGCAACCCGTTTCGTGGTGCCCGGCGGCGTGAAGTACCAGCAGTCCGTTTGTTTCCAGTGCCACGCCGCCCCACGCGGCCGACGTTTTCGACGTTCTGTCGCCATGCAACCTACCCTCATGCCTTCGAGATCAACGCCGCGATGTGGTTTGACGTCGCTTCGCCGCCGCCCCGCCGCCTGCAGCCTTCTGTTTGGATTTGCCCGACGTTCGCGACTTTTCCTGCGCGGGCGACGTCGCCTCACGATCGGCCGGTTCGGTTCGCTGCTGCGGCTTGCAGCCAATCGCCGCCCACAACGGATCCTGGTAGTGTTGGCCCCATTCCTTGCCATAGTGGTCAAAAGCCACCTTCGGCGTGTCGCCAATCAACTCTGCCAAGGTCTCGATCGAACAGCCGACACCGCCCGTCCAGTAGCCGGATAGCATCCGATGGGCGAACGTGTGCCGACACGTGTAGCAGGAGTACTTCGACTTCACTGGGTCCGTGTCCCAGCCGAGCTTCTTCTTGAGCGTCAGGAACCGGACTACTCCAGTCATTCTCTTCCAAGGTTTGCCCTTGGTGTTGCGGAAGAGCGGCAGGCCCGCCCCACGCGGCGCCGTCTTCATCAGCCTGCGCGTCAACTCCGCTACCTCCAGCCGAACCGGGATCTTCCGTGTCTTCTTGGTCTTCGTGGAATACACCCGCCACATCATGCCCCGTGGGCCCTCCTCGACGTCATCCGCGGTCATGCGTGCAAGTTCACAGAACGGCCGCAAGCCAGTGTGGACCGCCGCGAAGAGGAAATCGTGGAAGCACTGCTCCGTCGCTCCGTACAGTTCCGTCTCCTCTTCCGGACTGAACGAGTGCAGACGCGGCTTAGACGGCGGCTTCTTCAGGCCTTTGAGCGGGTTGGCGACGTCGTACATCTCCTCGGCTTGGTTAAAGGCCGCCAGGACAATGGCGACAACACTTCGGTGGGTTGCCGACGATCGCCACGAGGCGTGACTCTCCATCCACGTCTTGATGTGCCCCTTCTTCAGTTCCGCGACGGGCAGGGCACCGCAGTACTGACACAGGTCATTCAAGAAGCTCACCGTGTTGTCGCGGTGTCCCTTGCTGACCGTTCCATTAGCAACGCCGCGTTCACAGTACTGGATGTACTCCGAGCAGACCCTGGCCACCACCCACGGCTCGCGGCTCGCGCCGCCTGCCGATTCCGAATCCCCCGCCAGCTTGATCCGTGCCAGCGCCATGTCGGCAGCTTCCTTGTTCTCCGGTCCTCGGATTCGCTGGCCATCTTCGTCGAACAGAGCCACGCGTTTCTTTGTGCCCGGCAGCGTGTAGTACCAGCAGTCCGTCTGTTCCCAGCGCCAGGCCGACCCGTGCGCCTGTCGTCGTTGTTTCCGAGTCCTGCCCATAATCTGCTTGCCTCCTATGAAGCCAGCCTTCTCCTGTAAAGTTGACGGTCGCAGTGCAGCGCGAAATACTGGTGCCACCGTGTTTCTGTATCTTGCTCCGCCGCCGAAGCGTCGTCCGAACGGCGCGATCGGCTGTGGAAGCAACCGTGACGACCGATCCTCAGCCCTTACGTGATTGAGGCACCCCCATGACGTTCCGTCCTTCCGCCGCTCGACTCGCGTCCAATCGCGATTTACCCCGTCAATTGCTACATCAAATAACTACACTAACTCTTACCATCGTCACCCTTGGTTTGTCAATATCCTCGGAAAAATACGGCTTCTGTGCCACTTCTCGGAGTGTACCAAACATCGTACTAATACTTGCCGATGACCTGGGCTGGTGGGACCTCGGCTGCTATGGCAGCGTCTTCCACGAGACGCCACACCTTGATCGTCTGGCTGGCCAGGGGATGCGGTTCACCGATGCGTATGCTGCCTGCAACTGCTGTTCGCCGACGCGAGCGAGCATCCTCACCGGGAAGTACCCGGCACGCCTGCACGTGACGGACTGGATTCCGGGCACGAATTTCCCCACGGCCAAGCTGCGGCCGCCAGCTTGGCTCCAGCATCTTCCGCCGGAGGAAGTCACGCTCGCGGAAGCGCTCCAGGCGGCCGGCTACGCCACCGCGGCGGTAGGCAAGTGGCATCTGGGTCGGGAGCCATTCCTCCCGCAAAGCCAGGGCTTCGACGTGAACGTCGCCGGCAATCACAGCGGGGCGCCCGGGAGTTACTTCTGGCCCTACGGCCATGGCGACCCGGCCAGGGCGAACAGGTATCACGGAGGGCCTGTGCCGGATGTGTATGCCGGAGGCCGGCCCGGCGAGTATCTGACCGACCGGCTGACCGACGAGGCACTGAAGTTCATCGAGGCCAACCGCGAGCGGCCGTTTTTTCTGTACCTCGCGCACTACGCGGTGCATACGCCCTTGGAGGCCAAGAAGGAGTTGATCGAGAAATACAAGGCCAGAGTCCGCCCCGGCCAACGGCAAAATAATCCGACCTACGCCGCGATGGTCGAGAGCTTGGATCAGAGCGTGGGTCGCGTCCTGGCTCGGCTCGAAGCACTGGGCATCGCTGGAAGAACGATTGTCGTGTTCACTTCCGACAACGGCGGCTACGTAGGCTATGGCGGCAATTCCGGGGCGACTTGGAACGGCCCGCTACGCCTCGGCAAGGGCAGTTGCTACGAAGGCGGCCATCGCGTGCCGCTGGTCATTCGCTGGCCCAGCGTTGCGCCGGCGGGAAGCGTGTGTCGTGAGCCAGTCGTCAGCGTGGATTTGTACCCCACGATTCTTGCGCTGACCGGCGCACGCGGCGATGCGAAGCACAATGCCGCCGTCGATGGCGCAGACATTACGCCCTTGCTGCGGCAAACCGGCAAACCAGCTCGTGACGCAATCTACTGGCACTATCCGCACTACAACGTCTTGCCGCAGACCCCCTACGGGGCAATCCGACAAGGCGACTACAAATTGATTGAGTACGACGAAGACCAACGCATCGAGCTGTACAACTTGAAGGACGACCTCGGGGAGACGACGGACCTCGCCGGCAAAACACCCCAGTTGGCCGGGGCACTCCGCGCGAGATTGGCGACGTGGCGACAATCGGTTGGCGCGCAGATGGCGCAACCTAATCCCAACTACGATGGCCACCCGGCTGATCGAGATCTGTGAGACCGAGTGCAACGCCAAGGACAGCGACGAATGGTCGGGCAAGGACATCACCCGTGCCCGCAAGGCCGCGGACGAATTCCGGCAAGCAGCGGTCGAACATCTCAAGCAGGTCCGGTACTTCTGGAAACAGGCCCAATGGCTCACGGAGCGGTTCCCGGACGGCGAACTCCGGGACGTGCAGGGCTTGGTCAAGCTGGTGGACGTTGCCGAGATCGAGGCCAACGATTGGACCCTGACTCCCGGCCGCTACGTCGGTGTCGCGCCCGAAGAAGTGGACGACGATTTCGATTTCGAGGAGGCCCTGCGCGAGATCCACGTCGAGTGGGTGCGATCCCGGAATATGGCGACGCCAGCGGAAATGCTAGCATGAGGGACCGTGCAAAGAAATTGGTCTGGAGCCGTTCGAGTTTTTTCGGTCTCCTTGCAATACGACGAACGTCTGTTTTGCAG
>Ga0209613_1000374_pt1 | contig 54602 bp, 76 predicted proteins | sample BioC13SIPDNA_2_FD_185747 | JGI IMG/M metagenome (GOLD analysis project Ga0209613, IMG submission 185747) | Anaerobic biogas reactor microbial communites from Washington, USA - Biogas_R2_A C13 SIP DNA (SPAdes) (version 2) | ecosystem: Engineered > Bioreactor > Anaerobic > Unclassified | place...
TCGCCCATCGTACTGCGTGTCCTGTCATAGTCGTCCGCCTAACGGCTGGCTTCACCCGCGCCGCGATCTGTTCCAGGCGATTCCACTGCACGCAGCGAAGCGGCGTCGGGTGCAAGCGGTGTTAGGCGGCCCGTACAATTCTCGTTTCTGTCGTGCATCGCCTGAGCATATTCAAGCGCAGCGCCGAAATAGTAAGCGCCACAAACTGGGCATTTACTGTCTACCCATTGATCGTCTGGCCCTCGTCCTCGTAACATAATTGTCTCCTAAGTCCGTCTAACGGCCTACCATTGCCCTGACTACCAGCGCCAGGGCGACAATCCGACTACGAAGACTAGCGGTATACCGGCGCACGTCCTCTGCGGATGTAGCCAGGCGATAGCCGCCGTTTTCATCGGCGACAATCAAGTGACCTTGTAAGCGCAGTTCGGCAACGGCTTTTCGCATATCCCGGTCAGACGTGACAAATCTATACGCCAGATACCCGCGAGAGAATTTGCGAGTGGGATGACGTTCAAAAATAGCCTTAATGTCTTCCGCAACTGTCAACACTTTTTCGTCTTCCATTATAGCACGCCCCTTATGCCGTCTCAATCCTACCCGCGCCGAACTGCTGCAACGCTGCTTGGTGTATTGCCTGGTCGGTGCGGAGCAGTACCAGCATTGCCGGAATAAGCGTTGTGGTGCGCCATTCCTTTACCTCTGCAAATGACGACGCTAACCAGCACCCGCGCTCGTCTTCGAGAATAAGCCACCCTTGCAGGCGCAATTCTGCCAGTAGTTCGCCGACGGTCTGGCGCTCTACGTTTGCCGTCTGCGCTATCTCCTGGCGCGTTAGCGGTGTTTCCGGTGTGGTAGTCGATAATCGGGACGTGATAGCCTGTAGCGTGTCTGTGGACAAATCTTTTATATTCATAAAATCTTAGCTCCTGTTGAGTTTATCGCGTATCAGTCTAACTACCACGTCCACTGCCGCCGGTGATAGCATCTCCGGTGAAAAGTGGAAGACGTGATAGCCGAGCATTTCTGCAAAATTGTGACGCTCTAAATCTGTGTCCTTGTTGTGATGTCCTACCACCACGCACCGATTCAGGCGTGGTGACCATTGTGCCATTTTCTTGCCGCCGTCCACTTCGACGGCGATCTTAAGAGCCGGGATGCACCAATCGAAGCGCCATTGCCTGCCGAGCAACTTGCGGGCGAACTGGAATTCCCCGCCGTGTTGCTTGTCGCGGGTTTCCAAGTTCCGCAAGTCCTGCGGGCAGCACGCAGACCAGAGCGCGATCCAATCGGCGGCGCGGTCTGCGTGCCACGTTTGTCGTTTAGCCACGCGCTGTCACCGTGCCGGTAACGCCCTGCTCGCGGCGCTGCTTGCGATTCCAGCCGTCCGTGTGTTCTTCACTCTCTACCGTTCCGAGTGCGTCCAGCGCGGCGGCTAAAGCCTCGCAGCCTTCGCCTTGTACCCCTTGCACTTCCACGGCCAACTTGCCGGTCTTGTCAATCGTGATATGCAGTTCGTGCGATTCCATAGCTTATCTCCTTACCGTCGCCACTTGGCGAGTCTGTGTTGAACGTGTCGCCTGCCGGGTAGCGGTGCGCCGTGTCGGGCGGGCAATCAACTTGATCGTACCGTCGGCTTGTCTCTGCTCGGTGACGGCGTAGCCTTGCGCGGCCAACGTCTTGAGCGTGGCCTTGTAGGTGTAACGTTGCGCCAAGTCGTTGAGGAAGGCTTGCACCTTCGGGCGGCCAATGTCCAGATCGTCGATGACAATGGTATACACGCCGTCGCCCTTAGCCAAGCCGAAATCGCCGTAATACCAGCTATCATAATCGCGGTTACGTTGAATCCGCATCGACACCGGGACGCGCTCGCCGTTGTACATCTGCGCGTGGGTTGTGCCGGTCAACGGCTGAAAGCCTTGTGCTTGCGCGGCTTCGCGGAACGCCTCTTCCAGACACTCCGCATCTCGATATTCTGTACGAATCGTTTTCTTGTGACTCACTGTGTTCTCCTTTCAGTCCAGTTATTATTATAACCAAAATCGCAGCGCCGTTGTAACAAGCGCGGCGGGCTTTAATCGTTAATCAGCAGGATATGCAGCGCCGGAGAAACTTGTGCGTCGTGGTGGGTGGTGTCAAGAATGGGGCGCACTTTGTAACAAGTGCGCCCCGGATTCCTTTACATCTCCAACGCTCGGCGGCTCTCGCGCACGACCTGTTGCTGCACTCGTTGGGCGCTGCTGGCAGACTTGGCGCGGGTGGCCCATTGCCGCATCGCTTCGATCTGCTCGCGCATCGTCGTGACCAGTGGCACAGTTTCGGCGGCGACGGTCAGTAGGTCGTCGGTGTCGATGTCCCGGTGTTCTGGGAACGCTCGCCACAAAGCCTGCTGCACGGTTTCTTCCACTTCCGCGCCGGTGAAGTCTACCATTGCCTCGGCTACGGCGTCCACGTCGAAGTCGGCGGGATCGCGTTTGGCCTTGTGCAGGTGAATGTTGAGGATCGTGGCGCGTTCATCGGCGGTGGGCAGGTCTACGAAGAACTTCTCAGAGAAGCGGCGAATCAGTTCCGGGCGCAACTTGCCGATGTCGTTAGCTGTCGCAAAGACGAACACGCCGGAGCCGGTGTTTTCTTCCATCCAGGTGAGGATGCTACCAAGCACGCGGGAGCTTGTACCGCCGTCTTGCTCGCCGCCGCCGCTACCGAGCGCCTTCTCGATTTCGTCAATCCAGAGGATGCACGGCGCAACGGCGCGGGCGATCTTCAAGGCGTCTCTAGTCTGTTCCTCGGACTGCCCGACCAAGCCGCCGAACAGTGCGCCTACATCCAGGCGCAAGAGCGGCACGTTCCAAAGACTCGATACCATTTTAGCGGTCAGGCTCTTACCGCAACCGGGAACGCCAACAGTCAAGACGCCGCGTGCCGGTTTCATTCCGTAGGCTTGCGCGTCTTGTGTATTTGCCAGTCCAGCCGCTTGCAACCAACGCTTCAAGTTGTCCAGCCCGCCTACATCTTCCAGTCCTACTTGGGCGGGGAAGAATTCGAGTGCGCCGGACTCGCCGATGATCTCGGCTTTGGCTTGGATGCAGTAGGCAATGGCGCGTTCGTCCAGTTGCCCGTTGGTGATGACGGCCTGCGCTAACACCTGATCGGCTTCGTTAGCGGTCAATCCTTGCAAGGCGCGTACCAGTTGCGCCCGTCCACCGTTGAGGCGATCACTCACGCCCTGTTGGTCAATGAACGTGTCGATCTGCGCTTCCAGTTCGGTATTGTCCGGCAGCGGCCAGTCGATGACCTTCACGTCTTTGCGGGCGTCTTGCGGAACGGCGACGTGCGGCGACAAGAGAATCACCGTCTTTTTCTGCTTGATGAGGCTTTCGGCGCAATCGCGTAAACTGCGCAGCACCTCCGGGGCGTTCAGGTAGGGATGCGCGTCCTTCAAAACATAGATGCCGTCCGGTGCTTGCGTGGCGATGTTCTGCAAGGCGAGAAAGGCTTCCACGTTCGGCTCTACGTTCGGCTCGGTGACCAGTACACTGTCGCCGGTGAAGCATTGCGCGCCGTCGATCTTCTCAGCCCTCGTCAATACGCGGAACAAGCCTTGCGAGACTGTCCAGACAAAAAGTTGCTTATGTTCCTTATTCGTGCGGGCAGCCTCCAAGACGATCATATCAATGATGCTATCCATAACGCGGGTAGATTCTGCGCTGTTGATAGCGATAATCGGGCAGCGCGCCCGTACCAGTCTATTCAATTCCTGTACCTTGTCCATACTGTTCACTCCTTGATTATGGGTTATCCTCTTACTATTATAACAAGAATAACCCGGCCTTTATAACACTATTCAAGCAAGTGTCTCAGAGAAGATTTCGGATTACGGCGCGGTTCACCAGGAAGTGTGCCACCGGGTGCGTTATAGCGGGCTTGCAGTTCGGAATACACCTCTGGAAAGGCTGATCGTAATTTCTCTAAGTTGTCTGTGTCAGCCTGGCGCATCGCGGCCATTAGTACTGCATAGAATGGGTAATTCTGTGCAGCAATCGAAAGACTGGTCTTATAATCGTAATAGCTCATTGCTTGCTCCTTTATTTTTACTATGATAACTACAATTCCAGATACCCGGCGCGGGTATGCTTGACGCGCCCAGTCGGTAGCGGTTCAGGTTCGGGCGGCTTGACGGCGGCGCGGGCTTCGGTAACGGCTCTCTGCATCGGCGTTGGGCCAGTAGATGCGTATGGCGGAGCATACTGAGCCGGTAGCCAGTTTGGGAAGCGTGAGAGGTGCGCTTGCAATTCATAGCCGCGTTGCGTGCGCTTGTTCATCGCTTCGACTACATTGTTTTTAGCTATGCTGTAGGAATTGCCGACATAGGCAGTCTTGGACGTAAGGGTAGCGTTACGGTAACACTCCCACGATCCCCACTTGAATATCACTTGGTAAGCATTGCCTTCGTTCGTCATCTGTATCACGTAGGCGGCATCCATGCGCCCGGCTGTGTCTTGCGCCCAATAGACTAGTTCGGCTTCCATTACCATTGCCTCGCTCCTTTACAATTCCAGGTAGGCGGCGCGGGTGTGTGCGACCCGTGTCGATTTCATTTCCGTCAACTGCGCTTCGACCAAGCCTTTTAGCTCGCTCAGGTTGGCGACAAGCTGCCCGTCGCGTTGCTCGCTGCTGCCGGTTTCGGCCAGCGCCCGCGCCCTGTCAATCAGCCCGCGAATCTCCGCATCTTCCAGAAACTCACCACCAAAGTAGCGCATCAACGTAGGGAAGTTCCGTGCCACGTCCAGGGAACGACCCCGGAATTGCCCGTTCTTGTTGTAGCCGTCTAGCAAGGTCTTCGTCCCTTCGGCGAGTTGCGCGAACAACTGACCAAGCAGTTCACGAACGGCGCTGGTACTGTTTTCCAGTTCGGCGCGGGCGCGTTCGTTTTCCTCTTGCCAAATGGCGCTACGTTCGGCACTATCCGGCATCGTTGTAATGAACAATACGCTCGTTTGATAGTTGGCGAATATCTTGCTCTCGATGTCCTGTTCGGTGGGGATTGCCGCCATTGCCTGCGCTACGACCCATTCGATGTACCGTTGGCAGTCATCCGGCCCGAACGTGTTGCCCGGCACGCTTATGGCTGTTCCGTAGGCGTAGCGGGCTTGCAGTGCATCCCAGTTCTCGCGGGCGCGTTGTTCGTAGTATTGCCGGTTCTGCTCACGGATGTTCGGCAGTTCCACAATCGCATCGGCCTTGATCTGGCGGCCCAGGGCCATCAGCTCATTCCAGCGCGTCTTGAAGTCTTCATAAGCGGAGTACAACAGGAAGCGCCACGAAGCGGAAGCAGTCAAGGCGTCTACGCTTTCCAACTTGCTGGCGTAGCGGATCGCAGCTTGCCGACACTGTGCGCCCCAACTGTTGAGCCGGTTGTCCAACTGCGCGTCGATGATCCGACGGGCGCTCTTGGCCTTCCCTTCGAGTGAGTCGGTCTTGATGCCCAGTTCCTCGAAGCTCAAGGCGCTGTTGAAAAGCCCAGTCCCGTGAACGTGGATGCGGACAAGCAAGCCACGTTCGAGCAGGCGTTGCAAGTCGAGCGCGACAGTGTTATTGACAAACTCGCCAGTTTTCGCGCTGGCGGCTTCTCTACGTTGCATCGGTGTAGTCATCGGTTATGCCTCCGTTTTCTCTCTGGTAAAGGTAACCGTCACCATTGCGGTGTCATTGTAGATGATTGGGGAAAAGTAGATCGAGCTTTCAAAGCCATCTTCGCGTAACTGCCACCATTCCTGAGGAAACTCGAAGGCGTAGAATTCTTCTTCGATATTATCGGTGTATGTCTGGAACTCGATTTCAAAAACGTATTTCTCGATTTGTGTGTAGGTCTTGCTTACCGTTTCCATTGCCTTCGCTCCTTACTAATCACTTATGTTTATCCTGTTATTATTATAACAAAAAACGCCAGTCGTTTGTAACAACTGGCGTTATATTCATAACAGATTAACCTACAGCAGATTAGGCGGGATGCAGTTCACTAACGGCGGCGAGCATTTGCCGGTACGCCGTTGCTCCTGCGCCCGTATCTGATAGAACTCCGCAATCAACACGGCGATGACGAGCATTAGCATATCTTCCAGATCGTAAGCGCCTTCGGTATAGGCCTGCAGTAGTGCGCCGATACCGGGATGTACCGCGCCGAACGCTTGCAGGTCTTCCAGTGAGGGGATCGTCATAATCGAAATGTCGGGCAAGTCGCCGATGATTTTAGCCATTGCCTTGCTCCTTTACTTGTTTGTCGTAACCGTCCGCGACTGCTAACAATTCAGCTTGGATGTACCCGAAACTGAATAGCGCGTCAATCCAGGCTTGTGTCTGTGTTTGTGAGTAGAGATACTTTTCCAAGGCTTGCAGTTCTTCACGCAGACGCTCTGCACGATATTCCGAGGCCGTAACAGGGACAACTTGTATGTGTGTCATAGTCTACTCCTTCCTCTTTTCATCCCATAGTTGACCGAGGCGCTCAAGCTCATTCATCACTGCTTGGTTTAGACGTTGAATCTCAATAACAGCTTCTTGAAGTTCTTTGCGCATATGTCTGCTAAGTTTTTTGGTTTCAAGACTTCTACGCATCCACTTCAAGCGATTATCCAGCACTGTTTCTACTGGGTCTTCTTCTACTGAAATGACCTCTTCTCCATCATAGATGTATTCTCCGATACCAAACTTATCGGCAAAAAAGGCACAGAAAGCCCATCCCCAACATAGACTAACATCACTATGATAATTAATACCGAAGGCAAAGCAGTGTTCATCATTTGAATAGGCAAGGTCAGTGGTCGGTGCGGCGCGGACAACATTCTCAATAATTCTAGTATGTTCCTCGAAGAAAGACATAACCTCATCTAATTCCGCCTTACTTCTCAAATTGATATAAATTGAATATCCCATAGCCTACTCCTGCCACGAACTGTCGGCGAATTCGAGCATTGCCGTTTCCGGCGCACAGTGGTTACAATAGCCTTGCCAGATCAACGGGAAGCGGTGGTCGCGCACGTTCACCGGCACATTCACGTTTTCATCATACCACGCTTGCAGCGCTGTCGTCGCGGCTTCCTCGGTGATGAACTGTAGCACCCACCCGTCCAGGCTGATGCACTGGCGGGCCAGGCGCACCGCATACGGCTTGGTTGCGTCAACGGCGGCATAGAACACGCCGTGACAGAAATCGGCTTGCCAGGTGACGTGGCCCGGTAGCGGGCGGGCGGCGTTGAAGATGACGTGACTCTCGGTAAGTTGGATGTTGCCGGGTACAACCTGCGGATAGCGGTTGATCTGCAAGTGGCGGACATTACATTTTAGGTTCATAATGCTAATGCTCCTTAGGCATAGGTTCATTTGTGGGTACAAGTTCTCCGTCATCGTCGCATAGTCCCCACGTTGACCATACCGTGCCGCCGCGAGTTTCCACCTCGGCAATCAAGGCATTGACCAATTCTTGCATACGCTCATCTACCCCGTCGATGTAGCCTTCAAACTTTATCATAGCACTCCTTCTTCCAGCATCTTGACTTCGACTTTCACGGCTTCATCGTGGCCGTGATACACACCCGGCAGGCGTTGGTTGTCTGACGCTCGCCAGAGGCTAAACTCGCACATCCAGCGCCGTGTCCAGTCGCTCACCTTGCCGCGACTGCCGAACATCCAGCGCAGCGCCTTGAACGCATAGCGCAAGAGGACGTTATCCGGTAGCACGTAAGCGCCGCGTTGGTCGGCGACAGTCACGCCCACGTTCCGCATATCCGGCTCGGCGTTGCTGTGATAGATGACTTCGATCTGTCCGGTAGTGGTTATAGTGATGACGGCTGGATGCATTAGGCTTCTCGCTTCCAGAAGTGTTTATATAGCACGCTTCCGAGTTCCACAAGAACTTCATCACGACGTTCTGCGGTTACGGTTACGCTGTCCAGACCGGGGTAATGTCCGCAACGGAATTGTGCAACTGCTTCCCAACAAGCCAGATTGTCAGGCTTGCGCACGATGATCCTAAAAACGTGTGGTTCAGTATTGAGTCGTAATACTAACTGGCTATCGTGTTCATAAATTGTCTGTTCCATTGCCTTGCTCCTTGTTGGTTATGTTTACATCCTGTTATTATTATAACAAAAATCGCACGGCGTTTATAACAATGCCGTGCGATTTTGGTCGGCGTTCGTATCTCTTACAGTTGTGCCAGGGCAATGCTCAGGCGGGTCGCCTCCTGTTCGACGCTCGACTGACCGGAGCGCAAGGTGTTGATTGTGGTATGCAGTTCAGCAGCAGCCTTGACGATCTGCGCTACCTTCCAGGCGTTATTGAGCAACGGCTTGGGTGTGGCATCCCACACGGTAGAAAGCTCATTCCACGCCCGGCTCCACTGGTTGTAAGCGTCGGTCATATTCTGAGCGGCGGCTTGCATCTGCGGGACGGTCTGCGGCGCGTTCGGCGCTTCCGGCAGTTCGTCAGGCGGTTCTTCATAGGCCGGTGTTTCGTCGGTCACGTCCGCTTGCGGCGCGGCGTTCTTCCAGGCGATAGCCCAGGCTTCGTACTCCGGGTAGCGGGCTTCGATTTCGTCGGCCAGATCATCGCCGACGAAATCGCGATCCGCGTCGAAGTCGGCATCCAACAGGAACGGCGTCGCCATAGAGCTTTTGCTACCAGTGCCGCGTTTCTCCATTGGGCCAGCGTACAGTCGCACGCCAAAGAACATTGATCCGAGCGCCCCTTTCGTGGCGTGATTGACGCGCAGCCGGTGCGCCTTGACTGCCTCGAAGAAGTCCTTCGTCGCCATTCCGGTCAGCGTGAGCATCACCGGGCCAAGCCAGGAAAGCTCTTGGTTGTTCGGGCTGGCATAGCCCTTGACGTAAAGCAGGGCTTGCACCTTGCCGCGTGCGCCGTCTACGTAAGCCTTATGATACTCGGCGCGTCCACTGACATCGTAGGATACCCACGAAAAGCGCGATGTGATGATGACACATTCCAGTGTCGGGATATACAGCGCGGCGTTCTGTTCGCCGGTGTTGAAGCTGAACGTCGCCGGGACTGCGCCGAGCGGTGTGCCGTTGAGGTAATTGACTTGTTCCTCAATCATCACCGCCCCGCCGCGATCCGGTAACGGGGCCAACTGATTGGCCTTATTTGCCCACTGAATGAACGGATAGGCGGGCCGTTGTTCTTGAATCTTCGATTGGCGATTCTGCCAGTTACTCATAGTCTGTTCTCCTTGTCTTTTTATGATAGTAATGCTTTAGCTTGTTGGTCTATGCGTTAGCGTGTTTTACTCGGTACGATCCCTACCTCCTTCAGTAAGTCCAGCCCGCCGACTAACGCCAGGACAGTCGCGGCCACGTCGTCAGCACTTGCGCCTTGTCGGGCCGTGACGTTGATCGGTGTCCCTTCGGCGGTGTAGACCGTCACCCAGGCGATAGCCTGTGCCTCGTGGTGCTTGGCCGGTTGCGGCTGCAAACCGTCGAGCGTGAGCATATCACGGCGCGTGGCGTAGTTGGTCAGCGCGTACAAGGCGGCTTCCAGATCGCCGTCATAGTCACTCACTTTTTCGACTTCGCCGAGCGCCGTCAGTACATCGCTCTGGTCAAGGTTCAGCTTGCCGACACGGGCCATAAAAGCCTTTTGCGCCGCATCGTTAAAAATCCAGTGCGCCGGTACTTCCACTTGCGGCGCTTCCGCTACGTATTGTACTTTGTCTTCCATAGCTCACTCCTTTACATCGTCATCGTCAGGCAGTGGATAACCGAAGTCCAGTGGGTTGTCGGCTTGTCCGCAGTTGTCAACGTTGAAGTACATCCGCGCTTCCGCATAGTCGGCGGCGGCGGTCATTTCGCTGTAGGTCATATTTTCGTAGTCCATTACTTTGCTCCTTGTCTATCGTGTCTCTATATTATTATAACAATAATGGGGGGCGCTTTATAACAGCGCCCCTTCCAGTTGTGTCCGCAGGTTCTTGACGATTCTCGATACCTGCATCGGGTACATCCCCGTCATTCGGGCAATCTCGCTGGCCTTGTAGCCGTCGTACAGATACCCGGCAATCGCTTGGCTTTCGGCGTCCAGTCCGGCGACGATCTGGCGAACGGTGCTCATTAGTTCGTAGTCTACGGTGGTGGTCATCTGCGCGAGCGTGTCGGCGTAGTCGAGCTTGCCTTCATCGTCATCGCCTTCCATTGCTACGTCGTAGCTAACGGTGGTCTTGCCGTGCTGTTCCTGGTACGTATGGTAGAGCTTGGAGAAGGTATTGCGGGTGTTATTGCTGGCGGCGATGAGCAGGTAAGTCGGGCCTTTGGTTACAATATCGGGGTTCTTGACGGTGGCTTCCAGCGCCTGCACGACGATCTCGTTGTAGGCGTCCTGGGCTTCGCATCCAAACTGGCGGGCGATTGCGTGCGCTTGCTTCCAAATCCCGGCTTCGTGAATCCCGTAAACTACTGTATTTTCCATTGCTCTGGCTCCCTGTTGTTCGTGTTTCTTTGTTTTTACTATTATAAGTATTATAACATATAATCCTAATGTCAATAGTTATAACAGTATAAACGGGCGATTTTTAACACGAATTTCCAAAGTCGTTTTGGCGTTGCGTAGTACTGTAGTACTACTCGCGCCAGTCGAACGTCGCGCAGGCGGCGACGAAGACGACGACTAGAAACAGGCCGATGATAATGGTGTTCATTGCTTCTCCTTATGCGCCATTGCGCTGAATGTCAGTAATGAGGAAGCGTGCGCCGTGCATATACTGTTGGAAGCTACCGCAGCGCCCCATTGTGTTTTTGTCGATCTTGACGTTGATGACTGGATTCTCCGAGCCGTCACGGTGTAGCAGGATAACGATATTGGCCTTCTCGGTTTTCTCACCAGCGCCACGAATACCGCTGCGGTCTAAGTCTTCAAAGTTGGCTTGCTTGGCGCTCTTGTTCAGTTGCGCCAGGAGCAAGGCCGGGCGTTCGATAGCCTCGGCGGTACGCTTGACGGTTTCGACGGCATCGGCTTCTCTGGCAAACGGGTTACTACCATAAGTCTTTAACTGCCGTTCTGACGGCATCGCTTTTTCCAGATAGTCGATGATGAACACGTCGCAGATTCCGGCGGCGGTCAAGGCTTGCACTTCGGTCATTGCCTTTTCCATTGTCCAGCCTGGAGTATGCACATAGGTAATGCTACCCGGCCATTGGCGTAGGCGTTCGTTGGCGGCGTGATAGGCTTGCTCTTGTTCCGGTGTGAGCAAGCCGGTCTTTAGATCGCGGCGCGGGATGTTGGCTTGGCGGGCCATCCGGCGGTCTAGCATCAGGCTTCGGTTTAGTTCGAAGTGGATAAAGACCACGTTCAAGCCGCTATACGCCCAGTGCTCGGCCAGGTTCTCTGCGTACATCGTTTTACCGCCACCATCGGCAGCGCTCAACACGGCCAGCAGGCCAGGGTCTAACGGGTCAAGTACGGCGTTCCACGAAGGCCACGGCCACGTCAAGACGCGGCGTTCTGCTTCCGGCAAGCTGGATTGTGCGGCGCGTTCTTGAATGATCGTGTCGTAAGTCTCGAAGGTTTGTTCCCATAACAGCCGCGCCTCCGGGTCACCGGCGCTCAGTTTGTGCAACTGCTCGCGTAGCCAGTGATGCAGTTCCTCCGGCCCTGCGTCGGCATAGATGCGCCGGAACAGTTCTTGTCCGAGTACCATATAGGCTTCGACTTGCGGACTGTTGTAGGTCATATTAGTACCTCCTCAGTTACTAACTTGCCGGTGAGCGGGTCAACGTATTGTATTTTCTCTAGCTTCTTTTCGTGTGGCATCCTCACGCCCGGCACGTTGCCGGTATAGATCGCCGTCGCCGTCTTGAGAATGCTGTTCGGGTTGGCTATGGTCATCTTGCCGCTACGCAGGTGGTCAACCGTCAAGCATATCAGCTTTTCGGCGCGGGCGGCGTCCCATTCGCACAGTTCGGCAATCTCCCGTAACGGCCCCCACCACAGCGCACCGGCGGTTTTCTTCTCTCTGGCGGTCTTGTTGCGCGGCGGCGGCAGTTTGGTCTTGGCGCAGAAGTGCGCTTCCAGTTGGGCGCGGATCGCGTTCTTGTTGGGGCCGGCGGGCTTGGCGGGTGGGGGATCTGGCACAACCGGCGCGGGCGGCTCGGCGTCGAATAGGGTGGCAATCTCTGCTTGGCAGTCCGCGCTTATGGCGACGGGCGGGTAGTCTTGTTGCACTCTCTCAGGTGGCAGGCTTTCCTCTTGGGCAGGTTCTCCTTGCTCCAAGTCTGAGGGGGTGGGCGCGCATGTTGCTTGCTGCTTTTGGCAAGCAACAGATGGGTTTAGAGATAGGTTTAAGAGTGGGTTTTTTGTACCCTGTTCAACAGACTCGCTGCCACCCTGTTCAACAGACTCGCTGCCACCCTGTTCAACAGACTGGGGTTTAATCGGCATACGTGGATTTTCTACTCGTGGATTCTTTTCGCGTGCTGATTCAAGCTGCTTGCGGTAGGCTTCATCTTTTTGAGACTTTCTATCCTGCATTGCTTTCCAGTTTACCTTACTCCATTCCAACTGTAATTCGTAACATTGCCCGTCTTGCGTGGCTTCGCCGACTCTGGAAATAAGGCCAAACTCGCAGAGTTTATTTATTGCATTTCGCACTGCGCCTTCCTTCAATCCGCATCCCCACGACAGGCGCTCGCCGTTTTCCTTTCTGAACTTCCCTTCGATCAATATGCTCATAGCAATGTAAGCCTTGCGAGTTATAGACTTATCATCATAACCGATTATCTCGCGGATAATGTGATTGAGCACCTTTTCCTCGTTGCCGGTTAGGTAAAAAGATACTTGATCGACGTAGGCATTGTGATGCTGGAATGTGTTAGGGTAAAGCGTTTTATCTGCCATCTTTTTATATTCCTATCTACAAAACTTTGAAAAAGCGACGTGTTCATCCCATCCTTGCTGTAGTTGCCGGGCGCTTTCCTCCGCTTCTTCAAGTGTGGGGAGAATTCGTTTTTGATTTCTTCCGTTTACGCAAACTGTACCATAGCTTGCTTCAATGGATTCGATGACTTCTTGTCTGGCATAGAATTTCTTTTCCGGTTCATAGCGTACTCTACGCCCGCGTGCATCACGGACAGGCTTTGTAATGACTTCGTAAACGCAGAAGATGGTATCGCCTATATGCAAGCCTGATTTTTCTATCTGTTCTTGCGTCTCGCCGTGAAGCTTGATCTCTAGTTCTTCTTTGGCCTTTTGTCTTGCGGCGACATTTGCGGGCGATTGTGGGCACTCCTGCAAGTGTTTCATAAAGCCCTTAACAGTTTTCCATTTCTTGCGGGGATAACGCGAGTCTCCACAGTTGAATGGGCAGTGATATACACCATTTTTTTGTGGCTTTATCTTGAGTCCTTCAAATTCTATAACTGGCAATACATTTGTATTCATATTTTTACACTCCCTTTGTGGCAACAAAAAAGACGCCTTTGCAGTGGCGACCCAGGCAAGGTACTCCTGGGGCGTGGCGGCCCTTCGGAGGGGTCACCACTGCAAAAGCGTCTTTAGTTTTTGTGAATAGATTATACATCGCTATCTTGCCCTAGCTGCGTTGCGGGCCACTTTCAAGGCGAAAGAATTATCGCCAGGGAGACGCCACTCTCAACCCGTCAACTAATACTATTATAACATACTTTTCACATTTTCAACACCGACTTTCCCTTGCGGCGGGTAAGTCGTTATGATAGTAAAATCTTAGGCATCAGATCGTCTGGCGAGCGGTCGTTTTCGCAAGGCCATCCAGAATCGGACAGTACGCGCAATGGTATTCCTAAGAAGTCTTCTATGACCAACTCGGAACATACATCGGCGTAGTCTTCTTCGTCACTTTCTGGAACAATGAATTCTACAATTATCTTACGCATTTTACTCCTTTACCCCGTTGCTTTCCGCTCCCACCCGTGCAACTGCGCCAGGTGAAACAGCGTGCCGACTGTAACCTGCGTGCCGCCGGAGTACTTGCCAAACCCGCGCCACTTGCGCTCGACTTCGCCGGGCTTTCCGTCGGCCCACTGTTCGGCTAACGTCAAGCCGCCGTCGCCTAGTTCGTGGTGTAACGCCAGTAGCACGGAAAGCCATTCGTCGTAGTCCACGCTCCACGGGTCGATGTGTGACAAGGCATCGGTGATCGTGCGTTCGTCGGCGCTGCCGGGTGTGAAGGTGGTATGGCTGCGCTTACGTTGCGCCAGGCCGGTAGTCTTGTAACGTTGGATCAGGTCTTTCACCAGAGAGAGCGGCAAGGTATTTCCAAGCCATTCCATTTCACACGCGCCGGGCTTGCCGCCATAGAAGAAGCGCACCGGGTCTTTGCACTGCCGGTCGGCGGTGCCGAATATCCACAGCAGGCTTGCCGCCGCCAGGGTATAATTCGCCGGCTGGAAGATAGGCGTATCGAGCAGGAATAGGACGCGGGCGCGGGGCTTGTCGGGCGTATGGCTCGGTGTGGTGTAGACAATGGCGGCATACTTCTGGATGAACGGTTCTTTGAGCAATACGGGGATAGAGCTTTGGCGGTCTTCGGTGTCGAAATCGAGGCCCAGGTGCTGGCCGCACTGGTAGTTCTCGGTCTTGCGCCATTGCGGATTGCACCACGTTGTTATTGGCTTGCCGTCGTACAGTTCGGCGGCGATCAGGTCGCTAGGCAATTCTTGATTTTGAAATGAGCCGTTGAACGTTGTCCAGTAGGGAGAGCCGGGCGGTATCTTGCCGGATTGCGCTGGGCCGATAGCGACTTTATATAACTCTGAGGATTGCATACTACCTCCAATGGTAAAACACAGAACAGCGGTAACTCTATTATATAACACCTTCGCCGGTTTTTAACGGTGACTTTCGGCGCTCTCGGTAAACCGTTACTAATATAAAATCAATGCTCCTGTAGCTCCTGCTCGATACGCTTCAACGCATACGCCGCGCCCCACAAGTCACGCACGCGCACGTCGCGGTCAGCGCCGTTGCAGCGGTAGTCTACGGCGGCAAGCAAGGCGCGGGCGGCGTTCGCAAGTGCCAGTATAGTCAGATCATTTTGCAACTGGGTAACGGCCTTGTTCTGTTCCTGGTGTAGTCTATAGGTGGCATCGTCTAAATCAGTTATCATCGTCATCCTCCACGAAGGGCAGATACTCTTTTGCCAAGTGCGCTAGGCATTGCCGACAAACCGGCACACCTTCCGGCACGGCGTCCAGGATTTGTTTGTCCAGTTCACCCGTGTAGTGCTGTCCGGTGCGGTAGTAGCCCAGTCCGCGTGCTTTCGTGCTGGGCATACCGCTACCGCACAACGTCTCGCCGTTGCACTGGAACAGGGAGTCTTGGCGCTTCACCCATTCCGGGGTGGCGATGTGGGCAAAGCGTTCGGCGTCGTAGGCGTCGGGATAGAGGATGAAGCGCGGATGTTGCCAGGGTATGTTGAGCATCAGTAGATTATCATACCTGGTACACGTGAACCCGGAACGGGCATTGCGTCCGGCACCCATACTTCCGCAGTCGGGCAAGACCACATCCCCAAGAAGCAGATCATTTCGTACTGCTCCGCCAGATTGTCCAGCGCCTCCTGCTCCGTGATGCCTTGCGCACGGGCGTGGCTTTCCGCTAAACTCATTATCTCGGCAACTGTCGTAGCTTTAGTCATTGTCTGCTCCTTATGCTATGTCCTTATTATTATAACAAGAACGCCTGTCCATTCGTAACGCGTCAATACGGCGCGTGTAGTGCCGGTAGCACCCGCTCGATTCGTGCGCCGCGCCCGACGGTGCGCCAGCGGTGCGCCGTCGCGAAGTCCACTTCCACGATGATATTGTTGCGCCGCATCCAGGCGCGGGTCGTGGCATCCCCGGCGCAATCGACGACCAAGAACGACTCGACGCGCCCGTTGTGGCGCAGATACCAGACGTTGCCGATTTCGTTGCAATCCAGCACGGCGATATACCCGTCTGTCGGCGGTAGCGTGGCGGGTAGCGGCATCGCCGTTCGGTTAGCCTGGCGCACGCGGATCACGGCTTGCGCCTTGCCCGGTGCGTATTGCGAGGCGATGCCGGTGGTCAGGATGAGGATAACGGCGGCGAGATTAGCCATTGTCCACCTCGAACAACGAAAGCGTCTCAGGCTGTGGGGCGGGTGCTGTTTCCTCGATCAACCGTAACAACGGCGGCCCCATTGCCCGCTGTGTTGCCTTGTATGCCCATTCCGCAGACTGATCGCACAATACCACCTCGCGCCCCAGGTCACGGCACGCCCGACCAAACACGCCCGAACCGGCACGGTACGATCATCGAGGCCCAAGTCAAGCAGCGCGGCGGCTTTGTCGTCATCGGTCAATCCGGCTTTGCGGCAAATCTTGTTAGCGGCTTTGTAGCGTTCCTGTAGTTGTGTCAACCGCTCGCGCTTGGCTTGCAGTTGGGCAATGGCGTCTTCGTCGTCGCTGCTGATAACCTGCGGGGCGTTGGGATTGAACTGCCGGGCGATGCGCTCACGTTGGCGGTGCGACCATTCCAGCCATTCATCCAGGCGCTTGTCGGCGCTTTCATTGGCTTTCTTGGCACGTTCGACGGGGAAGCCGGACGGCCCGGTGATAAACCAAGAAATACAACGGCCTTGTGCGCTCAGATAGGCGCGGGCCTTGCTCAGATAGCCGGTGCGGTAGTAGGCCAGCGCTTCATCCATTGCGGGGGCGTTATCTTCGGTGCGCCATTGTCCAGCCCATTGCGCGATGTTGGCAAGGTGTTCGGCTAAGTCTTTGACGAACTGCTCGCCGCGCTTGTCGGGTGAGAACGAGATGCCGCGAAAGGCTTCAGCGGCAACGGCGATACTGATTTCTGTCATTGCGTCATTCTCCTTATCATCATAAAATAAAGGGGCGTATCACCCGCACCCCTGGTTTTGTGTCATCCTCATAACACATTTAATCACAACCAACATCCGCGCCCTGGTGACAATGGACATTTCCGTTATGCCAGTCGCGGGACAGTGCGCTTATTGCCCGGCTTCCATTTGTTCGGTGTTCTGCCGGGCTTCCTCAATAGTCTTCCAGTCTTCATTCTCGACGTTCACGTCATCGCAGGCGATACAGATGAGGAACAGGATCACGACGATAAACAAAACGATACGGTTTTTCATAGTCACTCCTTTGGGTTGTTATTCTCTGCCGCCCTATCGTCTATTCCAGCATCTCCTGGACGATGGCTTACTGAGGCCCACCGTTTTCCTGATACGGCGAAACGTCACGAATAGGATAGCAGATGTTAAAGATGCCGGTTTTCTAGGCTACGTTTATCAGCAGACGAATTCAAAACCGGTAAAAGTGTCCTGCTCTTATTATTATAACAAAAAAACACCCGACTTTGTAACAAGCCGGGTGTTAGCAGGGTGTTACCCGTCTAGCTTCCGGCTTCGTGAATTGCGCCAATGGCCTGATAGTCGGCGGCATAGTCCTCGGCTTCCTCGGCGTCTAACAGCCGCGTACCCCGGCGAGCTTGTGCGGCATACGGCTTCCCGTCTGGCCCGGTCACGCTGGCAGGATCGGCTTGGGCGAACGTGGTTTCCCGCGCTTTCGGGTGGGTCTGTTCAATCTCGAATACCCAGTTGAGTAACATCGACGGCGACCAGACAACCCATAACGACGCGCCGATAAAGAGGAAGCGCAACCACGTCAAGAGTGGCGCAAGGCTACCGCTACGATTCGCCGTCATCCACCACACGCGCCCGTCGCCGAACTCCCACGCTAGACGCGGCCACACGCCGACCAGTTGCGCGATACACAAGGCGCATCCGGCGATGAGCGCCAGGCGCACGGCTTGACGGTGTGCTTGCAAGCGTTCAGTAGCCCAGCGGAGCGTGTATGTAGGTGGTACTATGCGCGTGACGGTCAGGTCTTGCGAGTACAATGCCAACATACCGAGAATCAGCCACCCGGCAGCCTGCCCGGTGACGACAGCCCACACAACCATATAGGACAGGAGCATAAGGCGCAAGACGATCTGGCTTGCCCAGTAGATTAACGCACCAATGAAGGTATCGCGTAACGTAATGCGCTCGAAGGTGCTACCGCCACGAATAAAAGTCCGTTCATTGCTCATCGTTCACTCCTTTGCTTGTCTCTGCCTGCCTGACTAAAATAGAGACAGGCGTTAAAAACTTATATTTATAACCAGAAACGGCACGTAGAATAATGGTCAGTCAGTCAGGTCAGGTTCTACGTCACAAAAGCCGAGTTCGTCTAACTGCGCGGCGACGTTGCGGCCCATTTGCAAGAGCCGCCGCGCCGGTTCTGTTCCGGCAATTCCGCATCCGGCTTGACTGAGGGCTGTCTGTAAAAGCCCGCGCCCTAACGGTTTGGGCCGATGTGCTGCGTGAATAGCAATGGCAATCTGCTCGTCGGTGAATTGCGTTTCCGGGCGTCCGGGTGAACTGCCCATAAAGCCGGAAATGTCGTATTGCGGGTATTCACGCAAGAGCGGTTCGCCGCCGGTATAGCGCCGTAGTTGTGACGCGGGGATGTGGAGCAACTGACAACGTTCGTCGATGAACGTCCCGTCCGGTTGCTTTGCCGATACCATTGCATCGCCTTTACCTAAGAGGACTTGACACATATCATCGCCGCGAATCAGGCGGCTTGCCGTTGCCGTCGGGGTATGCAACCCTATAGTCGCATCGAACATATCGCGGGTAGCGTTACCGGGACGCCCGAAGGCGACCAATGAAGGCTTGTGCGTGCCAGCGATGATCTTGACGTGGGCGGCGCGGCCTTTCAAGGCAACGTGATCGAACAGCGCCGTGACTGCCGGTGAACGGGCGTTCTCGGTGAACGTGTGGAATTCGTCTGCCACCACAATCACCTCTGGAAACGCATCCGTACCGAAAGCCAGGTCTTCTGTTTTCTCGGCGAGCATCACGGCATAGCGGCGGTCAATCTCCTGTACCACCCACCCTAATGCATTAATCCATTCTGGTTCGCTAATCGCTACCGGCCCGACCTGTCCCGGCAAGCCGTTGAGGATGCCCAGACCTTGCCCGCCTTTACCGTCTAGGTAGACAGACTGCGTGCGCCGTCCTTGCGGGCGTAAGTTACCGAAGGCGAACAGGCACGCCAGCAGGCGCATTGTCCAAGACTTACCACTGTCGGTTGTCCCGGCGGTCAGTAGGTGAACGATACTCTCAGAGTGCAAGGTGATTGTGGTGTTGCCGTTGCTCTTGCCGACCGGCAGCAGATGCCCGTCGAGTGGCGGGCCACCCGGCGCAATAGAGATCGCGGACGTGAGCGGGATTTCGACTTCCTGCTGTTCGGCGGGCCACGCGGCTTCGGCGACAACGGTCTTGCGGTTGATGTAGGCGTGTGGCATCCCCGGCATATCGTCGGCCCACGGCACAAAATGCACCAACACTTCCGGCGACAAGGCGCTCAACAATTCGGGATTCCGCAAGCCGACGTTGAGACTTACCATAGACGAGCGATACCCGGCAATGGCAGTGTAGTCCATTCCATTCGTGGCCTTCGACAGCTTGAATGGCGTTTTACCGGCGATGAGCGGATTGCGCAGATTGCCGACCAACGTAGCCGCGAAGTCGCGTGTCATATCGACGCGAGCACTCATATTCACTCCTTCTTTTTACACTGCTAAAGATTATCTCTACCGGTGCGAACAGAACACAACATCAGCACGGTCATAAACGCCGCGATGCCCGCGCAAACGATCCCGGCAGTCTCTCCCCACGCATACGCGCAAAGCGCATAAACGAGCGCCGCGATAGCTGCGGCGATAACGGCGTAGATTGATAGTGTTAAGCAACCCGCCGCGTTCATTCCGCACCTGCACTTTGAGCGCGTGCATCTGCAAGCCAGTTGTATTGCGTGCGTGCAGACGGCAGTGCATAACCTTCCGCTTTTAGCAAGGCTTGCAGTTCTTCGATGGTCAGGGTTGCACATTCGCCATTCATCTTTGCCGTAATTGCCCGCCAATCTGCAATCGTAGCGGTCTGGTGTTTTGCACTTGCGGCAACTTTCACCGCAACTGGCGCAACCTGCACTGGCGTTTCTGCAACTGCGCGAACCGTCTCTGCAACTTCAAGCCGCTCTTGCGCCACTTTACGGCGCAGACTGGCGCGTTGGTTAGCCACCACTACGCCAATGGCCGAGGCGAACGGGAACAGACACGCCAGTAGCCGGATGAGCGGTGCGCCTTCGATGACCACATTATAGACCGCCGTCGCCACCACAATGCCGGTGGTCGTTGCGTAGAAGCCCAAGAGCAAGCTCAACGGGCGGCGCTCGGATTCCAACGGATTGCGCGGGTTCTGTAGGCGCTTGCCGCTCGCGCCAGTCATTTGCGCGGCGTTGTACTCTTTAGCGTCATTGTACGCGGCATTAGCGTTGACGCCGATCAATTCGAGCGATGCCGCCACACAAGCCGCCACTATCACCGGCAAGCCAAAAATTTGCTGGACAGCCTGCGCCGTCATCACGGCTTCCGGTAACGGGGCGAACCACGTCGCCCCGGCAGACAAAGCCGACAATAGCACGGCGTTAACTTCCTGCGCGGCTTCTTCGACGCGCAACGAGAGGGCGCGTTTACTCGTCGTCATCACCAGTCCCCGTTACCGACAACGTTCCGTCATCATTCACCGGGTAGGAGAGCGTCGGCGCGATGATGTGGCACTCCACGCGCCCGCGCAGCCGGTTGACTACCTCGACAACGTTCCCGGCCCGCGCCAGTTCGATATACTTCGCCAGATTGTGATGCAATTCGGTCATACTAATTTGAATGGTTTCCATAGGTTAACTCCTTTGTTCTTATAGTTGTAAGATATAAACAGTATACACTATTATAACTACGCTGTCAAGAGGAATCGACCGAAATCGCCCGTTATGGCGCTATGCCGTTATGATAATAAAAAGAATGGCGGCAAAAAGGGCGCATTATTGACACGCCCTCTTTTTGCGCTTATAACGAAAACGGTTAGGCGGTTGTCTGGGTGCGATTGCGAGTAACCGAGGATACCGGCAGTCGGAAGCCAGAGGTCACGGCGAAATGAAGGTGAAGAGACGGTAAAGCCGAAATAACCGTCACGATATAATCCGGGGCAGTCGCTCCCAGACAGCCGCCTACGCAAAAGCGCCACCCGCAGCCAACTGGCGGCTTTAATTGCCGTTTCTCGCGTCAATAACTCACGCAAAACGGGCGGATTTCGCCTGAAATCCGCCCGTTTACCGCCGTTAAGCACAATTAGCAGCTATGGGAGAATCTCAGGCCACCACGGTTCGATATAACCTTCCTCACGTATCACTATTGGCAGAAATATTGCGTATGCTACGCGAGGACTCCCAATCGTCGCCAAACAACTCCCACCGCTGGCTTCGATCCTGGACGTGATCGAGTTCTCCGGGCAGAAATTCGCCGTTCTCAGTGGCGACGCCTCGACCGCCGACGCCCTGGGAATGCTGGCCCTGGGCCAACGCCTGGATGAGGTACAGAAGCGCCTCGTCGCCATCGCCCAGCAGGTAGATGTGCTCCTGCTGGACATGCCGCCCAGCCAGGCGCTCGGCTTCCAGCAGATGCTCGCCGCCGGCGATTGGCTGCTCGTGCCAACGAAGATGGAGCGCCTGGCTATCGAGGGCGTTGGGCAGATGCTCTCACTGGCGATGACACAGCGCATCCGCTTGATGGGCGTCGTGCCGACGATGGTGCAGAACGTGATCGAGCACCGCGAGCAAGGCAACGAACTGTTGGAGGTCCTCAAACGCAACGTGGACGCAGGCACTGCGACCTGGCTCTCCGGGACGGCCCAAAATCCCAACACGATCACGACCAAACAGAAATACGAGCAGCAGCGCGTGCGTGCCAACCTCGACGTACCCGCCTACGTCAAGGCGGCGCTGGAGCGAATCGCTGCCGAGGAAAAGACCAGCCTCTCGCAGGTGGGAGCGTTTTTGCTGGCCTGGGCAGTGAAAGAATATTGCCGGGGAAATAACAGCGCGCACTTGCATGACCTGATCTACGAAGCGAAAATCTACAGTCCTTCACCGCGTTGCGAATACCGGCTGGAGATTCCCGGCGAGCAGGCGTGGCTAGAAAGCGCGTGAAACCCTGTCTTTTTCATCGTTTTTTAAGGGCCATTTTTGACGGTGATTTTAACGGTGATTTCAACGGTGATATTGCGTTTTTGCAATCACACCGTTAAAATCACCGTCAACGGTGAAAATGCATCCACCAGACGCAACCAGGAGCGCTTTCTGAGCGCGCAAGGTACAAATACTCCTAAACGACAAAACGCCCCGCAGAGGCCAAATTTGAGCGAACTGCATCAGTGCGCGACTGCGATCTAGTAATAACGTGTTTCAACTCGCCGCCGTCCACGCGGATGCGAAACGCCAATCCTCATGACCATGTGAGCGTTGTTATTGCTACCACTCAGCCACGACTGAATCTCCGTGTGCAGTACCCCTGAGTAGAATGAACTACTATACCTAATCCGGGCAGCCGCTGTAGAATCCTGTATCCGCATCTGAAACCTACAATATTGCCCACTGAAGACGCGAATCCTGTCGAACGGAAACCACATAGATTCACTGGTCGTGATCGGGGTTTCTTTTCCCAGCAAGGGACTTCTCCGTAGAGTAACTTCGCTATCATCCAAAAGATAAAGTGCATAAGAGTTCGGGGCTGCGATTTTAATCAGAGCACCGGCAAGCCAAAAGTCTTGGTTAAACTGTACCCGTGTAGTCCACGAGTGATACGCAGTGCTGGATGTGGTCCCCTCATCGCTCGACCCGAATAGCTCCGTTGGTACAATGGGCGTCCGCTCGATTTCCCAATCACGTCGAGGAAAGCCATACATTAGAAGTCGCCCCCGATTGCATATACAGAACAGGAACTTGAAGCCGTGATCGCACTCTGAAGACTTGCTTGGATTTTGTGACCGGCGGGGAGGACTATTGAGGCGTCAGAACCCAACCAGGCGACGCTTTGCAAGTAATCTCCCTCGATGCGCGGCGTACCCGCAGTCGCCACAACCATCGGGATCGATCCTAGTAGGTGAGTATTGACTCCATCATTCATCCAGAGCAAAACCATCACCGCAGCCGTCACATCATCGTGGATTGCGAAAATGTTTTCAATTCTCGATCCGCTCGCGCCAGCCGTGAAAACATCCGCCACATTCGTACCGTCGGCGTTTTCAATCGTAGCAACGCCGAGGTTCGGTGATTCGACAAACACTGGTGAACTCCCCATAGTAAACTATCCTCCGTCTCAGTGAAAATTATAAAACAAATACAACACCCCACCGATGCTTTCTCCGCCACCAGTGGACGTGATGACTGTGGCATCGTTCACGGCGTCATCCGCCACGGTGAACCCGATCAGGTTTATACTCGAACGCTGTGTCATCGGAGTCCCGTTGTCTTGAATAACGTGGCCGCCGCCACCGGGGGAATCAAACTCTAACCCCGTTGCCAGTGTGTTCACCTTCGCATATTTTCCAGCCTGACCGACATACGACGACGGTGTATCCGACAGTCCCAGGAATGCGGTTGCCCCACCACTATCATCAAAGACCCAGGATGTTCCATCATAAATCCCGATCTGTTCCGTGTCTGTCGCAAAAGCCAGCGCGCCGGCATCATCGCCGCTGAGGTCGAGCGCCTCGATGCCGGCCTTCGTATCGCTGTAGTTGACCAGAGGCTTGCCGATAACGCGCCCGTTGTGTATCATTTCTGCTCACACATATTCAATCTGGAAACCGAGAAACTGGATGCCATATGCGAAGGTGTCATCCACTGCAGTCCCCAATCTGACAAATACAAGTTCTACAAAATCCCCCTCATCAACGCTGAGGTTTTCGGAGATAATGGGAACGAGCACACCATCCCCAACGATTGTGTGGACGCCACCAGAACCATAGAAGGACCCCGGAAAAGCATCGCCAATTGCGCTCTTCCTGAAATACAGTTCAAGGTAGATGTCGCCGCCCCCGACAGCATGGGGATAGATAATTGGTGAAATCTGCACTTCACCTGAACGCGGAGCCATCCAGGTCTCGACTGTTTGTGTATCAACACCGGTGTCAAACAACGGCCCCGGTTGAAGCTTCTCACTGACCACGATGGCGGCGGTTGTATCCAAGTCAACAGCTATGGATGCCGGCACAAAGAAAATGGACTGTTCTACATACGGTGTAATTGGCATGTCCCCTCCTGCGATTATGGGTAAAAACAATAAGAATGTGACCATGACCTTAAGACCCTTTGTCATGACCATGCTTCGATCTCCACAGTCACACCATCAGCCCCCGCTGCCACATAGAGCGTTACGGATGCCTGAATATTGTCTTTCCAATATTCTGCCCCCGCTTTAAGTGTCTGATACGGGGCGGTGGGCGTGGCGACCTTCCCGGTCTCCCATGCAAAGCGGATGCCTTGATGTTCACGGCAGCGGAACGCCACGGAACGACACCCGGATGGGAGAAGTTGGCTATACTCGGTATCCGCCGCTACGATTTCAACATTGTATGTTACTGGCGTGGTCGGATCGTTTGCCACGCCCACAGCCAACGCGCCCAAGCGTTGGTCATTCACCACCTCACTGTCAACGGTTGTAAACAGGGCGGATCGTAATGCTCCTCCGCCCGCATCCTCGACCATAAACAACATCGGCCTATTTTCTGCGCTAACCTGGTCTGACCCCTCAACGGGGGCATGTGGAACAGCCACCATCACAACCTCCTTATCCTACGCCCATCATAGTTAGTAATCCACCCGACGATTGGACACCGATCGGGGCAAATTGCACGGACGCATTTGCTGCACCGGTCGCCACCTGCGTGATCCTGGCCCTCAACAGCGTGCCGGTGGATAACACGACGGCATCAGGCACTCCGTGAGCCACGTGGCCGCCATTAAACGCTAATTCCGGGTAGTCGCCGCCCGTGGCAAACAACGAGACCCACGACAAACCATTATTTATGGATTTCTGGACATCGACGATGGTCGAACCGGCAGAACCCGGAACCTGACAGTACAGCCACACATATAATGGCGTGAACGCCTCCTGCACAATCCAAACACTGTCGATCTCATCTGCAATCGCCAGCGCACCATCGACATTCCACCGATAAGCATACCCCGCGCCAACTCCGCCTCCGGGGCCGAATACTAGACCAGTTTCTGCCGGATTTACTGTGACAACTTGGCCGGCTTGTCCGGCGTATGAATCAGGCACATCACTTAGATTTGTGAATGGGATGGGGCCACCAGACCCTGGACTGTGGTCGTGCGCACTCACATCTACCCCGTCAACGGTTGCGCCTGTTTCCTGTTCGATATTACCGGCCAGCCACCAATCACCGGCACTGGACATAGTCCCGACAACTTCTTGACATCCAGCAACCGGGCGAAATACAAAATAGAGTTTATTGGATGAGTTGTCGCCCCACAGTACGGTTGCGCGTGCCTCGTCTGGAGCGACCCAATCCATCCCCAAAAATATGAAGTCCGAGTCATCAGACGCCATCATGCCGGTTGCCCGCGTGCTGCACAGTAACGCGTCGAGTTGATGCCCGATGCGTGTCCAGCGCCCCCATGTGCTAGGGTGATCCGTGCCGACCACGATGTGGTCCGTGCCAATCAATAGTTCGCCCCCATTGATCACCCCGGAATTCATAAATCGCAGGTCCACAATGTTTTGCCAGCCAATCACACTGTCAGCGTTCAACTCTACCGCGGCCAACCAGTATGTCCCCGATGGCGCGGGCGTCAGGTCGACCAACCGCGTCGCGCCGTCGTCCTGCACTCCAGCCGTGCCATCGGCATTGAGATAGAGCAACACAAATTTTCGTCCGGTTGATGGGAAATACGCGCTCAAATCAACATCGAACGGCGTATACAGCACGGAAAACACGCCCTGCGAGAAATACGTCCCGGCTTGTATCTGGACCCATTGGCTTTCTGTTTCGTGAGGCTGGCAACGCAGCGGAAACAGTTGGGCGGTATGCAACCACATCGGCATGTCGTCGCCGCCCCACCCGTGCGAGTCCCCGTGCAAGTCTATGGTGGGTACACCGGCTGGATCGGCTCCGCTATACACTAACGCCTCGTTGTCCACATCGGCGATGTACTGCACGTTGGTTAGCGGGTGCGTCTCTATGCGCACCGGTAGGTTATACAGAGGCCTGACACGTCCAGGGAAAACGCCCACTTCATAACCGCCCGGCTTTTCGACCCTAACAAAGAAGTACCCATCGCGCCCTGGCACACCCATCGCGCCGTCAAAGTCGCCCAATAACCCGCGCAGAAACGTGCCTTTTTTGCGGATGTTGGCAGCCGCTCGCGCTAGTTCACGTGTTATGGTCATTCTAACCCCCACCACACATCTAGCGGGATGCCGATGCCAGCGTCCATCCATTGAGCATCTACAACCACACTGTTCAGATTTCCAGTTTTAGTGGCCAGTGTTGCGCCATCCACGTCCCAGGCAAACACGCCCGCCGGAATCGTTGGTCCCCCATAACGCCGAAATACAGCATAATACGGGTTGTCGTTGGGGAACAAAACCGGTCTGACGTTATAGTGAGACGTATCAAACACCTGTACCCGCGTGAAATTATTCGCGCCATCGGTGGATAGCCACAAGCCATAGCTGGCACTGGTCTTTCCGCAGATGCCGAACCATCCCGGTCGCCTGCCCAGGTTGCGCGCAAAGGGTTGCTCACTGGATGTGCTGGTAGGTGTAAAGCTAAATGGATTGAACTCCAGCCCCACCGGCGTACCGGGCGGGGAACTGTTTGACCAGGCACGGATCTGATCCTCGGTAACATGCAAAACATTGGTGGATGAAGCATTGAGTCGCAACAAAGTCCCGACATTGACTGTGGGATAGACAGGCACAATCACATTGTCGGATGATATGTAGTTGTACGGATTCACCAGCGGATTGCTGGTGGTACGTACTGCCCCGAACGGAATCTCCAAACGGCGCATCTTTACAGTGACTTCTGTGAAGTAGGTGAACGTCAAAAATCCACTGAAATCATCATTGAAATCCACCGTCGCGTTTGAGGAAGTAACCAGATGTTGCCACCCCATAAATGTTTGACCTTGCAGTGCAAGCGCATCATCGAACGCCGCAACCCACTGCGCTCGCCCGTTGCTGATTAAAACACCACTTTCGTCACATTCCGACAACCGGACAAACATGGTTGCTTCATTGGTGAGAGTATCGTCGAACAGCAAGCGTGGATACTGATACCCATTGCTGCCATAATTCAGCGGAGCACTGCCACTCAATTGCGGTGGCAGCAATGCCCATGTTGGAGAAGCGCTGCCAAACGCGTCGGTTGAACGGATAACACAGTAGGCCCCATTAGCACCCTGCAGTGTGACCCACACGGATTGGGTAACCTGATTGACCTTGACCCCCACAGGTTGCACCGGCGTCGTGAGTAAGTCGCTCACAAATGCCCAACTAGCGGGCGTGATGTTCTCCCACGTGGGACTGGCGTCTAGGAAATTACGTGTCCGCAAAATAGCGCCGGCATTACCCGCATTGGCGTTGTATACCACCAGGACAACGTGACTTCCGTCAGCCCAATGTTCCGGTTCGGGCAACGGGTCCCATATTGGTGGAACTAATGGAGGGAGGCCGGGCGTTGGGTAAACAATCGGCGGCGGTAGCGGTACAGGGACCGCGTTCACCCCACGACCATAGGCCCGCCCGCCAATGGTGTGCTGCCAGCACAGTCCCGCAGCGTCAAACGTGAGGTCTGCACTCTCGACAGCTATCCGTGCACCATCCGGTAGGTCGGCAACCGCCCAGAGCGCAGGGTCGATGGCATACCCCGGCTCGACGCTATACCGGTCTGCGGTGTTCTCAATGGCGATGTACCGCCCGGCCCACGCCTGCAACTCCGCCGCCGAAACCGGGGCCAGCCCATTCACTTCAGCCGGCGCGCCCCACGGTCCGGGTGCAGCCGGAGCCTGGGCTAAAGCCGGCTGATACGTCGCGGCAGAGCGATATACCCCACCGCAACGCACCTGATTGACGGTAGGCTGCGCGTGCTCGATGCCCACTGCCCGACGCAAATCTGCCGGGTCACTGAGATCGTAGGCGTTCAAGGCTGCCCACGCACCAGTAGACAGAAACAGCGGATCGGTCCAGACCACAAACCCGCCGGAGCGTTGCCCGCGCGCTTGCCAGAACGCGCTTTTGAGCACTGCCTCGACCTGTTGTGGTACGCTACCGAGCGTGAACTCCTGCCCCGCGATAGACCGCTCCGGCGCGCCACCAATATCACAGTTGACGACTTCGGGCAACGTGCTGTGCCAGTACAGCAAGAACCACAGCGCACGCGCCAGGGTTAGCGCGTAGACCTCCGCCCACTCGCTGGGCGTCTCAGTATCGACCAGCGAGGTGACCAGGAACGGGTAGGCGTGCAGAAAGCGCGAGAAGGCCAATGCGCCTTCCAGTTTCAGCGATTGCGTGACAATCTCGAAGGTCGTGCTCCGCGATTCGGGAACCACAAAGCCGAAGAATACGACCGCGCGGGTTTCCGCATCAACGATGGCCGCCGGCCCATATTGCAGCAGCACGCCAGCATGTGTCAACTCTATATCCAGTGACCATCCGCGCGCCATGTCCCAGCGCGCGCGACAACTGGTCACGCCGTCAACCGTCAGCGCATCACCGACCCAGACCGGCAAGTAGCGTTTAATTGTCGTGCCGTGCGCGTCCGAGACAACCAGACGGATGTAGCGGAATCCGGGCGTGCTATAGCTACAACTGACCGCAGCGCCGGCGCCGGCGATGACCCCGCCGGCACCAGCATCCCAGGCATAGGTCAGCGGCGCGGCATCGGCCAGATTCGGGTACGATGCGCTGGCGTCAAGCTCGATCTCGTCACCGATTTGACACCATACCGCTTCAGCGAAATCGTTTGTCCCGATCCGACCACGCAGCAATGCCGTGGGCGGCAACTCCGCCTGCCAGGGCGTGGGAAACGCGATGTCGAAATCCTTATACACCATACCGTTATAAATCCGCTGGTAGCGCGGCCACGGCAGCCGTGCGTCGTAGAGCGCGATTTGATCCCCAACCGCGAAGACCACCGGCGTCTCAGCCAGAACCAACACGTTGCCGTCCCGCGCGCGCACGCGCGTCAGGTTCGCGCTGATATGGGTCAGCAGCAGATTCTCGATGTGAGTCGGAAAAGCCCCGCCTGTTGTGGCGACCGTCAGACAAAACGTGGCGGCGTTATAATTCGCTACCGTCCCCCACCACAACGGTGTCGTGGGAGGGGCCAGCAATTGCAGGCGAGCCTGGTCGAGATTCACACGCCCTCCAATAAAACAAGCTCTATTTCAACATCGCGGTAGTAGCCGCCCCAACGCTCCAACGTGCGCGGCTCTGGCAAACGAGCCAGAGCGCGCCATTGCTGCCACTCGTCTACGTCGTTGCGCGTTTCGACGTAGACCTCGCCGGAATAGCCGCCCACCAGGTCGCGCAACGCGCTCCACTGCGCAATACTGAGGGCGGCGAAGGCCCACACCGCGCGCGGGTAGCCCACGTCCACCGTCGTCCCGGCGAGCGTGGTCAGACGTTCCGCGCCCGGATTATAGGTACTACGTGGAGCGTGCCCTAGCCACGCAGTACATTTGTCGGCATCCACTAACGGAAATGTGGCAGCGATACGATAGTCGCCCACAACTCACCCTCCCACTGTCATTGCAGTATCTCGGCCAATTCTCTGCTGAAATCGCCGAGCCGTTGCTCGATCCAGGCCCGGTCGCTCGACCCTACGCCGGTGAACGAAGCCTGAACTATCACCCCACCGCCACGCCCGACCACGTTCTGTTGGGTAAGCCGGCCACCTAAGATGCCCTCCAATTGCCGCGCCGTATTTTGGCTCAAAACATACTCCCCGGCGTGAACGAGCGCCGGGCCGGTATGCCGCACGTAGCCGCCCTCCTGATACGATCCGCTGCCCTTCTGATATTGCTGAAACGCATCCCAGCTATTCGTCATTGTTTGCGGGGTCGGCAGAGAAGCCACGTAATTGGCCCACTGTTGACGGTTGGCAATCAAAAACGCTTGCGCGTCGGCCAGCATCGCGTTCTGGTAAAGCCGTTGCTGTAACTGCGACTGTTGGTAATACCCGGATTCGGCATTGAGCCGCTCGAAATACTCACGTTTGAGCCGGGCCATCTCCTCATCGTGCTGTTGTTGCAATTCCGTTACCTGTGCAGCGTGATCGGCGAGGCGCTGCGCGCGCTCCACTTCATATTGCGCCGCCAGCTCCTGCATCTTCTGGGCGTGCTGCGCGGCGCGTTCGGCCTGTTCGGCGGTGAATTCGCGGGCGGCCTGGGCGCGCTCCTCGGCGAAATCTTCCTCGGCGCGCTGACGTTCGGTCGCGTACTGCTGGTTTTCCTTGTACAGACCGGCGGCATCGCGCGCCAGCGTCAAATCCCACACACGGCCCTCGTGATCCTCCTGCATCCGTTGCATATCTTTCTGGTGCCGCGCCTGCGCCTCGGCCTCCTGGCGGTGGTAGTTGGCGGCGGCCTGCGCGGCAGCTTCGTAGAAAGAGGCTTCCTCGGCGGCCCGACTTTTCTGGTAGTCGCGCGCCAGATCGGCGAGGTCGCGCTGCAAATCGCGCTCAGCCTCGGCCAGCGCGGTCTGGAATTCGCTCGCGGCCTCCGCCTCCGCCTGGAGCATCTCGGTGTAAATGTCCACGATGTTCTCTTTCTGCTCCTCGGTCAGGGAGGCCAAGCCCTTCGTCACTGCGGCTTGCTCTCGAAGCTGGTAGTTGTAGTTCTCGGTTTCCTCAGTGGCCTGGGCGGCGGATAAGGCAAGTTGCATTATGGCCTCGCCGAAACTGCCGCTCCCATTGCCGAGCATTTCTGTAACGCCGGCAATTGCCGCCTCAATCTCGGCGTATTTGTCAGCTAACGCCTGGCCGGAGAGGGTACGCAGCGTCCCCCCCATCAGTTCACGCAGGCGCGCGGTATCCGCGCCGCCGGCGCCCAGGACGGTCTTCCAGTAGTCCAGGTTGAATAGCGTGGCGCGCTGGCCCTCGCCCTCGCGGACCACGTACTTGTCGAGCAGTACGAGATCGGCGCGCAGGTCGCCCAGCACGTCTTGCAGTTCCTCCACTGAAGCGCCCTGTAATTCGGCCAGACGTTGCACGGCGGCGGCTTCACCCTCGCGCGTGGACCCCCAGCCGGTGATACTTTGGCCGGTGAGGGCCTGGCTGCCCACTTCCGCCACCGTGGCCGCCAGCAATGCGCTGCCGAGAATCTTGCCGATGTTGATGGCGCTCGACTTCTCGATGGCGGCTTCTTCCACCGCGCCTTGTTTCTCGATAGCGCCCTCCTCGACCGCGCCCTGTTTTTCGATCTGGGCAGCTTCGGTGGCCGCGCGGGTGATGATGGCGCGAAATTTCTCGGCAGCGGTCGCCACCGAGGTGTTGAAGTTGGCGCGCGCGGCTTCAGCCTTGGCCAGCGTGGCCTTATATGCCGTTACCACCGTCTGCACACTGAGGACCAGCTTGGAGACAGTCCCCACCGCCGTGATGACCGTGCCGATTGCCAGCGTACCGGCGGCCACCATGGTCATCGTCTTCACCATCCACGGATTGGCGTTGAGCGTATTGATAAGATCGGTAATCAACGCCGTGCCCTTTTCCAGAAAGGGCAGCGCCAACTGCACGCCCTGCTGCCCGATGCTCAACCACAGCGCCTTCCAACGCATTTGCGCTTGCTGGACTGCATATATGTCGCTGGCCTCCCAATCGGCGATTTGTTGCTCCCACGTCGCCAGCGCGCCGCGTTCGATTTCGGCAGTGGCTTCTTGTAAAGCGTTTTTCTCTTCTTTGCGCGCTTCAATTTGCGCGCGCAGCAAGGGGGTCAAGGCTCGCATTCCGTTCACGTCGAAGAGAACCGCCAACGCCGCTTCACGTTGTTGGTCGGTCATATTCTCCGTCGCAGCGGCCAGCATGTCGATGGTCCGCGCCGTGCCGATAAATTGCCCCTGCGCGTCGAAGAAGGGTGACTCGCTGCCAAAGAGATCAGTCAGCACCTCTTTGGCCTCCTCGCTATTGGGCACGAGCAGATTCTCCATCATCCGCCCCAAGCTGGTGCCGGCCATCGTGCCGCGAATGCCGTTATCACCGAGGATCGACAGCATTGCCGCCGTCTCCTCGATGGGGACATTGAGGCGGTCGGCGGTCGTGCCGACGTATTTGAACGCCTCGGCCACATCCCCCACCGAAGCGAGTGTGTCATCGGCCACCTTGTTGAAGATCGCTACGACGCGCGTGGTATCCGCCAACGTCAGGTCGTACTGGTTGATCGCCCCCGCTGCCGCGTCGGTAAGCGTTGCCACGTCCGTCTGAGAGAGGGCAGCAGCCTGTTGAATGGGAACCGTTTGTTTGAGCAGCGCATTTAACTCCTGCTGGCTCTCGATAATTTGCCCGGTGGCTTGCGCCCAAATCGTAATTCCGGTCGCCGTCGCCTCCGGATCCAGTACGGCCAGAGACGCCGACTGCTCGATGGTCAACGTGCGCAATTGCTGCGTAAGATCGGCGGAGAGGGCGAGCGAGCGCGCTGCCACGTCGGATTGCTTGGCAAACGTGGTGTAGTCTTTAGCGGCAACGACCACCGCGCCGGTGAGGATACCGGCGTTCATCTTCAGACTGTTGCCGATCTGTTGCAGGTCATTCGCTACGGCATAAAGCCCCTGGTGCTCGCGGCGCGCCTTTTCCAGTTCCTCGGTAAACAGCTTGACTGCACCGCCGACGCCGCGATATTTCGCGGCGATCTCGGCGGCCTCGCTCCTGATGCGGCGCTGCTCGGCGTCCACGCGCCCCAATTCGCGCACCACATCGCCCAATTGCGCCCCGCTGGCCTGCATCGCGGCCTCGACCTGCTCCCACGACAAGCCTAGATTCTGGGCAAGTTGCTGGGCCTGCGTTTGCAGTTGGCTGTTCTTCTGCGTCTCGCGGTTCGCCGCTGCCTGTTCGGTCTTGGCCTTTTTCAAGCCACCGATGACAGATTCCAGGCTCGCGCCGCTGGTTTGCATCCGCGCGTTAATGTCGGCCCAGGCTAACCCCAATTCGGCGGCCAGTTTCTGCGCATCGCCGAGGAGTTTGTTTTGGCGTTCCTGCTCCTTGATATTGGCGCGTCCTTCGGCTACGTCGAGCGTGGTCTTACCACGTTGGCGAATAGTAGCACGCCGCGCCGCCTCGGTTTTTTGTGCCACGCTACTCGCATTTTGCGTGTTGGTTTTGGACAGCTCGTTTTCGATAATCTGTCGAACCCGCCCGGCCTCACGCTTGACATCACTGCCATCTATGGTTATTCTTATTGCGTAAGTATTAGCCATTTATTTCCCCGGAAATAACGGAGGACGTATGACACCTAGCCCTGAATCGTATAAAGCAAAGTTGCGCATTTTGATGGGCCTCGCATTAGGCTTCGTCGTTGGATTTGTAATTACCGTCAGCATTATCACCAACCCCTACGATGTTCTGGGTACGTTATGCGTAGGTTCCATAGTCTTCCCGATCTGCATCTTCGCCGGCGGCTTCATCGCCGGCATCACCGACAAATCCTAACTACCAATGCGCTCCACCCGCTGCCGCAGCACCGCGCGCACCTGGTTATCGACCTGGTCAAGCGCCGTCGGACTCAGCCCGACGAAGGGCCGCGCCGGGACGTAGCGCCCGGTGTCGGTGATGCCGCCGGCGTGCAACCGCGCGATGCGTCCGGGTGTTTGTGGATCGTCCTCGGCGCTCAAGATAATGACCGTCTCATTGTTCCACGTCCCGGCCTGCGTGACGTTACGCGAGTGGCGGGGATCGGTGAACGATAGCAACAAGTCCTGCGTGCGCATCAGGATCGGGCGTTGCGCGCCCACGCGGAAAGGGATACCCCGGTGATCGATACCGCGTCTGCGTTCCTCTTGCGTCATCTTCGCTAACGCCGGCCAGGGATGTCCCTCCGGCGACTGTTGCCGCTCGAAGTTTTGGGCGATACCCCGCCGCGCAGCGTCGGCAACGATCTCCGTTTCGTGCGCGCCCAGCCCTGCCAGCCGCTCAATTTCACGCCAGGCAATCGCGCCGGTTTTCGTCAACTCTACAACGACACTAATCCGCATTACTGCTTACCCTCCCGGCTGCTGATCGGGCGTCAGACGCGCTTTTCCGCGTGCCACCCGCTGCGCCCGCGATTCCTCACGGCGCGCGATCCGCGTACCGTAAGCGTGTTGCAGCAATGTGGCGTTTTCCAACGTATTCCAGGTATACGGCACGGTCAGAAACAGCGCCTCGGAACGTAGCAACGCACGCAACAACGCGATTTGCTCATCCCAATCGCTATAACGCAGCCACTCCTCTGACCACAAACGCATCAACCCTGCAACTGCCGGGCCGCGCCGCCAAAACAGCATCCCGGAGTTATGATAGAGGTGCAATCCCGTACCAAGCCATTCCGCTGTTGCCTGACGCTCCGGTTTCAGAAAGGGCGAGTTCTCGACGCTGCCACTGCGCGCCTCGGCTAAAACGAAATCCCATGCATCCAGCAAGTCGAAACCCCGGCGCGGATGCGCGACGAACTGCGTATCGGCATCTACGTAGAGCACCCGCTCCCAGGGCGCGAGGACGTGCAGCCAGGGCTTTACCCGCCCGGCCAGAAACTTGTGACCGCACGCCTGGCGTTCGTCGAACGGGTCAAGAGGCAGCGCCAGTGCCGTGACGTTGCTCCACGTCGAAAAATGCGCAGCGGCATGGGTGTCCCCCACGACCAGCGCCGGCAATTCTGGCGCAATCGCCCACAGCGACCGCAACGAAGCCGCCGTCTGATACAGGGCATTGGTCCCCCAGGCCATATACACCACGCCACAGCCCGGCCGCGGCGCAACTATGCGTGGCTCGGCAAATAGCATTAAGCCACGTGGGTCACGACCACGGGCCGGGTCTGGAGGAACCACTTCCTGCGCCGTGTGATAGTACAGCCACGCCGGATGATAGCGCGCGCGGCTGGCATCGTGTAACAGCACGATCCCGCCTGGAGCCAACAGTTCACGCGCCGCCGCCATACACGCCACGCGCTGCCGTCCGTCTACGAAGATCACATCGAACCGTCCCACATCGTCAACGTTTAGTTCGTGATACGCCGGGAACGCCAGCAAACGCAGGGTGACGTTTGGCGGGATTTGCGCCTGTAATTTCGCATAATACTGCGGATTATGCTCCACCGTCCACCAATCGATTTCCGGGAATAACGCAGGCCAGTGGAGCGTACTCCCTCCACCTCCCCATTCCAGCACACGTCGTGGACGCCGTTGCACTAACAGCGCGTGAACGGCCTCCCGTTCGGCGTCGGTCAACATAGGATCTGGTAGCATTGGTCTCCTAATGCGGTGCTTCTGGGCGCGCCGCCGCGCGATGATTGTGCCACACAAAACGCGCATTAGCGCGCACGTGAGTATTCCACGTCTCGCGCAACACAGCGAGCCGGACCGGGGAGTGCTGCAACGCGCGAATAAAGGCCATCTGGTCGTGACGTTTCCATCGTTGCCATTCTTCATGCCAACGCGCAAAAAACTGCGCGGCGCGTTCCGAGCGCCGGAAGAAGATCACCCCGCTGTTGTAGTACAACACATCACCGTTCAATCCAACTTCGTCCAGCGTAGCAACCCGTTCTTCTGGGAGATGCTTCCAATGGCAGTCGGCAAAACGCCGGTTGCAATCCTGTGCAATCACCACATCTACCCACTGTAGCAGATTGAATCCCGGCGCCGGGCTGGCGACGACTTCAGTATCCGCGTCGAGGAACAGCGTCCGCTCGAACGGGGAGAGCGCGTACATACTCGTCTTTTGCGTGCGCGCGCCCGGATCAGCTTCCGGGTGGTAAATATGCAAGTGTGCGATGTCCTGTAACGGCTGCTCGCTCACAACCGCTACGTTTATCCCCGGCGCGTGAGCAAACAACGTAGCAATGCTGCGTGCGCACTGCTTCCGCGCCGCATTGCCGTAAGCCACGTATAAGACTCCAGTAGAATCACTCATTCGCCTTCCGTAATCAACAAGCCCTTGTTACCGCTCGTGCAAATGCCAGCCAACGCGCCGGTGTACAAATTCCCCAGCGCCGCGCTCATTTCGTGGCGACCGCCGGCCGAGTTCAGCCGAATCCCGCGATTCAGCAGCGCCGTATCACCGGCAGTGATGTAGATAGCCTCGTCGCTATCGTTGACCAACAGCAGGTAACGACGCTGTGCGTTGGCCGCGAGCAGCGGCGTCGAAGCCGTGCCAACAGCAACGTGTGTATGCGCTATGTCGATCTCGACCGCAATACTGCCATCTACCACGCTTACTGCCGGGGCAAACGCTTGCTCGCCACCGAGGTCTACCCATAGCTGGCGTTCACCATTCAGTCCTGGTATACGCTGCGCTTTATTCGCCATCATGTCCTCCTAATAAAATGCGGGAGGCCCCGCGCCTCCCGCATCAATCTAAATCGAGCGCGTGTCGCGCGATCCGGTTTTGCCATTCAATAATTTTGAAATCGTGCAACACCCATTCCGGCCAGTCCACCAGGCCCCCATCGAACAATGGGACCTGCTCACCGAACGCCCGCCACAGCTTCCATAGTTCGAACGCTGCTTCCGGCTCGATGAGCGCCCATTCCCCATCGTCTTCCAGATTGCCAGCGTCGCGCCCTTCTTCCAGTGCCCGATTGTACTCTAGGAGTCGCTGGCGGAGGCGCTGTTGGGCGCGGGCACGTTTTTTTCTGCTACCTCGGTTTCATCTGCCGGACGCGCGAATGGATACCAATGCGGATTGAGTTCGTAGACCAGGTTCTGCCAGGCATCGGTCAACTGCTCCGGCAAGGCGAGGAACGTTTCCACATCCATATCCGCATCTACCCCCTCGGCGCTGACCACGCAGGCGAGCAGGTCAGGATAGAGCAGGCGCACCAGCAATTGGCGCGCCGCCGCATCCAGGCCGGCAACGTCGTTTGTTTTGGGCAGCGTGTCCAGGTAGGCATTGGCGCGCCCTTGTAGCAGAGCACGTTTCATCCCGACCAGTACTGTAGCCTTCCCCAACACCAGCCGCACCGTCAACTCGTTGCCCTCATAGGTCAATTCGTGCGTTTCAAGCATTGGTTAACACCCGGCGGCTGTAGGATAAAAGGCGTAAACGAGATCATCCTCCGACACTGGCGCGGGGAACGTAATCGAGTTGGTGGCAATCGTTACGGTCGCGGTGACATCCGTAGCCACGCCAGTCGTATGATCCCAACGGAAGACGCGCACTTGTGCAATGTCGAGAGCCGTGGGATTGAGGGTAAACACATCCCGGTAGCCATCACCGAGCCAGCCGGCCAGCATCGGTGCGCCGTTCAGCGAGCCTTCGAGAACAGTCGCCTCGGTGTAACCCTCCAACACCTCGGAAAATTTAACGCCCCACGGATACTTGTTGGATTTTTGCGGTGTGGCGACGTAACGATTTTCACGCGCGTTGCCCTCCTCCATCGCGCCAGCATAGGGGCGTACCTGCGCAATGGGGACCATGTAATACAACCAGATACGCTGGCCGTACTGCGGGCTGGTAGGGTCTTTGTCGATGCCCTGCTGATACCCCAGCAAGAACGTGTCAACGAGACAGCCATCCTTGTCAGTTTCGCGCGCGAGCATCTTGCCGCCGGCCAAATCAACAACGTTGATGCCTTGCAGCACAGCGTCAACGGCATAATTTGCCATCCCAGTGCGCAACTCGATGTTGCTCAACTCGGTGGGTGGTAGGTTGATCTGACCCTGCGCGGCGTCATCGCCGGTGAATTGGATCACCACGCCGTCCGGAAAATTGGGAGTAAAGGCTTTCGCCATCTCCATCCGGGCCGGAATAGTCGGATTGGCTGAAGCGGTTGCCACCAACGGCATACCGTTTTCATCCAGCGCCCACACTGCCAAATATCGCAGGCCGCCGCCTGCACCTTTTCCTGAAGCCATACGATCACCTCCTACTTGGATTCTAACGCCGCGCGCACAAAGCAGTCCTTCGCTTCCAGTAGCTTGCGCATCCCGGCTGATTTTTCTGGGCCGTCTGGCAAAGTGCGCTCCATAAGATGCGCCAAGTCGCACAGCGGCTTACTGATTTTCTGTAAGTCTGCGGACAGATGAGCATAGTCAAAGAACTGTATCGTTGTACTAGACATAAGCCCTCCTACATATAGCTGTCACGTTCGGCGACGAGCGTACCGCTGAAAATGATGTACTCCATATCCGCATCGAGCTTCTCGGCGATAGTATGCCCGCTGCGGCTTTCGTACTGTACGGCAATCACGAACGCATCGCGCGCCAACGCCGCCGGCTGGTTGACCAGAGCCTTGATGACTTCCTCGCGCGCGGTGCGGATGTTGGTGTAACCGTAGCGGTCGTGAATGTGCACCGCGCAGCGCGAGACCATGCCTTCTTCACCCAGGTCTTGCACCATAATTTCCAGCACGCGATTGTTTTCCGCGTGTTCACGGCGTTCATTTTGTGCAGCCGCCAACTCCGCCAGAGTGATCTCTCCGGCCTCCAGGATACGCGCCGCCCCACCAACAACCAACCCTACTACACCGGGCGTCGCGCGCAACGTTGCCAGCGCCCACGCCCCCAGGTCGGCATAAACGGTCATGCAGCCTCAGCGTCGCCTCTGCCATCCTCAAGAAGCGCTTTGTCCTCGCCGGACGCGCGATCTTCGCCCGCCGCGACCAGCGCCGCATCGCAAGCCATGCGGATCTCCGCTAATCGGCCCGGCCCAATCCCATCGATAGCGCGCAACGCCTCATCCGTTTTGGCGCTCAGTTCCTCAACTGTGATTTGCGGCGCGCCTTCACCAGCCAATTGCGCCAATGTGCCCAAAGTGCGTGCGTTCAGATAGGGCGTCAGGGCTTCAAGAGGCGTTCCGGGTAAGGGCTGAATTGTAGCGGCGTTGGTCTCCGGCATCTTCTCGGAAGCTATTGTCATAGCCTCGGTCGGATCGAACACAATCGCCCACCGGTCAAACCGCTCACGGCGCACGCAACGCACTCTACCGAGAACTGTTTCGTTGTAAACAATCTCTGCGCCAATAGGTGCTGCCGGAGGTTGCAACATACGCGGAGTGATGACCTCGTCGGCGCGTATCTGGCCGTGCGGTTGAAAACGCACTTGCAAATGACCGCCGTAGAAGATGCGAATCTCGTTCATTGCACGTTTTCCATCCGCGCGTACACGGTTGGTGTGAAGGTGGTCGAGGTTGTCAGCTTGACCCGAAAGCAGCGGCCTTGCGTGGGGAAACCAACCAACGTAGCGCCGTCCCCGGTTAGCGTTTGATAAACAGGAAGTACCCCAAAGGCTACGGGACTAGTAGTGATTGTCGTGGTAGTCGAAACTGTTACCGTACTAACCCCGGCGAAGACTCCGCTTACCGTGGCATCTGCCCAATCCTTGTTGTTTGCCGAACACGCCAGTAGATCATTAGCAAACTGCGGCGTAATTGTGATTGTGTTTGTCCCGCTGACATCGTTATTGACCTGCAGCGTGATCTGCCCGTATCCGCCAGAAAGGTAGGCTGGGGTATAGGTTGTAGTCGTGTAAGCGGTACTACCATCTAGCAACGTGAGCGACTGGTAACTTGTCACCGCCGCAGCATCTGCCGGGGTGGGCGCGCTTGGCACAGCCAGATAGGCGACGGCCAACAGCAAAAGGATAACCAATAGCGATCTATAGAAACGAGTTTTGTGTTGCATCAAAACCTCCTTACTGAATGTACTCAGCGATAATCTGCCGGAGTCCCGGCGTTTGATTGATAACCACGACGCGATAGCGTTGCCCCGCGCCAGTCCACAATTCATCACCCTTGCGGATGTCCACCTGGTGCGGAGCGTGCAGCACGTACATTTGTGGACTACTCGCTCCGCCTACTGTAATTTGATCCAAGCCACCAATGGCGTTCGTCGCGGCAGCGATCCGCGTTTGAAAATCCGCAACGTGCGCCTCGGCGCCTTGTCGCCCTCGCCGCACTTCGACGTGCTGATAACTGTCGGCATGGAGCACGCGCGCATTGCGACGTACAGCAGGACTATGTAGTCGCCCAGGCATCGCGTTCATCTCCCCGGAAAGGCGACAGCAACACTTTGTCGGCGGCGCTTTCCGCTTTGACCAACACTACCGCCCCACTAGGAGACATAGACCGCAACTGCGCGACCAGGTTCTCCAACCCCTCACGGGTTGCACTGCGATCCACGCTCTCCTGGCCGAAGGTGTAGCGGATGAACCGGTCGGTATCGGCGAGCAACCACAGCAGAGCGTGGATAGCCGCGTTACGCGCCCCATAGCGCGCGAGGAGATCGTCAAGCTCTGTGTCGCTGAACGTCGTCCAGGTGTAGGTCACGAGGATGGTCGCGTTCGTGGCTGGAGCGTTGGTCAACGCCAACAGCCCGGTGGCGTAATCCAGCACGTAGCCGGCCACCGGCACACCGTTGACGAGCACGGTCTCGGATGCCACGACCACCGGGTAGAGTTGTGTCTGATACTGCGTGCATATACCGTCCCCTATGCCGACCTGCTCGCGCAGAGCGACGCGGGGACGGTCGGCCACCGCCATCCGTAACCGCTGTAATGGCGAGAGCGCCATTAAGCCCCCATTTGTGCCAGACGCAACTTCTGCGCGGCGCGGCGACCGGCGGTATTGCGCTCATCGATAACGTGGGTAGTGCGCGCAACAGGCTGTGCGCCCTCAGCGTGCGCCGCGCGGCATTTATCACGCTGCCACGCCTCCATATAGCGCGCGCCACACTCGTCACACTGCGGGTATTCTTCCAGTTGCTTCTCCGCCTTCGGCTGTGGATCGAGGGCGACGACGTGACCATGCTTGAGCAACAATCCGTCGTTAGGGTGTCCCTGCAAACGGAAAATCCGCCCTACACGTATCCCTTCCTTGTTGTAAATGAATCCGCGCGTTGCCGAAACCCACATAGTGGCCCCCCTTATGGCGTCGATTCGTCTACGGCGTCGGAGATGAACAACCCGGCATCAACCGACATACCGTAAATCTGATAGTGCGTGAACCCTTCAATCAACCAGCCTTTGTCCGAGAGTGGTTCACGCCGTTGGCGGATGAAGCGCCGCCCGCCATACAGCGTTTGCCAGTAGATAACGGTCAGCGCCGTGGGGGTCTTGCGACCGGGGCGCGGAGCGATGTAGCCGAGCCAGGCGTCGTCATCGTAACCGGCCTGATACACCACATCATCCTCGCCCGTGCCTTCCGGCGTTGTGGTATAGACCACCTCTCCGACTTCCACCCGGTCCAGTTCCAGCAATTGCGCGATCAGGTTCTTCGTTACCATCGCTGGCGCGGCCTGCGAGCCACTGTACTTCACTCGTTCCAGTAGCTGCGGGTGGTTTTTGAGGAGCGCGAAGGTTAGATCGCCGAAGATAGCCGTGTTGGGTTTGCGCCCCAACAACTTGATCTTGACGTCGCGCGCCCACATCTCCATATCCTGCAGCGGATTTGACAAGGCGTAGTCGCTCCACTTTACGAAATCCGACCCGCCGGTCTTGTCCGCGCCCCACACGCCGGGCTTCCAGTAGTCGGTGAGAAAGCTGATCTCCTGCTCCAACTCGAGCTGATCGGCGACCCACTCGGAACTATCGGCGCGCGCGTCAAAAGGCGGGTCCTCATTGGCGAAAAGCGCATCCGGCAGCACATCGCCGACGCTGCGTTCCTCGCAGAAGTAGGGCTTATAAGCGACTTCGTAGCCGCCGATCGGCGCCGGTTCCATCGGATTGGTTTTCTTCGCCACCGACCGCGCCCAAAAGCTCTTGGGATAGGTGGCGATCAGGTCGCTTTGCTTCGCCACAAATAACGGCGGTACCACTGCCGACACGATGTAAGTCGTGTTTTTGTAGGCTTCCGAGACGTTGCTCAAAAGCCGATTGATATGCACATCACCCACGCCTGGTTGCGACATACTTCACCTCCTATGCCGCCCGATGCGGCGTAATGCAGTTGATAAAAGCGGCGATGCGTTGCCCCGCAGTCGTAACCCCGCTCAACGCGCGCCCCACGACGTAGTGCGTGGTGTTTGTGCCGGGGATTTTACGCGCGGCCTGTCCATCACCACTCGTGCCGATCAGCCAACCCTCCGTGATCGCAGCATCGGCTTCCAGTTTGGTTGGACCGAATGCGATCACCTCGCACGGCTCGCCCAAGGCCGGCTTATTCTGCAACGCGCCGTCGGGGATGTCCGTCACCGCGTCACACAGTACGTAAGTACCGGCGCTCTTTTTGACGAAGCGAAACTGGCGATTGCTTAGGTCTGCGCCTGCCGGCAACACCTCGTTGTAGAGAATCGGATATTGCGGAATGCTGGTCATTGAACACCTCCCTTAAACTCCGGGTGCGCGGTCAGCACGGCGTCAAGCGCCATGCGGTACTCAACGCCCGGATGCTCCGCCTGATACGCCGACACTGCCGCGACGATGCGCGATTCCGTGTCGGTCTCCGTGCCACGCTGCACCCCGTGCTCTCGGAAGTAGATGGCGAACGTGTCATCGGCGCGCCGTAGCAAGCCGGTAAAAAATTCGCGGTGCGCGCCTTCCGGGTCAGCCTCGTGCAACCAGCGCAACTGCTGCGCCAGGTCGGAGGTCTGGGCGGGCAAGTGCGTGTAGCTCTCGGCCAGCACGCTGAACCGCTCCACAGCCCGCGCATCCTGCACGGTCATCAACTCGCCTTGCAGGTTCTGGAGCTGCGCAGCGTAGGCGTCGCGCTCTCCCTGCACCGTCTGCAATTGCGCGGTGAATTGATTCACCTGCTCCTGCAACTGGGTGAATTGCTCGCGCAGTGGATCGGACTGTATCTCCAACATCTCTCCTGGTGCCGGCGCGGCCCCCGAACGCGCAAACAGGCTGTGAAGGAGATTTTGCAGCCAATTGCGCTCGGCCTTCAACTTTTCCAACTCTTCACTCATCGGATCACCTCCTGTGAACTCAGAACTTGGGCCGCCGGCGATGCGCGACATCAGCGCGGTGGCCTCCCCAAAGAACGGATAATTGGTCAACGCGCCGCCGCCGATCTGGTTGTGAACCTTCTCGCCGGTGACGCGATCTAACACTTCGTCCCAAATTTCCACGGAGAAATAGCTAAACTCGCCGTTCTCCAAGGCCTCACGGCCTTTCTTATTCCAGGTGAAGGTGGCCCCCACCCCGTCAGGGAGAGCTATCACCTGGTTGAACCACCCCAGCGCCCGGCTGCCCCGGTGATCCTCGTTGACCGGCAGGCGGCTCTGCCGAAGCCCGCGCGTCTCGCGGTGGGCGTAGTTATCGACGAGCTGCTGCACCACGGTGTCGTCTACCGTCCAGGTACGGATCGCGTCGCCCCAGGGAACGGGGCGGTGGTGGGTGCCTTTGGGATACACGAGGATTGGCTCGCCGGCCAGCGCCTTGCGCGCGACCGCACCATCGGGGGCGAGAAGGTCGATGCTGTAGGTATATGGTTTTTCGGTCATCCTGCTCCTGGAACGCAAACCGGGGCTTCTCCGCTAGGGAGAAGCCCCGGTATCTGTGCCTCAGTCGGGCCACGCTGCGCGCTTTGTGCGCAGCTAGAATGTTTGTGCTACTGCAATGAGTATATCACGGTTTAGGGAATTTGTCAAGTTGTGTTTTTTGTGGATTCATCCTATAATATAAAGAAGAGCTTGCAAGAAAAAGATGATGCCCCACGGTACTGTCAATACCTGGGGCAACGTCCACAGTGACTTGACCACCGTGGCGGGAACAGCATATCATATCCGCCCACCGGTGTCAATAGTCGGTGGGCGATTTGTTTGTGGAAAGATTTTGTACATTACGCGCTTGTCGGGTAATGAGAGTAACCATCATAACCAAAGCTCAGATTCACACAAAGGAGTATATCATGCAAAGAACTCGTAAACGTCACATTGTTTTCTTTATGACATTGGTTCTTGTTATCTCACTCAATGTCGTCACATTACAATCAGCAGTTGCAGGGTCAAATGGGCAACAAATCCAAGTTCAGTTGAGAACGCCGGGTCTACCAGATCAGATAGTTCGTCTCGTTGTCAAGGGCACCAACAACGCGGGTAACTATGTGGTTTTTAATAGCTGGCCTTACTCAAATCCAGCGGGTACGGCTGGGTGGTGGTGGAAGGGGCTTGTTGGAATAGAAGCAACCAATAATCGAACAGGGATCACCTCAAAATGTATCGCGCAATCGATACCTCAAACACAAGCATCTAATTGGGTGTATATTACTATCAATCCAGAAGCCAACACATGTACTTGCAGTGCTCAAAACTGCGCTTGTTGGTGCCGGTAGCCAACTTTATCTGTAAAAATCCCGTAAACACGCCATAAGTCTATTTCAAGGGCTTATTTGATCCAATGCGTGGCTGTAGACAGGCCAATATCTGTCCAACGCCGCTTCCGCCCAACGCCGCTTCGCGGCCTGCTGGCGGCGGGGCTTTCCACGCAGTCGGCGCGGTGGCTTATGCTTACCGTTAAGTCTCATTCCAACTAAGGGTCTGTAAATCTACAAGTTCCCAAATTCCGCTGTCAAAACACGACAGAAACGGGAAGTTATACTTTTACAGACCCTAAGTACCATTGCATCAAGCCGATCGCCAACCCTCATCCCCCTCACAACCACCCCCACCCCCCATCCACCCCCACCCCCTCCAAGTGACACCGGCAGCTCCCATCACACTCCGTCCCATACCCAGGTAATGTACCGGCGGTAAAACGCAACAATGCCGCCAGCGACGGGTACTCCCGTCCCGGCGGATCCGCCCCGTAAATCGGGCACTCCGTGCAGTGGTGCGCGATAGGGTCCATCACCCACCGCACCGGCCCATCCTCCCCGCTCTCCCGGCGCTGCTCGACCACGCCGGCCCACACCCCGCGCCAAACGTGGCCGGCGTACAGCTCCGCGCGGTGAAAGCCCTGCGTCGCGCCCTTGACCGCATCCACGATCAGGCCGAACACCTCTTCGGCGCGCCCCTGCTTCAACAGCAGCAGAATCGCAGCGATCTGCCCCTCCAACGTCCCAGCGATGTCGCCGAAGAGCGTCGGCTGGCCCACCGGATTGGTACGCTCCAACGTCCCACCGGGGCCGTAGCCAATCCATTGATCGACGAGTTCGATCTCCCCCTGGAGAGCCTGTAGCGCCTCCGGTGGACCGGACGGCGCGCCAAAACCCAACCAAAACGCGGCAGCGATGTCCAGGAACGACCGCTCGCGGAACAGCAGCAGCGCCACGAGAACGTAGTCGTCGAGCTGGCGCAACAGATTGTCCGCCGAGGTGTCCGGGGGCAGCGCCGCGATGTCGGCGGCCAGGTCGGCGGTCCATTCCTCTAGCGCCGCGCGCTGTTGAGCGGCGTGATTATCCGCCAGGGCGCGGTAGACGGCGGCGCGTTTGGCCGGGGCCGGCTTGCCCCCATACGTGCTACGCGCGCCGTCCAGCCGAAAAAAACGGCGATACTCACCCTTACCCCTCTCCGCCGGCGACGTCTCTTCCTCTTTCTCTTCCTCTTCCTCGGTGTCCGGGATAGCCAACCTCGGTAGCGGGCGCGCCGCCGCGTCGTCCGGTATGTCGGTGGGCATCCCCGGGACCAGGGAGCGCAAGAAACTCTCCAGCGTCGCGTCCGGCGTGAGTAGGTTGGTCTGCGCGAGCGCCTGAATGTACTTCGCCACCGCCGCCAGATCGACCGGGCGCGGGCTGGTGTATTCCAGGCGTGGCGCGCCGGTCAGGCCGGGGAAATCGTTCCAGCGCAGTAGCAGCTTGACGACCGCGTCGTTCAGCTCGTCGCGGATGCTCTCCAGGTAGGCGTCCACCGAAAGGACGAACGCATCGTACAACGTGCCCGCCAGGGATTGCGTGCCCACGTTGCGCAACCCCTGGAGCATGAACTGCGCCAGAATTGCGCGCGTCATTTCCAGGTCCTTGCGGATGATCGTGTCGCCCATCGTGGTATCGACGTTGCCTTGCGGCCCGCCGAAGTTGAGCACCCACCCCGCCGGGCGTACCGCGCCCATCATCCGGTCCTCGTAGATCGCCTTCACCAACTCCTCGCCGCGTTCCTCGTCGGAAATTTCGCCCTCGGCCACGTCCGCGCGCGTGGTCGCACCGGACGGCAATTCCACGTCCGGGAAGCCAGCCCACCGCCGGTAGAGGCCGATCCCTTCCACCTGCTCCAGACGGCGCTTGTATTTATACGCGCGCACCGCCGCCCGGTAGATACTGATCCCCTCCGGCGCCCCACCCTCGGACGAGGTGCGGAAGAACAGCGACCCCTCCACCGGCACGGTAATCTGCTGCCCGGCGTTGGTCAGCACCAACGGGCCGACCAGGTGGCCGTCGGCATCGTACTCCCAATCCACGAACGCGCGCGGGTTGACCATCTCCATCAACTTGACGCCAATACGGCCATCGGGGTTTTCCGAGTTGCGCGGCGTGCGGCGCTTGAGGACCGGCCAGAACTGCGCCCACCCGTAGGCGAACATCAGGCAAATGTCGGACATAAACTCGTTGAACGGCTGCACCATATCATTCAGCGCCGACCAAACGAAATCGGCAGCCTCCTGGTCGACGGCAGCGTCCCCACCCGGCTCTACGTGCCAGGAGACAGCGCGCGCCGGCAATGAGAGAATCTGGTACATCGCCATCGCGGTGGGATCCTCCCGGCGCATCTTGTCATAAGTCTCGATAGCCTGGCTGCCCACCAGCTCCGCGTCGGTCTCGACGTACTGCATCCGCCCCCAGGCGGACTGACCGGTAACGCCCAACTCTTTGAATGGATTAGGTCTTGCCATACTCACCTCCAAGTATTTCCGGGGAAATATTCAATTGACAGGTTACCCCCACTGACTACTTTGCCGCTGCAAGCCCTGCTGCTGCGGCAAACTCGCCGCACGCGGCATCCCCGCCGCCGCGTGACAATACAACTCGGCCAGGCTGTAATGGTCCGGCCCCAATTCTCGATACACAGCCACCTGGTTGCCGTCGGGCGTGTCTTCCAACACACGCACCTGGTTGACGAGATGCGTGTAGTAGTCGCGCACGTCACGTGCATGGGCCGGCAGCGTCAGACCGCCCTCGCCCTGCGAGGCGTCCATAATGCCGGCCAGCATTTCGTCGAACGAGCGCGTGCGGTCCAGGTTGAGGACGTATTCAACATCATCCACGCGCTTGATGTCCTCGGTCTTCAAGCCGGTCTTTTGCCCGACGAAATAGGCCAGCCAAACCATCCCCGGCCGGAAAGCTGCTTGTAGTTCGCGCGCCTTGCGCGTCTCCGGTAGCGCGTCCATCACGCAGGTCTGCACCCGATAACGGCGCAGCAAACGCCCTACTTCCTCGAAGCTCTCCACCGCCACGGCCAACCGCTGGGGCCGTTCTCCGGTCTCGCGGTCCACGTTAGCAGAGCGGATGACCAGGTAGAGCAGGCTGCCCACGTCCACCCCAGCCACCGTGCGCTCGCCAGCGACCGGCCCGTGAGCGTAATTCCGCCGGCATTGATCCAACAGCGCCTCGGTCAGCCGGCCACCGCGTGGGATGTACGGTTCACCCAGGTCTTGATTGAACGCCTCACGGCGCTTGGTCTCGTCCACCGTATCCAGAGCTTTGACCACCGCCAGGAGCGGCGTGGTGTAGCTGAACAGCTTGGTGAGGTGGTAGCCCACGATCTCGCGGCCCGGATAGCGCGCCACCCACTGCCCGCCGGCCAGCCGGTCGATCTCTTGCCCGCACTTCTCGCAGGCGGCCCAGGCGCGACCCTCATCCTGTCCGTGCCAGGCGAGGGGGCGTTCCAGTCCGTCCCACTCGGTCACGACGTGCCGGATCGTGAGAGACTGCCACGTCCCGCAGTGGCCGCAGCGCAGCATCCACTCCCGCTGGTCGCTTTCCAGCCACTTGGCGTGGATACCGATGCCCGGATAGGTGGGAGTACTGATCCAGCGGATCTCCTTGAACAGGCTGTGCCCCAGACGTTTGACGGCGATGGCGGGCGCGCGCTGGTCCATTTCATCCACCTCGTCGAGGATCAACACATCGGCGTCGATAGACTTGAGTTGCGGGGCTAGGCCATCGGTCTTCACGCTCGCCCCGCGCAGGTACATATAGCGGTCGCGCACGCGCTTGAGCGTCACCCGGTCGGTCTTGCGGCGCTTGCTGCCGTCGTCACGCTCCCCCTCACTGATGATGCCCGCCAGATACGAGCTGGCGTCGATGGCCGGACCGATGCGCGCGGTGGAGAAGTCGGAAACGTGGGTATCGGTGGGGAAGACGTAGAGCACGGTCGCCTGGCGCTCGTCGGCAGCGTGCAGGGCGTAGGTAATGCCGTACTCGCTGGCCCCCATCTGGCTGGCCTTGTAGATGACGACCTCGCGCGCGGTGTCGGCGTAGATGTCGCCCAGGAAGGGATGCCGGGCCAGGTCGAAGCACACGCCCTCTTTGAGATAAGCGCGGTGGACGATGGCCCAGGAAAGCAGGTCTAGCTTTCCGGCATTGTCCGCGCGGGCCTCATCCAGCAGCGCCGTCGCCAGCGTCTTGTCGTCGGGCGCGGGCGCGGATGAGGTTGTCGATGAGTTTGCTGCGGGCATCAGCATCCAGTCCCTCCAACGGATCGGGGCGGCGTTGTTCGACGCCGCCGCTGTGTTCGAGCTTGTCCGGTTGGTCCAGGCCGCGCAACTTGGCGCGGCGCTCCTCGATCTTGAGCATCGCCGTGATGGCCTTGTCGTCGCCGTTGAGCACCCGCCCCCAGATGGCGTTGAGCGCGCGGTCCAGCCGGCGCTCCTGGAGCGTGACGTAATCCGTGGCCGCTTCGACCTGCTCGTGCTGCCAGTGGGCCATCACGTAATCGACGTCGTTCTTGATCGTGCCCAGCGCAACGCCCAACGCCTCGGCCATCTCGCGGTAGGTCAGGCCGGCGAGGAGGTTGGCGGCCACCTGTTTGCGCCGGTGGGCGCGCGCGGCAGCGGCGGCGGATTGGCGCGCCATCGTTCACACGGCCCCCGAAAAACGTGCGTTGTTCAACTCCATGGTGTTCAATTTTTCACCACCAAATACTGCCGGTCGCCCTGGCTGACGGCCACGAAATCACGCGGGCGCTCCGGCGAACCAGGCAACCAACAGCCGATCCACCGACTTAAGCGCCACGGCGAGCGACAGCGACACGGCGCCTATCCGCGTGCGCCGCCGGCGAGCGCGTGCCCTGATCTGGCCGTTCACTACAACAACGCCACGATGCGTTCGATGATCAGGCCCACCACCGTCAGCAGTGCCGCCAGGCTGATTTTGGAAATCATACCCATTTGATGCTTGAGCAGTGCAACCTCGGTGCGGAGCGCGATCATCTCCTCCTGAAAGCGCGCGTCTTTGGCTTCCAGCGCCTCGATCTGCCGCTGCCGGGCTTCGTCGCGGCGCGACATCTCATCGAGCACGTTGCGCAGGTCGAGCCGCAACTGCGCGAAGCCATTGTTCACCGATTGCTCCAACAGGCTCAGCCGCTTGTCGAGCAGCACCTGGTCGTCAATTGATGCTGATGGGGTCCCCATCTTCGATGATCCACTCGCGCTCTTGCGGTTTGATCGTTCCGCGATAGGTCTGCTTGTTGCCGACCAGGCCCGCGACGGCGACGACGAAGGTGGCCCACAACGGATCGAGACGCGCCATAAATTCAGCCGGCACCGTCATCAACGCAGTTTGCGCCAGCAACGGAAGCGCAATACTGGCAACAATCGAGAGCAAGCGCTTCTGCCCAGCGTCGAGATTCTGAAACCATTGCACCTCGACAAACAGGAATGACAACGCCATACCGATCAAGTAAGCCAGACCGCCTGAAGCGAGCAGGCTGAGGAAGCCCTGGACCGTGTAAGCCTCCGGCGGAAATAAGGGAGTCCCCTCCAGAGAAACCGCCTCAACCGGCGCAGCCAGTGGGGAAATACCCGGATCGGGGGAGACGCACGCGCTCAGCGCGAGCACGGCAATCAAAGCCAACGACAGGAAAAGCGAAAAACGTTTCATGGTAAACCTCCTATGTGACAGCAGAATAGGTAAACAAAAACCGGGGCTATCCTTGTTAGGATAGCCCCGGAAGTTGTATCTCAGTCGGGCCGTTGATCGACCTGCTTATGATGTTTTGACGCTCACCGGCTGGAGTTCGCGGAAGGTCTTTTCGTAACCCACGGCCAATTGCTGCGGGTCGCCGTTCTTCAGCGAGACCTTGAACACCAGTTCCCCCCAGTGCTTCTCTCGCTGGAGTTTGTCCAGTTCCTCCAAGACGATGCGCGTTATTTCATCCATTGCGATCATACCTATATTATACGAGCATTTGTTCAAATGGGCAAGGAAGGCCGTGTCGCACAGAAAGGCGCAGGCTGTAGTAGCTGCGTGGATGAATTATTGGCAGTATTTGAGGATAAGGAGGAGGACAACGAAGAGGATGGGGACGAGAATGACGTATTCGAGGTTGGTGCCGTCGTTGCGGGAGGGGAGGCGGCGGGGAGGAAGGCCAAAGAGGGCACGCGCACGTGGGTGCACCGGCCAGGGAGGGGCCACGTTGGCGCGGCGCGAACCGGACGAACTTATTTTATGAGACCGAGCTTCATCTCGACGGCGCGGAGGAACATCAATAGTCCACGTCGTATCATCATCCAGAAGGCGCGGTCCTCAGTACTCATACTTCTATTGTAGCAGCAGACACAGCGGAGTCAACACCTCCGCTAATCGCGCAACCCGGAAGCAAAACCCGCGCGCGCTTGTTCTATGTTTTTAGAACGTTGCGTTACAGATTCCCGGAAAAGCCGTATAGTACCAATTTCCTAGTTGACAATGTAATTGTATTATGGTACAATGTAATTGTATTCTAAGAAACAGAGAATCAGGCGGCGAGTGAGAGTAGTCGCGTTCGAGTCAAAGGAGGCTCACAATGAAAACCGTAATTAGCAATACCGTTCCAGATTCAACGTACTTTCGCACTGGCGACGCCGAACCCGTCATTGACGGCGACGTCATTGTCCTCACCGAGGGGCGCGGTTCGCGGCGCTCGTGGGGCGCTCCGCAGGTTAATAACACCGTTGTCGTTGACACCTGTGATTTCCTCGCTGTGCTGACCGGGTTTAGTCACAAGCACGGCGGCGGGCAGTTCTGGCGATACTTCGTCGAGACGCCGGCGGGCGAGATCGAGCGCCGGACGTGGTCAAAGCTCACCGACGACGAGCAGCAGATGGTGTTGGACGGGATGGACAAAGCGCCGTCCTGGGCAAAAAATCCAGGGAAACTGCGCGCCGACTACGTCAAGCCCGCACAGACCGCTTTCGTGGGGTATAAGGTGCTGCGGGTCGCGGACGATGCGCGCTTCCTCAGTTTGTACGACGAAACAGAGTGGGAGATCGGCAAGCGCAACGGGCAGGCCGTCGCGAAGAACGCGGGCACGGACGAGTTCGGTTACACCGTCCACGACGGTGGATTCTATGTTCACCCAGACGCCAATCGGGTTATCGAGTTGTGGGCGGCGGGGACGTTGGCTCCGGAGCGTTGTTACGTTGCCGGGCAGGAGTATGCACTGGTGCGCTGCGAGTGCAGCGGGCGCGTCCGCGAGTTTTCCTCCGGCAAGCGCGCGGTGACATACTGCAAGCCGCTCGAAATTGTGGACCGCTTTACACTCTAGCGGCCAATCTCTTCCCCACCCTTCGACCGGGCCTGTGGTCGAGGGGTGGCGAGGGGAGTAGCCCCTAAATTCAGATCATTAGCAAAGGAGCGTGTTATGAATCAGATGACTTTATCCGAGGAGCGGAAAGTGCCGGCAGATTACGTGGAGACTGTGCAGGCCGCGATCCGTCAGACCTACGCGCATTATAAATGGATTGTCGAGCAGCAGTTCGGCTTCTACGATCTCCCTCATGTTGTCGAGCCGCTGAAGATGATGCTCGCTGATCCGCTGGCGTTGATTGCGCGTGCAGCGGCGGGCGAACTGGCGCATGGACAGGAGATCGAGGGAGAGTTGGCGGAGTGCATCCAGACGGTGATGGAAACGCTGTACGCGACGCCGTTGCACAGTACGTACCATATCCCGGCAGAGTTTTGGGATACGGACCTGGGTGCGATGATAGCGCGTGCGAATCTATGGTTGCGTGGTGACGAGTTGATCACCATCGTGGAGACGGCACGGCGCTTCGGGATAAGTCAGCAGGCCGTCACTCAGGCGCTGGATGCGGGGCGGCTGCGACCGTATCATGACCCGGATGCACCGCAACGGCAAGGCGCACGTCTTGTTAGCGACACCGAGGCCAAGCAGTTATGGGGCGGGAAGTGATGGCGCGATTGGTAATCTTCGACGCCGACGGCACACTGACGACGCTTCGGGGTTCGTCTGTCGGCGGAAAACGCTGGATGCCGGTTTGAGTGGGCCGTGGATTTCTTCCGCTAATCCCCGTACCCGGAAGCAGAAAAGCGCCTGGCTCATCACGAGCCAGGCGCTTTCCCTATCCCCCGTCTCCCGTCTACTGTCTACCGTTAATAGAGTTTAACAGCCATAAAGCGTTGCGCTAACCAGTGAATTCCATCCTTTTTCACCGGTTAGCGCCCTTGTAAAACATCCGCTAATATTCTCCGTCCTCGGCCTCGCCTTCCGCATCTTCATACCGTGAATACAAGGCATCCAACTCTTCAACCGTCTGCACATCGAGCAGCTCTATGGTGCGCCAGTCGTGCGATACGTAATCCACAATCTGTGCGCGATCTCGAAATAGATGATAGTCCTGGAATCTGTCATCGAACAAAACTCGCGCCAAAGGGATGATCGCACACAGGTTACCAGCCTTAACACGCGCGATCTCAAAGATCGCCATCTCGCCGGATTCCTCTGCCAGTGCGACCATCTTAGCCCGAAGTGCGTCAGTCTCGCCGATGAGCGTCAAGTTTCTCTCCAATCGCACTCCCCGTTTCTTAGCTTCCTGCTCCGCTATCATCACGGCCCCGCTAAACCGATGCCCTGTATAGAGCCTGCGATACGCCGGACAATGAAAACCCAGCAGAACATCATGCTGCGTAACCAGCACATTATCCAAGAACAAAATTACATCGTATAGCTCGCCCTCATAGAACTTCGCCGGTTGCCCTTCGCGCTCCAACGCCTGGTTGCACTGCTCTTCGACATACGCAGCGGCGTCCCTCCGCAACGTATCCGCCAACGTAAATGCGTCTTCTCCCTCGGCAATGTCGGCGTCCATACCGATGGAGTAACTCACGTTGCAGTACTCTGGCAAACTGACCTTCCGCGAAACATTCACCGAAACCCGTGTAATCTGCATAGCAACCTCCCTTACCGTATGACGTTAAAACAGCCCTTTTTGTCCTACCATGTCTTTTCCCCTTATACCGTCACTTTTTTAGCCGTGAATCACCCCCTCCGTTTGCGCGTCCGTTTTTGTCTGACGCCATACCGCGCACAATTTCCAGACCGGAACGCGCCAGCCACTGGATGTTTTGTAGGAATTGATCCATCAGTAGGTGTCCCGGACGCCCAATCTGTTGGACCACCGCCACACCATCGGCAGCCATAGCCGCCGCGAGGATCGCTTCGAAAATCTGCTCCACGTCCTCATGCAACACATCCGGCGACGGCTCGTCCCGCGCGCCATTCCCCTCGGTCTCCATCTCGAAGAAGATCGTCATTAGAGCCTTGCACGCCGGCCCCAGGCCGCGCACGTACCGCTCCCCGGATCGCCACAGCACAAACGCCGCTTCCAGGTCGCGGAGCGTCCACTGCCCTGGCCGCAGCACTGCGTAGCGCTCCCGGTCGCCGGAATGCCACCGCCGATCCACATCATCGACCCGGCGCACGGAAAGGATCAGCGCGTTGCACGCCGTCCCGAACGTAATCATCTCCGCGCGATCCTCGACCACCCCACACGCCCGGCGCCGATCCGGCGTCGATACGCGCAGCACGTCCACCTCGCGCCAGTCCGCGCCAAACACACTGGCCGCCGTCCTCATGGCGTCTTCCTCCGCCAGCTCTCAGCCCCCAACTGTATCCGTAGCGACCATGCGTTATCACACAACCGGTCCGCCAGACGAGCCTCAAACAATTCCGGGTTCATGTTCGTCGAAATCATCAACGGTAAATTTTTGTTGTAGCGGTGATTAATAATCTGGAAAAGTTTTTCTGTAGCCCAATCCGTTTCCTTCTCCACACCCAAATCGTCCAGCGCCAGCACGTCCAAATTGCGCAGGCCGTTCAGCAGCTCGTCATAGTCGCCCCGTGCATAGCCGCTGCGCAACATATCCAGCAGGTCAGGGGCGGTGAAGAACCCCGCGCTCACCCCGCGTTCCCGCAGCCGGTTGACCACTGCCGCGCACAGATGCGTCTTGCCAGTGCCACGGCTGCCCCAGAGGATCAAACAGCGGCGCGGCGTTTCCTGCTCGCCCAACGCCTGCTGCTGTTCCGCGTCCGCTCCAAACAGTGTTAGGCGGCGACGGCAAATTTTACAATCTACGACATCCGACAGATCATCGGTTTCCGGGAAAAG
>Ga0209613_1000380_pt1 | contig 54201 bp, 54 predicted proteins | sample BioC13SIPDNA_2_FD_185747 | JGI IMG/M metagenome (GOLD analysis project Ga0209613, IMG submission 185747) | Anaerobic biogas reactor microbial communites from Washington, USA - Biogas_R2_A C13 SIP DNA (SPAdes) (version 2) | ecosystem: Engineered > Bioreactor > Anaerobic > Unclassified | place...
ATATACTGACAAGTTTTCGGTTCGGCCCCCTAGGGGGCCAAGGGAAGATGCACTCTCCACGGAGTGAATCTCAAAACCGGACATTTTAACTTTGCTAGAAATAGGACATTTTAACTTTGCTATTACAGGCGGCCTCTCGGGGATGGCGAGGCCGCCTGATCTGTGATATGCTCCCCGTGCGCGGTCGTGCTGCAACGTATTGATCCGGCAACGGTTATGTAGAACGTCTTGAATGCGCAACGGGTTGCGATCGGGATGGGGGGGGGCGGGAGGCTCGCCGCCGAGCTGATCGAAGAGGTGTTTCTCGCCGGCTACGGCAACGAGCTTCTGAACCGGCTCGACGACGCTGCGGAGGTCGAGTTCGGCCCCGCGCGCCTCGCCTTCACGACCGACGCCTTCACCGTCAAGCCCCTCTTCTTCCCCGGCGGCGACATCGGCCGGCTTGCCGTCTGCGGCACGTCGAACGATCTCTCCGTGAAAGGTGCGCGCCCGCGCCATCTCTCCGCCGCGTTCATCATCGAGGAGGGGTTCCTCCTCGACGAGTTGCGCCGAATCGTCGGCTCGATGCGCGCGTCGGCGACGGAGGCGGGCGTCGAGATCGTCGCCGGGGACACCAAGGTGGTGCGGAGGGGCGAGGCGGACGGGATCTTCATCGTCACCGCGGGGGTGGGGGAGCTGATCGAGGGGATGGATATCTCCTGCGGGGCGGCGCGCCCCGGCGATGCGATCATCGTCTCCGGCGCGGTGGGGTGCCACGGCGCGTCGATATTGAACGCACGGGAGAAACTCGGTTTCACGCCGGCGATCGTGAGCGACGTCGCCCCCGTGCGCGGGATCGTCGAGGCGCTCGAGCCGGCGGCCGCCGCCGTGCACGCCATGCGCGATCCGACGCGGGGCGGACTCGCCAGCGCGCTGAACGAGATCGCGGCGGCGTCCGGGGTGTCGGTGCGGATATTCGAGGACCGGGTGCCGGTCGCCCCCGGCGTGCGCGCCTGCTGCGGGGTCCTCGGGCTCGATCCGCTCTACATGGCGTGCGAGGGGCGGGCGGTCATTGTCGCCGACCCCGCCCGCGCGGGGGAGATCCTCCGGCTCGTCGCGAAAACGCCCGGGGGGAGGGGCGCCGCCCTGATCGGCGAGGTGACGGGGCGGCGCCTGGAGCCGGGGCTCCCGCCCGTGGCCGTGGAGACCGGGATCGGCACGAAACGTTTCCTTCCCCTTCTCGACGGCGAGCCGATCCCCCGGATATGCTGAACGCCGTGAAACGTCCCGGGTGGCGCGAGGGGGGGAACGGATGCACGAGCTTTCCGTCGTGCGGGGGATCCTCGGGATCATCGAACGCGAGCGGAAGGCGCGCGGCTTCTCGAGGGTGAGATCCGTCGAGGTGCAGTGCGGGCACTACTCGTGCATCACGGAGGAGTCGCTCCGTTTCTGCTTCGAGGCGGCGGCGGTCGAACCGCATCTGCGGGGGGCCTCGCTCAGTCTCGTGAGGCTGCCCGCGCGGTTCGAATGCCCGGCGTGCGAGGCGGAGTTCGACGCCTCGAAGACCGAGCCGGAGAGGTGTCCCGCTTGCGGCGCTCCCAATCCGTCGCCGCGGATCGTGTCGGAGATCCTGGTGCGGTCGCTGGAGGTGGACCGATGAAGATCAGGTTGATGGACCGCGTCCTGGAGGCCAACGACGCCTGGGCCCGGGAGAACCGGAGGTTCCTCGCCCCGCGCGGCGCGGCGATGCTCAACCTGATCGGCTCCCCGGGGGCGGGGAAGACGGCGCTCCTGGAGAAGACGATCGAATCGTTGGCGGGGCGGCTCCCGGTCGCCGTGATCGAGGGGGACGTCGCGACGAGCCGCGACGCGGAGCGGATCGGGAGGAGGGGCGCCCCCGTCGTCCAGATCAACACCGGGGACGGGTGCCACCTCGGCGCCAGCGCGGTGCACGAGGCGCTGAGGGAACTCTGCGCGACGCATGCCCCGCGGCTCGTCTTCGTCGAGAACGTCGGCAACCTCATCTGCCCCGCGGAGTTCGACCTCGGGGAGTGGGGCAAGATCGCGGTGTTGAGCGTGGCGGAAGGGGACGACAAGGTCGAGAAGTACCCGCTCCTCTTCTCCCTCTCGCGGGCGCTCGTGATCACGAAGCTCGGCATGCTGCCGCACACGAACTTCAGGATGGCGGAGGCGGAGCGCTGCTTCCGCAGGGTCAACCGGAACGCCCCGATCATCCCCCTGGACAGCGTGACCGGGGACGGATTCGGGCCGTGGATCGATTTCGTGGAACGCGCCGCGGGAACCGGTCGCGTCTGAGCGGGGCGCACCCGGCGCCGCGGGTCCGCGGCCGGCGACGGAGGATTCCCGGGCCGTTCGCCGTCCGTATCTGCTACACTGGTGCGGAACCCAAGGGAGGAGACTGCGGCATGAAGACGATTCCTTTCGCCCTCTGGACCCCGGGGCTCCCGGAACTGATCGTCATCCTCTTCATCATACTGCTCCTCTTTGGCGCCCGGCGCCTCCCCGAGACGATGCGCAGCCTCGGGAAGGGGGTCAAGGAGTTCAAGAAGGGGATGCGGGATGCCGAGGGGGGAGGGGAGGACGGCGCGGATGAGAAGCGCCCCCCCGCTTCCTGACGCGGCCGCCGGGGAGAAGCCGTTCCTCGACCACCTCGAGGATTTGCGGAGGACGCTGATCAGGGCCCTGTGCGCGTTCTTCGCCGTCTTCCTCCTCTGCGTCCCCCTGACCCTGCGCGGGTGGACGATGCGAATCCTGAAACGCCCCCTCGCCGCGGCGACCGCGGGGGGCGCCGCCGCGACGCTCCCGACGCTCGCCCCGGCCGGCGGCTTCTCCGTGGCGATGAAGATCTCCCTCGAGAGCGCGCTGGTCCTGTCGCTCCCCCTGCTGCTGCTGATCGTGGGCGGCTTTGTCCTCCCCGCCCTCACGCGCCGCGAACGCGGCCTCTTCGCCCCCGCCCTTGCGTGCGGCGCGGCGCTCTTCTACGCCGGGATCCTCTTCGGCTACTTCACGACGCTCCCGTGGGCGCTGGGCTTCTTCTGGGGTTTCAACCGGATGATGGGGATAGAGAATCTCTGGACGATCAACGAGTACGTCGCCTTCGCGAGCCGCCTGCTGCTCGCCTTCGGGCTCGTCTTCGAGTTCCCCCTGGTCGTGCTCATCCTGGTGAAGGCGGGCATCCTGAGCCGACAATCCTTGAGCGGGAAACGGGGCTATGCTATAGTAATCATCTTCGTGCTGGCGGCCGTTTTGACCCCCGGCCCGGACGCCGTGACGCAGTGCCTGATGGCGGCGCCGCTGCTGCTGCTCTACGAGGCGTGCATCTGGGGCGCCCGGCTGATCGAGCGGAGAGCGGGATGAGCGGCCGGCCGCGGGTTGTTACAGCGCGTGTGGGGCAGTAGCTCAGTTGGGAGAGCACCACGTTCGCAACGTGGGGGTCGAGGGTTCGAATCCCTTCTGCTCCACCATTTCTTCTGCACGGGCGGCGCGCCCTATCCTCGGGCGGGCCCCGTCCCGGGAGCTCCGTATGCTGCGCGTGCTGATCGAGGCGATGCGACCCCGGCAGTGGGTCAAGAACCTGATCGTCTTCGCGGGGCTCCTCTTCTCGAAACGGTTCCTCCATGCGGGGGATCTTGTTACCGCCTGCGCGGCGTTCGCCGTCTTCTGCCTCCTCTCCGGCGTCGTCTACCTGGTCAACGATATCGCGGACGCCGCCGAGGACCGGCAACACGCCCTCAAGAGGCTCCGCCCGGTCGCCTCCGGGAGACTGCCGCGGGGCCTGGCGGCGGTCTTCGCGGCGCTCATCGCGGCGCTGTCGCTTATCGCCGCCCGCGGCATCGGCCCGGGGTTCGCGGCCACGGCGCTCGGCTACCTCGTCTTGATGCTCGCCTACTCGCTCTTCCTGAAGCACGTGGTGATCGTCGACGTCCTCGCGATCGCGGTCGGGTTCGTGCTGCGCGCCGCGGCGGGGGGCGAGGCGATCGCGGTCGAGATATCCCCGTGGCTCCTCATCTGCACGATCCTGCTCGCCCTCTTCCTCGCCCTCAGCAAGCGCCGCCACGAGATCGTGCTGCTGGAAGGGAACGCGCCGCTCCACCGCCCGATCCTCGAGGAGTACTCGACAGGCCTCCTCGACCAGATGATCGCGGTGGTGACGTCCTCGACGCTGATGGCCTACGTCCTCTACAGCCTCTCGCCGCGCACGCACCGCGAGGTGAGCGCCCGGCTCTATCTGACGATCCCGTTCGTCCTCTACGGCATCTTCCGCTACCTGTGGCTGGTGCACCAGAAGGAGGAGGGGGGGAGCCCGGAGACGACGCTCCTGTCGGACCGTCCGCTGCTCGCCGACATCGTGTTGTGGGCTGCGGCGGTGGGGGCGCTGCTCTGGATGGAGTGAACCGCGGCGGGGGCGCCGAACAACCGAACGACGAAGGATCCGACCGGATGAAGAAGACATGCGTGGTGACGGGGGGCGCCGGGTTTCTCGGCTCCCACCTCTGCGACCGCCTGTTGCGGGAGGGGTTCGCGGTCATCTGCATCGACAACCTCCTCACCGGGAGCGTGAGGAACATCGAGCATTTGGCGGGGAACGAGGCGTTCACCTTCATCAAGCAGAACGTCGCGGACTACCTCTACATCGCCGGCGACGTCCATTACATCTTTCACTTCGCCTCCCCCGCGAGCCCGATCGACTACCTCGAGTACCCGATCCCGACGCTCAAGGTCGGCGCGCTCGGCACGCACAAGACCCTCGGCCTCGCCAAGTCCAAGGGGGCCACCTTCATCCTCGCCTCGACCTCCGAGGTCTACGGCGACCCGCTCGTCCACCCGCAGCCGGAGACGTACTGGGGGAACGTCAATCCGATCGGTCCGCGCGGCGTCTACGACGAGGCGAAACGCTTCGCCGAGGCGATGACGATGGCGTACCACCGGTACCACCGCCTCGACACGAAGATCGTGCGCATCTTCAACACCTACGGGCCGCGGATGCGGATCCGGGACGGGCGGGTGGTCCCCGCCTTCATCTGGCAGGCCCTCCGCGGCGATCCGCTCACCGTCTTCGGCGACGGCTCCCAGACCCGCAGTTTCTGCTACGTCTCCGATCTGATCGAGGGGATCTTCCGGCTCGCGATGTCGCACCTCAACGATCCGGTCAACATCGGCAACCCGCGCGAGATGACGGTGAACGACTTCGCCCGCGAGATATTGCGCCTCACCGGGAGCCCGGGCCCGATCGTGTACCGCGAGCTCCCGGTGGACGATCCGAAGGTGCGGCAGCCCGATATCGGCAAGGCCCGGCAGCTGCTCGGGTGGGAGCCGCGGGTGCCGCTCGAGGACGGGCTGCGCGAAACGATCGCCTACTTCCGGACGGTGCTGGAGGAGGAGCAGGCGTCGGGGCGGCGCGGTTCGGGAGGCGGCGGACGATGAACAACGCGGGAACGCCGTCGCTCACGGTCTTCTTCCCCTGCTACAACGAGGAGGAGAACGTCGAGGCGCTCGCCGTCGAGGTGGACCGGGTCGTCGGGGAGATCGCCGACGACTACGAGGTGATCATCGTGGACGACGGCTCCACCGACCGCACCGGCGGGATTGCGGACCGGATCGCGCGGGAGCGGCCGCACGTCAGGGTCATCCACCACCCGCGCAACCTCGGCTACGGCACCGCCCTCCGGACCGGCTTCGCCGGCGCCCGGAAGGAGCTCGTCCTCTACACCGACGGCGACTGCCAGTTCGACATCCGCGATCTCCGCAAGCTCCTCCCCCTGATGCGCGAGGGGGTGGACCTGGTGGTCGGCTACCGTGAAAACCGGCAGGACCGGCCGCTCAGGAAGATCGTGTCGCGGGTCTACAACGCCATCATCCGCCTGATCTTCGGGCTGCGGGTCCGCGACATCGACTGCGCCTTCAAGCTCTTCAGGAGGTCGGTCTTCGACAAGGTCGAGATCCGCTCCGAGCGGTTCCTCGTGGACACCGAGATCCTGGTCAAGGCGAAGCGGGCGGGGCTCACCATCGTCGAGACCCCGGTGACGCACCTGCCCCGCACGCGCGGCGCCTCCAGCGTCTCCCCCCGCGACGTCTTCCGCACGCTCCGCGAACTCTCGCACCTCTGGCTCCATATCTTCATGGTGAACTGGAAGAAGCTGATCCTCAGCTCGCTGGTGAGTCTCGGCTTCATCGGGCTCTTCGTGCGGCACCTCGACTACCGTCTCTTCACCCGCGAGATCGGGAGGGCGGACAAGGGCCTGATCCTTCTCGGCCTCGCCGCGTACGGGCTCTCCTTCTGGTTCAGGAGCGTCCGGTGGAAACTCCTCCTCCTCCCCGAGGGGAGATTCCGGATCGGCGCGCTCTTCTCCGGGATCGTCATCGGCTTCATGGCCAACAACGTCCTCCCGGTGCGGATGGGGGAACTGGTGCGGGCCTACGACTTCGGCCGCAGGCAGCGCGTGTCGAAGAGCCTCTGCTTCGCCACGGTCGTCGTGGACAGGATGATGGACGGCCTGACGCTCATCGCCTGCCTCGCGGCGATCCTGATGTTCGCGAGCTTCCAGCCGATCGTGAACAGGATCTTCGTCCTCGGGCTCCTCACCTTCTTCTCGCTCTTCATCGTCCTCTTCTACCTCGTCGCGGGCAAGAGCCCCGGCAGGGAGACCGGGATCTACCGCGCCGTCGACAACCTCGGCCGGCGGTACCTGAAGACGGAGGGGCAGTTCGTGATCTCGAACTTCATACGGGGACTCGAGGCGCTCCTCCAGGAGCGGCTGATGCTCGCCGCCTTCGGCGTGTCGCTCCTGGTCTGGTTCGCCGAGGCGGGGATGTACGCCTGTTTCATCCGCGCCTTCGACCTCGTCCTGCCTGCCTGGGCCCCCCTCTTCGTGCTCTGCATCGTCAACCTCGGCCTGATCGTCCCGTCGATCGGCTACGTCGGGACGTTCGAATGGTTCTGCAAGGCGGCCCTCCTCCAGTTCGCGGCCTACGCCGTGGATCCCGCCCGGGCCGCCGGCTACTCGCTCGCCCTCCACGCGACGCAGTATATCCCCGTCACGCTCCTCGGGATCGTCTTCTTCATCCGCCACAACTTCGACGTCGTCAGGAGCCGTGACGAACTCCGCATCACGGAGCTGGGGGACTAGGGATGAGATGGGGCAGGTACCTCGGCTGCGCCGTCAGCGCCGTCATCATCGTCGTCATCGCCTTCACCCTGCGCGGCGAGTGGGGCAAGGTCGGCGAGAGCCTCCGCGGTTTCGACCCCCGCGTCCTCGGCCCCGCCGTGCTCCTGTACCTGTGCGGTTTCGCCCTCCGGGCCGTGCGCTGGCAGTGCATGCTCGCCCCGCTGAAGCGGATCGGCTTCAACAGCTCCTTCGTCGTGGTGATGATCGGGTTCATGGCCAACAACATCCTCCCGCTCCGCATCGGCGAGTTCGTGCGCGCCTGGGCCCTGAAGCGCAGGGAGGGCGTGAGCGGCAGCGCCGCGTTCGCGACCATCGTCGTCGAGCGGGTCTACGACGGCCTGACGCTGGTGGGGCTCTTCGTCTTCGTCCTCATCTTCAGCGCCGCCTCGCCCGAGGTGAAACGCTACGCCGCGTTGAGCGCGCCCGTCTTCCTCGCCGCCTACGGCATGCTCCTCTACGCGGCGTTCCATGAGGAGCGGGCGTCGCGGTTCCTCAAGCGGCTGTCCGGTCTCGCCCCGCGGGCGGCCCGCGCCCGCCTGGAGGCGCTCGTCGACGCGTTCATCCCCGGCCTGCGGTTCCTCTCCTCGTGGCGGAGCCAGGCGACCGTCGTCGCCCTCTCCCTCGCGACCTGGCTGATGGAGGGGTGCGTCTTCTGGATCGTGATGCGCGGCTTCGCGATGGAGGCCCCGTTCCACGCCGCCTTCTTCACCCTGGTGATCGTCAATATCGCGATCATGGTGCCCGCGGGGCCGGGCTACCTGGGCACGTTCGAGGCGGCGGCGGTCGTCGCGCTCGCCCCGTTCCGCGTCCCCGACAGCGCGGCGGTCAGCTACATCCTCGTGGTCCACCTCCTCCAGTACGTCTCCGTCACCGTCCTGGGGCTCTGGTTCATGAACGCGAGCGGATGGAGTTTGCGGGAGATCGAGGAGGCCGGGAAGGAATGAAGGCGGTCGTCATCGGCGGCGGGATCACCGGCCTGAGCGCCGCGTACGCCCTCGCGAAGCGGGGCGACGAGGTCACGCTGCTCGAGCGGGAGGGGCGGGCGGGGGGGCTCGCGGGGTCGTTCCGCGTCGGGGGGGTCTGGCTGGAGCGGTTCTACCACCACATATTCAAGACCGACACCGCGATCCTCGGCCTCATCGACGAGCTGGGCCTCTCCAAACGGCTTCTCTGGCGGCCGTCGTCGATCGGATTCTTCCACCGGGGGGCCGTGCACCCGTTCACCACGCCGTGGGACCTCCTCCGGTTCTCCCCGCTCCGCTTCGCCGATCGGGTGTGGCTCGGCCTCGCGGTCCGGCGGTTCCAGCGGATGGAGGAGTGGGAGGAGCTCGACGGCGTGACGTGCGCGGACTGGTTTTCGGCGCAGGTGAGCCCCGCGGCCTACCGGACGGTCTGGGAGCCGCTGCTGCGCCTCAAGTTCGGCGACGCCGCCGGCCGGATCCCCGCGTCGTGGATCTGGGGGAGGATACATCCGCGGGCCCGGTCGAGGAGCAGGGGGGGGATGCGGGAGGAGCTCGGCTACCTCGAGGGGGGATTCGAGCTGATGCTGGAGCGGCTGAAGGAGGCCCTCGCGAGGCGGGGGGTGCGGCTGCTCGAGGGAACGGCCGCCGAGTACATCATCAGCGAGCGGGACCGCGCCCGCGGTGTGGTCGCCGGCGGCCGCGAGCTGTTCTGCGACTCGGTCGTCTGCACCGCCCCGATCCCGGCGTTCCTCGCGATCGCCCCCCCGCTCCCGCGGGACTACGCCGATGCCCTGGCCGGGATACGCTACCAGGCGGCGGTCTGCCTGGTGCTCGAGTGCGCCGAAGGGGTGAGCCCGGTCTACTGGCTCAATATCAGCGATCCCGCCGTCACCTTCGGGGGGCTCATCGAGCACACCAACTTCGTCTCCCCGGCGCGGTACGGCGGGAGCAGGATCGTGTACCTGTTCAACTACGTGCGGGAGGACGATCCGCTGTTCAGGATGCCGGCGGAGGAGTACTACGCCTTCCACGAGGAGTCGTTGAAGCGTGTGAACCCCTCGTTCCGGCGGGAACAGGTGAAGGGGATGCGCCTCTTCCGGGCCCCGCACGCCACCGTCGTCTACACGCTCGGCTACCGGAAGGCGATGCCCCCGTTCGCCACACCGGTGAAGGGGCTCTACCTGGTCAACACCAGCCAGATCTACCCGTACGACCGCAACATGAACAACTGCGCGGCGCTCGGGGAGCGGTTCGTCTCCGAGACGATCCTCCCGCGCGCCTGATTTTGGCGGCGCCCCCATGACCAGAGCCATCGGCCTCTTTTCCGGAGGCCTCGACAGCATCCTCGCCGCCTGCGTGCTCGCGGAACAGGGGATCGAACTGACGGGGATCTGTTTCGAGACGCCGTTCTTCGGCGCCGGCCGCGCCCGCGAGGCGGCGCGGAAACTCGGGATCCCCCTCCGCGTGGAGGATATCACCGCCCCCCATCTCCTCGTGCTGAAGCGCCCGCGGCACGGCTTCGGCTCGGGGATGAACCCGTGCATCGACTGCCACACCCTGATGGTCTCCCGGGCCGGCGAGCTGATGCGGGAGGAGGGGTTCGATTTCGTCTTCACCGGCGAGGTGCTGAACGAGCGGCCGATGTCGCAGAACAGGAGGTCGCTGAAGATCGTCGAGACGCAGTCGGGGTGCGCGGGCCGCCTCCTGAGGCCCCTGAGCGCGCAACTCCTCGACGAGACGATCCCCGAGAAGGAGGGGAAGGTGGACCGGGCGCGCCTCCTCGGCATCTCCGGCCGCTCCCGGAAGCCGCAGATGGCGCTCGCCGAGAAGTTCGCGATCGCCGCCTATCCCCAGCCCGCCGGCGGATGTCTGCTGACCGATCCCGGCTTCGCCTCCCGCCTGAAGGAGCTTCGCGACCGGGAGGGGCTCGACGACGTCCGGGGGCTGCACCTGCTCAAAATCGGAAGGCACTTCCGCCTCCCGGGAGGGGGCAAGGCCGTCGTCGGGCGGAATGAGCGGGAGAACGCGCGGCTGGAGGAGCTCGCCCGAAAGGGGGACGCGCTGCTCCGGCCGAAGAATGTCCCCGGACCGGTCGTGCTCGTTCCCGGCGGGGCCGGCGCGGCCGACCTGGAGGAGGCCGCGCGCGCCTGCGCGCGTTACAGCGACGCGCGGGAGGAGGACGAGGTGCTGGTCGTCGTGGCGGCGGGGGGGGAGGAGATGACGCGTCGCGTCAGACGCCCCGCCCCCGCAGCCCTCCGGCTGATCCGCATCGGCATCTGACCGCGTGCGGACGTCTTCTTTGTTCCTTTCCCGGAGACGAGCGACGGCAATTGTGGTGCCGCGGGAGGGAATCGAACCCTCATGAGCGCGAGCTCACACGATTTTGAGTCGTGCGCGTCTGCCAATTCCGCCACCGCGGCGGGTGGTGCGGGCGTCTGTATGGTATCATACCGTTACGTCCCCCGGGAATCGCCATGAGACCCCAGATTGTCCGAAGAATCTGCCTCGTCGTCGCGGCATGCGCCGTCGCCGCCGGCGCCCTGTTCGTCGCCTTCGGTTTCGCCGCGCGCGCCCCCTGGTTCCTGGAGCAGGCGCGGACGCAGATCGAGCGGGGGGTCGGGCGCAAGGTCTCCTTCTCCTCCCTGGCGCCGTCCCTCTTCCCGGGGATCGGGGTGCGCGCCTTCGACTTCCGCCTCTACGAGAAGGACGGGCAAACCGCCTGCCTCGACGCGGAGAGGATCGCCCTCCGCGTCCGCCTCCTGCCGCTCCTCTGGAGAACGCTGCGCATCAAGACGGTGCGGGTGGACCGGCCCCGCCTCTCCCTGGTGCGGGACCGGGACGGCAGATGGAACATCGAGGACCTGATCGAGGGGAAGAAGGCCCCCGCCGCCGGGGCGGCCGCGGGTCGCCCCCCCGGGCCCTCGGCGCGGCCCCGCGTGACGATCGCCGCGCTCCGGGTGCGCGGCGGCCTCGTCACGGCGCGCGACGAGGCGACCGGGCGCGAGGCGGCGGTGCGCGATCTCGACCTCGTCGTCTCCCGCATCGCGGAGGGCGGGCTCCCGCACCTGCGCGGGGGGGGATCGTTCTCGGGCGTTCCGCTTGCCGTTCTCCTGGACGAAATCGAAGAGAGCAGGGCGCTGGGGGTGCGGGAGGGGCTCCTCTCGGGACGCTTCACGGTCGACGGGTGGACGGGGAAAAAACTCCTCTTCAGCGGCGACCTCCGTCTCTCAGGCCTCGGATACGAGATCCCGGGGATCTGGCGATCCCCCCCCGGGGGCGCCGATTTCGATCTTCGGCTGCGCGGGGAGGGGGCGGTGTCGGAAGACGGCTGGCGTTTCTCGCGCATCGCCGCGGACGGACTCGGCAAACGGCTGACGGGTGAGGCATCGTTCGATCCCGCGGCGGGCGGCGGCCCGACGGCGGTCGATTTCGCGGCCAGGTCGCTGCCGTGGGACGCGCTGGGCGAGCCGATCGGCGACGGGCGCGCGCTCGGGGGGGAGGCGTCGTTCGCCGGCGCGGTGAGGAGGGAAGCGGGGAGGCATTCGGCAGAGATCGAGCTGGACCTCTCGAAGAGCCGCATCGCGTACGGCGGGGTGCTCGACAAGGCCGCCGGGGCCGTCGCGACGCTGAAGCTCCCGCTCCTGTTCGGGGAAACCGGCGTCTCGTGGAAGGACGCCTCGGCGCGGCTCGGGACGGCGGAATTCCTCTCCGACGGAGAGGTCGCGACCGGGGCCCTGAAGGCGAGGATCAGATCGAGCGGCCTCGACCTCCGGGAGATCGGCGGCTTCATCGCGGGAGGCGCGGGCCTGTCGGGACGCGGCGATATGGATCTCCGTGTCGCCTGCGCGCGCGGGGCCCCGCTCCTGTCCGCGGAGGTCTCGGGGACGGTGAGGGTGCCGGACGGGGAATTCTCCGCGCCCTCCCTCCCGCACCCGCTCCGCTTCGACGCCGTCGTCTCCTGCGAGCCGGGGAGCGTCCGCCTGGGCCTGAACACCCTGAAAACCGGATCGAGCCTCGCCGAGGGGTACGTGCGCCTCGATCTGGCGGACCGGCCGGCGTTCGACTGCGAGCTCAACTGCCCCCGCCTCGACGGTTCCGACTTCGCCGCCGCCGGAACCTCGCGAGGCGGAACCGACGGGCGGGCCCGCCCCGGCGGACAAGCCCGCCCCGGCGCGGCGGAGGCGGCCGCTCCGCCCCTCCCCGCCCGCCCCGACGCCCGGCCGCCCGGCTTCCTGGAGCGGCTGGAGGGCCGCGGCAAGGTGTCCGTGGGCGAGCTCAAACTCGGGCGGCTCGTCGTTCGAAACGGGCGTGCGCGGGTGCGTCTCTCGAACGGCGTCGCGGCGCTCGAGGAGATCGTCCTCCCGTTCTACGGGGGGGAGGCGAACGGGACGGTTTCCTCGGCGATCCTCGATGAGCCCCCGCGCCACTCCCTCACCGCCGCCCTCAAGAACGTCGACCTCGAGCCGCTCCTCGCCGACATCTACGCGTACCCGCGCCGCCTCTCCGGCACGCTCTCCGCGGAGTGCGTTGCCCGCGGCGCCGGCGCGGGGTGGGAGGAGATCCGAACCGGATTCGCCGGGAACGGCCGCTTCTCCGTGAAAAACTGCGTGCTCCATTCCAACAGTCTCTTGAAGGGGCTGGCGCCGCTGATGCTGATGCTCGGCACCCAGGCCGACTGCAAGGAGTTCGTCGCGATGGGAAATCTCCTCCGCGCCTCCCCCTCGGAGATGCGCCTTTCGCGCTGCGAGGGGACCTTCGCCCTCGACGCCGACGGGTGGGGCACCGGCGATATGGTCATCGAGAGCGCCGACCCGAAGAACCCGCTTCGTCTGGCGATCGAGGGCGAGATGGGACTCGACGGCGTGCTGGGGTTCCTCGGCACCGCCTCCTTCCCGCGCGGCTCCGCGTACTACGCGCAGCTCGCCCCGTACTTCCCCGACGACGGCGGCTGGATCGCGCTCCCGTTCCCGGTGCCGATAGGGGGCACGCTCGGGGAGCCGCGCGTGGACGCCGACGCCGCCGCCGGGAGCGTCGCGCGGAGCGCGGCGGGGATCGGGAAGGCGCGCGTGCGCAAGGAGCTGGAGAAGAAGATCGACAAGGCGTTCGCCCCGAAGATCGAAACGGGAGAGGGGAAGGCGAAACCGTCCTCCGGTCTCGAGGAGGTCGGGAGGGAACTCCTCAAGGGCGGTTCCAAGCAACTCCTCAAACAGATGTTGAAACCGTGACCCCGCCCCGCCCCGCGCCGTTCCTTGCCGCCGCCGTCCTCGTCCTCGGCGCCCTCGTCGCCGGGTGCAGCATGGGCTCGCGCCGCATCCGGCCGGGCGACTATCCGTCAGACCCGCGCCTCGACTGCATCCTCGACGACCGCCACGTGCTGCTCTTCCTCGTCGACGGCTGCAGGGAGGATCTCCTGCGGGAGATGGTTGCGCGGGGCGAACTGCCGGCCATCCGGCGCTACCTTGTCGCGCGCGGCGCCTCCGCGGAATGCGCCGTCTCCACCGTCCCGTCCGTGACGAACGCCTGCATCGCTGCGGCGACCTGCGGCGTCTACCCGGGGCGCCTCGGCGCGCCCGGAAACCGGTGGTACGACCGCGACAAGTCCGAGCGGATCTCCGTCTTCGGGCTCCACGACTACTACCGCATCGAGGAGTACCTGTCGAGACCGACGATCTACGAGATCCTTTCCGACGAGCCCACGGTGGCGCTCTTCACCCGCTGCCCCCGGGGGAGCACGTACCATATCCCGTTCTACTACAACCTGATCGCGATGAAGTACTACCTCGCCGGGAACTGGGCGAAAGTCGACGAGGCGTTTCTCGGGGAGTTCGACGACCTGGTCGACTGCGCGAACCGGGACGGGGTCTTCCCGCGCTTCGCGTTCTTCCACCTGACCGGGTACGACTCCGTCGCGCACCGTGCGGGGCCGTTTTCCGCGGAGGCGAAGGCGCTCCTGAGGAATGTCGACCGCGGGCTGGGCAGGATCGCGGAGGCCCTGGAGCGCAACGGCGCCCTCGACCGGGTCTGCCTGATGCTGACGGCCGACCATGGGCACGTCGTGATGGAGAAAAAGAACTGCCTCCTTCTCGAGGAGTGGTTTCCCGCCCGCACCGGCCTCCCCGCGCTCGACCGGTACACCCGCATCGACCGTTCACACGATGCGCGGAAGAGGAGGCGTCTGTACGACCGTTTCGCCGTGATCGTCGCGAACAACGGACGAAACGCCGATCTGCACCTCCGGCGCAACCCCGCCGAAACCTGGATCCCCCCGGAGCGGATGGCCCCCTGGAACGAACGCCCCTCGTGGGAGGAGCTCAGGCACTACCCCGCGCCCCGCGGCCCCGTGGACCTGATCGAAGCCCTCCGGAGGGCGCCCGGCGTGGGGTTCGTGGCCGGCCGCCCCCGAAACGGGGAGATCGCGCTCTTCTCGCCCGGCGGGGAAAGCCGCATCCGGACCGTCGTGGAAGGCGGGGAGACGCGGTTCTCCTATGCCGTGGTCGAGGGCGACGACCCGCTCGGGTACGGGGGGACGGGGGCGGCCGCCTCGCTCTGCGACGGAAGGTTTCGTTCCTCGCGCGAGTGGCTGGAGGCGACCTGCGGCCTCGACTTCCCCGACATCGTCGCCCAGCTCCCCTCCTTATTCGAGGACCGGAGCCGCGGCGATCTGTACCTCGTCGCCGCGGACGGGTGGGATTTCGAAGAGACGAACATCTCGAGCCACGGCGGATTCCAGCGCGACGAGATGCGCATCCCCCTCCTCGTCGCGGGGCCGCGGATCCGGAAGGGGACGTTCGGCCCGGTGCGCCTGGTGGACCTCGTCCCCACGATCCTGGACTACCTCGGGCACGGGGACCGGGCGAGGCGGGACGGGTTGGACGGGGTGTCGTTTCTGGAGGAGATCTCCGCGCCGTGAAGAGAACGGTGTTGTTGCTGCCCTGCCTCCTCGCCCTGCTCTGCGGCTGCGGGACGGTCGTCCCGGGGGCCCGCTACCGGGTGAATGTGGACGACTACGCGTTCAGCGCTGACGGTGCGAGCGTCTTTTACCTCGAGGACCGTTTCCGCTTCTACCCGTTTCTTCTCGCCGCGCGGGAGGACCGTTTCCTGTACCGCTACGACCGGGAGAGCCGGCGGCACCGTTTCCTCGCCGAGACCGGCGCCTTCTCCGTCTCCCCGCATGCCCCCTTCGTCCTCTGCGCGCCTGAATGGGGGAGGAGGTTCGACAACCGGGCAACGGTCCCGGATTTTCAGATCATCGACGCGGCGCGCGGCACGCGGCGCGGTTTCTCGATGCCGGAGGGGTTCGACGACGGCTACCTTGCGTACGCCTTCGCGCACGTCGTCTGGAGCCGGGAGGGGCCCGCGACGGCGTGGGTCCAGTTCTACTACCTGCCGGGCGCGCGCCCCTCGCCCTGGCGCCGGTGCGGACGCCCGAGGCACGACTGGCGCCGCGAGCTCTGGAGGGTCGTCGTGGATCCCGCGCGGAAGGACGGCGCGGTCGCCGACGCGTCGCCCTGCCCCGCCCACGCCGTTCCCCGCGCGGTCTGGCGGGCCATGCGGGATGAGAAAGCGGTCTCGCCCGACGGAACGGCCGAGCTCCTGTACACGCGTTACGTGGGCCGCATGCGCTTCAACACGACGCTCGCGATCGTCTCGGAGGGGGGAGGGGAGCGGGAGTACGTCGTCAGGGAGCATGCCGTGCTCAACTGGGGACAGGCGGGGTACTACACGCTCCTGTACGTGCTTTCCGCCCCCGTCTTCGGCGTCAACAGCCTGTTGAACGGCGCGGGGGGCGCGTCATGAGGCGGTGCATCGCGGCGCTTGTCTTCCTGCCCGCGGCGCTCTGTCCGCCCGATGCGCCCGCGCGCATCGAGCTGCTCCTGATGGAGCAGGCCCGCGGACTGCGACCGCCGCCGCTGGAGCCCGAGATACGGTTCCGGGGCACCCCGTTCGGACACATGGCGCTCTACGTCGAGAGCGCGGCGCGCGACGCGGAGGGGGTGCTGCGCCAGGCCCGCCCCGGGGAGCGCGGGGGGCTCGTCCTCACGGTGGACAAGGAGCTCCGCGACTCCTTCTTCACCGCCTATACGCGGGAGGAGTTCTTCTACGGCCCCCTCGACCCCGAGAACCTCCCGGCCGCCCTGTCGCGCGGGGATATCGAGAAGGCGCTCGAGGAGTTCAACCGGAACTATGGGCATCTGTACAACCGGGGGCCCGGCGTCTCCGGCCTCGGCCAGGACTACGGCACGCTGTTCGTCCGGGGCATCCGGGGGTTCGTCTACCCCACGACGCGCCGCGAGGAGGCGGCCATCATCGAGCAGTGGCGGGAGCAGCGTCACGACACCTTCGTTCCGATGACCAACAACTGCGTCACCACGGTCATCAGGGCGATGAACCGCGCGGGGCTCGATCGCCGCGACTTCTTCATCCGCGGGCTCGCCCCGTACAACGCCTGGACCTACTTCGTCAGGAGACTCCTCTGGGCCCCCCCCTGCGCACGGGCGCCCAACGGCGCCTTCCTCCGCCGCGACGGGGCGTACCTGACGCACTATCCGCAGATACCCTCGGACGCCGTCCGGCCGGCGGGGCGCCCGTTCAACGTCTACTCCCTCCAGAACCTCGAGTACCTGGTCTGGGCGGGTCCGCACGGATCCGCCGCCCTCCCCAGCGACGCGCCGGTGTCGTACCGCGGCTATCCGTCGGGGAAGGAGAAGACGGCCGGGGCGGGGCCGCGCCGCGGGGCCGCGGCGGGGATCCGCTGGGCCGTTTCGCAGCCGGAGGAGTTTCTGCGCCTCTGGATCCAGTCGTTCAAGGGGTTCTGGTATCTGGCCGGGGGTTGAGTCCGCAGCCGCGGCATGCGGCATGCGGTGCGGCGGGAGGTCGGGCCTCTGATCGTTCCGGAACGAACCGGGGCCGGCCGATTCCGGGAGAGGGGATCTCCGCGACGCCTGCGCCGCACCGATGCGGAGAAAGACAGGGGAGGGGGGGGACGTGGAGATTCTGCTCGGCATCTGCCTCGGGATCGGCCTGGCCGCGGCGTGCGGCTTCAGGGTGTTCGTGCCCCTGCTCGTCATGAGTATCGCCTCGCGCACGGGGCACCTTGCGTTGGGGAGCGGCTTCGAGTGGATCGGGAGCGTCCCGGCCCTCGTCATGTTCGCGGTCGCCGCGGTGGTCGAGCTCGCCGCCTACCTCGTCCCGTGGCTTGACAACGCCCTCGATTCGGTCGCGACCCCGGCCGCGGTGATCGCCGGCACTGTGGCGATGGCCGCATGCGTATCGGGGGCGAGCCCGCTTCTCACCTGGACGCTCGCGGTCGTGGCGGGCGGGGGCGCGGCGGGGATCGTGCAGGGGATGACCGTCGTCGCGCGCGGGGCGTCGAGCGCGACCACCGGCGGCGCCGGTAATCCGGCCGTCTCGACCGCGGAGGCGGGCGGATCGGTGTTCGTCTCCGTTCTCGCCGTCGCCGTGCCTGTCGTCGCGGGCCTCGCCGTCATCCTGCTCCTCGCCTATGCGTTCCTGAGGATCGGCGGGGGGGTCCGGCGCCGGCGGGAGGCGCGGGGATGACGAGGGTCCCCGGCGCCGTGAACAGCCCGCAAGAGAACGGGAACGGAGGGATCCTCGTCGCGCGCATCCTCGCCGGGGAGGCGCGCGCCGGGACACGGGGGCGGGCGTAGGAGGGGGGGCGGGCGGCGAGGAGAGGTTGCGCGTGCGGACGCCCGGCCGTTTGCGCTATACTTGCGGATAGACGCAGGCGCGCGCCGCGGCGCGGCCGGCGTCCCGTCCGGGAGGCGCGAGCCCCGTGTCCCTGTTCCCCAAGCGCGCCGCCGTGTTCGTCCTGGGCTTCTGCGCGATCACGGTCCAGGTGGTCTTCTTCCGCGAATTCCTCGTCGTCTTCCTCGGCAACGAGCTCTGCGCGGGCGTCGTCTTCTTCGCATGGTTCCTCGGCGTCGGCCTCGGCGCGGCGGCGAGCGCCCGCACGGCCAGGCGGTCCGTCACCGGGGAGGGGCCGTTCATCCTCCTCTGCGCCCTCCTCATGGCGGCGGCCCCCGTGCTCCTCGTCCTGATCCGGCTCGCGCGCGGCATCCTCGGCGTGTCGCCCGGCGCCTACGTCCCGTTCGGTTCCCTCCTCGGCGCCGCCGTCGCCCTGATCTCCCCGTTCAGCTTCCTGGTCGGGTTCGTCTTCCCCTTTGCCTGCCTGCTCGGGCTCGGGGAACGGGAGGGGGTGCGCGGCGTGGGGCGGGCGTACGTGCTCGAGTCGCTCGGGGCCATCGCGGGCGGCGCGGCGTTCAGCTTCATCCTGGTGGGGCGCGTGCCCGCCGTCCAGATCGTCTCCGGCTGCGCCGCGGCGATGTACGGCGCCATCGCTCTCGTCGCGTGGGCGCACGGGGGGAGACCGGGGGCCGCGCGGGCGGCGGGGTCCCTCGCCGCGGCGTGGGTCCTCTTTCTTGCCGCCGGCGCGGCCGGGCGGCTCGAGTCGTGGACCGTCGGCCGCCGGTGGCGGAGCCTGAACCCGGGGGCCCGGCTCGTCGTTTCGGCGGATTCGCGGTACGAGAATATCGCCGTGGGCGCGCGCGCCGGGCAGTACGACGTCTTCGGGAGCGGGCAGTACTACTTCTCCTTCCCGGACCCGTACGGCGCGGCGGCCGCGGGCCACGCGATCATGCTCGCGCACCCCGCCCCGCGGCGGGTGCTGCTGATCGGCGGCGGCGCGGGGGGGATGCTCGCCTCCATCCTCGCGCACCGGCCGTCGCGCGTGGACCTCGTCGAGCTCGACCCGGCGCTCCTGGATGTCGTCGGGCCGCGCCTCGACGCCGCGGCCGCGCGGGCCCTGCGCGACCCCGTCGTCCGCCTCCGATTCGGCGACGGCAGGCGCTACGTCAAGCAGACCGGCGTGCGCTACGACCTTTGCATCGTGAACGTCCCCGACCCCTCCACCGCGATGCTGAACCGCTTCTACACCCGCGACTTCTACCGGGAGGCGCGCCGGATCCTCGCCCCGGGCGGCGTCCTCGCGGCGCGACTGAGCGCCCCCGCGGACTACTACGGGGGGGAGACGGGCGACTACGCGGGTTCGGTCTACGCCACGCTGCGCTCGGTCTTCCCGTATCTGGCGGTGGCGCCCGGCGAGGAGAACTGGTTCTTCGCCTCCGCCGACCCCGGGGCGGTCAGCGGCGACCTCGACATCCTGCGGCCTCGATGGGAGGCGCGCGGCATCGAGACGCCTCTCTTCAGCGCGCGCCACCTCCTCGCCTGGTGGCTCCCCGAGCGCGTCCTGTTCACGAAGGATGCGCTCGAGGGCCGTGCGGACGCGCGCATCAACACCGACCTCAGGCCGGTGACCTACTACCTCAACCTGATCCTCTGGGCCCGTTTCTCCGGCTCCCCGATCGTCTCGGCGCTCCGGGCGCTCGAGAGGGGCGGGCCGGCCTGGTATCTCGGCCCGATCCTGGCCCTCCTGGGGCTGCGGCTTGCCTGGCTCGCCGCGTCGGGGAGAAGAGGGCCGCGGCAGGACGGGTTCCACGCCCTCCTCGCCGTCGGCGCCGTCGGGTTCAGCGCGATGGCGCTGGAACTCGTGCTCATCTTCACATTCCAGAGCGTCTACGGCCACGTCTACCGGATGATCGGCCTGATCGTCGCCCTGTTCATGGCGGGGCTCGCCTGCGGGGCAGGCGCCGCGACGCGCCTGGCGGTGCGTCCGGGGAAGCAATGCGTGCGGGCGCTCGCGGGGGTGGCGGCGGCCCTCGCCGTCCACGCGGCGGCGGTCCCCTGGATCGTGCGCCTCGTGTCGCCGCTCCCCGCGGGCTCGGAGTGGGTCTTCTTCGCCCTCGTCTGGGGCAGCGGCGCCCTGACCGGGGCTGCGTTCCCGCTCGCGGCGGCGGTCTGTGTGCGCCGCGCCGCCGATACCGGGAGGGCGGCGGCGCGCGTGAACGGTTTCGACAATCTCGGCGCCTGCCTCGGCGCCTTCCTCGCCGGCGTCGTCTTCGTCCCTCTCCTCGGCCTCGTCTCGACCTGCCTGCTGCTCGCCGTCATGAACGCCGCCGGCGCGGCGCTTCTCGCGGCGGGAACGGGAGGGGCGAGGCTCAGTAGACGAGGGTGAAGAGCGTATCCCCGCGTCTGAGCTTCACGCGGTCGCTCAGGATCTCCACGACCTCCGCGTCCTCGATCCGGTCCCCCACCTTCAGCATCCGGTCGTTGATGATCGCCCACGACCGGCTGCCGCTGCGGCTCAATCCCCGCAGACGCAGCGCGGGGAGATGCGCCTCCGCCTCCGGCGCGGCGGAGGGGGGGGCGGGCTCGGCCGGCTCCGGGGGGAGGGAGGCGGCGGGGAGGATGCTCCTGGGCTCCAGCGTCACCTCGGCCATCGGACCCGGCGCGGCGGCGTCCCGGGCGGGGGGGGGCTCCGCGGGGGGGGGAGGGACGAGATGCAGGAGGCGGAACAGGACGGCGGCGGCGAACACAACGGCGGCAGAAACGGCGAGAGGCGCGGGGAGGCGCCGCCGCCCCGCAGGCGGCTGCTGCCCGCCGGGGGGATCGAGGGCCGGCGAAGCGCCTTCCCTCTTCTCCGTCTCGATCTTCCGAAGCGCTTCGAAGATGATGCTCATCGCACCGTTCCCGGCGCCCTACGGCGCGGCCGCCGCCGTGAGCTCCGGCTCCCCCTCGATCTCCCTGATGCTGGTCCGGACGATCTTGGCCTTGATCGTGGCGGTGCCGAGCACGAAGCCGGCGAGCAGCGCCTTGTCGCAGACCGTATTGATGAGGCGCGGCACCCCGCCGGAGTAGTCGTAGACGAGATCGACCGCCCGCCGGTCGAAGACGACCCGCCCCCCGCCGCCGGCGACCCGCAAACGGTGCTCGATATACGCCGAGACCTCGCCGCGCTGCAGCGGGGAGAGGTGGAACCGGATGGAGATCCGCTGCCGGAGCTGGAGGAGCGACTTCGAGTCGAGCTTCTTCCTGAGCTCCGGCTGGCCGACGAGGACGATCTGGAGCAGCTTCTCCTCGGCGGTCTCGAGGTTGGAGAGCATCCGGATCTGCTCGAGCTGCCCCGCGCTCAGGTTCTGCGCCTCGTCGATGATCAGCACCGCGTTATTCCCCTCGCGCACCTGGGCGATGAGGAAGGCGTTCAAGGCGCGCATCAGATTCATCCGGCCCCTTCCCGGGAGCGGGATCCCGAAATCCTCGATGACGGCGTGGATGAGCTGGGACTCGGTCAGGTTCGAGTTGAGGATGAAGGCGGTCTTCACGCGGTCGTCGAGCCGGGAGAGGAGGGCGCGGCAGAGGGTCGTTTTCCCGGTGCCGACCTCCCCGGTGATGGAGAGGAACCCTTTCCGTTCCGCGATCCCGTACTGGAGGAAGCTCAGCGCCTCCCGGTGCTGGGGGCTCGGGAACAGGAAGCCGGGGTCGGCCGTGAGGTTGAACGGGTGCTTCCGGAATCCGTAGAAGGAGAGGTACATGGTTCGGCCGTCTGCTCGGGTCCGGCGCCCAGTATATCCCCCCGCGGGCCCGGCGACAAGCGGCAAGAGGCTCGGCGGGAGGCTACGCCCGATCGGCCGCCGGCCCCGCGGGGGAGAGGGCGCGGATCAGCTCGTCGTGGATGCGGGAGTTCGTGGCGGCGATCTCCGGCACAAACGGGTCGAACTGCCGCCCCGAGAAGTCCGTGGCGAGCCCCCCCGCCTCGCGCAGGATCAAAACGCCTGCCGCGGTGTCCCATGGCTTGAGTTCCCGTTCCCAGAACCCGTCGAACCGCCCCGCCGCGACGTAGCAGATGTCGAGCGCGGCGGAACCGTCGCGCCGCACCCCCTGCGCGAGCAGCGAGACGCGCTCGAATACCCGAAAGGTTTCCCCGGGGTTCTCCACGAGGCGGTACGGGAAACCGGTGCAGAGGAGGCTTCCCTCGAGCGCGGAAACGGGGGAGACGCGGATCGGTGAGCCGTTCAGGGCGGCGCCCTTGCCCTTCTCGGCGGTGAAGAGCTCGTCGCGGATCGGGTCGCAGACCGCCCCCGCGAGGAGCTCCCCGCCGCCCAGCAGCCCCACGGAGGCGCAGACGCACGGGTATGCGTGCGTGAAGTTGACGGTGCCGTCCATCGGGTCGACGACCCAGAGATAGTCGGAGCGGCGCGGCGCCTGCGCCGACTCCTCGGTGAGGATGTCGTGGGAGGGGAACGCCCGTTCGAGGACCTGGAGGGCGGCGTGCTCGGCGGCGAGGTCCGTCTCCGTGACCGGGTTCATCCTGGCCTTGAAGCGCACCCCGGCGGGCCTGCCGAAGTCCCGTTTGATGACCGCCGCCGCCGCCCGCGCCGCGGCGGCCGCCGTCTCCAGGAACGAACTCATCGCGTCTCCGCCATCGTCCGAAGGAACGGACCCGGGTCGAGGCCGCGATAGCCGAGGTCTCGCGCCAGCTCGTCGCCGTTGCGCTCCTGGCCGTACGCCCAGAGCGACTTCAGGAACGCGCCCGCAGCGGGGGAGGCGAACCACCGCGCGCCGAATCTCGCCCGGAGCGTCTCCAAGAGCTGCGCCTTCAGGAACCAGGCGCGGAGGTAGTCCGCCGCGTAGTAGTAGTCGTCCACGTCGCTCAGGTAGCGCGCGGCGTCGTTGTCGTCGAGGGGGAAGCCGTAGGCGCGGGAGAGGATCGTCCGGTAGCGCTGCTTCGGGTTCGGAACCCCCGCGTGAAGCTCCCGCTCGTAGAGGATCTTGGCCGCGTAGCGCCGCGCGAAATAGATCCGCGAGAAGCGCCGGAACCGCAGGTACGACTCGAGCTCTTTCGGCGGGAAGGCGGTCCGCTCCCCGACCCACGCCGGATCGTCCATCAGCTCCTCGAACAGGAAGGCGTACGCCTCTGTCACCGTGTTGTCGCCGAGCTGCGCGAATTCGAAATGGTCGGTGTTGGTATTGGCGAAATGCTGGGCGTGCCCCATCTCGTGGAGGAGCGTCTCGTAGTCCGGGACCCCCCCGGAGGGCTTGACGGTGAGACGGATATCCTCCGGGACCTTGAGGCCGAAGCAGGCGGCGCGCGGGTTCTTCTTCGGCAACGGTTCGTCGTGGATCAGGATGTTGCGCTGGCCCTTCAGGTCGATCCCCAGCCCCGCGAGCGTGGCGGAGACGGAGGGCACCAGCCCCTCCGCGGGGAAGCAGGCGCGGTACCGGTCCAGATGGAAGAGGCGCGCGACGTCGCAGCGCCGGAACCGCTCCGGCGGGACGCCCATGAACTCCCGCGTCACCGCGCCCAGGAGGGCGGCGTACGCCGTTTCGGTTGCCGAGAGGATCTGTTCGCACTGCAGGGAGAGCGCCGCGAGCGAGAAGCCGCGAAGCTCCTCGCTCAGGGCGTTGTACGAGTCGAAACCGAGCCGGCGGGCGAGCCGGCGGCTTTGTTCCCCCTTCTCGAGCTGGATCGGCTCGATCGTTTCGAGGACCGGGAGGGCGGCGTCGGAGATCCGCTGGCGCTTCGCCCGATCCGCCTCCACAGCGAGGAGAACGGGGAGCTGCGGGAACGGGACCTTCGCGCCGTCCAGCTCAATCTCCGCTCCGGACTCGGTGTTGCGGATCGCGTCGCTGAGGGGCGCCACCGCCTTGTCGACATGCTCGGCGAGCAGGTAGCGGCGCAGGTACCGCAGCGCCTTCTTCTCGCGCGGGTCCGCGGCATCGTCGGCCGCCTTCCCGACCGCCGCGATCGCCTCCGGGCTGAACAGCCTCTCGTGCCCCGCGTAGGTCTGCGCGATATCCACCGGGTCGCCGTAGACGCGGTTCTCCCAGGCGCGGAGTCCCTGCTCGAGGATCAGCGCCTCCGCCTCGAGGCGCATGTCGGCGATGACGAAGCGCATCCCCCCTCCTGTCGTCTGCGCCGGGGCGGCGGCGGGCGCCGTCGTGTCCGCCCCCTCCGCCGCCGCGCCGAACGCGAGAATTGCGATGGGGATTTTCAGCATGGGCGGTATTATAATGGCTTGCGCGCCCCGTGGGTAATCATTTCTGCGCGGCGGGCCGCCGCGCGGAGGATATGGTACCCTTGGGAGGCGCCCGGAAAGGGGCCTCGTATGCACCACCAGCATCTTCGCGCCATGATCCGAGAGCTCCGCGCCGAACTCGCGAACGCCGCGCCGGTCGACGCCGATCTCCGCGAACGCATCCGGGGGATGCTGGACGAGATCGAGGGGCTGCTCGAGGGCGGCGGGGAGATCGCGGCGCAGCAGCACCGGCAGCTTGTCGAGCGTCTTCGGGAATCCGCTCGGCAGTTCGAGGAGTCGCACCTGCCGCTGACGATGGCCGTCGGCAGGCTGATCGACGCCCTCAGCGCCATCGGCATCTAGCGGATGCCGCGCGCATCATCGGCCGGCGCACCATGGTGCACGGACAGCCGTAGCCAGGAGGAGACCGGCCGGGGGGCGCGTGTGGGCGGCATGGAGTTTCGGCGGCGTCTTCAATGGGAGGCACCATGAGGAAGGTCACGGCGGCGGTGACGGCATGCGCGCTTCTGGCGTCTCTGGCGGGGTGCGCGCTGGTCAGCGACAAGAAGAAGCGCGACGAGAAGGGGGAGAAACGCCGGATCAAGGTGTTGGGGGTCCCCGTCTGGAAGAGCGAGAAGCCCGCGCCGCGGCCGTCGATGTAGGGGCTTCCGCCGCGCCGGGATGCGTCAGCGCAGCGCGCTGTTCGCCTCGCGGAGTTCGTGTGCTATCGAAACGAGCGCGTTCCGGATGAACGCCGGGGTGTGCGCGGGGGCGCCGGACGCCTCGACCTGAAGCCCCTCCTCGACGCGGCCGAGGAAACCGGAGAGCGCCTCGTCCGGGAGCGGGGAGGGGGAGGCGGCCCACCGCTTCAGATCCCGGAGCAGCGGCTGGTCGGGGCGATAGTCGCCCCCCTCCATGAACGGGTTGACGGGCGGCGGGTTGCCGGCGAACTGGAACCCCTTCAGCGCGACGATGAGCGGCGTGAAGTCGCGCCCGGTCCTGAGCCGGGGGAACTGGTACTCGATGACCTTGGACTGTATCTCCCCGTCCGGCGAGTGGAGATTCTCGCGCGAGAAGTAGAGCCCGCCCCGGGGGTCCTCGATCTCCCGGTTGTGGATGCGCGTCTCCCGCACGGCGCCGCTCCGGTCCCGCCGGAGATCCCCGCCGAGGAGCAGCAGGCAGAGCAGGTCGGCGCGACGCGGCGGAGGCCCGCTGCGAAGCCCCGGGGGGATCTCGATCGAGAGGTGGAGGCTGTGGGGCCGCACCCCGCAGAACGCAGCCGCCTCACGGATGAGGGAGGCGAGGAGGCGCGGGTCGTTCGTCACCGGCATGGACAGGTCGCCGGCGATCTTCAGGCGCCCGAGCGCGTACTCGAGGAATCCGCGGCACCGCTCCCCGGGGGGGCAGGCCGCCCGATGCGTGTCCACGTGCATCCCGAGCTTCCAGCCGCGCCTGAGCAGGTCGAAGTCGGCGGTCCAGTAAAAGCCGTCGAACAGGGGATCCATCCCCGGCGCGGCGCCGATCGCCGCGGCGCCGAGCGGGCTGAACTCGAGCTCCGCGCCGAGCGGCGCGCTCCCCGGCTGCGCCTCGCGCACGGCGAGCCGGCAGGTCGCCGCCGCATCGTTTGCGTCGAAGAGGCGCGCCGCGACGGCGATGGCCCGGACGGCGTAGTCGAGGTACTCCCGTCCTTCCCGCAGCGTCCCGCAGCCGTCCCGCTCGATGAGCCGGTCGAGCTCGCCGCCGCTTCGATTCAGACAGTCGAGGGCGGCATGGGCGCTCGACGCGTGCGCGTAGAACCCCTCCGGGGCGGCGACCAGATCGCCGAAGCGCGACAGGATCCGCGCCTCCGTGTGGCTGAAGACGATCTGCCGGGCCGTCAGGCGCAGGTACGCGGCCGCGTACGGGCGGGCCGGGTGGTCGGGCCTCCACAGCGGGGCGAGCGTGGGGATGCCGGGATGGCGCAGGGCGCGGCGTATCTCCTCGCGGCCCGGCGGCCTTCCGCCGCGCGCGGCGGCGCACAGCTCCTCGATCGTCCCTCCGAGCAGTTCCCGCAGGACGACCATCTCCTCGGGGCCGGGGCGTCTCCCCGTCAAACGCGCGGCCTCCTCCTCGAGGATCTCGTCGACGAGGACCGCGGCGTCCGCGGCGGCGGGCTCCCCGTCGCCGAGGTAGCGCCCGATCCGATCCGGATTTGCCACGTAGGCGTGCGCGCGACGGGTCTCCCCGCCCCGCACGCAGGTCACCGGCAGGCGGCGGTACATGTCCCCCTCCGCCTCGTACGCGTCGAGCGCCGCGAGCTGCGCGCGGGGGATCCCCTCCACGAGCCACCCCCTCACCGTCTCCCCCTCCTGCGGGACGATGTAGGCGTAGCCGTACGGCGGCGTGACGCGCCGGTAGCCGCGGAGGACGCACGGCCTCTTCGGGAAGATCCTCCCGGTGAGGGCGCGCATCGTGCGGTCGTAGGCCAGCGTGCCGTACACGAACAGGTCGACCGGGCCGTCGTCGCTCATCTCGAAGACGAGTATACCCGATGCGGTCCGCGGCAGAAAGCGATTGTGGCCCCGGGAGGAACTGCTATACTGGCCCGGAGGGGCTGGGGGCAGCCGCCTGCCCGCCCCCGCGGGAGGAGGGACGGATGACCACGGAAAAAGAGCGTGAAGCGCTCGACTACCACCGCCTCGGCCGGAGGGGCAAGATCGAGGTCGTTCCCACCAAACCGTGCCGGACGCAGAAGGATCTTTCGCTCGCCTACACCCCGGGCGTGGCGGTTCCGAGCCTCGCCATCGCCGCCTCCCCCGACGAGGCCTTCTCCCTGACCGCGCGGGGGAACCTCGTCGCGGTCGTCTCGAACGGAACGGCGGTGCTCGGTCTCGGCGACATCGGGGCGCTCGCGAGCAAGCCGGTGATGGAGGGGAAGGCGGTCCTCTTCAAGCGGTTCGCCGACATCGACGCCTTCGACATCGAGGTGAACTCCAGGGACGTCGATGAGCTCATCGGCTTCATCAAGCTCCTGGAGCCGACGTTCGGGGGGATCAATCTGGAGGATATCAAGGCCCCCGACTGCTTCCCGATCGAGGAGGCGTGCGAGCGCGACATGCGGATACCGGTCTTCCACGACGACCAGCACGGCACGGCGATCATCTCGGGCGCCGCGCTCCTCAACGCGCTCGAGATCGCGGGCAAGAGGATCGAGGAGTGCCGGGTGGTCTTCAGCGGCGCGGGCGCGGCCGGCCTCGCCTGCGCGCGGTACTACCTCAGCCTGGGGGTGAAGAAGGAGAACCTCGTCCTCTCCGACATCGGGGGGATCCTGCACGAGGGGCGCACGGAGGGGGTGAACCGGTACCTACAGCCGTTCTTGGCCAAGACGAAGGCGCGCACCCTCGCCGAGGCGATGCGGGGCGCCGACGTCTTCATGGGGGTCTCCGCCAAGAACCTCGTCACCCCGGAGATGGTGCGGTCGATGAACCGCGCCCCGGTCGTCTTCGCCATGGCGAACCCGGACCCCGAGATCACCTACCAGGACGCCAAATCGGCGAGGCCCGACGTCATCGTCGCGACCGGGCGGTCGGACTTCCCGAATCAGGTCAACAACGTCCTCGGGTTCCCGTTCATCTTCCGCGGCGCGCTCGACGTCCGGGCCACGCACATCAACGAGGCGATGAAGCATGCCGCCACCCGGGCGCTCGCGGCGCTTGCGCGCGAGGAGGTCGTCGACGAGGTGCGGGAGGCGTACGGGGGGGAAACGTTCTCCTTCGGGCCCGACTACATCATCCCCAAACCGTTCGACCCGCGCGCGCTCCTGCGGGTGGCCCCGCAGGTGGCGCGGGCGGCGATGGAGAGCGGCGTGGCGCAGGCGCCGATCGCGGACTGGGCCGCCTACGACAGGGAACTCGAGGAACGGCTGAACGTCATCCGGGCGCGGGCGCGCTGAGGGCCGCCGCGCGCCGCACGGGGCGGAACGGTCAGACGGCCACCTTGATCGTGCTGGCGAGCCAGACGAGGGCGGCCATGCCGGCGCAGATGATGACGAAGGAGACGAGCGGCATGAGACCGGTCGCCTTGCCGCCGGTCTTCCGCATGATGGAGACGTTCAGCACGACGCCGGTGAAGAAGATCGCGAACCCGATGAGGAGTTTTAGGAAGATTTCCATACGCACCCCCCCCTTGACGTGCACCCCTCATTATCCACGATGCGGGCCGTCCCGTCAAAGGCGAACTGGGGCCCCGAGGTGAGGATGTCGCGCCCCCGCCTCTATCCGCTCGGCGCGGCGGTCATCCTCTCCGTGCCGCTCGTCCTCTCGGCCCTGAGCGTCCGGCGCCTCTCGATCACCTACGACGAGCCGTGCCATTTTCGGTACGGGTACCAGCTGCTCGTCGAGCGCACCGCCCGGCGTTTCGCGGACTCGACGATGCCCGTCTCCGCGCTGAACGCCCTCCCGCGCGCCGCGGGGGCGCTCTGTGCCCCGTTCCCCGGCGCACGGGCCGCGGCGCGACGTCTGCACGACCCGAAGAGCGGGCGCTGGGCGACGATCCTCGCCGCCCTGCTCCTCGGCGCCCTGGTCTGCCGCTGGGCCCGGGAGCTCTACGGGCCGGCCGCGGGCCTCTTCTCCCTCTCCCTGTACGCGTTCGACCCCAACATCATCGCGCACGGCATGCTCGTCACCACCGACCTCTACGCCGCCCTCCTGATGACGGCCGCCCTGTACTGTTTCTGGCGGTTCGAGGCGCGCCCCGGCCCGGCGCGGGGGGCGGCGTGCGCCTTCGCGCTCGGCCTCGCCCAACTCGCCAAGCACGCCGCCTTCCTCCTCTACCCGGTCTTTCTGGTCATCGCGTGCGCGCGCCATGCGGGGGGGCTGCGGCGGCGGATCGCCGCGCGGGATCTCCGCGGGCTCGTCGGGCGCGCGGCGGCCGCCGCGGGGTGGGCGATCCTCTTCGCCGGGGCGAGCGCGGCCGTGATCAGCGCGGGATTCCTCTTCGAGGGGGTCGGCGCCCCGCTCGAGTCGTACGCGTTCAAGAGCCGGTTCTTCGCCGCGGCGCGGGCGCGCGCGGGACCCCTCGCCCGCCTCCCGCTCCCGCTGCCGGCGCCGTACCTCGAGGGGCTCGACTGGTCGCGTCACTACGACGAGACCGGGGGGGTCTCGGGGAATCTGTACCTGTTCAAGGAACTCAGGCCGCGGGGGACCGGATTCCCCGGCTACTATCTCGCCGCCTTCGTCTTCAAGACGCCGCTCGCGCTCCAGGCGTGCCTCGCGGCGGCGCTCGTCGCCCTCCCGGGGCGGCGGCGCAGGGCGCGGTTCATGGACGACGAGCTGTTCCTGCTGGCGCCGCTGGCCGCCGCCGCCGTCTGGTTCGCGTTCTTCTTCCGCACCCAGGTGGGGGTGCGCTACATCCTGTTCGTCTACCCGCTCATCCAGATTCTCTGCGGAGGCCTCGTCGCGGGGTGGGAGCGATTCGGCCCCGCGCGGAGGGCGGCGCTCCTCGCGGCCCCCGTGCTGCTCCTCTCATCGACCCTCTCCTGGCACCCCCACTTCATCCCGTACTTCAACGAACTCGTCCCTGACCGCACCCGCTGCCACGAGATCCTGGCGGACTCCAACATCGACTGGGGGCAGGCCGAATGGTATCTGCGGCGATGGCGGAGAACGCACCCGGAGGCGGTCGTGAACCCCGAGAGGCCGGTGGCGGGGAGGGTGGTGGTCGGGGTCAACCTGCTCACGGGGGTCTTCCTCCCGGAGCGCTACCGGTGGCTGCGGGAGAACTTCTCGCCGACGGGGCACGTGGCGCACGCGTATCTGATCTACGACGTCGCCCCGGAGGAGCTCGAGCGGCTCGGGCTCGGGGAGGGGGAGCTCAGCGCGCCACCCGCGCCCCGCGGACCTCGACGGTCTTCACCCGGTACCGGTCCGCCTCGGTGACGCGGAACCGCAGATTCTCGTAGGCGACCTCGTCGCCGGGGGAGGGGACCCGGCCGAACAGGTGCGTCACGAACCCCGCCACCGTCTCCGCGACCCCGACCGGCATCCGGTCCTGGAAGAGGGCGTTGAACCTCTCGACCCGCATCCGCGCGTCCACGACGATCGAGTCCGCGCCCTTGCGCCAGCCGGCGGGCTCCTCGGTGTCGTACTCGTCGTCGATCTCCCCGACGATCTCCTCGACGATGTCCTCCATCGTGAGGACCCCCGCGGCGCCCCCGTATTCGTTCACCACGATCGCGATGTGCCTCCCCGCGGCCTGCAGATCGGCGAGCGCGGTTTCGATCGAGGCGGACTCGGGTATGACGTGGGGCGGGCGTGCGATCTCCCCGGCGCGCGCCTCCTCGGGCACCCCCGCGAGGTCGGTGGCGTTGATGACGCCCGTGATCCGGTCGATCCGGTCCCGATAGATCGGGATGCGCGAGTGGCCGTCCTCGTCGAGGAGCGCGAGGAGGTCCCCGACGGTCGCCGACTCCGGGGCGGCCGTGACCTCGATGAGCGGGACCATCGCCTCCCGGACCGTGGTCTTGCCGAAGCGGAAGATCTCCTCGATCATCTCCTTCTCCTCCCGCCGCAGGACCCCCGAGGCGTGGCTCTCCTTGAGCAGGAGCTCGATCTCCTCCTTGGTCACGAACGGGTTCTTTTTCGACCGCCCGCGGGTGAAGAGCATCGAGATCCCCTTGCCCATCGTCGAGGCGGTCCAGACGAGGGGGAAGAGGGCGTAGTAGGCGGCGCGGAGCGGGGCCGCGCAGAGGATGCAGAGCGTGTTGGCGTACTGGCGCCCGTAGGCCATCGGGATGATCTGCCCGACGATGAGCACGAACGGCCAGTAGATGGCGATGGAGACGAGGTTCTCCAGATTCCTCGGCACGACGTGCGAGACCATGTTGTTGAGGATGCAGGAACCGATGACCACGGTGACGTTGTAGCCCACGAGGGTGGTGGCGAGCAGGTTCCTCGGCTCGTCGAGGAACCGCTGGACGATGCGCGCCATCCGCTGGCCGAGCTCGGCGCGGTGGCGGATCCGCAGCCGGTTGCAGGAGATCAGCGCCATCTCGGAGCCGGCGAAGAACGCCTGGAGGAGCAGGCAGAGCAGGATGACGGCGATTCCGCCGAGGATCATCGCGGCTCCTCCCGGCACACGATGATCTCGCGTACCCTGCTCTTCTGCGCGGCCGAGACGGTGAAGACGAGCCCCCCGTGCCGGACGCGGTACCCCTCGGGGGGGATCCGTCCGGCGCGGGCGGTGAGGAAGCCGCCGATCGTGGTGTTCCCCTCGTCCCTGAGGTCGGCGCCGAAGAGCCGGTTGAATTCGGCGATCTCCATCCGCGCCCGCACCCTGAAGCGGCCCGGCTCGATCTCCTCGTGGAGCGGCGCCGCCGACTCGCCCTTGTCGCGGATCTCGCCGATGATCTGCTCGATCAGATCCTCGAGCGTGACGAGCCCCGCGACGCCGCCGTACTCGTCCACGACGAGGGCGATATGGACCTTCCTGCGCTTGAACTCCCGCAGCAGCGACGAAGCGGTCTTCGTCTCGGGGACGAAGGTGGCCGGGCGCAGGATCCCCCTGAGCTCGGCCTCCGGGGCCCTCCCGCGCCGGCTGAGCAGATCCTTCGCGTAGAGCACCCCGAGGATGTTGTCGAGCGTCTTCTCGTAGACGGGGATGCGGGAGTAGCCGCTCCGGCGGATCTCGTCCCTGATCTCGGCGAGGGGGCGGTTGACCTCGAAGGCGACGATCTCCCGCCGGGGGCGCATCAGCGTCGTGACCCGGCGGCTGGAGAAGTCGAGGACCGCATGGATCATCCGCCGCTCCCTCGTGTCCACGACGCCCTCGCGCGAACCGATGGTGATCGCGGTCTTGATCTCGGCCTCGGTGACGGCGTATTCCGCCTGGGAGCGGGGCGGGGCGAGGAGCCCCCCCAGCCGGTCGGAGGCGTACATGACCGCCACCCGGACCGGGCTGAGGGCCCAGCCGATGAAATGGATCACGGGAGCGACCAGCGGGGCGAGCCGGGTGTTGAGCTGGATGGCGATCGTCTTCGGCGTGACCTCGCCCATCACCAGGATGGCGAACGTCATCACCAGAATCGCCAGCGCCGTCCCCTGGTTGCCGAACGCCGAGCGCAGGAGCGACTCGCCGAGCGTCGAGGAGAGCATGTTGACGAACATGTTGCCGACGAGGATCGAGGTCAGGAGCCAGCGCGGGTTGGCGAGGAGCCAGGCGATGAGGGGGCCGCGCCGGGTGCGCGAGAGCTTCTTCACCTGGAACGGGGAAAGGGAGAAGAGGGTGGTCTCCGTGCAGGAGAAGAAGAACGAGCAGCAGAGCAGGGCCAGGATCGCGGCGAGGTAGTAGGCGGTGGCGCGATTCAAGGGCGCGGAACTCTCCTGCGGGCGGCGCGGATCATTCCGCCGCGATTCGTTTCTCCCCGGGCGGCTGTCCGCCGGGGCCCACCTCGAGGGCGCTCTTGCACCCCTGGACGATGTAGTCGAAGCCGTAGAGCACCGTCTTGAAGATGCCGAGGAAACGGGCGCTCTCCTCCTTCACCTGCGCGAGCTCCCCCTCGGCCGCCGCGAGGCGCATCTTCAGCTCGGCGCAGTCGCGGCCGCAGACCGCCAGGTCCCGCCCGTGCTCCTCCGACTGGGCGGAGAGCGCGGCGACGCGGCGCGACAGCTCCTCGATATTCAAACGGTCGAGGCGGCGGCGCACCTGGCGTGCGTGCAGGAAGACGGCCGCAGCGAGCAGCACGAGCGATACGGGGGTGATCCATTCGAGGATCCAGGCAAGCTGGGGCGGCATTGCGGCACTCCTCTGCGGCGTCGGCCGATCGGTACCCGCCCCGCCCGCGGCGCGCCGCGTCCCGCCGGGACGGGGTGCGCTCAGGCGGCCTTGCCGCCGCAGCCGAGCGCCAGAATCTTCCTCCGCACCACCTCCCTGATGGCGTCCCGCGCGGGGCCGAGGTAGTGGCGCGGGTCGAAGTTCGCGGGGTTCTCCGCGAAGCATTTGCGGATCGTCCCGGTGATGGCGAGACGGATGTCGGTGTCGATGTTGACCTTGCAGACGTTCATTTTCGCCGCGCGGCCGATCATCTCCTCGGGGACGCCGCGCGACCCCTCGATCCGGCCCCCGTAGCGGTTGCAGAACTCGACCAGATCCTGCGGCACGCTCGAGGCGCCATGCAGCACGAGCGGGAATCCCGGGAGGCGCGCCTGGATCTCCTCGAGCCGCTCGAAGTCGAGTTTCGGCTCGCCTTTGAACTTGTAGGCGCCGTGGCTGGTCCCGATCGCGACCGCGAGCGAGTCGCAGCCGCTCCGCTCGACGAACTCCTGCGCCTGGTCCGGGTTGGTGAAGATGGCGTCCTTCTCGCTCACGGAGATGTTGTCCTCGACCCCCGCGAGCTTGCCGAGTTCCGCCTCGACCGAGACGCCGCGCGCGTGGGCGTACTCCGCGACCTTCCTGGTGAGGGCGATGTTCTCCTCGAACGGGTGCTTGGACCCGTCGATCATCACGGAGGTGAACCCGCCGTCCACGCACGCCTTGCAGATCTCGAAATCCTCCCCGTGGTCCAGGTGCAGGACGATCGGGAGGTCGCAGGTCTCGAGGGCGGCCTCGACGAGTTTCTTGAGGTACTCGTGCCGGGCGTACTTCCGGGCGCCGGCGGAGAATTGGAGGATCAACGGGGCGCGCTCGGCCACGCCGGCCTCGACGATCCCCTGGATGATCTCCATATTGTTGACGTTGAACGCCCCGAGCGCGTAGCGCCCCGCGAGCGCGTCGGCGAAAAGCTTTTTCGTGGTGACCAGCGGCATGATGGATCCCCTCCGAAGGTTGGAAAATGCCGCGCCTTCCGCGGGCATCGGCCCGCGGCGCCGACGACAGTATGCCACAGCGGCCGGAGGGGGCGCAACAGATTTAGGCGCGGCTGTCGGGGGCCGCGTGCGTCCTGTTCCCGGTGGCCAAGCGCCGCGGCGGATGGTATCGTTGACGAGAGGGAGGGCGTTGCGTGGAAAACTCCGTTGTCGCCGGCGTCTTCGACGAGATCGCGAACATACTCGACATACTCGGGGAGAACCCGTTCCGGATCCGCTCGTACCGCGCCGCCGCGCGGCGCATCGCCGATATGCCGGAGAGCGTGACGGCGATGGCGCGGGAGGGGCGCGATCTCACCGCCGTCCCCGGCATCGGCGTCTCCATCGCGGAGAAGGTGCGGGAGATCGCGGCGACGGGGAGATGCGCCTTCCTCGCCGATCTGCGCGGGAAGATCCCGCGCGGCCTCCCGGAGCTTCTGAGGATCGAGGGGCTGGGGCCGAAAAAGGTCAAGCTCTTCCACGAGCGCCTGGGGATCGATTCCGTCGACCGGCTCGAAGAGGCCGCCCGGAGCGGGGCGCTCAAGAAGCTTCCCGGGATGGGGGGGAAGAGCGAGGAGAACCTCCTCGGGGCGATCGGCCGGTATCGGGCGGGGCGGGGGAGGTTCACGCTCTCGACCGGGATCGAGTACGCGGAGTCGCTCGCCCGCTTCCTCCGGGAAGCGAGAGGGACCGCGGCGATCGAGGCGGCCGGGAGCGTCCGGAGGCGCAGGGAGACCGTCGGGGACCTCGACATCCTCGCCATCTCGTCCGACGGGCCGGGGCTGATGGAGCGGTTCTTCCGCTACGACGGGATCGAGGAGAGGACGGCGCGGGGGGGGACGAAGTCGAGCGCGCGGCTCGCCTGCGGGTTGAACGTGGACCTGCGCGTACTCGAGGAGGGGGAGTACGGCGCCGCCCTCCAGTACTTCACCGGCTCCAAGGAGCACAACATCGCCCTGCGCGGCCGCGCCGCCGCCCGGGGGCTCAAGCTCAGCGAGTACGGGGTTTTCCGGGGGGAACGGCGCGTCGCGGGGCGGAGCGAGGAGGAGGTCTACGCGGCCCTCGGGCTCCCGGTCATCCCGCCGGAACTGCGCGAGAACCGGGGGGAGTTGTCGGCCGCCGAGCAGGGGGCGCTCCCCGACCTCGTCGAGCTGCGGGACATCCGCGGGGACCTCCAGATGCACACCACGGCCACCGACGGCCGCGGGACGATCGCCGAGATGGCGGAGAAGGCGAAGAAGCTCGGCTACGAGTACATCGCGATCACGGAGCATTCCAAGGCGGTCCGGGTCGCCGGCGGACTCGACGCGAAAAAGCTCGCCGCGCACCTCAGGGCGATCGAGAAGGCGGCGGGGGCGTATCCGGGCCTGCGCATCCTCAAGGGGGTCGAGGTCGACATACTGCCCGACGGGAGCCTCGATCTCGACGACGGCATCCTCGCCGAGTGCGATCTGGTCGTCGCGTCGGTCCACTACCGGTTCAACCTCCCCGAGAAGGAGATGACGCGGCGCATCGTCCGCGCGATCGGCAACCGGCGGGTGCAGATCCTCGGACACCCCACCGGGCGCCTGATCCTCGAGCGGCCCGGCTACGAGGTGGAGATGGAGGAGGTCGTGAAAGCGGCCAAGGAGCACGGGGTCGTCCTGGAGGTGAACGCGCACCCAAGCCGGCTGGATCTGCGGGACACGCATGTGCGGCTGGCGGTGGAGCGCGGGGTGAAGCTCGCCATCTCGACCGATGCGCACGCCCCTTCGCAACTCGATCTGATGCGCTACGGCGTCTACACCGCGCGCCGCGGCTGGGCGGAGGCCGCGGACGTGATCAACACCTTCCCGCTGAAGAGGATGCTGGCGGCGCTGAAGCGGTAGCGGTCGAACCCTCAGGGGGCGGCGCGCCTGAGGGTGAAGGCGTCGAAGACGTTGATGATGTTCCTGCTCACCGGCGTGAAAGGGATGACGGTGAGCGTCGGCTCCGAGGGGGTGCCGGTGATCCTGAACTGCGCGAGGTTCTCCGAGAGGCTGTTGAAGGCGGGCTGGAGCAGCAGGTCCGCGAACAGGAGCGGGCTCTTGCCGACCGGTCGCGCGTAGAGGGTGAGGTCGAGTTCCCCCCCCGGCTTCATCGTCCCGGTCCCGTACAGGTCCAGGATGTCGCTGGAGATGCTGAGCGACTCGATGCGGACCCCCTGCTCGTCGAACCCCCAGCTGAGCCGGCACTCCTGCGCCGGCTCGCCGCCGGCCGGCCGGGCGAGGCGTATCTTCGAGAGGACGAGGAGCAGGACCGGGAGTTTCCAGAATCGGGCGTCGCTCACCGTCAGCTCGCCGCGTCCCTGCAGCCGGCCGAGGCAGTGATCGCCCTGGAACGCCAGATGGCCGCTTCCCCGGCCGCTGATCCCCTCCGCGGCCGGCTGCACCGTTCCGAGGAGGGCGGCGATGTCGACGTCCTGGAAGGTGTAGCGATTGAAGAAGGTGCACGGCGGTTCAAGGTTGACGATGCTGTACCCCTCGACCCTCCCGTCGAGGAGCCGCCCGTCGAGGCCGTTGACGATCACGGAGCGCGGGTCCACGAACACCCTGCCGGTGGCGTTCGTGACGGGGAGCTGCAGGAACCGGCAGGAGGCGTCCTTGGCGGTGAAGACGAGGCTGTAGTCCCCCTCGCGCGCCGTGTTCCAGGACAAGGTCACGTTCCCCGAGAGGCCGAAGCGGCCGGCGGGCCGATACCGCCTCCAGATCTCGCCGCCGACGAGCGGGAAGGCGCGGAGCCGCTCCTCGGTGACGGACAGGTCGCCGCTGTCGAAGGCGATCCGCGCTGTTTCGGCGTCGAGGTCCGCGTTCCCGGAGAAGAGATAGGCGCCCCAGAACGGGTCGTCCACCGTGCCGCGCAGGGCGACGCGCCGGCGGGAGGGGAAGGGGGTGAGCTCGCAGCCGACCCCCTGGATGCGGCGGCCGCCGATCGACACCGTGCCGCGGGTGAGCGTGAAGACCGGGGGGCGGTCCGTCTCCACCGCGGGGGTGCGGCAGACGACCCCCCGCCAGTTGGGACGGCCCTCCGCGTCCCGCTCGAAACGGAGGTCAGGCTCGCGGAGGTCCAGTTCCTTCACCTGGAACCGCAGCCGAAGGAGGGAGCCCCAGCGGGGCCTCACGCGGAGCCGCTGCGCCCTGAAGAGGAGCGCCCCGCCCGGCTGCTTCCGCACGTCGACCCCCTCGAGGACGAGGCCGCCGAACGGGCCGAGGGAGGCGGAGCCGAGCGTGATCTCCGCGGCGAGGTACTGTTCCAGGATCTCCCGGACCCGGGCCTTGAGCGCCGCGGGGCGGAGGAAGAGGAGGTAGGAGAGCGCCGCGAAGGCGGCGACGAGGAGGGCGAGGAGAGGCGCAACCGTCCGGGCTGCTCTCATGGCGACAGTATACCCCGCCGTTTCCCGAAAGACAAAGCACGCCGCGCGTGCGGCGAGGGAACGGATGGCGTATCATGACGAAACGACCGGGGGGAGGAAGGATGCGGACAGGAGCGGCGGTGTTCACGGATTTCGACGGGACGGTGACGACCGTCGACTCGCTGCAACGCATCCTCACCGTCTTCACCGGGGAGGCGTGGCGCCGCATAGAGGACGAGGTCGAGGCGGGGCGTATCGGGGACCGGCGGAGCCTCCAGATGGAGTTCGATCTCGTCCGGGCCTCCCGCGTCGAGGCGATGGCGGTGGTCGACCGGGATGTGGCGGTCGATCCCGCGTTCCCTCCGTTCGCGGCGTGGCTGAAACGGCGGGGGGTGCCGCTCACGGTGCTGAGCGGCGGCTTTGCGTCGATCATCAGGCGGGTGCTCGGCCGCCACGGCCTCGAAACGCTGGAGGTGCGGGCGAACGAGGCGAGGGTCTCGCGCGGCAGGTGGCGGGTGGTCCCGGCGCGCGGCCGCCGGCTCTGCGGCGCCTGCAACCACTGCAAGACGGCGTCGATTGTGCGGGCCAGGCGGGCGGGCCTGCAGACGATATTCGTCGGGAACGGGGTCACGGACCGCTGTCCCGCCCGTCACGCGGACCTCGTCTTCGCCAAGGGCGTGCTGGCGGCGCACTGCCGGCGCGAAAGGATACCGTTCCGGCGCTACCGGACGTTCAGGGACGTGCGGCGGGCGCTGGAGAGGGAATGCGTCCTTCCGGCGGCGGCGCCTGAACGGCGCGCGGGGCGCTCCTCCGCATCCAGCCGTAGATCGGGACCTCGATCGTCTTCTGCTTCGGGTGGTCGAGCGTGAAGACCGCCTTCGCCCGAACGCCCCCGGTCTCCGAGGGGGGCGCGCCGGTCACGGTGAAGGTGCGGGATTTCGCCGGTTCGAGCGGGCCCTGCGGGCTGATGCGGAACGCGGGGTTGTCGATCTCCGCCTTCAGTACCGCGAACTCCCGGTCCCGCGTGCTGGCGACGGTGATCGACCGGGCGATCTCCCCCCCGGGCGCGAGCTGCCCGAGACTGATCCGGCTCGGCTGCGCGACGATCTCGCCGCTCACGGTGATCCGCACCGGGATCTGGAGCGTCGGTTTGGCGGCGCTGTTCGTCGGGATGCTCACGCTCTCGAAATGGCGTCCGGTCTCGACATCGGTCTTCAGGGCGACCTCGAGGAGGTAGCGTCTCTTCCCGTTCTCCGGCGGCTCCTCCCGGAGCGCCGCGGTCACCAGATTCAGACGCGTGGCGGGCTCGCCGAGGGTGAGCTCCTCGGGCAGGGTCTGGGAGATGCGTACCGTCCCCGCGGAGGCCTCCGGCCGGTCCTGCAGGATGACGGTCGAGGGCTCCACCAGGAGCGGGGGGATCACGGTCCCCTCGATCGTGAGGGAGACCTTCGGTTCCGCGGGGTCGTTGGAGTAGACGTAGATATGCTTGACCTGTTTCCCCTGTCTCCCCCCGATGGTGAACGTGGCGCCGATCTCCCCCGTCCCGCCCGGCGGAACGACCTTGGAGGAGACGAGGGCGGCCGTGCAGCCGCAGGTCGTGGAGACCTTGTCGATGCGCAGGTCCGCCTGCCCCTCGTTGCGGAAGCGGTAGACGTGCTCCACCTTCTCCACGCCGACCGCCTCGCCGAAGTCGTGCCCGGTCGACTCGAAGACGATCCTGGGCGCCGGTTCCGAAAGGACCGTCGCGGACGCCTCCGGCCGAACGGGGACGGAAGCCTCCGCCGGGGAGGCGACGGCGGCCGCCGGGGGGGACGGCGCATCCGCGGGCGCCCCCGTTTCTGCCGCGGCGGGGGGCGACCCCGCGGGTCGGCGCCCCGCGGCGGATGCGGCGGAGGCAACGATGAGGATCGGGAAGGCGGCAACGGCCAGGGTACGGGCGATTCGATTCATCGGCAGGCGCTCCTTGTTGCGCCGCGGACCCGCGGCCCGCGGCATGGAGGCCCACTATAGCACACCGCCTCGGCGCCGTTCAATTCTGCGTTGTACGTCTTCAGATCGGCTCCGGGTATAATGGGGTTCGTGCGGGGCCTCCGGGTGCCTGTGCGCGGCCCGGAGGGCGCGGACACCGCCTGCCGCGGGCCGTGCACGCGGGGAACGGATATGCCGGCGGAGGCGGGTCGGACCCGCCGCGGAGGGGGGCGATGGAGCGGCCGAGGAGGGGGATGGCGTTCTTGCGGAAGCGGTCGGGGGCGGCGGCGTGCGCGGCGTTGGGGGTGCTGTGCGGCTGTGCGGCCCCGCCGGGGACACCCGTTGTCCGGCCCGATGCGGCCGCATCCGCCGCGGCGGGGGAGGAGCTCGAGCGGCTCCACGGCGTCATCGACCGCGCCGTCGAGGAGTACGGGAAGGTCCGCGAGTACCGGTGCGTGTTCCAGAAGCGCCAGCGGATCCGCGGCGTTCTCCAGGAGCCCCAGCGGATACTGTTGAAGTTCAGGAAACCGATGGACGTCTATATGCGGTGGCTCTCCAGGCAGCACGAGGGACAGGAGATCCTCTACGCGCCCGCGCGCTACGGGACGAGGGCGATCGCCCGGGCGGGCGGCTGGAAGGGGGCGGTGACCCCGCCGATCCCCATCGACGTCGACGGGTACTGGGTGATGCGCGACAACCTCCATCCGCTCGACCGCGTGGGGATAGGGTACTTCCTCGATCTGTTCATGCGCAACGCGCGGCGCGCACGGGAGGAGAAGGCGAGCATGCTGATCGACAGGGGCGCGGAACAGATCTCGGGACGGCCCGCAGGCGTCCTCGAATCGGTGCTGCCGGACGACCCGTCACGGGGATACTACTGTCGCCGCTGCGTCGTATGGTTCGACGAGGGACACGGCCTGCCGGTGAAGATCATGATCTACGACTGGGCCGACGATCTCACCGAGGAGTATCTGTACGAGAACCTCGACCTGCAGCCCGGCTTCACCGACCTCGACTTCGACCGCCGGAATCCCGCCTACCGTCTCTAACGCGAGGGCGGGCAACAACGCGCAAAGGGTCTATCGCCGCATCCGCGGCGTTTCAGAGCATCGGCGGACACCGGCCGCGCGTATGATCGTGCGGGCGTTCCTCTCCCGCGGGGCGGGACGTGGAGGATGCGCGGCTGCACGGAGCAGCCGCCGGACCGGGGCGCGGGGAATCGGAAGATCAGCGCTCTCCGGCGCCCTTCCTCGTCGCGGCGATGAAGTGCCGGAGCCTCTCGAGCGCCCCCCCGCTCTCGATCGCCTCGCGCGCGCGCCCCATCCCCTCGCGGAGGTCCCCGACGAGGCCGGCGGCGAGGAGCCCGGCGGCGGCGTTGGCCAGGCAGACGTCCCGTCGGGGTCCCGAGTTCCGTTCGCCGAGTATCCTCTCCAGCGTCGCCGCGTTCCCGCGCGGCGTCCCGCCGTGGAGCGCGGCGAGGGAAACGCGCGGGACCCCGAGCTGGCGCGGCGTGATCTCCATCGGGCGGAGTCTTCCCCCGGCGAGCAGGAACGCCCGGGTGGGGCCGGAGATCGAGACCTCGTCCATCCACCTTCCGCGTCTCCCCGCGGTCCCGCAGAGGACGAGGGCGCGAGGGATCCCGAGGATCCGGGCGGCGCCCGCGGCGAGGGCGAGCATCTCATGGTGGAAGACGCCGAGCAGCTGGAAGGCGACCGGGGCGGGATTGCAGAGCGGCCCGAGGAGATTGAAGACGGTGCGGAACGGGAGCGCCCGCCGGACCTCGGCCACATGCCGCATCGCGGGGTGGTATCGCGGGGCGAAGATGAAGCCGATCCCCGTCTCGCGGATGCAGCGCGCGACCTCCGCCGGCCCGAGGTCGATCCGCGCGCCGAGCGCCTCGAGGACGTCCGCGCTCCCGCAGCGCGAGGTGCTCGCCCGGTTGCCGTGCTTGGCGATGCGGGCGCCCGCGGCGGCGAGGACGAACATCGCGGCGGTGGAGACGTTGAACAGATCCAGCGAGTCGCCCCCGGTGCCGCAGACGTCGCCGAGCGGCGCCCCGCAACCGCTCACCGGGACGCGCACCATCTTCTCCCGCATCACCGACGCCATCGCGGCGAGCGCCCGGGGGGTGCAGTCGGACGCCTGGAACGCCGAGAGGAACAGCGCCGCCTCATACGGCGCGCACGCCCCCTCCACCATCAGTCTCGCCGCCTGCATCGCGTCCCGCGCCCGGATGCCGCGCCCCTCCGCGAGCCGCCGGCCGGTCTTCAGGAGCCATACGCTCACCGGGTTCGCCGGGGGCGGGAAGAGGCGCGGGAGCTCGTCTCGTACGAATCGTCGCATCTCCATCGAAATCGTGCCCTCCTGCCTGCCTCCAGTGTACCATACCGGGCCTCCGATCATCCCGCTTCGCCGTTACCCCGCGCGGGGCCGGCGGGCGTCCTCCCCCGCGACGGGGCGATATCTGCTATAGTGAGGGGGGGGTGCGGGCCGTCGGAACCAGGACCCCGCGCGGCCGGCCTCGCCGCAGCCGCGGATCGTTGTTCGGGGGGATGCGATGAGGGTCACCGTGTTCGGCGCCGCAGGCGGGGAGGTCACCGGCTCGGCGTACCTCGTCGAGACGGCCCACGCGGCAATCCTCGTGGAGTGCGGGATGTTCCAGGGGAAGAACGGCCTCGGCGAGAGGAATCGCTCCCTCCCGCGCTCCATCCCCGCCTCCTCCCTCGCCGCGGTCCTCCTGACGCACGGGCACCTTGACCACACGGGCCGCCTCCCGCTGCTCGCGAGGGAGGGGTTCCGCGGCCCCATCTACGCGACCCCCGCCACCGGGGAGATCACCGGCCTCATCCTGCGCGATTCGGCCCACCTCCAGGAGCACGACGCCGAGCGGCTCAGCCGCCGGCGCGCGCGGGTTGGCGATCCGCCGATCGCGCCTCTCTACACCCTCCGGGACGCCGAACGGATCATCGAGAATCTCGCTCCGGTGCCGTACCGCGAGCCGCTCGGGGTGGCGCCGGGGATCCGCGCCCGCTTCATCGAGGCCGGGCACATCCTCGGTTCCTCGAGCATCCAGTTGCTCGCGGACGAGGACGGCCGCGAGAAGCGAATCGTCTTCTCGGGGGACCTGGGGCCCAGGGGGGCCCCGATCATGCGCGATTTCGAATCGTTTCACGATGCCGACCTCGTTGTCATGGAATCCACCTACGGCGATCGAAATCACCGCCCGTTCGAGGAAACGGTCGAGCAGCTCATCGCGATCATGGAGGAGGCCGTTGCGGGGAAGGGGAAGATTCTCGTCCCGACATTCGCCGTCGGCCGCGCGCAGACGCTGCTGGCGGTCCTGGCCTGGATCTTCCGCAGCGGACGCGTGGAGCCGTTCCCGGTCTTCCTGGACAGTCCCATGGCCGTCGAGGCGACACGGATCTACCGCCGCCACCCGGAGCTGTTCGACGAGGAACTGAAAGGGTTGCTCCGGGAGCAGCTGTCGCGCGACGACCTGGCGACGCTGCGGGCGACCGTGCGCACGGAGGAGTCGATGGCGATCAACGACCGCCCCGGTCCGTGCCTGGTTCTGGCGGGTTCCGGGATGTGCACCGGGGGCCGCATCCTGCACCACCTGAGGCACAATCTCTGGAAACCGGAGACGCACGTGCTGATCGTCGGCTACCAGGGGCGCGGCACGCTCGGCCGCCTCCTCGTGGAGGGATCGAAAAGGGTCACGATCTTCGGGGAACCGATCGCGGTCAAGGCGCGCATCCACACCCTCGGCGGTTTCAGCTCGCACGCGGGCCAGGAGGACCTGCTCGCCTGGTTCGACGCCCTCGCTCCGGCGAGGCCCCGCCTCGTCCTCACGCACGGGGAGGATCATGCGCGCGAGGCGCTGGCGGCGCGCATCCGGGAAAGGCACGGGATCGAGGCGCTGCTCGTGGAAGAGGGGGCGACCGTCTAGTTGGCGTTCGGGGTCGGACCACGGAATCGTGTTGCGGGAGAACAGGGTGCGTCTAACATGCGCCTAACAAACGGCCTTAGAGGCGTTTTTCAGGCCCGAAATCGGCGTAGAGCGGAGCATCGGCCCAAGGGAGAGGCGTCAAGGAAAGGAGGACGGTATGGACCTGCATGCGGTTCGATCGTTCTTCATGTGGTGCACCATCCTGAACGGGGGGCTGCTGCTCCTCACCTCCCTCGTCCTCCTCTGCGCGGGGGATTTCGTCTATCGGCTTCACGGGAGGTGGTTCCCGCTCGGCCGGGAGGCGTTCAGCGTCGCGCGCTACTGTTTTGTCGGGTTCATGAAGGTGTTGTTCCTGATGTTCAACCTTGTCCCGTACCTCGCCCTGGTGCTTATCGGGTGAGGGGGCTGGCCCCGGCCCCGCATCGCGACGGCAGGGTTTTGACGGGACGGTCGCATCGCGGGCGCGGACCATGTAAGGCGGGATGCACGTGAATGCCGGACAGATCGTACGCAGACTGAAGAAGATGGGCGACCCCCGCGTCGCGGCCCATTCGGGACGCTTCTTCAAGACCGGCGTCGGAGAGTACGGGGAGGGGGACAGGTTCCTCGGCATCCGGGTCCCGGCCCTGAGGAGATGTGCGGGGGAATGCAGGGGGCTTTCGATCGAGGAAGCGCTGAAGCTCCTGCGGTCGCCGTTCCACGAGGCCCGCCTGCTCGCCCTGCTGCTGCTCGTCGCGCGTTACTCCTCGGCCCGGAACGAAGGCACGCGCGCGGCCGTCTACCGCGCCTACCTGCGGCACACCGCCCTCGTCAACAACTGGGACCTGGTCGACTGCTCCGCGGACAAGATCGTGGGCGCCCACCTGTTCGAGAGGGACAGGAGACCGCTCCGTCGGCTCGCCCGGTCGAAGAGCCTCTGGGAGCGGAGGATCGCCGTGATGGCCACGTTCCACTTCATCCGGAGGGGCGATTTCACGGACACCTTTGCGATCGCGGAACTGCTGCTCGACGACCCCGAGGATCTGATCCACAAGGCCGCGGGGTGGATGCTGCGCGAGGTGGGGAAGCGCGACCAAGCCGCGGAGGAGGCGTTCCTGGCACGGCACTGCGGAACGATGCCGCGCACGATGCTCCGATACGCCATCGAGAAGTTCCCCGAGCGAACGCGCCGCGCCTACCTGGTACGCCGGGGGCGAACCGGGAGGGCGCCGTGCGACGGAGTGCGCCGCAGGCCGGATATCGCTGAGAAGGCGACGTAGACGCGTTTCGCGGCCCGGGAGGGCGCCAAGAGATGCGGGCACATTCCGCGAAGGAGGACCGCAACCTCCCCGCGCGGGGGAGAAGAGGCGCGCCGCGCTTCACGTCTGAGGCGGTGCGGCACTGCCTGCGCGACACCGCGTTCGGCCCCGTCGCCGTGCTCTGGTCCGCGGAGGTTCGGGCGCCCGGGATCGTGCGCATCCTCCTCTCCAAACCGGGCCTGCCCGCGCCGCGCTCCCTCGCGACGCAGTTTTCCGGTTCCGCCTCGTCCTCCTGCCGGGAGATCGGCCTCGTGCTCGACCGGATCGAGGCGTTCCTCTGCGGCGAGGATATCCGATTTTCCCTCGATACGGTCCGACTGGACCTCTGCCCCCCGTTCCAGCGGAGGGTGCTCCGCGCCGTTCACGCGATCCGCCGCGGCAGGGTCGGCACGTACCGTCTCATCGCGGCGCGCGCGGACGTTCCGGGCGGCGCCCGGGCGACGGGGACGGCCCTGGCGACCAATCCGTTCCCCCTCGTCATCCCCTGCCACCGGGTGATCCGCTCCGACGGGAGCCCGGGCGGCTACGGGGGCGGGGCGGGGATGAAACGGGCCCTGCTGGCGATGGAGGGCGTCGTGTTCCATGCATCGGGGAAGGTTGTTCTGCGGAAGGGCGCGCATCCCCCAGACCGCCCCGTGCCGGGCTTTTGCGGTTGAACGGGCGGCCGGAAACTGGTATCGTGCCGGCATGGCATGCGAACGGATGCGCGACATCGATCGGGAGGATAGGTTCGCCCTCTCGATGCTCGGGGCCGGCATCGCGCGCGCCCCGTCGAGGATCATGTGCCTCCTCCATTCCTATCCGCGCGGGACGCAGGCCATCTCCCGGGTCCGCTCGGGGTTCGACCGGCGCATGCGCCGGCTCGTCCTCGAGGCGCGGAGGGGCATGCGTTGAAGCGCGCCGTCGCCGTCCTCCTCGCCGCCGCCGTGTTTGGCGGCTGCATGCGGTACGCCCCCGAGGTCCGCACACGGCCCCCGAAGACGGCGATTCCCGCCTCGGCACGGGAGTCGCGCCGCCTGCCCCCGCCGCTCGTCATCGAGGTGGCGCTCGTGCCGGAGCCGGGAAGCCCGCCCTGCCCCGAGGCGCCCGCCGCCCCGACCGACTACCTCGAGGAGGTGCGGGACTGCGTCCGGATCGGCGCGGCGGCGGTCCGGGTACAGCCGCTCGCCTCGGACAGCGGGGCCGGCCGCCCCCGGTACGACCGGAGCCTCGCGAACTACCGGAGGATCGTCGCGGGGGTGCTTCTGGCCGCCCCCGACGTCGTCATCGATCTCGACCTCGAGGGGGCGCCGCCGGACGCGGCCGGGTGGGCCCGCTGCAACGGGCGGATAGAGATCCTCGACGAGGGGGGGGCGCGTGCGCGGCTCCTGCCCGCCGGAGGGGAGGCCCCGCTCGAGAAGATGCGGAAGATCATCGCCGGGGGAGGGCACCTGCGCATCGGCCTCCGAGAGAGCCGCGGATGGCCCTACAGAAGGCGGCCCGGCAACCTCGACTACCTGCGCCGGGCGGTGTCGATGGCGCGCGCGATGGGCCGCCCGGTCGCCACGCCCGCGGAGGCGCGGGAGATGCTCGGCCTCAAGCCGCTAACCCGCCTCTACGCGGTGCCCGGCGCCAGAACGGTGAAGGCCGGGGAGAGATTCTCGCTCGACGTCATCGCCCAACCGCTCAGGGAGGCGGTGAAAGGGTACGTCGTCTTCGTCGCCCCCGACGGGAAACGATACTCGCTCGCGAAGGGGGGGAGGGTCGCACGCGGGGTCGCCCCGTTCATCTCCGATCCTAAGGGGATCAGAATCCCCTTCTGCCGGACCGTGTTCGACGCCTCGATCCACCCCGCGACGCGCCCGGGCGACTACACCGTCGTGGCCGCCCTGGTGCCGCCGGACTCGGCCGCGCGCCTCTCGACGGCGCTCGCCGTGGCGATTGAGAAGGTCACGGTCGAGTGACCGGCGGATTCTCGAGGCGGATCTCCGGGGACGGCCGCCGATTCCAGGCGGTACCCCGGCGCAGGCGCGCCCGGGGCGGACCGGGAACAACAGGAAACGGGAAAGGATTCAAGGATATGCGCTGGACAGAGGCGTTCATACCGACGCTCAAGGAGTGCCCGGCCGATGCCGAGATCGTCAGCCACACGCTGATGCTGCGCGCGGGGATGATTCGGAAGCTCGGCGCGGGGATCTACACCTACCTCCCGCTGGGCTGGCGGACCGTCAGAAAGGTCGAACGGATCGTGCGGGAGGAGATGGACCGCGCCGGTGCCCAGGAGCTCCTCCTCCCCATCCTGAGCCCCGCCGAGCTCTGGCGCGAGAGCGGGCGCTGGGACGAGTACGGCAAGGAGCTGATGCGGCTGCGGGATCGGCACGACCGCGAGTTCGCCCTCGGCCCGACGCACGAGGAGGCGATCACCGCCACCGTGCGCGGGGAGGTGCGCTCCTACCGCGAGCTGCCGCTCTGCCTCTACCAGATCCAGACGAAGTTCCGCGACGAGGTGCGGCCGCGCTTCGGCGTGATGCGGGGGCGGGAGTTCACGATGAAGGACGCCTACTCGTTCCATCGAAACGCCGCGTCCCTCGACGACTACTACCGGGCGATGCACGAGGCGTACGCGCGCATCTTCAAACGCTGCGGGCTCACCTTCAGGGCGGTGCTCGCCGACCCCGGCCTGATGGGGGGGAGGGAGACGCACGAGTTCATGGTGCTGGCCGAGACGGGGGAGTCGGTGGTGATCTCCTGCCCCGCGGAATCGTGCGGCTACGCCGCCACCACGGACACCGCCGCCGGCGTCGCGCCGCCCGCCGCCCAGCCCGCGGAGACGCCGCTGCGGGAGGTGGACACCCCGGGGAAGCGGACGGTCGAGGAGGTCGCCGCGTTCCTCGGCGTGGCGGCGGACCGGCTCATCAAGACGCTGCTCTACCGGGCCGGCGGGGAGACGGTCGCGGTCCTGGTGCGCGGCGACCGGGACGTGAGCGAACCGAAGCTCCGGCGGGCGCTCGGGCGGGCCGTGGTGGAGCTCGCCGGCGAGGAGACGGTCCGCGGGATCACGGGGGCGGAGACGGGGTTCGCTGGGCCGGTCGGTCTCGCCGGGGTCCGGATCCTCGCCGATCGAACGGTGCAGGGGATGCGGGACGCCGTCACGGGGGCGAACAAGAACGACCGCCACCTCGCGGGCGTGAGCGAGAAGCGCGACTTCTCCGTCGAGGGGTTTTTCGACCTGGCCGTGAGTCGCGAGGGGGACGGCTGCCCGCGCTGCGGCGCGGCGCTCACCGCCTACCGCGGCATCGAGGTGGGGCAGATCTTCAAGCTGGGGACAAAGTACAGCGAAACGATGGGGGCGACGTTTACCGACGAGGACGGCGCCGCCAAGCCGTTCGTGATGGGCTGCTACGGCATCGGCATCACGAGGACCGTCGCCGCGGCGATCGAGCAGCACCACGACAAGGACGGGATCGTCTGGCCGATGGCGCTCGCGCCGTACCAGGTCGAGATCATCGCCATGAAGCCGTCCGACGAGGCGGTGATGCGCGCCGCCTGCACACTCGCCGACCTCCTCGCCGCCAAAGGGGTCGAGGTGGTGCTCGACGACCGCGATGAGCGGCCCGGGGTGAAGTTCAAGGACGCCGACCTCGTCGGCATCCCGCTCCGGGTCGTCGTGGGTCCGAAGGGGCTCTCGCAGCGAAAGATCGAACTGAAGTGGAGGGGCGATACGGAGGCGCGGCTCGTCGATGCGGAAGGCGCCGCCGACGAGATCGCGAAACTCGTTCTGGCGAGGATGGAAGCCGGCGACTGAGACGGGTGTTCCGGGGCGGGGTTACCGCTTCCTGCGCGGCGACATGCGGGCGGGGGGCGTCTTCGGCGAAACGTCCGGGGCGAGGTGGATCTCGTCGATGTAGCCCACGATGACGGCGCGCACGCAGCCGTCTTTCCAGTCGAGCACCTGTCGCGCGGAGTTCCCCTCGTCCACGAAGAGCACCCGGTCGCCCGCCCCCGCCTGGACCGTGTCCACCGCCACCACCGGCGTCTCGGTCCGCTTTCCGTGCGGGTCCTCGGGGCGCACGAGCAGGAGCTTCCGCCCGTCGAACCCCTCGTGCTTGAGCGTCGCCACCACCGTGCCGATGACCGTGCCGATCTTCATCAGGCATCCCTCGTCACGGCGTCGACGATCCCGGTGACGGTCGCGTCGGAGGGGTTGAACGGCTCCGGAAGGGGCAGCGACGCCTCGCGGCCGCCGATGAAGAAGACGGTCTCGCCGGGGCCCGCCTGCTGCGTGTCGCAGGCGACCACCGGCTCGCCCGACGCCTTCCGTTCCTCGTCGAGCGGCTGCACGAGGAGGAGCTTGACGCCCTTGAGCGAGTCGACCTTCCTGCTCGCGACCACCGTGCCGATGACTGTTCCGATCTTCATATGCGGCATGCCGCGGGCGGAGCCGGATTCATGCGGCCCCGGCCGACGCGCCCTTGCGGTAGATCTCCCTGCCGCCGACCTCCCACGAGTCGACGACCGCCATCACGACGCCGTCCACGGGGCGCTTGTCGGTCGGGGCGGTCTGCCGGCAGGAGCTCCCCTCCGCGTACAGCACCAGGTCGCCGGTGCCCGCCTGCACCACGTCGACCGCGACCGTGTAGTTGTCCAGGTCGGCGCCGGTGTGCGAGACCTGCCTGACGAGCAGAAGCGTGAGCCCCTGGATCTTTTCGCTCTTGCGCGTCGAGACGACCGAGCCGACCACCCTGCCGAGCTGCATGCGCCCCTCCGGGGCGGGTTCCGCGCCCCTCGCCCGGGGATCCCGGGCCCGCCGGTCAGTCCTTGGCCGCGGAACGGCCGAGCGGCAGGACCGCGTCCACGTTCACGTGCGGCCGCGGGATGATATGCACGGAGACGAGCTCGCCCACCTTCTCGGCCCCCCGCGCCCCCGCCTCGGTCGCCGCGCGCACCGCCGCCACGTCGCCGCGCACGATCGCCGTCACGTAGCCGCCGCCGATCTTCTCGTAGCTCACCAGCTCGACCTTCGCCGCCTTCACCATCGCGTCGGCCGCCTCGACCATCGCCGCGAACCCCCGCGTCTCGATCATCCCCAGTGCCTCTGACATCGCCTGTTCCTCCGCTGAACCGCGCGCGCGGCGCGGTGTGATTTTCCGACATGCTACTACGCAGCCGAGGGGGAGGTCAAGGAGAGATGCAGGAGGCGGAACGGCCTGTCAGGATTTGCCGCACCTGCCCTTGGCGCGGTTCAGGAGGCCGAGCGCCCCCTGCCGCGAGAAGCGGTCGTAGAGCGTGTAGAAGAGCTGGCGGCTTACCCCGTACTTCTTGGCGATGTTGCCGATATGCGGATTCGGCGTGGTGGCCGCCTCCCGCATCATCTCCAGGCGCGTCTGCACGACATCGGAGGGGTTGATGAACCGGCTGAACGGGTACCGCTCCCCGGAGGGGAGAGGCTCCTCGGGGCGCGCCACCTCCTTCTTGGCGGAGAGCTTCTCGTTGTGATCCAGCGCCGCCTCGAGGTCCTTCTTGGTCTTGTCGAACAGGCCGCGGACCCCGTACCGCTGCATCTCGCGGTTGAGGAGATAGAACATGTTCCGGCTGAAGCCGAACCGGGCGGAGATGCGCGTGATGTCGGGGGAGGGGGAGGTGTAGACCGTGCGCAAAAACTCGTAGCGGTGGATCACCTCGTCGTCGAGCGGGTAGACGTACTCGGAGTTCGTGGCGACGATGCCGCGGTAGTAGTCGTCGAGGCAGGTGCGGACGATCCGGTTGAGTTTTGCCAGGTCGAACGGCTTCCGCACGTAGTCCTTGGCGCCGCGCTTCATCGCCTCGACGGCCACGTCCTCCGACCCCATCCCGGTGATGACGATCACCATCGTCTCGGGCATCTCCCCCTTGATTTCCCGCAGGAGGTCGAGGCCGTCACGCATCGGGATGTTGTAGTCGAGGAGGACGATCGGGGGCCGCTTCTCGAGGGCGCTGATCATCGCCTCGTGGCCGTCCGCGGCGGTGAAGACGTCGAACCCATCCCGAATGAAGTTCCTGGAGAGCGCGTCGAGGATCTCCCGGTCGTCGTCGACGATAAGAATCCGTTTTGCCCCCATCAATACCTTCCTCCAAAACGGACATATGATAGCACGTCCCCTCCCCAATGTCAAACACGCCCCGCCTCCATGAAGCCGCCCCGGGGCGCGCAGCGGTGGACGGGGGAGGGGGGATCGGGTATGCTGGTATCCCGCGCCCGGAGGCGTCATGCATCTCGCCCGGTACATCGATGAGAGAAAACGGCTCGTGGACGGCGCCCTCGAACGCCTCCTGCCGCCCACGGGGGCCGGTCCCGCCGCCCTGCGTGAGGCGATGCGCTACAGCGTCTTCGCGGGGGGGAAGAGGCTTCGGCCGATCCTCTGCATCGCGGCGATCGAGGCGCTCGGGGCCGACCCGTCGCCGTTCGTGTCGTCGGCGTGCGCCCTGGAGCTCGTCCACACCTATTCGCTCGTCCACGACGATCTCCCCGCGATGGACGACGACGACCTGCGGCGCGGCAGGCCGACCAGTCACCGCGTCTTCGGCGAGGCGCTGGCCATCCTCGCCGGCGACGCCCTCCTCACGCTGGCGTTCGAGGTCGTGGCGCGGGAGGAGGCGGTCCCGCCCGGCGCGCGCGCGGCGCTCGTCGCCGCGCTCGCGCAGGGAAGCGGGGCGGCGGGGATGGTGGGGGGGCAGGTCATGGACCTCTGCGCGGAGAGGAGAGCGATTTCGGCGGAGGAGCTGGCGGAGATCCACGCCTGCAAGACCGCCGCCCTGATGGAGGCCTCCGCAACGTTCGGCGCGGTGCTCGGCGGCGCCGAGGCCGGCGATGCGGCATCCCTCAGGGCCTACGGGCGCTCGCTCGGGATGGCGTTCCAGGTGACCGACGACATCCTCGACGCAACGGGGGACGAGCACCTGATGGGCAAGCGGGCCCGGCGGGACGCGGCGGCGCGCAAGGCGACCTATCCGGGGTTGTTCGGCGTCGAGGAGTCGCGCCGGATCGCCGCGGCGCACGTCGAGGCCGCCGTGGAGGCGCTGGGCGCGTTCGACGGGCGCGCCGATCCGCTCAGGGAGATCGCCCGCGGGCTGCTCGGCCGCGGGAGCTGACCTCGTCAGCCGAGCAGGTACCTCTTCCGCACCTTCTCCACGACCGTCCAGGTGCAGGAGAGCCCCTCGGGGAAGCGGACGAGATCCCCCGCCGCAAACTCGACCGTTCCCGTCGGCGTCGCGACCCGCGCCCGACCCTCCAGGATGTAGCAGGTCTCAGGGGAGTCGTAGGACCAGTCGAAGGTGCTGGGCCCGCATTCCCAGATCCCCCACCCGTCCACCTCGAGGGATTGCAGCGTCTCCGGCGTCGGCTTCTCTACAACGACCTCCATGGCGGCGCCCCCCCCTGTTGTCCGCTGCCTCCACGCGGGGCAGACCTCCTCCACCCCCGGGTACCGCCACCCCGCGGGAAAGTTCCGGCACTGCGCCGGTTTCACGGGGTGGATGGCGCAACCGTCCCCGAGCAGGAAGACACATGCGCCGTCGGGCTTCTCCTCGAGCTCGAGCCCCCGCCGGTGCGCGGCGAACCGGGTATACTCCTCGGCGAAGGCCCGCGGATCCAGGCCCAGGAACGCCGCGATCCGGTCGACCTCGCCGGCGCTGACGCGCACGAAGCCGCGCACCCGGCAGCAGTCGCCGCAGCCGAGGCATTCGAACGGCGCTTCCACGGGAACGCCCATCGCCGCCCTTTCCGTCCGGGCCGCCGGTCTCGGGCCGCCGGCTATCCGATGCGCGCCCTGAGGAACTGCGCCAGCTCCGTGTCGCGCACCCGCTCCTGCGCCATCGTGTCGCGGTCGCGCACCGTCACCGTGCCGTCCTGCTGCGTCTGGGAGTCGACCGTGATCCCGAACGGCGTCCCCGCCTCGTCCTGCCTGCGGTAGCGCCGTCCGATCGAGCCGGTGTCGTCGACGAAGACCGGCATGTGGCGCCGGAGCTCGCGGGCGATCGCGGCGGCGATCTCGGGGAGGCCGTCGCGCCTGACGAGCGGGAAGATGCCGGCCTTCATCGGGGCGATCTGCGGGTGCAGCTTGAGGACCACCCGCTTCTCCCCGCGGACCTCCTCCTCGCGGTAGGCGTCCACCAGGCAGGTCAGGAGCGTCCGGTCCACGCCCGCCGAGGTCTCGATGATGTACGGGATGAAGCGTTTGTTCGAGGCGGCGTCGAAGTAGGACAGATCCTTGCCCGAGTGCTCCTGGTGCCGCGAGAGATCGTAGTCGGTCCGGTTGTGGATCCCCTCGAGCTCCTTCCACCCGAACGGGAACTCGTACTCGATGTCGTAGGCGTCCTTGGCGTAGTGCGCGAGCTCCTTCTGCGGGTGCTGGTGGAGGCGCAGCTTCTCCTTCCGCAGGCCGAGTTCGGCGTACCAGTCCATGCGGGCCGCCTTCCAGCGCTCGAGCCACTCCGCGTCGGTTCCCGGCTCGACGAAGAACTGCATCTCCATCTGCTCGAATTCGCGCGTGCGGAAGACGAAGTTCCCGGGTGAGATCTCGTTCCGGAACGCCTTCCCGATCTGGGCGATGCCGAACGGGATCTTCTGTCGGGAGGGGGTGAGTACGTTCTGGAAGTTCACGTAGATCCCCTGGGCCGTTTCGGGCCGCAGGTAGACGACGGAGCCCTCCTCCTCGACCGGGCCCATGTGGGTCTTGAACATGAGGTTGAACTGGCGCGCCTCCGTGACCTGCCGCGAGCCGCAGCGGGGGCATTTCCCGTCCTTCAGTTCGTCGCCGCGGAAGCGCTGTTTGCACGACCTGCAGTCCACGAGCGGGTCCGTGAACGCCTCGACGTGCCCCGAGGCGACCCAGACGGAGGGGTGCATCAGGATCGATGCGTCGATCCCCACGACGTCGTCGCGCAGCTGCGTCATCGTCCGCCACCAGTGGCGCTTGAGGTTGTTCTTGAGCTCCACGCCGAGCGGGCCGTAGTCCCAGCAGCTGTTCAGACCGCCGTAGATCTCGCTCGACTGGAAGATGAATCCCCTCCGCTTGCAGAGGGAGACCAGCGTGTCCATCAGATCCATTCGCTCACGCTCCTTCGCGGGCCGTTGTGCGCCCCTTCCTCTCCAGATGCAGCGCGTACTCCTCCACCCGGCGCTCCTGCGCCTCGTTCTCCACTGCGCCCGGTATCCTGCGGCGCACCTCGGCGATCGCCTCTTCGGCCCGACGGCCGGCGCGCACCAAAAAGCAGGCCAGCATCGTGCCGGTGCGTCCGTACCCCGCCCCGCAGTGCGCGACGACCTTCTTGGCGCCGCCCAGCCCGTAGGCGACGTAGCTGAGGAAGCGCTCGATCTCGGAAATCTCCGGCGCCTCGCCGTCCCGGATCGGGATATGGAACAGTTCGAAGCCGAACCGTTCGCACTCGTTCCGGTCGAGCGGGGCGACCGTGAGCGAGATGATCAGGCCGATCCCGCGCTCCTTGAGGAACCGGAGGTCCTCCCCGAGCGGGTGGAACGACCCGGGGCGCTCCATCCCTGCGAGCTGGTCCTGCACGAGCCAGGCGAAGTTCCGGGGCATGGCGCGCACAGTGTAGCATCGGGGGGGAGGGGAAGCCACCCTTTTAGCGCGGAGTGTAATAGCAAAGTTAAAATGTCCTATTTCTAGCAAAGTTAAAATGTCCGGTTTTGAGATTCACTCCGTGGAGAGTGCATCTTCCCTTGGCCCCCTAGGGGGCCGAACCGAAAACTTGTCAGTATAT
>Ga0209613_1000387_pt1 | contig 53589 bp, 59 predicted proteins | sample BioC13SIPDNA_2_FD_185747 | JGI IMG/M metagenome (GOLD analysis project Ga0209613, IMG submission 185747) | Anaerobic biogas reactor microbial communites from Washington, USA - Biogas_R2_A C13 SIP DNA (SPAdes) (version 2) | ecosystem: Engineered > Bioreactor > Anaerobic > Unclassified | place...
AGTTCGGACAGTCTTTGTTCCAACACCACAGTTCCGATGTGTCGTATTTTTCTTGCGTAGCTACCCCTCAAGACAAAGAATAGATCTCATTACATATAAATCTATTCAATCAACTGCAGACACGACCAGATATTTTTATAATTGATAAATTGAGTGATCCAGCGTTCGTCTATCCCAATCTTGGCATATTCCGTTGCGCCCACGCTCCCAAGGACGTACTGGATATAGACCGGACGTTCTTTGGCCACCAACTGAATGCGGTCCTCCATGGACAGGTTGCCACCCCGAACGACGGAGGACTTCTCGCTGAAGCTCACGCCGGATATGCTTCTTATGCGGTTATTCCTGGAGATGTTTCCGAATCCCGATACCTTTCCTTCTATATTGAGATTCAAATTTTGGGTAGAGCGATCGATCCCCCAGGCGGTTCCATTGACATCAACTTCGATGCTGTAACCCTCCTTTCCGCTCGAATAACAGACGAACAACGATATGAGGAGGAGTGAAATTATACAGATAACAACCCCTCTCCTCATCACTCACCATCCCCGGGGTTCTCCAAGTCGCCCTCCTGCCATCTCATGGTCATCGTCAGTTTGTTCTCCATATACACGGAGTCGTCCTCGACCTTCATCACACCGAGCGATAAAGGAAACCCAAATCCATCTGGATGCTCCTCGTCCTTTGGAACAGGAACGTACCTCTTCGAAAAGAGGGGCTTCCCGGTTTCTTCATCTTGGCCCTCCAATGTCATGCCTGTGGTGATAAATCCTTCCTGCTGCGATGTAGGATATGTCAAGTACCCTGGCCGAGACCTGATGTTCGTATATTGATTCAGCAAGCTTTCGTGAGTTCCCAGTTTTGCTTCAAGGCCCCATCCGACAGATGCTACAGCGGTGGTGGCGGGGCTTGCTCTTAAGGCCGATTCTGCTGTTATCGTCTTCCCCAGACTTGTCGCCTGTAATAGTGACGAGGCTTCGCTCAGCTCCGATTCCCCGCCGGCATCTCCGGGCTTTATCGTCCCCTGGGAGGCACAGGAGAGGTCGGCCTGGTCTGGGGAGACGGTTCCCTTATTCACCCAGCTGTATCTCGCGTTCAACGATTTCAGGTCGACCTGAAGCTCATTTGTCGTCACCATGTTAGTTGCGGAGATCTTATGGGACAGCTTGCTATGCCTGTGGACATCGGCTGTCTGCCCTTTCCCCTCGGAGAATATGGAGAAACCCTCCATTTCATAAGGCAATATTATAACTGTTCCCTCAAAGCCGGCATTTTCTACGCTGATATCCTCACTTAATTCCCCATCGCCGTTATAGTAGTTGCAGGATATGCTCACGGTGGAAGATCCGCTCAGGACATAAAAGTACGAAACGAGCAGGAGAGACAAGGCTTTAATGGCTCGTCCACTCCCAAGCAATTTCATCTTCATCTACCACCTTCAGTTTGAAGGGCTTGCATGACGAAGCTGCCCTCATAATCGAAATCGTCTCCTCCGGCCAGATCCATATAGGCGTTCTCATAATCCAGATCGAGCCCCTCCAAGAGCGGGCAGTAAGGATATAAATACAGATTCAGCGTTTCAGATTCATTTATGACAGATCCGATACAAAATTCGTAACTTTCTCCATCATATATGAAGGTGGCGTTCACCTCCGCCTCGGAGCCGTTCTCCTGAGAGAAGTGCACATTTATCGCCTGGTTCGCGTCGAACTTTTTGGGCATTATGATATATGATTCGGCGTTCACTTCGCGAACGACGGGGTCCTCGCCGTCTTTGGATAACGTATGGGTTATGTTCGACCTGAGCCTCGAATAATAGACATCTTCTTCAGCGGTTTGATTCGCTCGAAAATTTACATCATACCCGGGAGCGTCTCCATCCACGTTATAATTTAAGACTATGTTTAAAACTGCGCTCAACGATAGGCCTGACGCGAGATTACGAGTGTGGCTCTCAGTCAGCATCTTCCCGTCGGATACGTTATGATAATATTCGCCTTCCCAGTACCCACCTGCATCAGCCGATGGGATGGCTGCCATCAAGAATATCGCCAATTTTATTAATATAGCCATTTTTTTCATGGTGGCCCCATATAAAAAAAAGGTGAGGTGGCCTCACCAATCCGATATGGAATCGATCTCCACAATCGAGAGGGAGGCGGACTCGAAGGGATCTGTATAGGCCACGCCGAGATCCACGATGGCAACGAACGCGTTATCAGTGCCGTCAGCACTGGCGCTCGCTTCAGTTGCGGCGATGCCGACGTTGTCCAGCCAGGGGCTGAGGGTCGGGAGATAGCCACCAGCGGACGATCCACCTTCGATCTCCATCGTCGTGGTACCGTTATCATTCATGTAAGAGTAGGAGGCGTTCTCTCCCCAGCCAGATCCACAGTTTCCGTATCCGGAGATTGCAATGGTAGCTGCAGTTGCCGTTGCCGTCGGATCTATTACGTTTCTAATCCGAATTGCCTCGGTGTCAGCGGTCCCCTTAGAGGATGCCGCCGTAAAGGTCCACGCCTGGGTCGTTTCGTTGAATACCCATCCCCTCTCATCATCCCATCTGACGATTCCCGCATCTATGGGGCCGTACTGATCATCGCCTTGAGTGAACTCGAGGAGGGCAGTTCCCGAGTACGCCACCGAGCCGGAGAAGACGTACGCCACCGCAGGCACGTCTTCATGTGCATGGTCAGCTGCAATGCCGTACCCATCACCGATGCCCAAGATGGTGTTGAAGTCGCTGATGTCATCCCACTGGGCCATCGCGCCGCCCACCATCAAGATGCCCACAAAGGCCGAAAGGGCCATTTTTGTCTTCATCTTTACCTACATCCCATCGCTGATTTCAGAGCTGTCTTTTCGTCCCGAGCCATGACTCGCGAGACCATTGAATATTGAAAAACGGTAGCATAATCCCTGAGATACCTTGATTGATGTCTTTGGGGCCGGATTCAAGAGTTCGTTTCAATGGTCTACCTCCGTGAAAGGTCCTTAATACGAATCCCAGGACTTGCATCGAGCTCCTATCGCAGTAAAGCGGGCTTATATAAAAATGTTTCCATAAATATATCGACAGATGTGTGATAATATAGCGGAAATTTGTCATTAATTAGTCAGAAAAGCAGCGCTACTATTTTTAAAATGCTCGTTTCAGTTAATTCCAAGGGTTCCCCCCATTGTTGATCTATATGATTATTGCTTTTAAAAAACAATCCAAAACGAAAAGGAGATCTACCAGGCCCCCCATCCACCAACCTATGCGAAGCTTCGTAGTGGTGGGGAACCTCGCGACGACGACCCCGGACTTCTCCCTCGAAGACATCCCCGGCACCTCAGGAAGGATCGACATCCTCTGCCGGTGCATCAACTCGGCCTTCGTCCTCTCCCACGGCATCAGGAGAGACGTCGATGCCTATCTGATCCTCCGCGGGGGCGGAGCAGCGAAGACTATCCATCTCCGAGGGCGGGACCTCCGCCACCTCAACCCCGACGAGAGGACGACGGCGGCGCTGCTGAAGAAGGCCCTAGCCCTGGAGGCGGAGTCCCGCTGGACGAAGTCTACGCCGGGGATCTTCGTCCGGGCCGGGGACCTGGCGGACCTCTCGATCTTCAGAGGGGGGACGACCTACTATTTAAGGGAGGACGGATCTGACCATCGAGGCCTACCCCTGGCCAGGGACGGGACCTTCGTCCTCGGAGACCACATCGGCCTCTCGGAGGCGGACGAGGCCATCCTCGCGGGGCTGGGGGCAGAGATCGTCTCCGTGGGGCCCAAGAGCCTCCACGCAGACCACTGCATCGTCCTGATAAATAACGAGCTGGACCGGAGAGAGGTACCATCCCATCCGGCCGGGGGACGAGAAAGGAGGACGAATGGAGACGAATAAAGAGAAGGAACGAAGAAGAGACGCTTCAGCATGAGAACAAATGAGATGAATAAGGACGTCGCCGACCTCGCGGAGTCGGCGAGGAAGATCCTCCGCCTCGGCCCCATCTGCGACAGCTGTCTTGGTCGACAGTTCGCGATGCTCTCGACGGGCTTGACGAACGCCGGGCGGGGCGAGGCGATCAAGACCTTCCTCTCCATGGCCGGGTCCATCGACGAAACGGGCCGCAAGATCCTGGAGGATCTCGCTCCAAGCTCGAAGAACGCAAGGCTGAAGCTCGGCCTCGCGGGCGAGCCGGAGAGGTGCTGGGTCTGCCTCGGGGAGATGGAGCCTGAGAAGCTCGACCGCTGGGCCGAGGCCGCCGAGAGGGAGCTGCGCCACCTCGAGCATGATACCTTCCTCGTCGGCACCAGGATGAATGGCCTCCTCGCCGAGAACGAGGAGCTGGTCCTGGCGGACGGCGGATCCCGCCACGCCGAGCCGATGAAGTCGGAGCTGAACCGCGAGGTGGGAAAGAGGATCGCCGAGAGGACGGGGAAGGCGACCAGCTTCACCTCCCCCGACGTCCTCGCGATCCTGGACCTGGAGAACGGCAAGGTCGCCGTCCAGGTCTCCTCCCTCTACATCCGGGGTAGGTACAGAAAGCTAGTTAGGGGTTTTCCCCAGACGAGGTGGCCCTGCCGCGACTGCGGCGGAAGCGGCTGCGAAGCGTGCAGCTTCACCGGCCGAAGGTATCAGGAGTCGGTTGACGAGCTGATCAGAGACCCCATCATCGAGGCGGCTAGGTGCGAGGACACCGTCTTCCACGGCTCGGGGAGGGAGGACATCGACGCCCGGATGCTGGGGACGGGAAGGCCCTTCGTGGTGGAGGCGGTCTCCCCCCGGGTGAGGAACCTCGATCTCGCCCGCCTCAGAGAGGAGATCAACCGGCGGGCCTCCGGGAAGGTGGAGGTGAGCGACCTCGAATTCACCGGGAAGGAGACCGTAGAGCACCTGAAGAAGGCCCTCTTCGAGAAGAGCTACTCGATGGTGGTAGAATTCGGAGAGGAAGTACCAGAAGAAAAGCTTAAATCAGTTCTGGACAAACTGGTCGGCCTGGTTGAACAGCGCACGCCCACCCGAGTATCTCACCGACGGGCCGATAAGGTCCGACGGAGAGAGGTCCTCGACCTCCAGCTTGACCAGCTCTCGGGGAAGACCGCGAAGATGACCCTCCGGGGGACGAGCGGCCTTTACGTAAAGGAGCTGGTCAGCGGAGACGGCGGGAGAACGAAGCCGAGCCTATCGGAACTCATCGGGGTCGAGGCGAGGGTGACGGAGCTGGACGTAATAAACGTAGGTGGAGAGGCAGATGCCCAAGTCACACGGAATACGGAAACGGACTAGAGACAGGCTGAGCAAATCGGTCAGAGCGCGGGGTATATCGCCCGTCAGCAGGGCGATCCAGGACTTCGATGACGGCGATATGGTCCACATCGTCCTCGACCCGAGCATCCACAGGGGGATGCCCAACCCCAAGTTCCACGGGAAGACTGGAAAGGTATTGGGCCGAAAGGGCAGGGCTTACGTGCTGGAAGTGAGGGATGGAGACGCCAAAAAGACGGTGGTATCCCTCCCGGAACATCTGAAACCCCAGAATTGAGATGATCGTCAAGAGCATTCTGAGCGAGGATCTGATGACCCTCGCCGAGGTGAAGGAGGCCCTGGAGGAGATAAGGCTCCGGAGGGCCGAAGAGCCAGAGGAGCTCGGCTACGAGCTGAGAAGGGCGATAAAGCATGCCGAGATCTTCTCCCAGGGCGAGGCGGCCGAGAGCAGAAAGATGGTCGAGGAGCTCCTGGGGCTGGAGAAGATGACTAAAGAGATCGCGACCAAGATAGCCGACATCCGGCCCAGGACCAAGGACGAGATCCGGGCTCTCTACGCCAAGGAGCGGTTCACCCTCCTGGACGAGGACTTGGACGCGATCCTCGACGCGGTTCTTAGAGGATGACCATCTGATTGTGAGGACGAATAATGACCTCGGGCAGGCCTCCACGGCGCGAAGAGATAGCTTGGGTCCTCGACTACCTCCCCTACGGCCACGTATCGGACTCCATGGGCAGGTATCAGAAGAGGCCCCTCATCCAGGGGGTGGGAGAGAGGGACTTCGTCCTGATGGAGATGACCCCCAGGGAGGGGGCGGTCCCCGAGATCGGCGTAAAGGTCGCCCTGGTGGGAAGAGATCGGCCGATCGTCGACCGGGTCAACCGGAGGATCGGCTACGAGGAGCTCTCCCAGGGGGGGAGGGTCGAGCTCCCCTACGCCATCCAGAAGATCGTCCTGGAGAAGGAGGCGTACTACCTCCGTTTCTTCAACGAGGCGGGCCCGCTGACGACGAGGATGCACGCCCTGGAGCTCCTCCCCGGCATCGGCAAGAAGCTGATGTGGGCGATCTTGAACGAGCGGAAGAAGGGCCCCTTCAAGAGCTTTGAAGACCTCTCAGAGCGGGTCAAGGGTATATACAACCCCGAGAAGCTTTTGGCAAAAAGGATAGAGGACGAGATCGCAGACGACCGGATCAAGTATCGGATATTCACCGCAGATCCGCGGCGGCGATGACGGGGCAGAGGAAGAGGCCCACCTATTCCCACAATCCTGCTTTTGAGGGGAGCCCTGTCTTGAAGAAGCTAGGTCAGCATTTTCTCGTCGACCGCAGGGTCCTGGCCAGAATAGGCGATTACGCCTCCCTCGGCCGCGGAGACGCCGTCTTGGAGGTCGGGCCGGGGACGGGAAACCTCACCGACATCCTATCGGAGCGGGCCCGGACCGTCTATGCCATAGAGGTCGATCCAGTCCTGGCCTCCAGCCTGGAGGGGCGGTTCGATAACGTCTTGATCATCCGAGGCGACGCCCTCCGGGTCCCCCTGCCAGAGTACAACAAGATCGTCTCGAACCTCCCCTACCAGATCTCCTCCAAGATCACCTTCAGGCTCCTGGCGAGGCCCTTCGACCTTGCGGTCCTGATGTACCAGCGGGAGTTTGCCGAGAGGATGGTGGCGCCGCCGGGGACGAGGGAGCATGGGAGGCTTGCCCTCAACGTCGCCTTCTGGGCCGAGGCCGAGGTCCTGGAGATCGTCCCCCGGGGCGCCTTCTCCCCCATGCCCCAGGTAGAGTCGGCGGTCGTCCGCCTCCGGCCCCGGAAGACGCCGGCCCCCGTCGAATGGGGGGCCTTCGAAGCCCTCACCCGGGGCCTCTTCTCCATGAGGAGGAAGAAGGTCAAGAGCACCCTAGCCGCCATGAAGGTCCCCCCCGATGCCCTGTCGCGGATCGACCCCGCCCTTCTGGATATAAGGCCCCAAGAGCTCTCCCTGGAGAAGGTCGTCGCCCTGACGGAGGCCATATCGCGCCGGTGAGGGGTCCCCAGATGGGGCGGAAGCCTCGATTTTTTATACTCAACGGCCCACTCTACCACCGATGATAGCATCAGTCGAGCGCTCGCAGGTTTCGGGCGATGTGGAGGTCCCGCCCTCCAAGAGCTACACCCACCGGGCGATCACCATCAGCGCCCTGGGGCCTGGCGGCTCCGTCAAGAGGCCGCTATTATCCGCCGACACCAGGGCCACCATCCGGGCCGCCGAGGCCTTCGGGGCGGAGATCGCGATAGAGGGCGAAACGCTGGCGGTGGCCGGCGCTGGAGGAGGGCCGAAGACCCCCGAGAATGTCATCGACGTCGAGAACTCCGGAACCACCCTCCGGATCATGGCGGCGGTGGCGGCCCTCACCGACGGGGCGGTCCTCACCGGGGACGCCTCCATCCGCCGGCGGCCCAACGGTCCCCTCCTCAAATCCCTCTGCGACCTGGGGGGCGAAGCCTTCTCGATAAAGAAGGACGACTGCGCCCCCCTGGTAGTCCGGGGGAGGATCCGGGGCGGGAGGACCGTCCTCGACGGGAGCGTAAGCTCCCAATTCCTCTCGGCCCTCCTCATATCCTGCCCCCTCGCCGAGGGGGGTTCTGAGATCGAGATTAAGGGCGAGCTCAAGAGCCGCCCCTACGCCGAGATCACCCTCGAGATGCTCCGGGCAGCTGGGGCCAAGATCGAGACCGACTTCGAGAGGTTCGCCGTCCAGGGCGGCCAGAGCTACGACCTGGGCGGCTACACCGTCCCCGGGGACTTCTCCTCCGCCTCCTACCTCCTGGCGGCGGCGGCGGTCACCGGCTCGAGCCTCTCGGTCCGGGGCCTCCGCCCCTCAAAGCAGGGGGACTCGGCGATCGTATCCATCCTTCAGGAGATGGGGGCGAAGATCTCCTGGGACCGCTCTGAGGGGGTTCTCGAGATCGAGGGACGCGAGCTGTCGGGGGTCGAGGTGGACGCGAGCCTCACCCCCGACCTCGTCCCCACCATAGCGGTCCTGGGGTCGGTCGCTGAAGGTCAGACCGTCGTCAAGAACGCAGAGCACGTCCGACACAAGGAGACCGACAGGCTCAGGGCGATGGCGACGGAGCTCTCCAGGATGGGGGCGAAGATCGCAGAAAGGCCGGACGGCCTGGTGATCGAAGGTGGCAGGCTCCGGGGAGCCAGGGTCAGCGGCCATCACGACCACCGGATAGTGATGGCCCTGACAGTGGCAGGCCTGGTCGCGGGTGATACGACGGTGGATACGGCCGAGGCGGTCTCCGTATCCTACCCAGGCTTCTTCGAAGAGATGGCGAGGATCGGCGCCAGCGTCCAGGTCCGGCGAGAATGAGCGGCCTGTCGCCTCCATAAGTCTTATGTACCAGTAGCGAATCTCAGGCTTGGATTAGCGTTTGCGATTGGTTCGCCCCATCGGCCACCGGCTGATGTGCGGGCGGCGTCGGACTGAGATCCGGGGCTGCTCCAGAGGGCTTTCGGATTCTATAATCCGTCGGCCTCAGATTTCTGGAGGAATAATTTGGCAGAAGAGAACGAAGAGCTGAAACATATAGTGCGCATACTGAACACCGACCTAAACGGTCACCAGCCCGTTCAGATGGCGCTGACAGGCATCAACGGCATGGGAAGACGGAATGCCCGGCTTCTCGCCCAGAAGGCAGAGATCGAACCCACCGAGACCCTTGGGATGCTCTCGGACGAGGCCATATCCAGGCTTAGGGAGATAGTGGAGGCGGCCCAGGAGCATCTACCCGTCTGGATGAAGAACAGGAGGAAGGACCTCCTCACCGGCGAGGACAGACACGTCATGGGGACCGATCTCGTCATGGCCCTCAGGGAAGAGATGGATATCATCAGGAAGACCCGCAGCTACAGGGGGATCAGGCACGAGCGCGGCCTTCGTGTCCGAGGCCAGAAGACCAGGTCCACCGGCAGAAGGGGAGCCACCGTGGGCGTCAGCAGGAAGAAGAAGTGAGGGAGGCGGGAGATTATGGGATATCCTGGCAAGTGTAGGAAGAGTTACGATACTCCGCGCCACCCCTGGGAAGCCGACAGGATGGCTCAGGAGCTGGAGCTCGTCAAGAGTTACGGCCTCCGGAACAAGAGAGAGGTCTGGAAGGCCCAGAGCCTCATAAGAAAGTACCGCCGGGTAAGCCGTCAGCTTCTGGCAGCCACCACCCGGGGAGACGCATCCGTCGGGTCTCAGGCGGAGGACGTCCTGGAACACCTCAAGAACTACGGGATGATGAAGGAAGATGGAGATCTCGACTCCGTCCTCTCCATAACGGTGGAGGACCTCCTGGAACGGAGGCTCCAGACTCAGGTATACCGTCAGGGCCTCGCCAAGACCCTCAGACAGTCCCGGCAGTTCATAACTCACGGCCACATCCAGATCACGGGCCGGAAGGTGACGGTTCCCGGATACTACGTCAAGCGGGGCGAAGAGATGACCATCGACTACTACCCTGGCTCGCCCATGGCTCAGGAGGCACATCCTGAGAGGGCCACCAGAATACTCAAGGTGGAAGGATAAAAATGGCAGAAGGAAAATGGGGCGTAGCTCACATATACGCCTCCTTCAACAACACGATCATCACCATAACCGACCTCACCGGCGCCGAGACCATCGCCAAGGTCTCGGGCGGCATGGTCGTCAAGGCCGCAAGAGACGAGAGCTCGCCCTATACCGCCATGCAGATGGCAGGCCAGATCGCGGAGCAGGCGATGACCAGCGGCATCATCGGAGTCCACGTCAAGGTCAGGGCCCCTGGTGGAAACCGCCAGCGTTCCCCGGGACCCGGAGCCCAGGCGGCGATCAGGGCCCTGGCGAGGGCCGGGCTTAAGATAGGGAGGATCGAGGACGTTACCCCCATCCCCCACGACGGAACCAAGCCCTCCGGCGGACGGCGGGGCAGAAGGGTGTGAGCTTTGCAGGTTGAACTGATCGAGCTGGTAGAGGGCCGGGCCCGGTTCCTCCTCAAGGGCGTTAAGCCAGCCTTCGCTAACGCTATAAGGAGGGCCTGCCTTTCGGAGGTGCCATCCCTCGCCATCGATGAGATAAGTATTTATGACAATACGTCGGTCCTCTTCGACGAGCAGCTCTCCCTGAGGCTGGGGCTCGTCCCGATCAAGGGCGACGACCACAACCTCTTCAGGGTTTCCGAAGAGTGCGAATGCGGCGGAGCAGGCTGCCCCGCCTGCCAGGTGGGGATGACCCTCTCAGCAGAGGGGCCCTCCACCGTCCACTCCGGGGATCTGAGGTTTTCGGACCCCGGGGTCAAGGTCGTCTTCGAGAAGATCCCGATCGCGATCCTGGGAGAGGGCGAAAAGCTGATGCTCGAGGGCATCGTCACCCTCAACCGGGGGACGGTCCACTCCAAGTGGCAGGCAGGAACCCAGTGCGGCTACAAGAACCTGCCGGAGATAAGGATCAGCGATCAGTGTGAGGGCTGCGGAAAGTGCGTCGAGGTCTGTCCTCGGAAGATCCTCGTCATCGGAGAGGGCGAGGGAAAGGCCAGAGCCACCGACCCCATCAGCTGTTCCCTCTGCAAGCTCTGCATCGGCGAATGCGATGTCGGAGCGATCGAGGTTGCCACCGTTGAGGACGTCTTCGTCATGAAGATAGACAGCGACGGATCTATGCCTGCAAAGGACCTGGTGATGGGGGCCGCAGGCGAGATCAAGAGGCGCGCGACGTCTCTCAGCCAGCAGTTGAGCGAGCTCGCGTAGTCAGTTTGTCGTAAACCCCATGGGCGGGGGTTGCCAAGCCAGGTCAAAGGCGCAAGGTTGAGGGCCTTGTCTCGCAGGAGTTCGTGGGTTCGAATCCCATCCCCCGCACCAAACACCTTTTCTGATGTCGATTTTATGAATAGATCGCGCCGCTTTAGTCTTACTTAGTTTTAGAAGGCCATATATATAGTTTTGTGGCATTTTATGCCGCGCCTTGTCTCCCGAAAATGGCGTAACATTTAAGAGTCTTGTGGGATCACTAAGGATCTAACCGCCGGAGGGAATCAAGTTGGATCGTAGAACCAATGCTATAATAATGTCGATCATACCGGGTTTAGGGCATCTATATTTAGGCTACCCGTTCAAAGCTTTACTCTGGTTTGCTGTTGGTGTCGTTGCTGCCGTAGCTGGTGGTGTTGGACTTTTTTTAGTATGGCCTATATGCATGATTTGCGTCTGGTCCCTTGGAAAGCACACACTGATGGCTGAAGATATGGAATCTATAAGGCGGGTTATAAAACAGGGCAAAGGGAATTAATCCTTAATACCCATTGATCGCGTGACATCGCGATAACTCGGCCCTCGGATCGACGGCGACCAATCCCAGGGTTCCCGGTCTAGCTCATCCGGCTCATCAGGATCTATTTGAGTGAGATCGATAATGAGATGTCGGATGGTGGAGCCGTCGGGTAGCCTTTCGGTCTTCTCACTCCACCCCCGTTTAACCTCACTGTAGTTAAATTCTTTTAATGGCGTGTAATCCTTGCGTAGATCGCTTTTAAGGCTGGTTTCCTCCCCAGAGGTATCTTTACTCCCCTCGGCCTCTGAAACGCCGTCTACGGCGGTCTCATACAAGGTTTCGGGCTTGGGCTCAAACAACTCCCTTGGATACAGGCTTAGTAGGTCGTCGGTCTCGCCCTCCTCGATCTGTCGCGCATAGTCCTCAAGTCGCCGTTGAAGGCTTTCGCCCCCATCCTTGGGCAATAACCTGTCTTCAGCCTGCGCGATCTCCTTTTCAAGACTGGTTCTGTTTGCCATGTCACTTACCGCCCTTCTTCGCTTTCGCTGCCTTCAAGTCCTTTTCAGCTTCCAGGTATCGGACCCGTTGCTCAAGCTCCATGATCTTGCGCTCTTCATGGGCTTTCAGCCAGGCTTTGGCCGCGTTCACAAGGGCGTGGGCTTGGCTGGCGTTCAACTTCCCCTCAAGAACTAGCTGACTAACTTTGTAAATATGTTGTTCAATTTCTAGCGGAGATCTGAAGTTTCGTTTAGCTTTCATAGTACGTCCTCCATTTAGTGTACCGTTTATAAATAAAATGTAGTGATATGAAAACCAATAACAGTGGTTGCAAACTCGCCTATTACATAGACTATAATAATAGCCTAGATCCGTAACGTAGACGTATACGTAAACACAAATTGCCTATTAATACACGCCATCGCTATTATAATTGATTTTATAAAATGGCGCTTGCTAGCGATTTTAGATCATAGCCAGTATTTATAAGAAAAACCAACATATAGATACTATCTAAGAAGTCATAGTTTAATAGCAGTATTGTATATAAATGGTTCGTGCATAATCGTTATGCGCCAACGTTTTAATATTTTTAATTTATGATGCCTCCTTAGGCTCTACATAGACAGACCGATCAGTTTAAAAGGAATATGTAGAGTACCAAATTCACATGGATGATGAGGCATATAAAAGCGGGCTTGAACAACTGAAAAGCACACTTAACAAGGCCAAAAACTATGACTCTGAATATTCTATAATTGTTGAGTCGAGGAATGACGTTTTCAATCGCTTTCAACCGGTGTTTGCTTCAGAGAATGTGCGCAATCTGACTGAAGAGGAGTTTAAAGCTTTTCTAATTTTTAGGAATAATCGTCATTGGACAGGATTGCATCGAATGGGCCCCAAAATCTGCAAAGACATGGACCTTTTGCGCAAGGCGTTTTCAGTTCTTCAGGACGAAACCCAACCATTCTCTCAAAGGCTCAACCAGTCAGTAGATATGATCCCAGGTATGGGGAAGGCCATTGTGACGGCGATTCTGCTCGTCACCCATCCAGATCGTTATGGTGTCTGGAACAGGAAGTCAGAAGAAGCGCTGAAAAATCTGAATCTATGGCCTTCTTTTTCTCGTGGTGCAAGTTTCGGCGAGAAATACGAGCAGATAAACGAGATCCTCCACAAGTTGGCATCTGATCTGGACCTAGACCTTTGGGGACTAGATGCTCTCCTGGGGCAGTATATAGCAGACGTTTATGGTGACGAGGGTCCTGACGAAGACGAGCCGCTTGATATCTCTGAGAGATCTAACATGCCGGTCTCGCAAGAACAGCGGTTTTACTTAGAGCGACATCTTCATGAATTCTTGAGAGATAATTGGGATGCTACCGAACTTGGAAAAGAGTGGAAGCTCTATGAGTACCAAGGCGATCCTGAAGCAGGTTATGAATTTCCATGTAAAGTTGGCAGGATTGATCTCTTAGCTAAGCATCGGACCGAACCACGTTGGCTTGTGGTGGAGCTAAAACGTGATCAGTCCACCGATATTACTCTCGGCCAAGTTCTTCGGTATATGGGATGGGTCCAGACTGATCATTCAGAATCCGGAGAACAAGTGGAAGGGCTGATAATATCCCACTCAAACGATGAAAACCTTTTGTATGCCCTTAAAGCGGTCCCTAGCGTGAATGTATTGTTATATGAAGTGAAATTCAACTTTATGCAGCCTAACTTGTGATCACATCCTATCGGCCTTAGTCGGAGCATCACCCGCGCCCCCTCACAAGTGAAGGCGCGGGCTCGCTCCTCCCCCAGGCCTAACCAGGGGGAAAATATACCACGGTCATCCCAAAAGCCTGATAACCCCCGTATCGACCATGCCCAAGACCTCCAGGGCTAGAAGCACGTCCTCTTCCTCGGAAGTAAACAAGCCCCTAAATAGACCGTCAGCTATCGAATACCCATGTTCCTTAAGGCTGCATATCTTCGATATAAGGTCTAGGTCCATTACTTCGCTTTCGTAAGCCTCGACGTTCTCTACGTCTTGATATTTCACAAAAACCAACTCTTCTCTAAATACTGATTTTGCCATGTTAAATCATCCTCCTATTTATATTCAGTTTTTTCCATGTAAATCGTCTTCTAACCCTGCAAGAGGGTTCCGTTCTGTCGTCCTGTGCCCGCACCTCTTGCATTCAAATTGCAGATTTAGCCCTCTAAACGTGCAATAGACTTCACGACTTCCGCACATCTCACATACCGCCAGTGTATCACCTCCTACGTCTACTTAAACATAAAAAACCGCTAGCAATCGCCTTACTTAAACGAGCTAAACAAAGATAAACGTTAGTTAAACACACAAAACCAACAACAGTAACTGCATTTATTGTCTAGTTAAACAGATTTACAGAAATGAGCATAAAGACCAAATCTGAGACCGGATCTATACCCCCATTACATTTTCTTATTTTATGTTTAACTAACTACTAACTACTATTACTGTTGTTGGTTTTACTCGTTTAACTAACGTTTAACTACGTTTATCTTGTTTAACTAGGGGCTTCAATGCGCCCCTAGCTATTGGTTTCCTCCCGTTTAACTAGCTCTACGCTAAATCCCCTGAACGTGAAAGCCGGATCAAGATGTATCTTTACAGGTCTGCTGCCTTCTGTCCACATCTTCCCGCTGCACTTCTCAACCAGCCCGAAACTCTGTTGGGGGTTATCCCGCCTACCGTGCAGAATGTTCCTAACGGTCTGGTAGCCCTCGCCGATTGCCTTCTCGATTTCAGCGTAGGTCGCAACGTATCCGCAGTCTTCGATAGCTTTCAATACCTTGATCTCTCGCTGTGTGAACTTGTCCCGGTCGATGCCGCCCATAGCCCGATACAACTCAGCTGCATCCTCGAAGTCTTCTATGGTTGCCACAAGCCGCCCCCTCTCGTCAACCTCCCGGATGGGATACCTGAAGACCGCGAAAGCCCGGATTATATCCACGAACATGCGAAAAGCTCGTGGATCGCCAGTAAACGCTATCCTCTCAGCAAAAGGCACCACTACATTAAACGGGTCTTGATCCAAGATCAGCCTAACGATATCCTGACAGATACTAATGCGCTCTTCCAAGTCGATCTCCGTGGGTTTTGTGCCTGCTGCCTGCATTCTCATAAAACTGATCACCTCTGCGTTATGCTCCGGGGAATTATCCACTTCAACCAGAATAAACCGATCTCGGATTTGTTCGTCGGCTTGCATATCGACCTGAGTGCACCAAAAAGTTAAGCGCTCTGGCGCTGCACCACAGGCACCCTCGCCACTCTTAACCGTGGCTTTTTTGGTCTCATTCTGGAAGTCGCTGGTTATCTTTTTTATCGAACCACCGAACCCCTCACCCCATGCTATATCGTCGATAGCTACGATCATATTAGCGTGGATGGCTTCATTTTGGTAAAATAGGGCCATAGGTGTTACGTCACCTGCAAACTTACGATTGCTTGGGATCAAAACCAGCGCCTTATGCAAGCAATCGCTTTTGCCCCGTCCACCTTCGCCAGCTATCGATACGTGAACGCCCTTACTATTCAATATGGAAGATTGCGGGATCGTAGAAATTAAGCACTTTCCAACGTGGCTATCGCCGATATGCAGGGATTGCCAGGTGTCGTACATATAATCAAAGGCTGGACCATGCTCTAAGAGGTCTTTTGCAGCATCCTCATAATCAAGCCCTATCCAAATATCACCATCTTTAACCCATACCCGCATCGGATCGCCATATTCGGGCCTGTTATCAATCCCGGCGGATAGTTCCCGCTCCTGGTCCTCCAGCCAAGCCTGAAATCTAGGATCTTCGACCTCAGCCACTCAAACCGCCCCCTGCTTCGGCACGTATTCCATCAGCTCGACGATCTTCTTCAGATCGGTCATGATTATCAAGCCGGTTTTAGTCCGAAAATAGAGCTTGGATCGATCGACTTTAACGAGCCTGCTAACGAAAGTCCGTCCGTTAGCCAGCCGTCCCCAAACCAATTTTCCCGTCAACGATTCCAGAGGATCGAAGTCCTCCACAACATTTATATAGTCTTCCGTTGTACTATTCATGGTTATACGTCCTTTTTCGAGGTCGTGCGACGTTGCAGCGTCGTATGCCTCATCTTAAACCCAGAATTATTTATCTGGGGTTATCTCCATTGATAACTGCTAGCTTCGCTCAAGCCTTTAGTGATCATAATCCACCGTTCCCGCTTTTCCCCGTCCGCTTGGGACGGATGGAGGCGACCCGTTCCCGGGCCGCCTTAGAAAAGCAGGATAGCCAAAACGTGCATTTTATTTAAACATTTTGGTCAAATCTTGTAGATACTTCGTTTGACCCAAAGTAGCGATATTAATAGTTTTTGGTTGCTTAAATATCAGTGCGCGACAGTCACGTACCAAAGCCCGTCGTCTCGAAGCTCCACGAGGTCATGGCGAGACTCCAGCCAGCTTTGGGCTTCTTTGGGGTCTATCCGGTCGTGTCGAAGTTGGGCGCCTACCTGAGTCAACCAGGAGTCCCGCCAATTCGCAAATGCAGCGGTCGTAAAGCCAGCCTCGCCCCGTTGGACAAACACCGATCCCTGATTTAGAAACGTTACTAAGCGGGTCTCTAGCGCCTGGTCTTCGGGCGACTTCAACGGCCTCGGCTCATAGACCACCGGCGTAACTTTCCGCCAGCTAACCCCGTGAATCCTGTTGGTCGCTTCGTCGAATTTCGCAGTCCTAAATGTCTCCTCCAAGTACGATAGAAGTCGGGCGTTGCTGACCGTGAGACCTGCTAAGTTGCTTGCAGCGTGATCGTTGAACCTATCGACCAAATCCAAAAAATCTACGTTGGCCGATTTACCCGGTTCCAGGTTTGCAGCGATCCACCGGCAAACCGCCCGGCGAACCATTTTACTCCGATCCATCCGTTACCGCCCCCGCTCATGGAAGTATGTCTTAACCAGCGATTCCAGGAATCGGCTTTGGCTCATCTGCAGACGGTCTGCCTCATCCCGTATTTTTTCATATAACTCCACGGTACAATATAGGTTTACGTGGCTTGTTCGTAACATCCTAGACCCTCTCGATCTTGAACTTAGGCTTCTTTGCAGCGACACCCATCGCCTCGGCGACCTCGCTGTAACTCGGCAGATCCGGATCGGTGCTATCGGCTGTAGGCTGGCTCGTTGTCTCCTTTCGTAAGATTTGCCGCCGAACGTATTCGCTAAACTCCTCGTCGGTGAGGTATTCTTGGGGGGTGCTGTCGGTGCGGTCGGTGCGGTCGGTGCTGTTGGTCTGCAGCCCCGGAAACAACTCGATGACGGGACCATGTTGAAGCTCTCCGCAATGTCGTATTTTTGCCATATTGTTTTCTCCAAATTGTATATATTTATCTATAATAGACGTAAACGGTGAATGCCTTCGATTGCGCACCACCCGATACCGTGATGGTCAACTTGGATCTAACCGGTATCGGCACAAAACTATCCGAGGAGTCCGCCACCTGACAGCCAATGCCCCGGATCGCCGTTGCAGCGGTATTCACGTTGTAGCTGTCAATGGTTAACGTTGGATTCTCCGACGTGATGACCGCCGTAGTCTCGCTGTTCACAGACCCCCGATCGTAGGCGATCGCGAAGACCTCCCCGATTATGGCGTTCTCGGTCGTTACTGAAGCGTTGCCAGCCACCGACGTTGAAACCTCGACGGTCTCACAGTACGGCGGTAATCCCAGTTTAGTTGCCATATTTCATTATCTCCCATTTATTTAAGTGGTTACATTAAGTTAGTCACTTTGGCAAAAAAAGACTGGTCGCCAGCAAGGGAACTGGCGACCGTGTCTCTTTTTGGGTGATGTCATGCGTGAGGTCATGCTTAAAAAACTGCAGCGGGTTGAGGGTGGGCTTTCGCCTCCGGGGAGGAACTCCCATCACAGACGAACGCCCCTATGCTTGAAGACCTTGCCTCGGGCCATTGGGCCGTCATCGGCGTGAGCGTGAAAAGATTATGTTTCCATAAGTATAGCGAGCCGAAGTTTCGTTATGGATTTTCCCCGTTCCATAAGTATACAGGGTGGAAGTTTCGTTAGTAAAATTGCCCCTTCAATAGTAAGGGGTCACTTTTTTCAGTTGATTTTGTCTTCAATACTATGGGGTCACTTTTTTGTTTTGCAAAATTACCATGTCAGGCTTTTACATTATCCCCAATAATAACGTACTTATTTCCACTTGAAGTTAAATCGGGACGATCCCCGTCGGTATCTAAATTTTGGTTTTATTTTTGCTTCTTCAATAGTTATATACTTATTTCCACTACTTTGAAACTCACTACTTCTTCGGTCGCCTCCCATTCCACAACCACAGCTTGAAGTCCTACCATTGAGCAGATGAAGCCCTCTGGCCGTTCCCGCTGCATATTCCACGAATCTAAGCGAACCGTAACATGTTACAGTTACGGTTCTGCTATTCTGAAGCGAAGACTCACATAATCCAAGTTGTTTATATACTATTGCTTATATTATATCTATATCCCCAACTAATCCTTACTAATTTTTATCAGATGATCGTCACATCTGACACGTCAGTTTTTAGCCGCTAGCGCTTAGTTCCTAAAACCATAACTGTAACATGTTACAGTTTGACCTCCCTGGTTATTCGTATAAGATGGCGCTGCTTATGCTTCGGATCTTTCACGATTGCAAAACGGGGATCGCTGGCTATCGACGGTTTCAAGCGGTGGGCGTGCATCCTAGAGACACCAAGGAGCTTTGCAGCGTTAGATACGCTAATCTGTCGCGTTCCTGACTGTAACATCAGCTTATGGAGCTTATCAGCGTATGCAGCGCCAGTATCCGATGTTACAGTTTTGTTACGGTTTTCAAGCTTAGCGATCCGTTGGCGGTCGTAAGCCCGTTCAAGGGCTGCCTCCTCCCGCAGGGTGCCTAACTCCGCCCGTAAAGCTTCGATCTGCTGAGCTTGCGAAGCTATCAAAAGCCGAAGCTCCACCTCTGGAACGATAGACGCTTCGACTTCGCTCATAGTCTCAAAAACCTGTCATGTTTCAGCCGTCGCGTCTCATCAGCCATATGCAGGTATCTCGCCGTCGTTGTGATGTCCTTGTGCCTTAGTAATTGTTGGATGGTCAGGATGTCGCAGCCGTTAGCGATCATTATCGAGGCACTACTATGTCTCGTGAAGACGTGAACCCCTCCAGCCTTCTCTATCCCTGCACGTTTCTTGTATTTGATAAAAATCCTGTAGATGTCCCGGCGGTGCATTCGTTGGCCGTAATCTGAATAAAAGAGCGGCTGCCTTCCATCGACGTCTAGGGGTGGACGAACTGCTAGGTATTGCTTTAGGGTTTTGGCTGCTTCATCGCTGAGGTAAGCTATGCCGTCTTGGCCGCCTTTGCCCTCCCTGATCGTCAGCCTAAGCCGTGATAGGTCTAGGTCTTCGTCGTCCAGGTTACAGACTTCGCTGGCTCGCAGACACCCAAAAAAGGCCGTCTGCAATAGCGCTAGGTGCTTTAAGTTGTCTATAACGTCGAAGATCCGCTGCACGTCTTCAGCATCGAAAAAGTGCGGTATCTGGTTGTTACGTTTCAAAAATGGGAAGGAAAACTCCTCGCCTAGCATCTCGTGATATCGCTTTACGGTGAAGCTGTAGTTGTTGATAGTGCTTCGGGCTCGTTTGCGTTCAAGTAGCGAATCCCTGAAAGCTTCGGCCTGCGATAATGTAGGCTCGTCAGTCCCCGCCCACTCAAGGTATATCTTGCATACCGAAATGTAGTTGGTGATCGTAGCCTCTCGGAAACCCTGACCTTCGAGATATCGCTTGAATCTACTTAGTGCGATATCCGTTGTTGGTACGTCCCATGATACATCTAGCCGCTTTGGCATTTTTAGACCTCCCAAAGCGACGCGACCTAAACGCCTATCACCCAGTACGACCTAGCTTCACAAAATCGATATGCAGCGGGTTAATGTGATACGCTCACATCCCGCAAGGTTGAGGGCCTTGTCTCGCAGGAGTTCGTGGGTTCGAATCCCATCCCCCGCACCAATTTACTAGTAATCTTTAAATAGCAATATGCCCAAGTATATCTTTGGTGGGTATATTGGTTAAACCAGATAGATCTCGTTATGTCTACGTCTACCTTCCTTCCGCCGAGGATAAGAAGCGCTGGGATAACCTCGCCTCCGAGGCTGGAGTCCCCCTCTCGAAGTTTGTGATCGAGATCGTCGAGAACTCTCTGGCCGATGAGGCGGACATTAAACCTCGCGCAGAGCTCGTCAAGCAGCTCGGCTCTCTGAGGGACGAGATCAGGAAGCTCCAGGAAGAACTGAAGCTCAAGAGCATCGTCCTCGACAAGTACGAGAACGAGCTCAAGAGGTATCGGAGCGCTGCGTTCCTTGAAGACGATTTTGAGGGTGCCCGGAAGTACAGCCGGGAGCTCATCAAGATACTGAAACGTGGCGACCTTGTTGACAACTACCGGCTTCTCGAAGAGCTTGGGATCGATCCGCGTGAAGCCGACCTCGTGAAGGCGGTATCGACGGAGCTAGAAAACCTGGAGACTTACGGGCTCATCGCCTCATCGCCGAGAGGTTGGAGGTGGGTGGGATGATGGAGAATGCCTCTGATAGGAGCTCATCAGAGCTCGATTCCATCCTGCACGAGGACCTTATAGAGCAATACCAAGAAGATAGCGAGATCCGGGGCCTGTCGCCGGAGTCGACTCGAAGGTACATCTCATCGATCAGGATCTACGTCCAGTTCCTCGAAGATAACGGCATGGACCTCCTCGGAGCCGATCGCAACACGATAAGGAAGTTCCTCGAATACCTCCGAAAAGACCGTGGCGTTCACCAAAAGACGATCGAGAACTATTTCACCGGGCTATCGGGGTTCTACGATTTTCTCGAGTACGAAGGGCACGTAGACAAGAATCCTGTCCATTCAGTGAGGAAGAGGTACCTGAGGAGGTACAAGGACAATGACGATGGTCAAATGAGAAAGCTCATCTCCATCGAAGAGATGACCCACCTGATCAACTCCACCATGGACATTCGCGACAAGGCGATAATCACCCTCCTCGCGAAGACTGGTATCAGACGTAGGGAGCTGATAACCCTCGACGTCGACGACATTGACTGGGTGGAGCAGAGCATAAGGCTAAAGCCGACACCCAAGAGGACGAACAGAATAATCTTCTTCGACGACGAGGCAGCCTTCATCTTAAAGAGATGGCTTCGGGCGAGAGCTTCCCGGAACGGCGGCGAATCAAAAGCCCTCTTCACCAACAGCTCTGGAGGCCGGCTGAACAGAAACGGCGTCTACACCGCCGTCACCAAGGCGGCGGAACGTGCCGGCATCCACAAGCCCGACTCGGATAGGATGGAGGATCACTTCTCGCCTCACTGTTGCCGCCACTGGTTCACCACCCACATGAGGCGATCGGGGATGCCCCGGGAGTTCATCCAGGAGCTCCGGGGTGATGTGAGGAAAGAGGCGATCGATATCTACGATCACATCGACAAGAAGGAGCTTCGCGAGAGCTACCTCGCCCACATACCGCAATTGGGAGTATAAATTAGGGAGGAGCCTACATAGATCCCCCATTACGTTCAGCCAATTTCAAATTTAATTGGGATAGTATATCATCGATATTCACGTAATCAGACTTCCACCCCAAATCTCTAAATGTTAAGCATGGTCTAAGACATGTAAATGGGTTTTTCATATTTTTCATAAATAGCTCGTCATTAGATGAATCTTCGAAAATAGCAGGCGAAGAACCTATCATTAATACACTCTTAGCGACTTCTGGTGACAGGAGCTTCTTTCCACTCTCAAGGTCGATTATATTAAATTCTAATCCATCACTCTTCAAGTGGTAATTTCCTGATCCTGCTCCTATTTCACATATTTTATTTAAATTAATACAAATTAAGTCGAACCTTGTACTGGCCACATTCCAGTGATATATCATCCTTTTTATCATTGTCTTCAGACCTTCTTCGCTAACAGTGTCTGTTTTTATCAACTCAAAAATAAATTCAGAGAAATCGCAATAAATAGCTGCTGCCCTACCGGATAGAAGCTCAAAGCTTTCACCATCTAATAGATATGCATCTTCATAGATTCGCTCAAATGGTCGAGAAAACAAGACTCTTAATGTACCATTAACGGGATAAGCAGTAAGGGGACTAAGATAGTTATCGAATATCAAGAATCTCTTCAGCCCTTCAGTAATCACACCTTCTTCAGCCAGATCAATGTATGCTTTTAATATGCTCTTGTGTATGGTTCTCCTGTATAACCGGACTGCCATCAGAGAATCGTAATCACTCAGAATATCTATATACTCGATTTTATTTATGAGAAGTTCTAAAGCCGTCTCGAATAATTTATCTACCAGATATTGTTTTTCAAAGGTCGGGCGAGATACTGTAATATTCTTATTTTTAAATACGCCTAATATTTCTATATTAAGTTCTCTGGCTACTCCCTCATATTCTCTTATAACTGCAGGGTGATTTAATAGTATGCTAGAGGCGATTTGCCGAAAATTTGAGTTATCAATGTGCTGCTGGATTATCTTCTTATGAACCTTCAAAAGCGAATGCTTATATAGTATTTGAGTCGTATAAGCAGAATTCAAAAATTTTTTTTCTTGTTTGCTACTGGCATACACTTGAAAGAGTATCTCAAATATACTCATTGTGTTCGATAATTCAAAATAAGCCTTTGGTCTAGCATTTTTATCTTCTCTTTTCGGAGGGGCTCCTGCTTTAGAGGCAACTTTGAGTATATTTTTATCCCTAAGATAATTCACTGCTTCTTCAATTCTTGAATAGCTCGTAAACGGTCTTAGATAAAAATGAAAATCATCTTTAGTATATATCTTATTTCGATCCTGTATTACCTTATCAAGAATCCTTTTTACATTTATAGATTTTAACATTTTATCCTCTGCTTGCATATATATTACTCCTATTATCTCTAATGTGCGTTATAGACATATTTATAGTTTTTTACTAAAAAATGGATTGGACATGAGCTCTAAACTCAATGTCGAAGTAAATGAGCAGCTTCTGCGAGACTTCAGGAGCTTTGCTGTCCAGAAATCAGGTAGGATACATGGAGCCCTCAAACCAGAGGTGGAACTCGCGCTACGAAACCACCTTATAGCTAATGGTTTCCTCGCCGAAGATTCGAGCGATGGTACCCACGGCGGTGACTCTTCGTGAGCACACAGACCAATTATCGCCGCCTGAGCCCATGGGAGGAAGCCGTGGGCGTCCTTGAACAACTTACCGAGGGTGAAGACGTTCTTGTCGCAAAGATCGGTAGGATCACGCTGGCTCTTCCAACCGGCTTAGGCGATACGTTGCGCCCGTATTTGGGCCAGAGGATCGCTCTACTTCGCTGCGACGACCCCGCCAGACCGTACCGGTTCCGAACATTTGATTTCGTCGCGACGAAAAATTCGCCTGCCGGTGGTGCCAACACCGGCGGAAGCGACGAACACTGCGCACGGACCACAGGAGCGACCGAGTGATCCTATGCCTATTATTCTACTGACCTTATATAACTCGTGTGATCTGTGTGCGACAGGTAGGAGGTGGGCTTTATGGTGACCGTCTCCAATGGGATTGGCCAGACAGGTCATGAGGAAAAAAAGTCACCTTTGGACCGTTTCGCAGAGTCCTTTGAGGAGGGGGATTAAATGCTCCCAACCTCCACAGATCTCACAATAGAGCATTATCAGCGCCCTGAAGTCCGAGAGACTATCCTTAGATGCTGTAAAGATGGTGAAGCTTGGCGGTGTTTGAACGGGGACACGGCTTGGTATCGCCACAAGAGCGATGATACGGGCCACTGGGTAAGGTTGCTCAATCCCGAAGATTACGATGAGGTCACAAGTAGATGGAGAACACTCTATTGGTCCCTTGACTATTTCGAGCCAGAAGTTAAAGAGATTGAACGGCGCTGGAAGCCATCCTCAAATAAATCGGATCGCTTGAGAGGAAAGCCCGAAGAGCCTATCGGAACACTTAGAGAATGCCGGGCGTATTGTCTCGGTGTTGACATAGATGGAGTTAATCATAACGCTTTCGAGGACCCGGCTACCACCAAGGCCCTGGAGGATGCTGCAACGTTCTTTATCAGTCGTCTCAGAAAGGCTGGGATCGAGAAGAGCGTTTACGCGCTGTGCTCTGGCGGTGGCGTCTATGTTCTGATTCATCACGCTCTATTCACTGCCCCACCTGAATGGGATGGTGAGGCGAGAGAGTCCGGATACCGCCACCTACTTGAGACGTATAACGCTTTCATACGAGACACGGCGGAGGCGTTCTTCGAGGATTACCCAATGCATGTAGGACGCATAGTCTTCGATGCATTGAACGGTCAGAAGAGGATTTTCAAGACCATTTTCTCGATTCATAAAAAGATCCCAGCGGCCGTCGTCCCCCTAGATCCCTGCAATATCAGAATATGCGAAGAGGAGACGAAGATTCCCTTGCCCTCCTATGTCCTGGCGAGGGGTGAGGCTTGGTATAGGGACTTCGACCTCTCTGAAAAGGAACGCCTCAAAGAGCTACTGAGGCCTTATTCCGAGTCGGCGAAGGAGAAGCTAGACAAGCGGAAAGAGACTAATGGATCTTATGACCTCTTCAGGCGCGATACTCCTAAGTCTCCAGACGAATGGTGCCCTCTGATACAGAGAATAGCCGGGGGGCTTGAAGCAGGGGAGATAGGCTGTAACGCGGCCCTCGGCAATTTTGCGCGCTTTCTCTTCGCAGACGGGTGGCGCTCAGGGGCAGCATTCCGTCTTTGGGCTCCCCTTGCTGATCATGCAAAAGTCGAATACCGGATATTCGATACCAGTTTTGGGGTGATCTCTGAAGCGAGATGCGAGACTATAAACGAGCCTCGGACAGGATATCCTGCTTCATCTCTCGGAGGAACTCGATTTACTGAAGTTTGCGAGACGTGTCCGATGCGGCATGCCGGAGGTTTCCCCTCAGATTTTGCCCATGAGGAGAGGGACACCTCTAGGTGCGATGAAATTGACAGGATGGAGATTACCGAGGAAGAATTGGCGGCTGTAAAGCTTCCGGATGGCCCCAAGTTTGAAAATTGCTTACCTCCGGAACATTTCCTAACCCGGTACATTGCCTATGGTAGCGATGTTTCAGATGCGTATCCCGATTACTGGTATGCAGGAGGTCTTTTTCTACTATCAGTGCTTTCGGATAAGAAGTTGAGGGTAGATCTTCGCCAGGGACAGCTATATCCAAATTTATACCTCATGATAATCGGAAAATCTAGCTTTAGCCGAAAATCTACAGTCGTAAATCGTACAGAGCAGCTTCTTTTTCGAGCAAACCCTGAGATCATGAAGGCGACCGTTCCAACTGAGTTCAGCCCCGAGGCGTTTATTGAACACCTTTCAGAGAATAATCACGCACCATGGATTAGAGACGAGGCTGCTGGCGTTCTATCAGCGATGAAGCGAGAGTACATGCGCGGCTTCAAGGATAGTCTTATGCAGCTGTATGACTGCAGGCCTTTTTATCGTAAACTTCGAACCAGCTTTAGGAAAGGGGCAAAAACTGAGTTCCAAGTAGACGACCCATATCTAATCTCATTTTGGGCTACAACTGACGCTGCGTTGTTGGCTAATACCGACATGAATGACACTTTAAGCGGATTCATGGCACGGATCCTTTATCACTTTCCACAAGGGAAAAAAGACAAGTGGCTCCCACTGGAAGAAGGAAATGCGCTCAATAGCCCCCTCGAGGGCGTGGTTGTTGAAATGCTTCAGACAATAGCCCAAAAAATCGAGGAAATGGAACCTATGGCCCTGCACCTCAGCGAAGAGGCAGCGGGGTACTATGTTGAATGGCAAAAAGTCAGGGAGACGGCATGGATAGACAGTAACGATGGCCATGGTATGCAGATATATAGCCGATTAGCGCCTACTGTGCTTAAGCTGGCGATTCTTTACGAGCTTGGATCTCCGAACTTCGACCCTGAAATACCAATCCGGCTTGAATACATCGTGGAAGCTTGCAGGATGGTTGACAGCTATTATCTACCCACTGCAAGGACCATTTATGATTCTGTGGGAGCTGATGCAGAAAAGAACATTATCGATCGGATAATCAACTTTTTAAAAACCAAGGGCGGAAAGGTCCCAAAACGGGATATATCTCGCCATGTGAAGATTAAGGCCAGGGACCTTGATGACTACCTTGATACGATGATAACGGATGGGACCATCGAATTTCGGAGTCTAAGAAAGGGCAATAATAAAGGCAGACAAGCTACTTGGGTTATACTTAAGCTACTGTCACCACCCGAAAGCGAGAGCTATTCAACTAATGGCTCTATTGTCCCTTATAGCACTACTGTCACTACAGGTGACAATAGCCACGTTGTTGGTAACGTGGATTTGAGTGACAGTGGGGCAGATAGTGACACAGTTGACAATAGTGACATTAGCTCTCATGATGTAGTTTCTGGTGGTGACAATAGCTCCAGATACCAGGAAGCTAGACTGCAAGATACGTACCTTGATCTGAATGGGAGCATCAAGAAAATCGTACCTCATGAGAACCATGAACAAGGTGAGCTTTATCAGACCATAGCTGAGAATCTTTCCGAAGCCTACCAGCGAGAGGCTGAGAGGCAGGAACACTTCCGTACGCCAAATCCTACGACAAGGCATCTTGGATAGATCGGAGGATATTAAAGAGACAGCCCCCCCGTGGAGGTGGGTCACGCACCCATGACAAGTGAGGAGATCAATGCAATTCCACTTGAGGACCAGGATGAAGATGACCACGAAGCGGCCCTGGAGGAGGAGCGCTCGGATTCTTTAGATGCGGCGTAGGGATGCATTCATGGTTGCCTTGGAGCTATTACAGCAGCTATAGAGGTCCCACGCAATGCCTGACGACACTCCGTCTCCGATAAGAGCTGGGATGGATGATTGAGGAGTCCGACCAATATATGACTGTCAACTCAATATCATTTGAGAATAAAAAAACGTACTTGTTTAGCGTCCAATGAATCGATTGCGTGATGTTGGTTTGGGGCAATAAATTCACGCCGATAAACAGCTTGCGAAGGGTAGAAAATCTGCATCTACAGCTACAGTTACTCGAAATTAACTCGGTGGAAAAGGATACGTAAGACACCAATAAATGGCATTGTTGATGCTGATTGTGGTGAACCATATTTATATGAAAAAATATTTTGCATTCTTCTTCAGAGCCCAGTACCACAGCATTTACCTAGTTTCGGGGAGGCTCCTAAAATTAACTTATGGTGTGGTCGACCTTATACACCGTGGCGATTGGATCCCCCGTGATACAAATCAGGTTCTAATGCTATCGACGTCGATCAATATAAAAATAATATATATAATAAGTACTATTATTAATTAGCAGATTTATATGCTAGAGATAATTTATAGTTGCTAATATAGTTAAACTACATTTATATATACATTCTCATTTTCATTTTGTATATTATAATGAGATCGTTATGGCAAACTGGTGGTGTGGGTGTGGGGTGGGTGTGCTGCGTCTGTTTTTGTGGCGGGTTCGGATGGAGATGGGCCTGGGATTGGTGCTGCTATGTGAGGGGGGATGTGCTGTTCTTGGCGAGATCGCTCGCCGGGGGGCCCGGGACTCGCCGTCCGTTTGCGGGTTCCGATACTGCGCCGCGCTTCGCGCGTTAGGCTACTATGCGGGCCGTGATCATTTGTTGTCGCGGTGGTGCGGGCCCCGGGGCCGTGCCTTTGGTGCTGTTGTCGTGCTGGAGGGGGTGCGCCGCGCTTCGCGCGTTTGGTGAGGAGAGGGGGCCCGGGATTGGGGGTGGTGGTGGTTCGGGGAAGAGGGAGGTGGATCGGTGTGAGTAAGCTGTAAGTGGGGTGGGGGCTGAATCCGCGAGTTTGCCTGGAAAAAAGAGGGCAGGATCGGCGCTGGCATGGGAAAGGGGGAGGGGCCGGGACAGGCGTGGGCACGCGGTAAAGAGGGGGGGTAGGATCGGGCTGGTCCGACCACCCGGGAGGCCGGGCATCGCGCACGCCTCCGTCTTCGCCGCGAACCTCGCCCCGGCCTTCGGCCGGACCTCGCCTCGCGGCTTCGTGGAGGTTGGCCGAGGATCTCTGGACTCTAGAATCTGATCTGGACCCCTCTTCGTCGCCGTCACCCGCCTCTTCGACCTTAGAACTGGCCCTATTGATTCGGATTTTTGCGAGGATAATATTAGGGGGACCGCCTGTTCGCTTGGCTGCACTGCTATCGATATATCGGCCATATGTTCCATTGTGGCATGGTCCTTAGAGAGGGTGATCGACCCGAGGGGCCCGTCATCTCCCGGGGCTATGATGAAGGTCGCCGCCTTGATACCGACGGCGAACAACAATGACACCGCCACCTCTCTCGCCGCGAACCTCGCCCCGGCCTTCAGCCGGACCTCGCCTCGCGGCTCTGTGGCGGTTGTTCCTCGAATATGTGCAGACAGGCCTCACGAAGTGGGATTGATTATCTGCTCAGGAGAGTAATGGCAGAAGAAGGGCGCCATTTCTGGCATGGCTTTGCTCCAGATACGACGCCCACGGCTGGGGAGAGGGCAATGCCCTCTTTAGGGATGCCATCTCAAGGAGGATATGGCACGGTGCCTGATTTGAATCCCGCCCGCATCATCATCTTAATTAGTAATAAAGTTTTCTGTTAAATTCTTACGAGATCCTTAATGCTGTTTCTTACTCTGCTGAGGAAACGTCGCTTGGAGGGGATTTTTTCCGGATCAGCGGGAATCCGATACTGGGCCGAGCCCAAGGTTGTGCATGGATTGCTGGTAATCAATGCCGCCCGGGATAGGTGCAGAGGACTGAATCCATGCGCCCGCCATCCTGGCGGCCTGCTGCAGGATCTGTTCTGTCGAATGTGGCTGGTGAGCATCTTGATTCGGTCTTGGTGAGGTCAGGATATCGCCTAAACTCGTGGAGGGGCCAGGCCCATTGATCGCGAGGATTACGTTTAGAATGGCTGTACAGCCGTCTCTGGGGTGAAATCTTTGCGTCAAGCATCCAAGTTACCCTCCGGGAAATATTGTGTCCCGAAACAGCTTGTACAGGTCATAATCAGCATAAAAGGTCCGTCTTTCACCTCCGTCTTTCACCTTATCCTCAACTCCAGAATTTATGCCGCGGATGCTGTGGCAGGAGAAGATGCCCTCCTCGAGATCTGGCGCGCGAAAAGAGGTGCGAGGCGATTCAGAGGGGGAAGCATGGTGCCCGGATCCTTCCCGGTACGGAATATGCTGCGAAGACTTAAGGTGCATCCCGGGGATCCTGCCTTGGTCGTACCTTTACCCCAAATCTGAGATTCAATGCAAAGCGTTCTTCAGAGTGCGAGATGAGGATGGCGGAACTCAAGAGTTGCGCCGCCGCTCTCGCCGCGAACCTCGCCCCGGCCTTAGGCCGGACCTCGCCTCGCGGCTTCGCGGCGGTTGTTCCTCGAATATGTGCTGGCCTGAAACAAGATTGTGCTGAAGCTCTTGGGATTCGGATCCGATAGCCTGAGAACCCTGGTTTTCGATGGCTCCCCTCAAGATAATCGTACTCTCGAGCGGATCTCCCTGGTTCGTAATAGCTGCGCCCTTATGGAGGGCCAATTTGCCCGATCAATGGTCTTCTATGTTGTCGCTGCCTTCGCGCATCATTCTGTGAGTGGGTCAAATGGAATTCGGGCCATCATCTTGGCTGCAGGAGGTCTGAGAGCCGGTGCGCACGGCTTGGGCGGGGAATTTCTGCTCGATTATCAGGGGGCGGGAGAATATCTGCGGATCTGCTACAATTGAGGCGTGAGCAGATTTGCAGGATGATCACTATGTAAGTCTTCAATTCTGACTAAGATTCAGCAGAGAATCAGGAGCCTTCGATATATCATGTGGGCGGGATCTGCGGTCTTTCCGCGATACTCCGGCGGGAGCTGAAAGCGGCCTTGCGAATATCTTTTTGCGGGAGAAGATCAATTACGTCGGCCAGTTCATAGGCTTAATATCCGGGGGACGGGGGCAGATATGAAGGCCTGGATAAATTGAGGCGGGATACGATGTGCTATCAGCTGTTGAAGCTCTAGGATCAAAACCTGAGATATCCCGGGCTGGGCTTTTAGTGCCTCCTATTGGAGAGCGGCTTCTGGGCGACGTTCATCTTGTTCATCCTCTTATAGCTAGCTCTATTCGCGGGCTCGCTGCTGATTGATCATCATTAGGGCGCTAATCTTGAGGTGGCGATCAACTGCCAAAAACGGTGGGGGAATTTATCATGGATATCAAGCAGGCGCGGGACAAGATAGGTGGGTTTGCGCCAAACTTATGCTGGATTTCCTAATTGCGTAGAGGGGGCCAAGTACATTAAGCCCAGAGATTCCCCGAGGCGGGAGCAGATGTGATGATCTTTTTTATCAGCGTGAAAGATTTATCCTGGGAGTCTCTGCTTGCCAGTAAGCGCCGGCGCCAAGGCGCCGGTTGATAGCCGGATAATATGCAGATTTCGTCAGTATCGCGTATTCAATCGATTTGGAACAGAAGGGCTGCTAACCTGCTAAATTGGTCGTCGGCTCGCCCAAGCAGGACATTTGCGCGACCCTTCGCCCCCTTGTTGCCGAAGCGGCAGTGTGAGCGTCCAGGGCAGATCAAGGCCCCGGTCCGCGCGTGTCTGGTGTTCGCGCGTGACCGGATGCCATGATCAGCCCTGTCCGCTTTCTTGGTCCTGCCGCTTCGGCGGTGGGGCGACGGGCCGGGTGTACGCAAATGTGCGTTGGTCGACCCTGTTGATCCTCCTCGATCCTTCAGCCTCGTTCTATCCATCGACCCGAAAAGGGGCTCGGGAGCGCGGGTACCGCAAATGTGCTTCGCACAACCCTCCGGGACGGATCGGTTTTGCAGCCTCCTGCGGCTCCTCGGCTGTCGCGAAGGGAGGGAGGTGCATAGGCGCACTGCGCCGCCTCGCGTTGCTCGGCGGCCCTACGTAATCAAAAAAATGAGAAATGATTAGTGCATGTACATACACAAACACTATTATAGTAACTGATAAATATTTCAGTGCGTTAAAATCGGGCGCGGCCTTATTCATAGCTTAGAGGACGCCCTGGGGATCAAAGCAACACGAGGTAAGATTGAGATGGCTCTTTAATCGAGCTATCATCCTCTTTTGATAGACCTAGTGAAGATTACGCAATTGTCCTGAGGATACAGCCACTCATGGAATCTAGTTATGTGACACTCGCCACCATATCTATATATGATAGTCACATAACTAATTATATGGCGAGGCAAAAAATCGTCTACGAAACCGGGAGCGGTGAGAGGATCGTAGCTCTAAGGGAGGACGCCAAAAGGTTAAGAGAAGAGGCGGCAAAGCTCCGAGAGATCCAAGGAATGGATCCAGGAGCAAAGGAGAGGGAGGCGGAAGCTGCCAGGCTAGAGGAAGAGGCTGAGGACCTCTGGAACGTCGCAAGGTTGGAAGCTCTATCGGTCTATCAGGGGAGCATCGCGAAGAAGACGACGAAGGGGGAGGCGACCTATACTTACTGGTATGCAAGCTGGCGGGAAGGCGACAAGGTCAAGAACGTGCACCTGGGATCTACCCGGAAGATGGACCAAGCAGCTGCTACCGCGAAGGCTCGAAAGCTGAAGGCAGTAGCGTTGGGCTGCCAGTGACTTGAGAGTACGGCATAGATAAATTCGCATCGAGTCAGATACGATTTTAGTTATCAAAAAATATAAATCTCTTTAACCGGTTTTACTCCCCGATGGAGCCAGCAATGGGCAATAACGTCGAATTAGATCGGAATGCTGATGATCAAGCTGCCACCATCATGAAAGGTTCCAAGGCTGAAATGAAGGCCAGCAGCCCGCCCCAGTTTATACCTGAGATCTCAAAGACTCCAATCATGATTCACATGAAGGACGGCCGACCCATAAAAGGGGTGATTGAAGCCCACAACCTCTATCAGTTACTCCTCGATCTTGGCCATGGAAAGAAGATGATCGTGTTTAAAGGCGCGATATCTTCGATCGAATACGAGGTCAAGCCCAAGAAGGTGAAACCAGTGGTTCAGAAGTGGTGAGTCGATATAATGGAAAGCACAGTCAAGGTGCTGGATAACGGGGATCGTGAGGAAGCAAAGAGGTGTTACTATATGGTTGAAAGTTACAAATTTTATTTGATAGAACATAGTGAAGGGACGGAAGTGACGGCAAGCTATCAGTGCGGCGCGCGAGTTGTTAGCCACAAAACGGGATTGTATCTAAATGGCGTAGTAGGTCTCGATGGTTGGGCTAATTTTGCTATCGCGATTAAAGCGTATGCGGATTCCAAGCCGATGACCTGTTTAGAGAAACCGGTCTCTGACTATGTTTATTTGATGCTGATGGGATACGCTCTTGAAAATTTGGCAAAAGGCATCATTGCACATAAGGCATACACACCGGCAATAAATGATGTAACTCCTTTCGAACAAGAATTTAAAAAGTTTACATTTAAGCGAAGAGATGGCAAAGTATGTTACCTTGGTATTCATGACCTGGACGATTTATACATGGCCGAGGACATTGGCTTTGAAGTAAGCGATAATGAAATTGCTCACTTAAAAGTTCTAACCATATACATCGAATGGAAAGGGCGGTATCCAATACCTCAAAAAGTTGGGAAAATCATGTCTTCATCCGAGCCTGGATTTGAAGAATTATCCGCAACGTCGAGAAGAATCTATGATAAAGCTACCGAAGAAATAGAACGACTACGTTCATTGATATCTTAGATAGTCTATCTCAGCGTATGAACGTGGCGGCGGAGGCGAGGATATCGGCGGGGCTGGTGGGGTTCATCTTGGGGGGATGATACCAAAAGATTTTTCTGTCAAATATTTCACTTGGATTTGAGGTATATCATGGGTGATCCACACAATGTAATATCCGATGTCGATGCCGAAACAGCGGATAGAGTACCGATCATGAAATCGAAAAAGGGGGGCAAGACGAAGCCAAAAATAATAGAACGTAAGCCAGATGATACTATCGATTTGTATGAAATGGATCGGGTGTTGGACGCTCGACGGTTCAAGATGACGGTTCTGCACCCACGCAGTTGGTTGCATAAGGCGAATGTTTTATACCATGCTGCGAACAGGTTGTTTGATATAGGTCAAATCGCAGAAGACAGATTAAATAATAAAAATGTTAAATGTGAATTAAAAGGTCAAGATCTAGTCGATTTTCTTGATAGTCAGAATTATAGTATCTATTTACTTTTGATTGGATATGCAGTAGAAAATCTTATAAAAGGTATTGTATTTGCCAAAGATCCTGATCCGTTTAAGAGTGATGCGCTAGATCATATGAGCCATAATTTAGTCAGTCTCTTTGAAAAGGCAGGTTTAATCAAGGATGATGATACGGATGATATTCTCAATGCATTGGAGGAACATGTAACATGGAGAGGCAAATATCTGGTTACAAAGAACATAACGAAGTTCAGGGAACGAGATTATTATCCAATGCGTTTTGATAAGGATAAAATCGATCGCTTGGTCTTCTACTTAGCGGGTGAATTGAACAAAATGCCGAATAGAATGGGCGAAGTAAAACTCGATGATTCATATTATGATTAGATTATTGACTAGAGATATAGTCACATAACTTTTTTTACGCACGCAATAAAGTGGCTGAAAATATCCATGCGTGTCATCAGCGCTTTTTCTTAGCCAAACGACGAGAAGATCGGACTCGAATAGTTAGGTGACCGCTCCGAGACGTAACCAAAGCCGAAACATTTTTCAGTGACCGCGACAGTATACCACGAGAGAGGAGGGGATGATGACGAGAATCAAGCCGATTTTGCACCTGCTGGTCCTGGCGTTTCTTTTGCCGATCCTGGCATTAGCGGCCCCCGACGAGGCGAGCGGGATAGTTACCAACGTCGTCGACGGCGACACCTTCGCCCTCCGAATCGATAAGAACGACCCCCGGATCATCTACGAAATCGAGCGGTTGAGGCTGGCGGATGTGGACTCCCCAGAGATGAGCGGGCCAGAGGGGGAGCCGGCGAAGGTCTTCGCCACCGAGGCCCTGATGGGGAAAAAGGTCTGGCTGGATACCGACGATAAATCGAGGGACGGTCGGGACATGTACGAGAGGATCCTCGCCGTGGTCTACCTGGAGGACGCCAACGGGACGATCAACACCACCCACCCCTTCAACCGGCTTCTGGTGGACGCCGGCTTCGCTGTGGTTAATGACTTCACCAACAACGAATTCGACCCGGCGGCGTGGTGGGAGGAGGGGCTACCTCAGCCCGAACCATCCCCAGCCCCGGAGATCTCCACCACAACCGCGAAGAGCGGGCAATTCGTGGGTTCTGTGAGGTCGGATAAGTATCATTATCCCTCCTGCAGGTGGGCGAAAAAGATTCTGCCTCAAAATGAGATCTGGTTCTCCAGTTCTCAGGATGCGAGGGCGGCGGGATACGTACCTTGTGGGGTGTGCAAGCCGCCATGAAGATAAGAGTCGTCAACTCCAGGGACCAGATAGCGAAACTTGATCCAAGGGAGAGGGTCGTCCATCTGGCCTTCCCCCTCCCCGCCGTCGTCCTCTTCGAGCTGATGAAAAGATGCCCCCGACTGAAGGCTATCGAGGTCCCTCCGTCGCGGTTCCCAAAGCTTTCTAAGCCTACTCTCTGCCTCCTGGAGGTCCAGGGGGTGAAGGTATTTCCGGGGCTGTTATGGGGCCATAGGACCGACATAGACGAATATTACACCGTTGACGAGGGGGCGATCCTCCAGAGGGCGGGGGAGCTCCGGGCCGAAGGGATGGACTCCGGGGAGATCGTGGCGAAGGTGGCGGAGGAGGCGGGGGTCCAGAGGGTTTATGGGCGCGATAAGGACGGCAGGCCTCTTTACGTGGTCACTCCGCACACTCTGAGGCATTTCCATGCGGTACGGGCCCCCGATATGGGCATCACCCTCAACGACCTTCAGGTTCAGCTCGGCCATACCGACCTGAAGTCCAGCGGCTCCTGGATGGTGTTATAACCGACCAACCCACCACCGGAACGCCACTTCTCGAGGGGGTCTACGCTTCCGAGGGCGTAGAATATCTGGCGGGGCTTCGCGGCCTCCGGAGGATTGAAGGGGTTTTTGAAATCTTCAATCCTCGTTAACACATTGAATTTCAATATCGTTATAGGGAACGACTAACCTATCCTTTAAGGAAGCTAGCCGTGATTTTAATCTCTTTTCTAGGTCGGTTTCCGATATTCGGCTATAATCTATTTTTTCTGGAACAAGCATTTTTTCGCTATACATCATTAGACCATTTGGGCCAGTGAGACTAAAACCACTAGGTGAGAAGAAGCCGACCGGTTTTTTTCTTTTCATTTCTAATTGACTTGCCTGGACTGTTCCGCCGAATAATCTTTCTGTTGCTAGTTTAGTGTCGAGTAACACACCATCAATGGATACATCGACACCGCGTTTTTGGCCGTACATTACTTTAATCTTCATAACATCCCGTGTGGTTTTTTTACTTATAATATTATCGTTAAAAACAATCCCTCCGAAATTTCATTAAGATAACGTCTTGATTTTTATCGAATAACCCACCGCTCTGCTGCGGGGACGAGCATATAACCGAAAAACAATTGCTATGGGCTCACATTCCAAGTTAATCTCATACAGCAGAATATTTCAACGTGATGTAGAAGCGACCTATAATGGTGGAGATCCCCACCGAGGGGGAGGCGGTGCCACCTCCGAAAGGGTGGTTATGTGATTACTATCTAATTGGGTGGGATTCATGTTACCGGTTCTTTCCGATTTGTATTGTCAGAGCATCTCCATTAGTAAGTTGGGGATCTACTTCGAAACCATGATCGATAAGCCACTTAAGAAAAAAGTCAAAGCTTGGTCTGGCTTCAGGAGCAAAAAGCCGAATCCCCCAACGAATGAGGGGTGGATGTCTATTTACTTCAGCCATCCCTTCTGATTTCCATTTTGCTTCAACTAATACACTATTAATAGATTCAGCGAGTTCAAGAACTTCGTAATCGCCCCCTACGTATTGTATATGAAATTGTTCGCTAGGATACTTTTGTAACTCTGACACCAACACTCTTGCGGAGGCTCCAGTTATCTGTCGGGGCATAAGACCATAGTTTTCAATTTTCTGGGCGGCTTGCCCCCCCATTTGATTTTGGGTAATAACGGCGCCGTCGCCGATATCACGAGCCATTATATTCGATGAGGATTTCTTATCACCTCTCTTTAAATAATAAATAATTGCTGCTATGCTGACTAAAATGGTGAAAATGCCCTTTATGATCTGAACGACGAGATCGATGTCACCTAGAAGATTTCTCTCCTCGTTGCTGGGAATGTCTGCCTCTGCCATCGGACTGGCCGTTTGATTGTTACCAGTACCTTCAGCTACGGCCGCCAAAATGATCAGAGGCAGCAGAACCGCAAAATACCACAGAGTTAAGAGCCACTTTGATCTCGTCTGGAGTCCTCCTCTCAAGTGCTTTAGTTTTAACCTACAAACGGATCTTAGAGGTACTTATACATAATCCGACCGATTTACCACGGGGTTAAAATTATATCTATCAGTAAATTGACAAGCGTAACTTAATTTCGAATAACGATTTAATGACCTTTTTCCCGATGGGTAGTAGATCATGGCCAGAACCGATCCTCCACAGGTGGTGGGGGGCCTGGTGGCGTCAGTCTGGTGAGTCTGGCGATCTTCTCCCCGCCTCCCTCGCCCTCCATCGGTGGTTATGTGACATTCTACCTGGAAATTGACCATGAAAGTCACATAACTATAGCAGAGTGATGGGTTTCAGGATCTCCATCTCCTCCAGCGGCTGGAGCGGTGCATGGCTTTTCTATGAGGTGTCGGATTTATGGTGAATCTTCGGGCCGTCATGTATGGGGGGCGACGGAGGCATAGAAACATTTTTCGTGGTTGGCGACAGTGTCTTTCGCCGGATGGAGACTAAGATGAGACTGAAACTGATCCTCGCGGTGCTGGCGCTGGCGGCACTGGTGATGCCGGGTACGGCTGATAAGGTGGACGACCTTTTACTGGACTTGAAGTTTGGAGATTACGGCGTGCAGATAGCTGCGATCGGTGCCCTAGGTGAGATCGGTGATACAAGGGCAGTTGGTCCACTCATCGAAATGATCCCTAAGCCTTCCGGTTATGTAAGCTATGAGGATGATAGTTGGAAGCGTTCGATCCGAATAGCAGCGGTCCAGGCTCTTAGTAAGATCGGTGATCCTAGTGCGGTCGATCCCCTTATTAGTATTGTATCTACCTCGGACGACCACTGGATCAAAATGGAAGCAGCCCTTGCGCTCGGCAAGATTGGTGATCCCAGAGCTGTCGACGCTCTTATCGGATGTCTTAGGAAATCTTCTCCTGACCTTCTTCAAGCTGCTGCCGAAGCACTCGGCGAAATTGGTGATCCCAGAGCTGTCGAGCCTCTCATAGAGGCCATCGACTACAGCAATCGCTACGACGCTTCCACCCATAGCGTGGTACTCGCATTGGGTAAAATACGTGACCCAAGAGCAGTCGATCCTTTAATTGAAATCATGGCGCGTGGTAAGAACCAACCGACTAGATTAAATGCCACATGGGCTCTCGGTGAAATCGGCGATCCCTCGGCGATCGAGCCGCTTGCATATCGAGTTTTAAGAGACGAGGACTCTGGTGTTCGAAGGTCTTCTGCGGAAGCACTTGGAAAAATTGGTGATCCCGCTGCAATCGAACCACTAATTTCTGCACTAGAGGATCCGGTTATCGAGGTCAGAAACAATGCTTCGCTTGCTCTAAGTAAGATTGGAATGCCCGCTATCGGAAAACTGATCGAGGCCCTAAAAGATGAGAACTCGAATATCGTGGATGGGGCTTCTGATGCGCTTGTGTTGATAGGTGAACCTGCAATCGATCCTCTTGTTGTGGCCCTTGTGAGTGAGGATAGTCTTATCAGACATATAGCTGCTGGGATTCTTGCCGGGTTGGGCGAACCTGCTGTTGACCCACTCATTAATGTTCTTAAAAATGAAGGCTCAGAGATTCGATTTGAGGCTGCTGTTGCTCTCGTTGGGATTGGTGAACCTGCCATCAATCCACTCATAGTGGTTCTAGCAGATGGAGATGATGGGGCACAGGCAGCAGCAGCATTTGCTCTCGGTAATATTAGTGATGCTAGGGTGGTTGATCCTCTTATAGTGGCCTTGAAGGACGAAAATGAGACGGTCCGATCGAATGCCACCGAGGCACTCATCACGATCGGTGAGCCTGCCGTTGATCCACTCATCAGAGTCCTAAAGGATGATAGCTGGGAGGTCAGAGCAATAGCTGCAGAGGCACTTGGAGAGATATGCGACACCAAAGCTATTGGGCCACTCACAGAGTCTCTTGAGGATGAGAATGAGCAAGTTAGAGAGGAAGCATCAAAATCGCTGGCTAAGCTCGGGGGGGCAAACCCCGAGGAGCTGAAGGCGATGATGATCGGGGCGTTGGAGAAGGTGGACACCGCCGCTGTCACCGTGTATATGGATCAAACCATAAAATTGGTTAACTGCTCTGAGACGAACGAAACCCTCAGGAACATGACCATTGAGACGAGGTCGGTAGGCGATGGCGTCTTGAACGTCACGAGCCGCACCATGAAAATGAATATGACCACCATCACAAACTCTGAAGAGGCAGGGAAGATCGTTTCGGATATCGAGATGTACATGGTAAATGATACCTTGTACACCAATATCGACGGCAACTGGACGAGGATGCCGGAGATGCATGAAGAGATGTGGGACCAGAGCCAGGCAATAATCCAAGTTGAATTGTTAAACGCATCCGAGATCGAGTTGATCGGTTCTGACGAGGTAGATGGTGAGGATGCTTATAAGGTGAAGGTAATTCCTGACATGGAGACCTACACTGCGATCGTGAACCAGCAGATGGGCTCTATTCCACTGTCTACTCTGAACATTACCGAGGTCTTAGAGGGTAGTGAGATGAATTGGACGATCTGTATCTCCAAGGAGTCTCACCTACCACTGAAAAATCAGTTTGAGTTGGAGTTGACTCTCACCGCTGATATAATGGATCTTTCCGTCGGTGGGGTAGGTGAGATCGAGATCGGGATCAAGTCCAACTCTACAGGGTTTTATTCCAGATACAATGAACCCGTTGATATAGAGGTGCCAGAAGAGGCTATGAATGCCCCAAGCTGGCATGATACACTAACGTCGCAGGAGGACGAAGTGGACGACCTGATACTTGATTTAAAATTTGGGACGCCGGATGTCCGAATGAATGCCGCGTGGGCCCTCGGCGAGATCGGAGATCCCAGAGCGGTCGATCCTCTCATTGGAGCTCTCGATGATGAACACGAGTGGGTTCGATGTGCTGCGATCGAGGCCCTCGGTGCGATCGGTGATATCAGAGCTATCGATCCCCTCGTCGGGGCCCTCGATGATGGAGAGGAGGTCCAGTATAGGGCTGCCATGTCTCTCGGCAGGATTGGCGATGTTAGGGCGGTTGATCCCCTCATCAGGGCCCTCGATGATGAATATTGGGGGCTCCGATCAGAGGCTGCTAGGGCTCTCGGCAGGATCAGCGATACCAGGGCGGTCAGTCCACTTATCGATGCTCTCCAAGATGAAGACGAGTGGGTTCGAAAGGCGGCTGCCGAGGCTCTCGGCGAGATCGGAGATGCAAGGGCGGTTGATCCTCTCACCAGCACCCTCAAGGATGAAGATCCAGAGGTCCGATATTGGGCTGCCTGTGCTCTTGGCGAGATCGGAGATCCCAGAGCGATCGATTCTCTCATAGGGGCGCTCAAGGACGAGGTGAGGTGGGTCCGATCGGGGGCTTCCAAGGCTCTCGGCGAGATTGGCGATGTGAGGGCTATTGAACCACTGACCTACGTGGCTTTGAGAGACAAGGAAGAGAGTGTCCGAGCAGCGGCGTCGGAAGCGTTGGAGAAGATCCAAGCTGATTAGCGAGGGCGAGCCGAGGGCGGGGCGGTGATTCGTCTCTCCGCTCCAATCCTTTTTTTATTCGACCTTATTATTCAACTCGCCACATGCGCTTTTCGGGTATCTCGTACTGGAGGTCTAAAGACTATCTCCGGGCCGGTGATCCTCCCACGGCGGGGCTGTGGTGCGTCCTGTATTGGCAGTGACGGCGACCTTCTTCCCTTTGCCCTCTTCCTTCCCCTCGAGCGCTGGTTATGTGACTCCACCCAATAGAAATGATAGTGAGAGTCACATAACCAATACTGGAGCTTAACCTTTCGACCCGCTCACCACGCGAGCTTTTACCTGTCAGGAGAGCCCGGTACGGCTGGGCGTGATATCGGGGATCGAAATGCTTTTCATCTGTCGGGACCGTCTCTCGTTAAGGAGGAGAGACTAAGATGCGATCCAAAGCAATTTTTGCGGTGCTGGTGGTGCTGGCGTCACTGGCGATGCCGTCCACTGCGGATGAGGTAGACGATCTCATTCTTGATTTAAAGTACGGCCAACCAGATGCTCAAAAGAATGCAGCCAAGGCACTCGGAGAAACCGGTGATCCAAGGGCGGTCGAACCCCTTATTGTAGCTCTCAAGTATCCGAACAGCGATATCCGAATGCATTCAGCTTATGCTCTTGGTGAGATTGGTGATCTAAGGGCGGTTGATCCTCTCATCGCAGCTTTAGACGATGATACTGGTTCTGTCCGAGCGTATGCCGCTCATGCTCTTGGTCAGATTGGCGATCCAAAGGCGGTTGACCCCTTGATCACAGCTCTCAATGATGGACAACTTAAGGTAAGAATTCATTCTGCGGGCTCTTTGGTGAGATTAGGAAAGCCAGAGTACTTCGACCAGGTAATGGAGGGCATCACAAATCAGAACTCAGATGTCAGAGAGGCAGCTGCTGAGGCTCTCGGTAACACCGGGGATCCTAGATCGATCGAGCCACTTAATTATCTGGTTGCTAACGATAAAAATTCTGCAGTACGTCAAGCCGCCGCGAAAGCATTGCAGAAGTTATCAGTGTTGGCTTCAGCACCTGTCGATGGACAAATAACTTCTGTAGTCTGGCCTGATGTCCGTAACTACAATTATGACGAGGCTGTTCCGGTCACGGTCAATTTCAGGAATACGGGTTCTCAGCCTCACTCATTCTGGATCGGATTCTCGGTCCAAGACGCCAATGGCAAGTGGTGGGATGCAATACATCAGCAAACTGCGTCTATTCAACCCGGATACTCATTGCCAGTTGAACTTGAATGGAATCCTCCAAACATCGCTCCGGGGGGAGTTTACGCTTCTGCTGTAACCCTATGGTCGGGGTATGATTCAGATACCGGATTTTTAGTTGGAGAAATCGATCGGAAGACAAAAGCATCAGCTTTCTGGCTAGTGTCCTCATCGCCTGCGTCAACTTTGCCACCTGAAACCGTTTGAACGTCTAACAAAGGCGACCACTACCAACCCCCTTTTTTTATTCGACCTCTATATTCAAAGCTCTAATGCGATCCTGGGGGCTGTTGTCCCTGAGGTCCTTATCCATCATCCGGGCTGGTGATCCTTCCACGACGGGGCTGTGGTGGCATCGGTCTGGCGTTGGAGTAGATCTTCTCCCCTTCGTCCTCACCCCCGACCCTTCCAGCTTTAGTTATGTGACTCTATACGATCCAAATGACTAGGAGAGTCACATAACTCATGATGGAGCTTAAGATTTCGACCCCATCACCATTCGAGCTTGTTTGCTGTCAGGAGAAGCCGGTACTACGAAGCCATGAGAGCATCGGATGAAGCAATACGGCTTGATCCTTGGGATACCCGTGAACGGACCAACAAAGACCATGCTCTCGAATGGATGCGTGGGTATTAGAGCGTGATGTAAGGCGGCAGGAGCAATGGAGAAGAGTCGTGGCGTGTAGCGCGCCCCTCCTTTTCTATCGAGGCGATGACCCTCGTCCAGCTTCATATACGCGAGGTCTCAGGTCTGTTTAATAGGCTAACTTCGCGAAAGGGCCTGGCTTCAAAGCTGGTCTCAAATCCATGTCGGCGATAATGAGAACTGGGAGAAGGGTTGTAAACTTGGATCCTCATTCAGTTTGGGCTTCAATTTCTCATTTGTTCTCATCCGGTACATACTGATTATGAGGCCGAATGCAGAGCATTTTCTATCATAGCTGCCGAAAATGTCGTTAATTTTGGCGCATTATCAAATATTGCCTGTTTGCATCAGCTAAACCCCTCAGATGAAACGACAGAGCGGCGTATCGAAAATTATTATTGATACATGTATACATGTAGTCGAATGGCAGCGCTGCCTTTTTATAATGAAGAAGATCATATTCTATTACATGGAACTGGTCACCATCAGGCTTACAGAAGATGAATACTCAAAACTTGAACGATACTCCCTGAAGGCGTGCATGTCGGGCAATATACGTAGCGCCAGTCCATATGCTGGGTGCCAACAAATAGTGAGGATGGTGTTAAAGGTATATGAAACCCACAAGAAACAAGCGTATTGTGATTCGTCTTAATGACGAGGAAATCGCCAATCTCGGCGATTACGGCCAATTATTGGTCAGGGATGGCCACATCAAGAAGAACACTACATATACGGCCGCGAATTGGGTAGTCCGTTTTATTCTGAACCATCTTGAAGATTGACCTCAAGACCGCTCACCGTAGCTATTCTGCATGGAGGGAGGGCGTTCACGATGATCTCGTTCTAGCGCCAGCTCTCGCGTGCTGTTGGGCAAGGAACCGACCAGTAAGGCCTTATGTCCTCTAATAGTGAAAAGGCTATGATTTCGATTTGTTCTGGCTCATAAATCTACCAATAGACTTATGATACTTCGGCCCTCACGTTCGAGGACGAGGGAGGGATGACCGCCTGAATAATAGAACCACAACGCTCAAGCCCAACGCTATCGTAGAGGGACCAATATTCCCCGAACCGATCGAGATAACGAAAACAGCTGAGATGGGCGATTTCGTCAAGGTCAGCGGCAAGGGGCTGAGAACAAACCAGTTTTACGATCGAGTGCTATCCCAGGAACAGCTGAGCACCCTCAAGAACGTCACCTCTGATTCGGAGCCTTTTGACGGCGATCCCTCCAGGTTCCGGCTCGGAGTTGAAGCAAGAAGGCTGAAATGGGCTCATGAGTACGACCCCTACTTCTCCCTCTCGATCGCGAGGGTCGATCCCCTTCCCCACCAGCTAGAGGCGGTCTACGACTATTTCTTGAAGCTTCCGAGAATCCGGTTCTTGTTAGCTGACGATCCCGGCGCAGGCAAGACGATCATGGCGGGTCTCCTGATCAAGGAGCTGAAGATCAGGGACATGATCAAGCGGACCCTCATAATTACTCCCGCCAACCTCACCTTCCAGTGGCAGAGGGAGATGCAGGACAAGTTCCACGAGCGGTTCGACGTCATCCGGAGCGATATCCTAAGGACCATATACGGCTCGAACCCGTGGCAGGAGAGGGATCAGGCTATAACGTCCCTACCCTGGGTATCTCGGATCGATGACGCCAAGGAGAGCCTGCTCCGCAGCCACTGGGACCTGATCATCGTCGACGAGGCTCACAAGATGAGCGCCTACAGCGCCGATCACAAGACCCTGGCCTACCAGCTGGGCGAGGCCCTCTCGGAGATGACCGACCATTATCTTCTGATGACCGCCACACCTCACAAGGGCGATACCGATAACTTCAGTCTCTTCCTCAGGCTGCTGGATAAGGACGTTTACGCCGACGTAAAGAGCCTGGAGGAGGCGATGAGACTGCACGAGGCCCCCTTCTACTTGAGGAGGGTGAAAGAGGCGCTGGTGACGTTCCCCGATCCAGATACCGGGAAGGCTATGAGCCTATTCACAAGGCGTATCGTCCAGACTATAGAGTTCAAGATCGACAATGAAGAGTGGGACCTTTACGATGCGCTCTACAGCTACGTCGAAGATCAGTCGATCAAGGCCAGCCAGGACGAGAACCAGGTTCGAGGGAGGGCTCTCGGTTTCACCATGGCGATGCTCCAGAGGAGGTTCGCCTCCAGCACCTACGCTTTGAGACGAAGCCTGGAGCGTATTAAGGAGAAGCGGGAGAAGATCCTTGCCGATCCCGAAGCTTACCGCCAGAAGCAGATACTGAAGAAGGTCCCCGAAGAGTTCGACGAGCTGCCCGAAGACGAACAGCAGGGGATATTGGACCTGCTGGAGGAGGCCGTCGCCTCCATCGATCCGGAATCCCTGAGGGAGGAGATAAAACGGCTTGGCAAGCTGATCGACCAGGCCCGCCATCTGGAGGAGAGGGAGGTCGAGTCGAAGCTATTGAAGCTGCGGGAGGTGATGAAGGAGCATGGGATCTTTGACGACCCCAAGATGAAGCTCCTCCTATTCACCGAGCATAAGGACACCCTTGACTACCTGGCAGGGGACGGAAAAGACGGCAGGCCCCTGGGGAAGCTGATCGAGTGGGGGCTATCGGTCACCCAGATACATGGCGGGATGAAGGTGGGGGACAGGGACGCCCCCGGAACGAGGATCAACGCTGAGCGGCAGTTCAAAGAGGAATGCCAGGTGATGGCGGCGACGGAGGCCGCCGGCGAGGGGATCAACCTCCAGTTCTGCTGGTTCATGATAAATTACGACATCCCCTGGAACCCCATGAGGCTTGAGCAGAGGATGGGCAGGATACATCGGTACGGCCAGGATAAGGACTGCCTGATATTCAACTTCGTATCGACGAACACCCGCGAGGGCCGAGTCCTCCAGATGCTCTTCGACCGGATAAAGAACATCGAGAGGGACCTCGACCCTAAGAACACCGGCAAAGTCTTCAACGTCCTGGGCGAGGTGATGCCCTCAAACCAGCTCGAACGGATGCTCCGGGAGATGTACGCAAGAAGCCTCACCGAGGAGGCGATCAAGAACAGAATCATCGAGGATGTAGATATCGAGCGGTTCCGAAGGATCACCGACTCGACCCTGGAGGGGCTGGCCAAGCGGGAGCTTAACCTCTCGGCGATCGTCGGAAAATCTGAGGAGGCTAAGGAGAAGAGGCTCGTTCCTGAAGTGATCGAGGACTTCTTCGTCGAGGCGTCCCATCTTGCAGGCCTCCAGCTCAAAGGCGCGAAAGGTAGCTTCCACATCTACAGCCCAGGGAAGATCCCAAAGACGGTCCTCTCCATCGGGGAGGGTCTGGAGGCGAGGTTCGGTCAGCTGGGAAGGGAGTACAAGCAGATAGTCTTCGACAAGACCCTTCTATCCGCCAACCCTACGGCCGAGTGGGTGACTCCGGGCCATCCCCTCTTTGAGGCTGTAAGGGAACACGCTTCTATCCATACCGAGGCCGACCTGAGGCGCGGGGCTGTCTTTTTCGACCTATACCGCGAAAACCCGACGAGGCTCGACTTATTCAGCGCAGCGGTCGCCGATGGCCGGGGCAACGCCCTCCACCGGAGGCTCTTCGCCGTCGAAACGAATATGGATGGGTCCATGTCGATCCGCCAGCCCACCATATTCCTGGACCTGATACCTTCGGGGTCGGCTGTCGGAGTTCCTGACGGGGACGATCTGCCTGATAGAGAGGCTGTGGAAGGATATCTCTTCGAGAAGGCGTTGCAGCCCTTTCTAGTCGAGGTGGTGTCCCAGAGGGAACGGGAGCTTCAAACGATCGAACGGCACATGGAGATCAGCCTAAACGAGCTGATCAATCGGCAGAATCTGAGGCTTGCCGAGCTGGTGACGAGACAGCAGGCTGGGGATTCGTCGCCCCTCATCGCCGCCAACATCAAGATGACCGAGGATAGGGTCGACGAGCTGAACCTGAGGCTGGAGAGGCGGAGGAGGGAGCTGGGACAGGAGAGGCAGCTCACCGTTTCAGACATCCATCATCATGGACGGGCCTGGGTTCTCCCCCACCCTGATCGGGGATCTCCCGAGATCGGGGTGGCGGTTCAGGACAAGGAGATCGAAGAGATCGCCGTCCGGGCCGTTACAGCTTACGAAGAGGCGCGAGGGTGGCAGGTCGAGAGCGTTGAGGCTGAGAACCGTGGGTTCGACCTCATATCCAGGAGGCCCCATCCTGAAGATCCGAAGACCGCCATCGAGGTGAGGTTCATCGAGGTGAAGGGCAGGTCGGGGGTCGGGGAGATCGCCCTCACGACGAACGAGTACAAGACGGCGGAGAGGCTGAAGAAAGACTACTGGCTCTACGTCGTCTACAACAGCTCAACTAAACCTGAAGTCCATACCATCCAGGACCCGGCGCGTCTAGGCTGGGAGCCTCTGGTGAAGATCGAGCACTATCACGTCGGGTCGGATAAGATCTTGGGGGCTGAGAAATGAGCGGTCGAGCAGAGTATCCCAAACGGCTGATCGAGGTCGACCTCCCGATTAAAGAGATCAGCAGGCACGCTCGCCGCGAGAAATCCATCAGGCACGGCCACATATCGACCTTGCACATATGGTGGGCTCGCCGACCTCTCGCAGCCTGCAGGGCCGTCGTCTGCGCCTCCCTCTGGCCTGACCCGGCCCCAACGCCGGACGACCCCCCATGCCCTGAGAGGTTCTTCGACGACGCGAAGAGTATAATGGGAAAGTTCTGGGACCCGATGAAGACGGGAGCAAGAGACCTCGACGACCCTCTGGAGCTCCGGCGGGCGCTCCTCGATTTCATCGCCGACTTTGCCAACTGGGACAACTCGACCGACGAGCGGTATCTTAAGGCCGCCCGGGCCCTCACTCAGTCGGCCCACGAAGCCCTTGGCGGCATACCCGGCACCCGCCCCCTGGTCGTCGACCCCTTCGCCGGGGGAGGTGCCATACCCCTGGAGGCGCTCCGGGTCGGGGCCGACGCCTTCGCCTCCGATCTCAACCCCGTCGCCGTCCTCCTCAACAAGGTCGTCCTGGAGTACATCCCTAGGTACGGCCAGACCCTGGCGGACGAGGTGAGGCGCTGGGGGGCCTGGATCAAGGTTGAAGCGGAAAAGGAGCTGGCCGAGTTCTACCCTACCGACCCTGATGGCGCCGTTCCTATCGCCTACCTATGGGCCCGGACAATAACCTGTGAGGGACCGGGCTGCGGTGCCGAGGTTCCCCTGATGCGGTCCCTCTGGCTCGCCAAGAAGAGGAACCGATCTGTAGCTCTGCGGATGGTCCCGAAAATCGAAGAGAAGTGCGTTGATTTCGAGATCCTGGAAGATGTCAAGGCGAAAGACGTCGGTGAGGGAACGATCCGAAGGGGTTCGGGGACCTGCCCGGTCTGCGGATACACCACCCCCGTCGCCTCGGTCCGAAGGCAGCTGAAGGCCCGCCGGGGCGGCGCTGCTGACGCCCGGCTCTTCGCCGTGGTGACGACGAGGCCCGGCGAGCGGGGCAGGTTCTATCGTCTCCCGACGGGGCAGGACCTGGCAGCGGCAAAGAAGGCGGCCGAGGAGCTTGAGCGGAAGAAGGCGGAGCACATGGGCGCACTTTCCCTGGTGCCGGATGAGCCGACCCCCTTGGGCGGTGGGAGCGGAGCTGGCCGGGCCTTCTCCCAACGAAAATATGGCATGGATCGTTTCGAAGATCTCTTCACACCCCGGCAGGCTCTGGCGCTTACGACCTTGGCGCGGCTGGTCGGGGAGGCCGGGGAGATGTTGTCCGAAGAGAAAGACAACGGTTTAGCGGCGGCGGTTCATACGTGTCTGGCATTGTTATTAGATCGGGTCTCTGTAAGATGCACTGCCAACTGTATTTGGGATTCGACAACAATATCTATTATGCAAATTTTTAATCAAGGTCAAGCAATCCCATTCAGATCAGAATTTGCAGAAATGGTCCCTGTCATAGATGAAGGAAGTGGGTGGAAAACGAGCATCGATTATTCATTGAAGGTGGTTGAAAGCTGGACCAGTTGTAGTGGCCAAAGTACATGTGGGGAATTTTCTGCCACTAAGCACACTTTACCTGATGATAGCTCTTCGGCTTTTATAACAGACCCACCCTACTACGACGCTGTGCCATACTCAGATCTATCCGATTTTTTCTATGTATGGCTAAAACGTACCTTGCCATCTTTTGCAAGAGCTCAGTTTACAGATTTATTGGCGCCCAAAGACGAGGAAATTATCGTGGATGAAGTAAAAGGCAAAGACAAGGTTTACTTTGAGTCCACCATGACCCAGGCACTAACTGATGGTCGACGGATTTTAGTGCCGGATGGTATTGGTGTTGTCGTCTTTGCCAACAAGACCACCACAGGCTGGGAAGCGATGCTTCAGGCTATGATAGAAGCAGGTTGGATTATTACTGCATCATGGCCAATTGATACAGAAAGCGCAAATAGGCTTCGAGCTAAGAATTCAGCTGCGCTGGCTTCCTCCATTCACATCATCTGTCGCCCACGAGAAAATCCGGACGGGACCCTGAGGGAAGAGGTCGGCGACTGGAGGGACGTTCTCGCAGAGCTGCCGAGGCGCATCCATGATTGGCTCCCCCGCCTCGCGAGAGAGGGGGTCGTCGGCGCCGACGCCATCTTCTCATGCCTCGGGCCAGCTCTAGAGGTCTACTCCCGGTACTCAAGGGTCGAGAAGGCGAGCGGCGAGGTCGTCCTCCTGGAAGAGTACCTGGAGGAGGTATGGGCCGCTGTATCGAGGGAAGCCCTCAACATGCTCTTTGAGGGGGCTGACGCCACAGGCTTCGAGGAGGATGCGAGGCTCACGGCGATGTGGCTCTGGACCTTATCGACTGGAATAAACGGGAACGGAAACAACGTCATAGTCTCAGGAATAGCGGAGAGCAACAGTGACGAGGAGATAGAAGAGGGAGAAGAGACTGAGGAGACGTCGTCCCGGAGTAACGGCGGATCGAAGGGCTTCTTTTTGGAGTACGACGCCGCTAGGAAGATCGCCCAGGGTCTCGGAGCCCATCTGGAGAAGATGCCGAGCGTCGTCGAGGTGAAGGGAGGTCAGGCCCGTCTCCTCCCCGTTGCCGAGAGGGCACGCTACCTCTTCGAGAAGGCGTCGGTCCAAGTTGGCGGCAGGGGGAGGAAGACGAAGAAGAAGGATGCCCAGACCCAGCTTTTCGGGACCGGTGTCGAGGCTCAGACGAAGAAGGAGGATGAGGGGCCAGGACTCAGCCTGCCGCTACTGGGTAAAACGGCCCTCGACCGGCTCCATCAGGCGATGCTCCTCTTTGCCGACGGTAGAAGCGACGCTCTAAAGCGGTTCATCGTCGAGGAGGTGGGCCAGGACCAGAGCGTCTGGAAGCTCGCCCAGTCCCTCTCGGCGATCTACCCTCCCGGGAGCTCCGAGAAGCGGTGGATCGACGGCGTCTTGGCCAGAAAGAAGGGGCTGAACCTGTGACCCTCTCCGATGATTGGAGGGCCGCCTTCCTTGAAAGCGTCAGGCGGTACGAGAAAGCCTCCCTCCTTCGAGAAGCCTCCGTCGAGGAGAGGCTCGCCGACTGGACGAGGTACCTGACCGACGTCGTCGTCGAGACCTGCGCCTCCTTCGGCTGGACGGCCTCGGCGAAGGGGCATAAGCACCAGATCCTGCCGGTGTCGCGATCCGAGTACCTCACCCTGGACGTCGTCGCCTTTCCCGGCGGCGGAGGGTGGCGGTTCCCGGCAGCGGTCATGGAGCTTGAAAACAGCAAGAAGAACGACAAGATCGCCTATTCCCTCTGGAAGGTCCTCTGCACCCGTGCCGATCTGAGGATCGTCTTCTGCTACAGGCGCCGCTCGGGCCAGGGCCCTCAGCTGATCGAAGACCTCCTTGAGGTGGTCGCGGGACTCGGGCTTGAGGGCAGGATGAACCTCGACGGTGAGACGCTGATCGCCATGGGCAGCAGGGAAGACTCCGACCAGTTCCCCTATGGCTTCTTCAAGTGGTGGCGGCTCGACGGAAACACCGGACGGTTTAACGTGATGTGATTTTGACCGATCGATGAGATGGAGAGATGGAGAGTAAGAAGATGGCACTCACACCCTGGCATAAGGTGGCAACGCCCCGTCAAGATCTCCGGGAAGGAAAGCCTCTGGACGCATCTAGGTTCGCGGTCCATCTGGACCAGGTGAGGGACGGCAACGCTCCCGACGACTACAAGAACCCAACCCAGTTCTTCGAGCGGACTTACCTCACCAAGAACCTCACCTCGATGGCCGCAGAGGTCGCCCGCCGCCTCTCTGGGGATGCGACCGTCTCGGCTGTCTACAACATGGCAACCCAGTTCGGCGGCGGAAAGACCCACGCCCTCACCCTCCTCTACCACCTCGCCCAAAACGGTCCCGCAGCCAGCAGCTGGACGGGTGTCGATAAGATCCTCGAAGAGGCGGGTCTGGACGCCATGCCAAAGGCCGCAACGGCGGTCTTCGTTGGAACCGAGTTCGACTCGATAGCGGGCAGGGGCGGTGACGGTGAACCGACAAGAAAGACCCCCTGGGGCGAGATAGCCTACCAGCTCGGCGGTATGGAGAGCTTCAACCTCATCAGAGATCATGAACAGGAGCAGGTCGCTCCGGGCGGCGACGTCATAAGGAAGCTCCTCCCCAGGGACAGACCTTGCATAATCCTGATGGACGAGCTGATGAACTACGTCAACCGTTTTCGCAAATACGGTTTATCCGACCAGCTCTACGATTTTCTCCAAAACCTCTCGGGGGTCGCAAGCGGTATGGATAATGTCGTTCTGGTCGTCTCGATACCCGCCTCCGAGATGGAGATGACTTCGGAGGACGAGCAAGATTACGGGAGGCTCAAGAAGCTCTTGGACAGGACCAGCAAAGCTGTGATCATGTCTGCAGATGCCGACACCGCCGAGATCATAAGACGCAGGCTCTTTGAGTGGGGCTCTCAGATGAACCCCGACGGCCGTGTCCAGCTGAGCAAGGATGCCATAAAGACATGCAGGGAGTACGCGGCCTGGGTCAGATCCCACAAGAACCAGGTGCCAGGCTGGTTTCCGGTCGATCAAGCTCAGGAGGAGTTCGAGGCCGCCTACCCCTTCCATCCGATCGTCCTTTCGGTCTTCGAGCGAAAGTGGCAGGCTCTTCCCAGGTTCCAGCGAACCAGGGGCGTCCTGAGGCTTCTAGCCTTCTGGGTCTCGAAGGCCTACCAGGAGAACTACACAGGAGCCCATTCCGACGCCCTCATAGGTCTAGGGACTGCTCCTCTCGACGACCCGATATTTCGGGCCGCCACTTTCGAGCAGCTCGGCGAGGACAAGCTGGAAGGCGCCGTCACGACCGATATCATGGGCAAGAACGACTCTCACGCTATCAGGCTTGATAACGAATCGACAAAAGCGATCAAAAGGGCCAGGCTTCATCGCAAAGTCGCAACCGCCATCTTCTTCGAGTCAAACGGCGGCCAGACCTCCGGCACCGACGCGAGCCTTCCGGAGATCAGGCTCGGTGTAGCAGATCCCGACCTCGACATCGGCAACGTCGAGACGGTCCTGGAAGCGTTACGCGAAAGCTGCTATTTTCTGAGAGTCGAAGGAAACAGGTACAAGTTTGGACCAACTCCAGGTATCAACAAGATCTTCGTCGACCGGCAGGCGGGGATAGAGAGGCGGGATATCGACGATTCTGTTCGAAACGCGATCCTCAAGGTCTTCAACGATAACAAGGGCATAAAGCCGATCCCCTTCCCCGAGAAGAGCAACGATATACCGGACCATCCTGCTCTGACGATCGCCATCCTATCTCCAAACCACAGGAGGCGGGACGACGAGACGATCAGACTCGTGGAGTCGCTGACTCGCGACCACGGGACCTCCGCCCGCACCTTCAAGAGCGCCATCGTCTGGGCTATAGCCGAGAACGATGCGGCTATGGCCAGCGAGGCCCGCAAGCTCCTCGCCTGGGAGAAGATCCGCGACGAGGAGAGGCTCCTCCATCTGGACGACGGACAAAAGAGATTCGTAAACGAGAACATCGCGAAGGCGAGACGCGATCTTGAGGAGGCGGTCTGGAGGAGCTACAAGAACATAGCTCTCCTGGACAAAGAGAACAAGATCCTTCTGACTGATCTGGGTCTGGCCCACTCCAGCGCAGCAAAGAGCCTCATCGACCTCTACATAAACGACCTGAGACAGAAAGGCATCGTCGATGATAGGATAAGCCCCAACTTCCTCATAAGAAACTGGCCTCCTGCTTTCAAAGAGTGGTCGACCAGGGCGGTACGAGACGCCTTTTTTGCTTCGCCCCAGTTTCCTAGACTTCTCGATCCATCCGCGGTCAAGGAGACGATCGCAAACGGCGTCTCCAACGGGATATTTGCTTACGTAGGAAAGGCCGGAAGCGGCAGGTACGATCCGATCTTCTCGAATACCGAACTTAGAGCTGGCGAGGTCGAGATATCTGATGAGATCTTCATCGTCAAAGAGCCCATCGACGTCGAGATAGACGTTAAGAAAGTTGTGGTCTCCCCTGATAATGTAGTCCTCAGGCCCGGCGACGAAGTTCGGTTCGTCGCGAGAGGCTTTGATGATCATGGTCGTGAAGTATCTATCGAGGCGATCGGCTGGTCGGCCTTCGGGGGCTCCATCGACGACTCTGGATCATTTCGATCCGGGCCTGACGAGGGAACCTTTGTCGTGAAGGCCGTTTCCGATGGGATAGCTGGAGAAGCACGGGTGGTTATCAAGGACGAAGAGATCAAGCTGCAGCGAGTGGTCATAACACCCCAGGATGTGACCGTAAGTCCCGGCTCGAAACAGGCCTTCTCGGTCAAGGGCCTCGATCAGAACGGTCAAGAAGTATCCCTGAGCAACGTGATCTGGGAGGCGACGGGAGGGGTCATCGGCAACGATGGCGTCTTTGAAGCTGGATCCGACGAGGGGAATTTCAGCGTTATGGCGATATCGGGAAATCTCTCCGGATCATCTCAGGGGACTATCAAAAGCCAGGTGGTCGCGTGGGATGGCGACGTTCCGCCTCAGAAATGGATGAACTTCTACACAAAAGTCCTCTCGAAGTTCGTTTCGAGAAAGGGTTTGAAGCTCAGGGTCGTGGTGGAGGTATCTGACGCCTCTATCCAGGAGATCGAGGAGATGAGATCTGCTCTGATGGATCTTGGTCTTGAGGACGAGATCGAAGTGAAATGATCAAGGGACGATAATCGATGGTCTGTGTAGTCCCGAATGTTTTGACTTTATATACCTCTTGAATGATTCTAAATTTATTTGCCTGCATTTAATTCACTCTCCATTCTCTCCAGGAACATGTTCAACTTGCATTCTTCCGGCAATCTCGTCCAGAACGCCTCATATGGGGTCATTAGATAGTGATCCGAATCTAGGCTCTCGTGGTACCTCCGGCTTTCCGCATCAACCCTCCAATCCGTAGTATTTTTCACAATCCTGCCCCAACAATCGAATAATCCTAACAAGATTATCATTAAGGTTCGCTATCATTAGGTTCATTTCACCATTGATCCACAC
>Ga0209613_1000389_pt1 | contig 53356 bp, 43 predicted proteins | sample BioC13SIPDNA_2_FD_185747 | JGI IMG/M metagenome (GOLD analysis project Ga0209613, IMG submission 185747) | Anaerobic biogas reactor microbial communites from Washington, USA - Biogas_R2_A C13 SIP DNA (SPAdes) (version 2) | ecosystem: Engineered > Bioreactor > Anaerobic > Unclassified | place...
GGGAACACCTGGATGCCCGGCGTGGACCCTGACCCCTTCGGCCACGACGGCTCCGGTGACGCCGACGACGCCGACGCCGACGGGGAAGGGCATGTCCACCACGAGATCGGCGGAGATGTCGGCCCGGACCACGAGCGCGTCTAGCGAGGTGCCTGCGGGCATGCTGCCCGTCGTGGCCGTCGTCGGCGCCACTGCGACCGGGAAGTCCGACCTGGCAGTCGATCTCGCCGAACGCCTTGCTGCGCAACGGTTCCCGGCCGAGGTCGTCAACGCCGACGCCATGCAGCTCTACCGCGGCATGGACATCGGGACGGCGAAGCTCCCCGTGCCCGAGCGCCGCGGCATCCCGCACCACCTCCTCGACGTGCTCGAGGTCACCGAGGAGTCGAGCGTCGCCGCCTACCAGCGCGACGCGCGCGAGGTGATGGACGCGATCAAGGCGGCCGGACACATACCTCTGCTCGTGGGTGGCTCCGGGCTCTATGTGCGGGCCGCACTCGACCGGCTCGAGATCCCGCCGACCGACCCGGCGGTTCGCGCGGAGTACCAGGAGCTGCTCGACGAGCTCGGGGTCGAGCGGCTGTATGCGCTGCTCCGGGAGCGCGATCCCGCCGCTGCCGCAGCGATCGAGCCGCGCAACGGCCGGCGCATCGTGCGCGCTCTCGAGGTCATCGAGCTGACCGGTCGGCCGTTCTCGGCGAGCATGCCGCGACGTGAGTACGCCGCGCCCGCGCTGCAGATCGGTCTGCGGGCCGAGCGGCCCACCCTGGACGCCCGGATCGACGCGCGCGTGGAGCGGATGTGGGCAGCCGGACTCCTCGATGAGGTGCGCGCACTCCTCCCCCTCGGCCTGCGGGACGGCCCGACGGCCTCCCGCGCGATCGGCTACGAGCAGGCCCTCGCGCAGCTCGACGGGCGCCTGACGCAGGAGGAGGCGATCACGGCAACTCAGACGGCGACGAGACGGTATGTGCGGCGCCAGGAGTCCTGGTTCGGCGCCGACCCGCGGGTCCAGTGGTTCGAGTCGGGGTCGGCCGGTCTCGTCGACCGGGTGCTGGACGCGGTCCTGGCTGTCGTCACGAGCGAGGCCCACCATCCTGGACAATGGGCCCATGACTGACGTGCACTTCGTCAAGGGGCACGGGACCGAGAACGACTTCGTCCTCGTCCCGGACCTCGAGGCCATCCACCCTCTCACCCCGGAGCAGGTGGTGCGGCTTGCCGACCGGCGCTCGGGGATCGGGGGCGACGGTGTCATCCGGATCGCGCCGACAGAGTCCTCCAGCGACGACTTCGTGCGTCAGCAGGCCTCATCCGCAACGTTTTTCATGGACTACCGCAATGCTGACGGCAGCGTCGCCGAGATGTGCGGCAACGGGGTCAGGGTGATCGCGGCCTACCTCCGCGAGCACGGGCTCGAGACCGCGGACACCTTCAGCGTCGCGACCCGTGGCGGGATCAAGGACGTGCGCGTCACCGATGACGGCTTCGCGGTGGGGATGGGTCCGTGGCGGTTCACCGATCCTGGTGCGGCGAAGGACTTCGGCCACGACACGCTCGTCCACGTCGACGGCCACGGACCGTTCTCAGCCGTCTCCTTGGACCTCGGCAACCCGCACACCGTCGTCGCGCTGCCCCCCGACACCGACCTCGACGACCTCGACCTCAGTCATCCGCCGGTGCTCAATCCGGTGGCGCCCAACGGGTCCAACGTCGAGCTCGTCCGTCCTCTCGGCCCGGGACACATCAGGATGCGCGTGCACGAGCGCGGCGTCGGTGAGACGCGGTCCTGCGGGACCGGCGCCTGCGCGGCCGCCCTGGCGACGAGCTTCTGGGCGACCGGACAGGTGGAGGACCACGACGAGTGGATCGTCGACGTGCCCGGTGGACGCCTGCGGGTGCGTGCCCTGCCCGGCCAGCACGTCGAGCTCTCCGGGCCGGCCGTTCTGGTGGCTGAAGGCACCTTCTGGCTCTGAGGTGGGTTCGCGGAGGTCACTGCGGGCGCGCGCGAGCCGTGGAGTGAGCCCGGTTCGCACCTCTTCGGAAGAACACCACCGGTGCGCCGGCGTCGCAACTCTGAGTCTCCCGGCACCTGCCCCCGGCACCTGCAGATCGCCCTGGAGCGGCAGAACGCCGCCTCCCGGGCGAGAGGAGGCGGCGCTGCGTGGACCGCTGACCGGGTCCCTTCGTGAGGTCAGCAGTCAGTGCTCGCGTGCGGTGCGGTCGAACGCGAGCGCAGCCAGCGCCAGTGCGCCGACGAGGAGGCCGAAGTCGCGCAGGGCGACGTCGAAGTACTCACCCATCGTCACGAGGTTGACGATGATGCCGCCGAGCCAGGCGGCGACGAGGAGTGCGCCGTAGCGCGGGATCACGGCGACAACGATGCCGGCGACGATCTCGATGACACCGACGATGATCATCGCCTGACGGGCGGTGCCCGGAACGATGTTGTCGATCCAGGGAGCGAGGTAGGCCTCCCACTGGGTCATCAGATTGAAAAACTTGTCGAGCCCGAACAGGATCGGTGCCACGACGAAGACAGTGCGCAGCAGGACATACGCGCGATCTGCGCCCGTGGTCCCGACGAGGGAGTCGGGAGACTTCAGGGTGGACGTTGCCATGGCGGTTTCCCTTCTGATGCGGGTGGCGGGACCTTCGAGGTGATGGACCCGTCCTGGTGCGGCCTTTCATGGGTGAGTGTCGCCAGGGCATCGATGTCTTACCTGGGCGCCCATTCACGGCCCCATCCACGCCGTCTCACCGACGTCGTGCGCCGACTGCCCATCTGCATCCGCACACACCGGCGGGGCGGCCATCCGAGAAGGGTCCGACCACCTGGACGCCAAGACCGTGCCGGAGGTAAGACGCCCATTCACCTCCGACACCAACAGGTCATGAAGCTTCACGAGCGTCACGACCAGGGTCTGCGGGTCCGCCAGGAACCAGGAGAAGCAATCAGGTGGCGGCAACGCAGCCTCCTCGAGGCGGAGTTCCCCGCCGACCTGGCGGCCACCGTGGCAGCCGACCTGCGGCTCGACCTGCACAGCGTGCTGGAGCTGGTCGATCGCGGGTGTCCCCCTGAGCTGGCGATCCGGATCCTGACCCCCCTGCCCGACGAGGTGGGATCATGACGCTCATGCAGCCGGTCACCTCGGCGACGGAGCAGCCGTCGGACGAGTCCTGGGTCGCGGACCTCACCGATCCCGGACCGAGCGGCCTGGCCGCGCAGCGGACCCTCCACGACCTCCTGCTGAGGGCAGCTCGACTCCAGGTGTGGCGGCTGCGTCACCAGCTCCCCGGCGCCGGGTCGGTGGACCTGGAGGATCTCGCTCAGCAGGCCGCAGACGATGCCCTCATGGCAGTGCTCAGCAAGCTCGACACCTTCGAGGGGCGCAGCCGGTTCACCACGTGGGTCTACAAGTTCGGGATCCTCCACGCCGGTGTCGCTGTCCGTCGGCAGGCCTGGAGGCACCGTGAGGTGCCGCTGTTCGACTCGATCCACTCGCCCGACCCGGGCTCCACCCCGGAGGCCTACGCAGAGAGCAGCGACCTGCTGCGGGCCGTCGAGGCCGCGATCACTCACGACCTCACGTCACATCAGCGGCGGGTAGCCCTGGCGCTCCTCGTCGACCACGTGCCCATCGACGTGCTCGCCGAACGGCTCAGCACCAGTCGCAACGCGCTCTACAAGACACTGCACGACGCACGTCAGCGCCTCCGCGAGAGCCTCTGCGCCAGCGGCCACCTCGACCCCGCCCCCCACCGGAGTACGCCATGACCAGACCGCACTCCCCCATCACGGACAACTACCTCGCTGGCCTGCTGCTCGACACCAGCCCGTATCTCTCGTGCGACGAGTGCTTCGAGAACATGGACATCTATGTCGAGAAGATCATCGCCGACCCGGAGCATCAGGACGTCCCCATGCAGGTGCACCTCGCGGGGTGCCCCGCCTGCGCTGAGGAGGCCGACACCCTCGTCGAGCTGCTGACCTCCGAGCCGGCCTAGAGCAGGGCTAGAGCGAGCAGGCGGAGGCGACCGGGGCGACGAGCTTCGGCGCCCCGATGGAGGGCATCCCGAGCGAGACCGCGGGCTTGCCCGGCACGTCGGCGTCCTGGAGCGCCGCCCAGGCGTCGCCGCCGCGGGTCCGGCGCACCGCATACGTCCCGCCGGTCAGAGCCGCGTCCGCAACGAGGTGATGGGGAGCGCCGTAGGTGACCCCGACCGTCACGAGATCGCCGGGCCGGGCGCGCTCGGCACCCTCGGGCACTGCGAAGTGGACGAGCCGGTTGTCGCGGGCACGACCGGACATGCGCGCGGTCGCGCTGTCCTTGCGACCCTCGGACGGGGCCACCAGGACCTCGACCTCGCGCCCCTCGAGACGCCGGTTCTCTGCCCAGGAGATCTCCTCCTGCAGGGCGATGAGGCGGTCGAAGCGCTCCTGGACGACGGCCTTGGGGACCTGGTTCTCCATGGTCGCGGCCGGGGTGCCAGGGCGGATGGAGTACTGGAACGTGAAGGCGCTCGAGAACCGTGACGCGGCCACGACATCGAGGGTGCCCTGGAAGTCCTCCTCGGTCTCACCGGGGAAGCCGACGATGATGTCGGTCGTGATCGCGGCCTCCGGCATCGCGGCGCGCACCCGGTCGATGATGCCGAGGAACTTGGCAGACCGGTAGGAGCGGCGCATCGCCTTGAGGATCCGGTCCGAGCCGGACTGGAGCGGCATGTGCAGGCTCGGCATGACGTTGGGGGTCTGCGCCATCGCCTCGATGACGTCGTCGGTGAAGGCGGCCGGGTGCGGCGAGGTGAAGCGGACGCGCTCCAGACCCTCGATCTCACCGCACGCGCGCAGCAGCTTGCCGAATGCGAGCCGGTCGCCGAACTCGACACCGTAGGTGTTGACGTTCTGCCCGAGGAGGGTGATCTCGACGACGCCCTGGGCCACGAGCGCCTCGATCTCGGCGAGGATCTCGCCCGGCCGGCGGTCCTGCTCCTTGCCGCGGAGCGCGGGGACGATGCAGAACGTGCACGTGTTGTTGCAGCCGACCGAGATCGACACCCAGGCGGCGTACGCCGAGTCGCGACGCGTCGGAAGGGTGCTGGGGAAGGTCTCGAGGGACTCGAGGATCTCGACCTCGGCCCGCTTGTTGTGCCGGGCGCGGTCGAGCAGCGCGGGGAGGCTGCCGATGTTGTGGGTTCCGAAGACGACGTCGACCCAGGGCGCCCGCTCGACGATCGTGGCACGGTCCTTCTGCGCCATGCAGCCACCGACGGCGATCTGCATGTCCGGGTTCTTCATCTTCGCCGGGCGCAGCTGACCGAGGTTGCCGTAGAGCTTGTTGTCCGCGTTCTCGCGCACCGCGCAGGTGTTGAAGACGACGACGTCGGCGACCTCCGGCCGCTCGTCCTGAGGGAGGCTCGCCAGGTCGACATAGCCGGCCGTCTCGAGGAGCCCGGCCAGCCGCTCCGAGTCGTGGACGTTCATCTGGCACCCGTGGGTGCGGACGTCATAGGTGCGCGCAGTCATAACGGATCAAGGGTATGCGCGGCTCCCCGGGTCTGGGTAACCGGCGCGATCGCGCTGGTTGAACTCCCCCTCAGGTCAGCGCTGCGTGGTCGACGACCCACTGCGCGATTGCCAGGCTGGAGGTGGCCGCCGGCGAGGGAGCGTTCCGCACCACCGTGATGCGGTCCTCGACGTCGATCCGGAAGTCGTCGACGAGCGTGCCGTCGCGGTCGACCGCCTGGGCACGGATCCCGGCGCCACCGCGGCGGACGTCGCTCGGGCCGATGTCCGGGACGTATGCGCGGGCCGCCTTGAGGTACGCCCGCACCGAGAGCGAGCCGACGACCTCCTTCACTCCAGTGCGCCAGTGACGGCGGGCCAGCGCCCACGTCCCCGGCCAGGTGGCGAGGTCTCGCACGTCAGCTGCCGCGATAGACCTGCGGCGCCCGCCTTCCCTGGCCAGCGCGAGGACGGCGTTGGGCCCGACCTCGAGTGAGCCGTCGACCCGACGGGTGAAGTGCACACCGAGGAACGGGTAGCGCGGATCGGGCACCGGATAGATGAGGCCGCGGACGAGCTGCTGCTTGGCCGGCACCACCTGGAGGTACTCGCCACGGAACGGCATGATCCGCGGGGACGCCGGACCGCCGGCCAGGGCACCGAGCCGGTCGGCCTGCACTCCCCCGCACACGACGACCCGGTCGGCGCGAACCGGACCGGCGCTGGTGGTGAGCTCGACAGCGCCCGCGAGCTGGCGCATACCGAGGACCTGGGTGCCCAACCTGATCTCGCCGCCGGCCCGCAGGACATCATCGGCGTAGGCCTCGGCGACCGCGACGAAGTCGGTGATCGCGGTCCGGGGTGAGTGCAGCGCGGCCAGTCCGCGGGCGTTCGGCTCGAGCTCGCGGATGCCGCTGGTATCGAGGCGTGTGAGTCCCGGCACGGCGTTGTCGGTGGCTGTGCGTGCGAGGGCATCCAGGCGTGGCAGCTCTGCCTCTCGCAGCGCGACGACGAGCTTGCCAGCCTCGAGATAAGGCAAGGAGCGCTCTGTGCAGTACTCACGCAGGAGCCTGCGCCCCCGGGTACACAGCTCGGCCTTCAGGCTCCCGGGTCGGTAGTAGATGCCGGCGTGCACCACCCCCGAGTTGTGGCCGGTCTGGTGCCTGGCCAGCCGGCCCTCCTTCTCGAGGACCGTCACGCGCTCGTCCGGACGGCGCTGTGCGACCTCACGCGCTATGGCAAGGCCGACGATCCCGCCTCCGACGACGACGGTGCTCATGGGACCATCATGGCGGTCAACGGGAATCCACCACCGGCCTGCCTCGTTGGGCGCGGTGAGAGGCCGTGCCGGCCAACAGTCACCGAGGAGTCACGTGCGCACCCTGCTCAACATCATCTGGTTCGTCTTCGGCGGATTCTGGCTCGCGCTGGGCTACGCCCTGGTCGGCCTGCTGTTCTGCGTCCTCATCGTCACGATCCCGCTCGGGGTGGCGTCGCTGCGGATCGCCCGGTACGCGCTGTGGCCGTTCGGGCGCGCGGTCGTCGACCAGCCCGACGTCGGCAGCGGTTCGGTCCTGCTCAACGTCGTGTGGATCATCCTGGCCGGCTGGTGGCTGGCGCTCGGTCACGTCACGACCGCGATCGCGCAGGCGATCACGATCGTGGGCATTCCGCTGGCGGTCGCGAACCTGAAGATGATCCCGATCTCGCTCGTGCCGTTCGGCAAGGAGATCGTTCGCACGTCGTCGATCCCGCCGGGCCGGCGCCCGCTGCACTCCCTCTGACGGCTCAGTCGCGGGCGAAGGTGGGGTCGGCGTCGATCGCCTCGCGGATGACCTGCAGGCTCAGCCCCGAGGGGTAGCCCTTGCGTGCGAGCATCCCTGCCAGCCGGCGGATCACGACCTGACGGTCCAGTCCGCGCAGTCTCGGGAGTCGGGCATCGACGAGGCTGCGGGCCCGCTCCTCCTCCTCAACGGGCCTGATCTCCGCCAGGACCGTCTCGGCGGTGTCTCGGTCTACACCCTTGGTCCGCAGCTCGTGTGCCAGGGCACGCGCCGACAGTCCACGGGTCGTCTGCTTGGACCTGACATAGGCCTCGGCGTACTTCTCGTCGTCGACCAAGCCCACCTCACTCATCCGGTCGAGGACAGCCTCGGCGACGTCGTCCGGGCAGTTGCGCTGCCGGAGCTTCTGCCGCAGCTGCTGCCTGCTCTTGGGCGACATCGTGAGCTGACGGAGCACGATGTTCCGGGCCACCGCATACGGGTCGGCGTCGCGATCTTCCTCGGTGCCCGGGTCCGCTTCGTCACCGTCCGCCGCGTCGCGATCGGCCGAGCTGGACGCGGCGTTCTCTGGGCCGGTGGTCTCCGTCGGTGAGGTCTGGACCCCACCAGCCGGATCATCGGTGGAGGAGTCCTCCTCTTGCTCGATGAACTCCGGACTCCCACTGACTGGCGCGATCTCGTCGAAGAAGCCTGTCGACTCCCCTTGCTCGATCCGCGCCACCGCCGCTCGCAGCGCCTCCAGGTCGGGGGCGCTGCGAGCAGCGGCGTGATGAGCGTTGGCGTTGCGAGCGTTGGCGTTACGAGCGTTGGTGCGACGGTCTCGGCCGCCCTCCATCTCGTCAGTCATCTCGCGCCCTCTCGCTGCATCCGGTGGGACCGGCTGACCTCACCAGGCTGGTCAGAGCCGGTCAACCAGAACGAGCACCGTAGATCAGAACTCGACCGGAACCTCGGTGTCCGCGCCGGGCTCCTCGGTACGACGACCGACGCCGAGCTTGTCCTTGATCTTGCGCTCGAGCTCGTCGGCGAGGTCGGGGTTGTCCTTGAGGAACTGGCGGGCATTCTCCTTGCCCTGGCCGAGCTGGTCACCGTCGTAGGTGTACCAGGCGCCGGCCTTGCGGACGAAGCCGTGGTCCACACCCATGTCGATGAGGCCGCCCTCGCGGGAGATGCCCTGACCGTAGAGGATGTCGAACTCGGCCTGCTTGAACGGCGGGGACACCTTGTTCTTGACGATCTTGGCCCTGGTGCGGTTACCGACCGCCTCCGTGCCGTCCTTGAGGGTCTCGATGCGACGCACGTCGATCCGGACGGAGGCGTAGAACTTCAGCGCCTTACCGCCGGTCGTCGTCTCCGGGCTGTTGTGCACCATGACCCCGTCGACGAAGTAGTTGTGCGTGCCGGCAACCTCGATGTCGAAGCGGTGCATCGAGCGGGTCTTCGGCTTGATGTGCACGTCAAGGACACGAGCGGGCACAAGGACCTCCCGCGGCTCCACGAACTCGGGCTCCAGCGCGAACCGGCCTCGCAGGTCCGGCAGCAGCTTGTCCTCCATCGACGGGTGGATGTAGGGGGCCACGATCTCCTGGAACCGCCGGCTCGACGCCGTGGTCAGCTGGTAGACGGCCTTCTGGCCGGCCCCGCGCAGGCTGAGCCGTCCCTCGACGCCGTACTCGTCGCGCAGGTAGTTGACCAGGCGCAGCTGGGTGGCCTCGCTCATCGCCTCGACGCAGAACTCGATCCGGCCGCTGCCACGGATCCCCTCCTGCAGGCCTGTGCTCCGAACAGCGAAGCTGCCGTCGTCCATGTACCAGATCGCGAGCGCCAAGGGGTTGAGGGCCTTGAAGAAGTCCTCACCGAAGTGCTTCTTCCCATCACCCCAGTAGACCGTCTCCCGGACCTCACCCAGCTCGGGCAACGAGGTCAGGTCGACGTGGACAGAACCGTTCGGTCGCACGCTGCGGGTCTGCGGGATGTTGCCGAGGAGACCGCTCTTGAAGTCGAGGTAGTCGACCTGGGCAGCCCCATGCGGTTCAAACCCAGAGCCCATCCGGAAGCGCACGCCACGACGCCCACGCCGGTTCGGAGCAAGGTGCCCGTCGCCCATCAGACCGCCGAGGACGACCTGCCACTGCTGGTCGGAGAGGCGGGCGGTCTCGCTGACCATGACCCGGTCGCCCTGGATGAGCTCGCCGGCCTCGGTCCAGCCGCCGGGTGTGCGGATGAGGTGGTTCTCAGTAGCCGCGAACTGGGCCTTGCCGTTGCCGCCCGACTTCTCGACGGTGAACTGCAGGAACCGCTCGGTGATCCCGTTGTCGAACCAGTTCGTGACCGGACGGTTGACGATCGTGTTCGTCTCGGGGTCGTAGGTGCGCACCTCGACGGGGAGCTTCTGGTTGACGATCTTGCCGATCTTCTCGGTGGAGCCGTCAGCGAGGGTGACCCGGGTGCTGTAGGACATGCACCCGAACATCACGCCGATCTTCTCGCGGAGCTGGTTGATGAAGATCGCGGTCGTGCCCGTGGCGTTCAGGGCACCGGTGAGCTTGCGCAGGGCCTGGCTCATGAGCCGGGCCTGGAGACCGACGTGGCTGTCGCCCATCTCGCCCTCGATCTCGGCACGCGGCACGAGAGCCGCCACGGAGTCGATGACGATGATGTCGAGGCTGCCGGAGCGGATGAGCATGTCGGCGATCTCGAGTGCCTGCTCACCGGTGTCGGGCTGGCTGACGAGGAGGTTGTCGGTGTCCACACCGAGCTTCTTCGCGTACTCGGGGTCCAGGGCGTGCTCGGCGTCGATGAAGGCCGCGATGCCCCCGGCCTTCTGGGCGTTGGCGACCGCGTGCAGGGCCACCGTGGTGTTGTGCGACAGCACACCGTTGGCGATGAAGCTGTGTGTCTCCGGCAGCATGATGTCGAAGGTCGGCTGCAGTCCCTCATCCGCCACCTCGACGACGGACTCATAGGTGTACTGCGCTTCAGCGAGCTCCTTGAGCTGGAGAAGGATGGCCTTCGCTCCCGGAGGCAACATGGCCTCGCGCTCAGTGGCCCAGGCGACGATCTTCGCAAGTCGGTCCTTCGAGCACGCCAGGTTCAGGTCCGACCGGAAGAGGTCACCGGCGATCCGGTCGAAGGCACGGTCGCCGCCGACCGCATCGCGCAGATCCTTGACCAGACCGGAGACGTTCGGCACGTTCTCGAACTGCGGATCGCGGCCCGACTGACGGAAGTTCGCGGTCACCTGGGTGGCACGGCGCGCGCTGCGGAACCCGATGACCTCCATGAACCGGTGCGCCACCGACGGGTTGATGATGACGCTGTAGTAGTCACGCTGGTACGTCTGGTTGAACGACGCCTGCAGCGTGCTCGGGATGCCGAGCCCATAGAGCATGAGCTGCACCTGCTCACCGAGCACCTTCGAGGCGGTACCCAGGCCGACGGTCGAGGTCGGGTCGACCCATCCATCACCCTCGAACAGGGCCGAGAGGAACGCCGCCTGGACCTTCGCCCCGGCCGTGCGCACGCAGTGCGGAACCGTCTTCTCAGGCGCGTTGGTGTAGGCGAGGCCGTAGTCGTCAGCCAGACGACGACGCAGCGCCGTGTCCAAGATGCTGTGCTCCTTGCCGTCGTCGTGACGCACCTGCGCGCCGAAGAGCGACTCAGCGAGGGCGGTCCACTCCTCCACGACTTCGGGATCCCAGTTCGGGAAGCGGACCGCGTGACGATTCGCCTCGTCACGGGATCCCTCGGCCACGAGGTAGCCCAGGAAGACAGCCTCGTCCTCGCTCAAGCCACTTCCGGACGCGGCCTCCTCTGCGCCGAAGAGCGCCGAGACCAGGACGTCGCCGACCTTGATCTGATCGATCCGCCGCCACACGATGCTGCCGCGCTCGTTGATCACGCGGAGTGGGTGGTTGTCGGTGCCTGAGATGGAGCGACCCGAACCCAGGGTCAACCGCTTCACCGGCTTGCGGTTGTTGTGGGTGAGCGCCGCGACCGTCTCGAGCTCACCGCGCTCGTTGACCACCCGCAGACCGATCTCCCGAACATCGGTGACCCTCGAGGTGCAGGATGCCTTCTGACCCGCGCGCCCGAAGAGCTCTGCGATGGTCTCCAGCCCGTGCTCAGTCCACACGTAGGTGTCGGCGGTCAGGCACTTGCCGCTCGACTCCGGTCCGTAGATCTCCACGACCCGGCCCCGGGGCAGGCCGCCGATCCCGAGCGCGACGTCGAGGGCGATCGACCCGGTGGGGATGACCTCGATCGGGGGGCGGATGTCGTCGCCGAGGCGCATGACTGCGCCCTTGCCGTGGGCCTTCTCGATGTTGCCCATGACCTGGGAGAGAACCTTGAGCTTCTCCTCGGAATTGGCGTGCCCGTTACGCAGGGCGGCGTTGATCGGGGTCGCGTTTCCGCGTGCCATCTGCCTGTCTCCTTCATGAATGTCGAGGTCGGGTCACGTCCACCTTCGACCTCACAGCCACAGATGAGCGGACGTTCTCTGCTGTCAGGTCAGACGCTAGGCGGGGGCACTGACAGCCGTCTCACAGCTGCCGTGGGGCTGTGGACGACACGCCGTCAGGGCCCTCGCGTGGGGACCACACTACGCCGAACACATGTTCGAGCAACCGGGACACGCCGCACGGAGAACGGAGTCTCGCCGCACACCCGCACGTGGCCGGCGGAAGGCGCATCGGGGCATGGCTCGATCTACTCATCCCTTCCTCAGACGAATGGTCAATCCGTCCGATGCGGTGCCCGTGACCCCACTCCTAGCGTCGTCTGTGACGCGAAGGAGGCGCCATGTCCAGCACCCAGCACATCGAGACGCTCATCATCGGAGCCGGTCAGGCCGGCCTGTCGATGGGATACCACCTCCGTCGACGGGGTCGGGAGTTCCTCATCGTCGACGGGGACGCCCGCATCGGTGACACCTGGCGGCGACGCTACGACAGTCTGCGGTTGTTCACCCCCGCCCAGGCGGACGGTCTCGACGGTCTCCCCTTCCCCGGCGATCCGTGGCACTTCCCCTCCAAGGACGAGATGGCGGACTACCTCGAGCTGTACGCCATGACCCATGACCTGCCGGTCCGGCTGCAGTCGCGCGTCGACCGGGTGGGCGTCGATCGGGTGGGCAGACACGAAGGCAGCGATGGCGAGCACTTCATCGTCGACCTCGACGGGCACCGCCTCGTCTGCGACAACGTCGTGGTCGCCACCGGCACGTTCGGGCACACGCCGTACGTACCTGATCTCGCGGGACGGCTCGACCCCGGGATCAGGCAGGTCCACTCCGGTGAGTACACCTCGCCGGCCCAGCTGCCCGCCGGGCCGGCCCTCGTCGTCGGGGCGTCCCACAGCGGACTCGACATCGCGTTCGAGCTCGGCGAGTCCCGGCGCACGATCCTCGTCGGCCCCGCCCGCGGGAACCTCCCCCTGGAGTGGGACAGTCCCCGGCTGCGGATCGCGTTCCCTCTCATCGAGTTCGCCTTCAACCACGTCCTCACCCGCCGGACCCCGATGGGTCGCAAGGTCATGGCTCAGCTACGGCACCACGGCGCACCGCAGCTCCGCATCAAGCGACACCACCTGGCCGATCGGGACGTGGAGTGGATCGAGGAGCACGTCGTCGACGTCTCGGCCGAGGGGCTGCCACAGCTGGCGAGTGGGCGTACGGTCGAGGTGTCGAGCATCGTCTGGGCGACCGGGTTCCGTCAGTCGTACGACTGGCTCGACCTTCCCATCCGCATCGTCGACGGCTGGCCGGTGGAGTACCGGGGCGTCGTGGCGGAGGTCCCTGGCCTCTTCTTCTGCGGCCTGGCCTTCCAGTACGCGTTCAGCTCGGGAGAGATGTCGGGCGTCGGTCGCGATGCGGCCTTCATCGCCGACCGGATCACCGAACGCATGCCCCAGCGGACCCGGCCGAGGATCGGCACCGCGCACTGACCGGCTGCCCGGCTGCAACGGACCGGGCCCAGGCTTCCGCGACCCGCTTGCCCGCAGACCCAGACGGTGGAGACGAGTCGATCCAGCACCGGCAGCACCGGACCCGCGGGTCCGGACGCCAGAGGTAAGCACGGGGCCCTCACAGTGCCCGCGATTACCATCGAGGGTGGAGGACCGCACGATGAGCGTGATCGAGGAGCTGCACCGAGCCCGCTTGGCCTACGAGCGGAGGGAGTGGCTCACGGCATACCAGAGCCTGTCCTCCGTGGACGACGCTCAGCTCAGCGGAGCGGACTTCGCGGCGCTGGCCATGGCGGCCCATCTCGTGGGGCGGCGCAACGACTGCATCCAGGCCCTGCAGCGGGCGTATGCGGCGCACGAGTCCACAGGCGACCGCCTCGGGGCCGTGCGAGCAGCGTTCTGGCTGGCCCGCACACTCTCCGAGGGCGGTGAACCCATCCTCGCCGGGGGGTGGTCGGCACGGGGTGAGCGCCTGCTCGAGCAGATCCCGGAGGATGTGGTCGAGCGCGGATACCTCCAGATCGTGCGCATGCTCGCCCTCATCGGCTCCGGCGAGCTCGAGCAGGCGCAAGGGGTCGCCGCCTCTGTCACCGAGTACGGTCGGCGGTTCGACGACCGCAACCTCCTCGCGGTCGGCCTGAACGCACAAGGTCGACTGCTCACCGCGCAAGGCCAGGTGCAGGAAGGGCTCCGACTTGTCGACGAGGCGATGGTCGGGGTAGTCGCGGGTGAGCTCGACACCATCTTCGCCGGTCAGGTCTACTGCTCCACGATCGAGGCGTGCCAGTGGGTCGGCGATCTGGGCCGGATGGCGCAGTGGACGTCAGCAATCACGCAGTGGTGCGATGCCCAGCCAGGGCTGGTCGCCTTCACCGGCCAGGCCGCCGTGCACCGGGGACAGCTGATGAGGGTCGGCGGCGCCTTCCGGGATGCCCTCCTGGAGCTGGAGCTGGCGGTGACCCGCTACAGCGACATCGGTGGGCACCCGGCCGTGGCACTCGCGCACGCCGAGCGCGGCGATGTCCTCAGGCTGCTGGGAGACCTCGACGGCGCTGAGGCTGCCTTCCACGCGGCAGCGGACCTCGGTCTCGACGCCCAACCCGGTCAAGCGCTCCTGCTGTTGGTGCGCGGACGCACGGACGCGGCTGTCGCTGCGGTGCGCAGGTGCCTGGCCGGCACACGACTGGCGATGGAGCGCAACCGACTGCTTCCCGGCGCCATCGAGGTGCTCGTCGCCGTCGGCCAGGTCGACGAGGCAGCCGAGCTCGTGGATGAGCTCACGGACATCGCGGGCGCCTTCGGATGTCTTTCGCTCCGGGCGGCGTCCCATTACGCCGCCGCCCAGGTGGCCGTCGAACGGGGTCAGCCGGAGGTGGCGCTGCCGGCGGTGCGCTCCGCTCAGACCGACTGGACCGCGATCGGGGCTCGCTACGAGGTCGGCCGGTGCCGGATGCTCCTCGGCCGGACGCTGCGGCTGCTGGGCGATGAGGACGCTGCTCGGGCCGAGCTGGCCGAGTCCCGGAAGGCCTTCGCCGCGCTGGGCGCCGAGCCCGCCGAGAGGAGAGCTGCCGAGCTGCTCGGGCGCCAGCCCGCCCCGGGAGGGCTCAGCCCGAGAGAGGTCGAGGTCCTCGCGCTGGTGGCCGCCGGAGCCAGCAATGCCCAGATCGCCGCGGAGCTGGTTCTGTCCGAGCGCACGGTGGCCAGGCATGTCTCGAACATCTTCGCGAAGCTCGATGTCGGGAGCCGTACCGCGGCAGCTGCCTTCGCGTTCGAGAACGATCTGGTAGCCCCGTCCGCGGCCGGCTCGCGCGGAACCGGCACCGAGCACTCAGCGTGATCGAGACACGTCTGGTCCAGGCGCTCGGCCACGATCACCTGTCTCTGGACAGTCGTCAGGTGAGCAGCAGCGTGGAGATCCGCCGCGAGGCACCCCACAGCCCGACGGCAGCGAGCGCGAGCAGGTAGAAGGACGACCCCAGCAGACCCCAGTGCACGTCCCCGAGCATCAGCCCGCGCTGGATCTCGACCCCGTGGTACAGCGGCATGAGCTTCACGAGCCACTGCAGCGCCTCGGGATAGACGGCCAGCGGGAAGAACGTCGCCGAGAAGAGGAACATCGGCTGGATGGCAAGGGTGACGAACTCGAAGTGCTTCCACGAGGTCATGTACGTCGTCGCCCACATCCCGACGCCGGCGAAGGCAGCGCCGATGAGCAGACACGCCGGGATCGCCAGGATCGCCCACCAGGACCGCACGAAGCCCATCGCGAGTGCGACGAAGAAGAAGATCGCCGAGTAGATCCCGCCGCGGATGAGCGACCAGAGGATCTCGCCGATGGCCACGTCCCATGGTCGAGCGGGCGTAGCGAGCATCGTGTCGTAGGTCTTCGAGAACTTCAACTTCGCGAAGAAGTTGTAGGTGGTGTCCGCGATAGACCCGTTCATCGCCGAGGTGGCGAGCATCGCCGGTGCGACGAAGGCGGCGTACGAGACGACCAGGCCGTGGTCGGTCGTGACGTCCTGGACGAGCGCCCCGAGGCCGATGCCGATCGAGAACAGGTAGAAGACGGGCTCGGCGAACCCACTGGCGAACAACCACCACATCCGGCGGAAGGCCAGCACGTCGCGGAGCAGCACGAAGCGCCACAGCGCATAACCGACCACTCAGGTCACCAGCCTGTCCTCGATCGCGCGCGCCGACACCCAGGCACCGCCGATGACGTATGCGAGGAGCACTCCCAGGTGCACGAGCCACAGGTCCGGCACGGGTCCTCCGACGAAGGCCGCACGTCCGAGCTCGATGCCGTGCCACAGCGGCGTCACCCACGAGATGGGCTGCATCCAGATCGGGAGCTGGTCGATCGGGAAGAACGCTCCTGAGAACAGCATGAGAGGCGTGACCACGAGCCGGAAGAGCGCTGAGTAGATCGAGTCGTTCGTCGCCTTCGCGGCGACGACGAACAAGGGGGTGGAGAACGCCATGCCCGTGAGCACCGCGATGGGGAGTGCCGCGAGCGACCACCAGGACCGCACCCCGCCGAAGAGTGCAGCCACCACCATGAACGCCCCGGCCGACGTCAGCACGTTGAACGCGATCATCAGCCAGTGCGCGAGCAGGACGTCGATGACCCGTTGAGGGGCATTGATCATCGCCCGGTAGAACTCGTTCCACTTCACGAATCCCATGACCGGCCAGGTGGACTCGCCAACGGCCACGTTCATGGCCGTCACCATGACCAGGCCGGGGACGATGTAGAGGAGGTAGGGCACGCCGTTGACGCCACCGGACGCGGAGTCGACGAGGTTGCCCACGCCCAGCCCCATCGACGCCAGGAAGAGCACGGGCAGGAGGAACCGCGAGACCAGGGCCCCGCCGATCGTGCGCTTGAACAGCACCCAGTGATACGCGAGGAGTGCCCGCAGCCGCTCAGGCGCGGACATGGGCGGGCGAGGACCCATGGACAGTCGCGTGCCCGCGGCAACCCTGTCCCCGCTGAGCTCAGTCGACAAGGGTCCGTCCTGTCAGGTGCAGGAAGACATCCTCAAGGGTGGAGCGCCGCACGAGGGTGGACAGCGGGTGGATCCCGCGCTGCGCGATCGCCGCGGTTGCCGCATCACCGTTGTCCGCATACAGCAGGATCCGGTCCGGGAGGACCTCCATGCGCTCTCCGATCCCCTCGAGGGGTGCGGCGTGGGGAGCGTGTTCGTCGGTGTCGAAACGCACCTCCACCACCTCGCGCGTCGAGTAGCGGTCGATGAGGTCGCGCGGGCTTCCCTCGGCCGCGATCCGACCCTTGTCCATGACGACAAGACGGTCGCAGAGCTGCTCGGCCTCGTCCATGTAGTGCGTCGTGATGATGAGGGTGACGCCCTGCCGCTTCAGCCGGAAAAGGCGGTCCCAGAGGACGTGTCTGGCCTGCGGGTCGAGACCGGTCGTGGGCTCGTCGAGCAGCAGCAGCTCGGGGTTGTTGATGAGGCTGCGCGCGATGACGAGCCGGCGCTTCATCCCGCCGGAGAGGTGCTCGACCTTGTCGGCGTGCCGCTCGCTGAGCTGGGCGAACTCGAGCAGCTCGCTGGCCCGCTGCCGCACCTCGGCACGACTCAGTCCGAAGAACCGACCGTAGACCCAGAGGTTCTCCTCGACGGAGAGCTCCTCGTCGAGCAGGTCCTTCTGCGGACAGTTGCCGATGCGTGCCCGGATCTGCTGGCCGTCGACGGCCGGGTCGAGACCGAAGATCCGCAGCTCGCCGCTCGTCACCGGCGAGACGCTGGCGATCATCCGCATCGTCGACGACTTGCCCGCACCGTTCGGCCCGAGGAACCCGAACGCCTCACCCTTGCGCACCTCGACATCGATGGAGTCGACAGCGGTGAAGTCGCCGAACTTCTTCGTCAGGTCGCGCGCGGTGAGGAGCAGGTCATCGGTCACGGTCGGCAACGTTAGTGCAGGGGACCGACGGCGGCACATCGGTTCCTCGCGACGAGCCGGCGGACGTCCAGACCCGTCAGTGACTCACCCGCTGACTCACTTCCGCCGCTTCGAAGACGGCTCGTCCCGTCCCCACCAGCGGCTCTCCGGCACATCGAGATCCTTGACCAGCGCCTGCCACACCTGACGCGGCGGCACCCCGGCCTCGAGCGCCTCCTCAGCCGTGCGGTTGTCCAGGGCGCCCAGGACGTGGGAGCGCACGAGCGCCTGGGCAGGACCGTCGCCGAACTCGTCGCGCATCAAGGTCCAGAACTCCGACAACCACATCCGATGATCGTATGCGCCGCTCAAGGTCGCGCGAACCGTCGCCGAAACGGGTCCGGGTCAGGCGAGCGTCTCGTCTAGGCTGCCCCAATGACGCCGCGTGTCCGCTCGACCAACATCGCCGTCCCGAAGCCCGCTCCAGGAAGCCGGGCGGCCCGACCGCGCAAGAGCGGGATCGACAAGCGGCCGGTCGCCGAGCTGGAGGTGTTCGCTCCTGCTGACGGCTACGGGCACGGCTCGGGAGTGGCGGGCGACCTGGTGGGCAACTCCAAGCACCACGGCGGAGCCCAGAAGGCGGTCTACGCCTACGCCCGCGAAGAGCTCGCCTTCTGGGAGTCCGAGCTCGGACGCCCACTCGCCGACGGGCAGTTCGGCGAGAACCTCACGACCGAGGGCATCGATCTGGAATCGCTCCTCGTCAACCAACCGGTGCGGATCGGCACGGCGCTGCTGGAGGTCTCTCTTCCCCGCACACCGTGTGCAACCTTCGCTGCGCACCTGGGTGAGCACGGATGGATCAAGCGCTTCGCGGCGCACGGACGATGCGGGACCTACTTCCGGGTGGTCGAGCCTGGGCGCATCCGCCCCGGCGACGCGATCGTGCTCGGCGATCCGCCCGCTCACGACATCGACATCCGGACCGTCTTCGCTGCCGCGCTGGGTGATGACGAGGCCGCCCGGAGGGCGGTCGGTGCGGCGTGCCTGCCTCCGCTCTACCACGAGCGGTTCACGGTGCGGCTCGCCAGTCACGCCGGCGTCTGAGTCGACACCCTCACCCCGGGGCCGGCGCAGAGGCGCCGGCCCGGTCGAGCGCGGCCAGCCAGGCGCTCGCACGGAGTCGCTCGTAGAAGGCACGCACGTCCGCCCGCAGTCGGGCAGCCTCCCCGTGGTCGCCGAGGGCGTCCAGGACCTCGGCCAGCTCGGCCCCTGTCTGGTGTGCTGCAACGAGCCCGCCCCATTCCCGGTATGCGCTGATCGCCTGTTCCAGGGCCTGCACCACCTCTGCTGACGGGCCAGTCGTGAGCCGTGCCTGGTGGGCCTGGCAGCGGTGCCGGTGGGCCCGGAAGCTGGTGGGCAGCAGGTGGGCGGGACGCTCCTCGACCTGGCCCGCCAACCTCAGCCACTGCTCGGGCGCGAGGAGGGCACGCACACCGGGCTCGACGAGCCACCCGACCCACTCGTCCTCGCGGCAGAGGCCGCGCATGGAGTCCAGCGTGGCTGCCACCTCGGCCGACAGGTCCTCTGCATCGCCGCGGGCGAATCTGATCTGGGCGTTCATCAAGGTGACGTCGGCGTGACCCAGCGGGTCGGCGTCCTCGTCGACGAGGGGCAGCTCCCCCTGCGGCTCCCCGCGCGCCAGGGCAATCCGCGCGCCGTACAACGCCACGCTCTCCGCAGAGATGACACCGACCGGGAGGTCCGCCGCCTCGGCGTCGAGCACCGCGTCCCGCTCGTCCCAGTCCCCGGCGAGGTACAACGCCTCGGACAGGTTGCCGACGGCGACTCCGATGCCATCGGTGAGGTGGAGCTCCCGGCAGATGACGGTGGAGGCCCGGCTCGCCTCGATGGCGGTGTGGAGGTCGTCGTCGGCGACGAGGTAGCCGAGGTTGCTCTCGGCCGTGGACTCCGCCTCCTTCAACCGGTGCTCCCGGGCGAACGCCGCGGCGCCCGTCATCATGGTCCGCGCGGAGTCGCGCAGACCCTGGTCGTAGAACGCGACCGCGAGGTAGCTGAGGCCGGCGACGGTCTTCGTCCGGTCACCCGTGTGCTCGGCCGCCCTCAACATCACGAGCGCCACCTCGGCGTCCCAGTCGCCCATCTCCCCCTTGCTGAGACAGAGCGTGCGGGCCAGCCAGTACAGCGCCTCGTCGGCGTCCGTGCGGTCGCGGAAGTGCTCCCAGTAGCGGCTGACGAGCTGCTCCGCCTCGCCGAAGCGCCGCTGGCGGGTCAGGAGGAAGCCGGTGAGGCCGGCCGCCAGGGCCTCGGCCACCTCGTCCCCCACGACCCGACCCAGCTCGATCGCCTCGCGGCCCGCCGCCACTCCCCTGTCCCAGTCACCGGAGGCCTGCGCGGCCGCCGTGATGCGGCAGAGCAGGCGGACCCGGCTCGCGGGGTCCTCGACCAGCTCGAGCGCCCGCTCCACGTGGGCGATGGCGTCGCCCCACGACCCGAGTCCGAGAGCCCATGCACTGGCGGCGTCGAAGGCGTCGGCTGCGCGGGCCTGCAGGTCACGCACGTCGGCCTCGCCCGGCACCGCCTCGGCCGCGGCGACGAGGTGCTGCGCGAGCATCGGCAGCTCGGCGGGCGAGTCGACCGCCTCGAGCGCCTCGGCCACCGCCAGGTGGGCGGTGCGCCGGTCCCGACGGGCCAGCATGGAGTAGGCCACCTGACGCACGACGTCCTGCGGGAAGGAGTACCACCCGAACTCACCAGCGAGCCGGTTGGTCGACACCTCGAGGAACTGCCTGCGGACGAGCTCGGCGAGAGCCGGTTCGATCGTGTCCTCACCGACGAGCCCGGCCAGGACCGCGGGCCGGAAGGAGCGCCCGAGGACACTGGCCAGATCGATCACGCGCCGCAGGTCGCCTGGCAGGGCATCGAGACGGGAGGCGATGAGGGTATGCAGGGACACCGGCGCCGCGACGTCGGCGACGTCGATGGTCCGGTCGACCAGCACATACCGCCCCTCGTCAGCCGTGACGAGCTCCTTGTCGATGAGCGAGCGGACCGTCTCCACGGCGAAGAGGGGCACTCCCGACGCCCGCTCGACAAGACCGTCCCGGACCGACTCCGGCAGACCGGAGACGAGTGAGGAGACGAGCTCCCCCATCTCCGCCTCGGTCAGCTCGTGCAGGTGCGCGGTCACGGTCCGGGAGTGCGCCACCAACCCGGGTCGGTCACTGAGGAGCTCGGGGCGGGCCAGGAGGAGCACGAAGAGCGGGAGGTCCTTGACCCCGAGCGCGAACTCGAGGAAGGCCGTCAGGCCCTCGTCGGCGTTCTCGCCGTCCTCGATGACGAGGACGACTGCGCTGGAGTCGACCGAGAGCGCCTCGAGGACGGCCACCCAGGCCGCGAACAGCTCCTGCCGCGAGTGCGATCCCGCTCCTGGAAGGCCGAGGAGCGAGGCGACCGGTGGGCGCAGCCAGGTCCGGTCCTGCTCACTCGGGACGAACTCGGTGAGGAAGTCGTCGAGGACGTGACCCAGGTCGGTTCCGGTGTCCCCGTCGAAGGCGCGCAGTCGGCCCCGCAGCGCCTCTGCGAGCGCGTGGAAGGCCGCGCCGTCGCCGTAGGCAGGACAGCGCCCCTCGAGCCACCGCGTGTTCACCTCGAGACCGTCGACGTACTTCGAGAACTCCCACGCCAGGCGGGACTTCCCGAGCCCGGGTGCGGCCGCGACGATGAGCAGGTTGGGCGAGCGTGACTCCTGCGTGCGGTGGAAGATGTCCTTGACCAGACGCAGCTCCCGGTCCCGGCCGACCAACGGCGCCTCCAGCCCGTCGGCGCGCTGGGCCCCACCGATGTTCGCGACGACGGCAACCGCTCGCCACAGGGGCACCGGGTGCTCCTTGCCCTTCAGCGCGTGCACCCCGGCGGAGGTGTACGTGATCGCGGCCTGGGAGAGGGCCTTCGTCGTCTCGTCCACGAGCACCTGCCCTGGGTCCGCCACACCCTGGACACGCGAAGCGGTGTTGACCGGGTCGCCGGCCACCATCCCCTGCCCCCGCGCGCCCACCGTCACCGCCACCTCTCCGGTGACGATGCCGACCCGCATGGCCAGACCCGGCAGCTCGACCCGCTCCCCCAGCGCCTCGATGGCGTCGATGAGCTCCAGGCCGGCCCGCACTGCGCGCTCGGCGTCGTCCTCGCGGGTGACCGGGACTCCCCAGACGGCCATGACCGCGTCACCGATGAACTTCTCCACGAGGCCACCATGGCGTTCCAGCACCGAGCGGCACACCTCGAAGTAGTCGCTGAGCAGCTCGCGGACCTCCTCCTGGTCACGGGACTCGCTCAGTGACGTGAAGCCGACGAGGTCCCCGAAGAGCACGGGCACCACCCGTCGGGCGGACACCCCGCCCATCGAGGAGGTGGTGTCAGCGCTGGTCGTGTCAGCGCTGGTGGTGTCAGAGGTGGTCCTGATGGCGTCCGGAACCGGGTCAGCCCCGGTCTCGGACGTCGGGGTCGCGGGACCGGGCCGGGTCGGGGTTCCGCAGCTCATGCAGAACCGGGCGGTGCCGGGGAGGTTCGCACCGCATACCGAGCAGTCGCGGACCTGAGGTGTCCCGCAGGCGAGACAGAAGCGCGCTCCGTCGGGAAGCGCCTCGCTGCATGCCGAGCAGGCTGTCACAGCCGCACCGTCCTGGACACCTCTGTATGCTCCCACGCCTTGGTCGGCAGGTGGGCCAGGGCAGGTGGTCGGGACCGCGGTCATCGTCCAACGGTCCCTGTCCGGTCGCCATGCGCTGTCGGTACGCAGTGAGAGGCTTGACCCGATGACTCGTACCCCGCTCGAGAGCTCTGCTACCCAGAGCTCGACACAGCAGGGCTCTTCAGCGCAGAGCCCTGCAACCCAGAGCCCTGCAACCCAGAGCCCTGCAACCCAGAGCCCTGGTGTCCTCGGCCGATTCTCCGCTGCGACGGCCGAGTGGTTCCGCAGCAGCTTCGCCGCGCCCACGCAGGCTCAGGTCGGCGCGTGGACGGCGACGAGCTCCGGCCGGCATGCGCTGGTCGTGGCTCCGACCGGCTCGGGCAAGACCCTCTCCGCCTTCCTGTGGGCGCTGGACCGACTCGTCGTCGACGGTCCCCCACCGGACCCGATGCTCCGGTGCCGCGTCCTCTACGTCTCGCCGTTGAAGGCTCTCGCCGTCGACGTTGAGCGCAACCTGCGCAGCCCCCTCATCGGGATCGGCCATGCCGCCCGCCGGCTCGGGCTGCCCGAGGCCGACGCCATCGCCGACATCTCGGTCGCGGTCCGCTCGGGGGACACCCCGCCAGCTGAGCGGCGTGCCTTCGCGAAGGCACCGAGCGACATCCTCATCACCACCCCGGAGTCACTCTTCCTCCTCCTCACGAGCGCTGCCCGTGAGTCCCTGCGAGGGGTCGAGACGGTCATCATCGACGAGATCCATGCCGTCGCCGGGACGAAGCGCGGCGCCCACCTCGCCCTCAGCCTCGAGCGTCTCGATGCCCTCCTGGAGAAGCCTGCCCAAAGGATCGGTCTGTCCGCGACGGTGCGACCCATCGAGGAGGTCGGCAGGTTCCTGGCCGGAGGTCGGGAGGTCGAGATCGTCGCGCCGCCGTCGGCGAAGCAGTGGGACCTCGAGGTCGTCGTCCCGGTGCCGGACATGTCCGAGCTCGGACAGGTCGTCACTGACGACCTCTCCGGCGCGGCGGCAGGAGATCAGCCCCGGACGTCGATCTGGCCGCACGTCGAGGAGCGGGTCGTCGACCTCATCGAGGCGCACCGCTCGACGATCGTCTTCACCAACTCCCGACGACTTGCCGAGCGGCTCACGACCCGACTCAACGAGATCTGGCTCGAGCGCCACGCCGAGGACGACGACGTGGTCGGAACCGGTCCCGAGCCTGCGCCGCGCGGCGCGGGATCGCCCCGCGCCCCGGCCGAGATCATGGCCCAGGCGGGGATGTCGCGCGGCGTGCCTGCGGTCCTGGCCCGGGCGCACCACGGCTCGATGAGCAAGGAGCACCGGGCTCAGATCGAGGACGACCTCAAGGCCGGGCGGCTGCCGGCCGTCGTCGCGACGAGCAGCCTCGAGCTCGGCATCGATATGGGTGCGGTCGATCTCGTCATCCAGGTCGAGTCGCCTCCGTCGGTCGCGAGCGGGCTGCAGCGCGTCGGTCGGGCAGGTCACCAGGTGGGTGCCGTCTCCCGGGGGGTCATCTTCCCCAAGTTCCGCGGTGATCTCCTCCAGACCGCCGTCGTCGTGGAGCGGATGGCTCACGGCGCCATCGAGTCCCTCCACGTCCCGGCGAATCCTCTCGACGTCCTCGCCCAGCAGATCGTCGCGATGGCCGCTATGGACGACTGGTCCGTCTCCGACCTGGAGAGCCTCGTGCGCCGTGCCGCGCCGTTCTCGACGCTCAGCAGGTCCGTCCTCGACGCGACGCTCGACATGCTCGCGGGGCGCTACCCCAGTGAGGAGTTCGCCGAGTTGCGGGCCCGGATCGTCTGGGACCGGCTCACCGACACGATCTCCGGGCGGCGCGGTGCCCAGCGCCTTGCCGTCACCTCCGGTGGCACCATCCCCGACAGAGGCCTCTACGGCGTCTTCCTCGCCGGCGGCGACGGCCCGGGTCGACGGGTCGGGGAGCTCGACGAGGAGATGGTCTACGAGTCCCGCGTCGGCGACGTGTTCACCCTCGGGACGTCGACGTGGCGGATCGAGGACATCACGCACGACCAGGTCCTCGTGTCCCCCGCGTCCGGTATCCCCGCGAAGCTGCCCTTCTGGAAGGGTGACGCCCAGGGCCGCCCCTACGAGCTCGGTGCCGCCGTGGGTCGCTATCTGCGCGAGGTCTCCCGTGCCAGTCCAGAGCGTGCTCGGGAGCGCGTGCTGAGCTCGGGTCTGGACGAGTGGGCCGCGGACAACCTGCTGCACTACCTCCGCGAGCAGCGCGAGGCCACCGGCACGCTGCCCGACGACCGGACCCTCGTCCTCGAGCGGTTCCGCGACGAGATCGGCGACTGGCGGGTGGTGGTCCACTCCCCCTACGGCCGGTCGGTCCACGCTCCCTGGGCTCTCGCCGTGTCGGCCCGGATGCGCGAGCGGTTCGGGATCGACGTGCAGGCCATGGCGGCCGACGACGGCATCGTCTTCCGGCTGCCCGACCTCGAGCTGGACGACCCGGGGATGCAGAGCACCAGGTTTGACGACAACGTGGTGGATGACAGATCGGTTGGCGACCGTGCGGCCGACGGGGGGACGACCGGCGGACGGGGCGGTAGCGCGGCGCTCGTCGAGGCGATCCTCATGGATCCCGACGAGGTCGGCGGGCTCATCACCGAGGAGATCGGTGGCTCACCGCTCTTCGCCGCGCGCTTCCGGGAGTGCGCTGCCCGTGCGCTGCTCCTGCCGAAGCGACGGCCGGATCGGCGCCAGCCGCTCTGGCAGCAACGTCAGCGCTCGGCCCAGCTGCTCGAGGTGGCCAGCGCATACCCGACCTTCCCGATCATCCTCGAGACGGTGCGCGAGTGCGTCCAGGACGTCTTCGACGTGCCCGGATTGGTCGACCTCATGGGCCGGGTGCAGAGCGGCGACGTCTCCGTCGTCGACGTCGAGAGCAACCAGCCGTCCCCGTTCGCCCAGTCGCTCCTGTTCGGGTACGTCGCGCAGTTCCTCTACGAAGGCGACAGCCCGCTCGCCGAACGACGGGCTGCCGCGCTCGCCCTCGACCCCGGGCTGCTCGCGGACCTCCTCGGGCAGAGTGAGGGGCTCTCCCTTCGCGACCTGCTCGACCCGGAGGCGATCCGCTCGACCGAGCAGGAGCTGCAACGGCTCACGCCCGGGCGCGCGTGCCGCGACGCCGAGGACGTCGTCGACCTCCTCCGCTCGCTCGGCCCCCTGCCGCTCTCCGCCATCGAGGCAAGGACCCGCGAGGCGTCCCGAGGCGAGGTGCCCGGCTGGCTGGACCGGCTCGCCTCGGAACGGCAGGTCATCGGTGTCCGCGTCGCCGGCGAGGACCGGTACGCCGCCATCGAGGATGCCGCCAGGCTGCGGGACGCGCTCGGGGTGAGCCTGCCTGTTGGGGTTCCGGCTCCACACCTGGAGCCGGTGGCCGATCCGATCGGCGACCTGCTCCGACGGTATGCCCGCACCCACGGACCGTTCCTGGCCGGCACGGTCTCGGCGTGGTTCGGGCTCGGCGTTGCTGTCGTCGTCGACGCCCTGAACCGGCTTGCCGCGGAGGGTCGGATGACCTCCGGCGAGTTCCTGCCACCGGAGCTCGTCGCGGAGCGCCTCGGTGAGCATCCCGACCGGCACCGCGAGGTGACGGAGTGGTGCGACCCGGAGGTGCTGCGGTCGATCCGGCGACGCTCACTCGCCGCGCTCCGCAAGGAGATCGAGCCGGTCGATCCGGAGACCTACGCACGGTTCCTGCCGGCGTGGCACGCGATTCCCGGCGGGCTGCGTGGGAGGGCCGGAGTCCTGCGCGCGGTCGAGCAGCTGTCCGGAGCGATCCTGCCTGCCAGCTCGCTGGAGAGCGTCGTGCTTCCCGCGCGGGTGCGCGACTACTCCCCCGCACTCCTCGACGACCTCATGTCCGCGGGTGAGGTGCTGTGGCAGGGGCACGGTTCCCTCGCAGCCGACGACGGCTGGGTGTCACTCCACGTCGCCGAGACCGCGCACCTCACCCTGCACGACCCGAGCGACCTCGACGCCGACGCGGCCCTGGCCCAGGCCGTCCTCCAGGCGCTCTCGGGCGGTGGGGCGAAGTTCTTCACCACGGTGGCGGATGCCGTCCGTGCCGGGGTCGATGACTCGTCGGTCTGGAGCGACAGCGAGCTCGGCGATGCCATGTGGGAGCTCGTCTGGGCCGGGGTCGCCACCGGGGACACCCTCGCTCCGCTTCGGGCCCGGCTCGGTCGGGGCCGCACGACCCATGCGCGCGGTTCCCGACGCAGGACTCCCGTCCGGGCGCGATACGCGCCTCGGCGCTCCGGGCTCGGCATGCTCGGTAGCGGACGACTGGCCGGTGCGGCTGGAACTGGTGCTGGCCTCGGAGCCCGGGCGACGCCGCCCACCCTGGTCGGGAGGTGGTCGCTCCTGCCGACGCCGATCGACAACGTCACGGCCCGCACGCTGGCGCGCGCCGAGGTGCTCCTCGACCGCTACGGCATCGTCACCCGTGGCGTCGCGGCGGCCGAGGACGTGTCCGGGGGCTTCGCCGGTCTCTACCGCGTCTACAGCCAGGCCGAGGAGACGGGCGTGCTGCGCCGTGGGTACTTCATCGAGCACCTCGGCGCCGCCCAGTTCGGGGCCACCGCGACGGTGGACCGACTGCGGGCGACCGGTGAGCCCACGGGCGAGCCGACGGTGCTCGTGCTCGCTGCGACCGATCCCGCGCAGCCGTACGGCGCCGCCCTGCCGTGGCCGGAGCGTCAAGCGGATGACGACGGCTCGGCCCGCGGCCACCAACCCGGACGCAAGGCGGGCGCGCTCGTGGTCCTGCGGGACGGTGCGCTCGTGCTCTACGTCGAGCGGGGCGGTCGCACCGTCCTGACCTGGACCGACGACGCCGCGGCCCTCACCTCCGCCGCGGAAGCGTTGGCGGGAGCCGTGCGTGCCGGTGCGCTCGGGCGGCTCACCGTGAGCAAGGCCGACGGCACCGATCTGCTCGGCTCGGGCTCGCCCCTCGTCGATGCGCTCCTCTCGGCCGGGTTCCACATGACGCCCCGAGGGCTGCGGATCCGTGCCTGAGGGAGACACCGTCTGGCGGACGTGCCACCGCCTCGACCAGGTCTTCCGCGGCGAGGCGCTGCAACGTGCTGAGCTGCGCTGGGGGCGGCTCATCGACAGTGATCTCGCGGGCATGACGACGCTGGAGGTCGTGCCCCGCGGCAAGCACATCCTGCATCGACTCGAGGGCGGCCTGACCCTTCACTCGCACCTGAAGATGGAGGGCTCCTGGCGGATCCAGGATGCTGCTGACCGGGTGCCGACCGTCGACACGGTACGCGCGGTCCTCGGCACCTCCCGGTGGACTGCTCTCGGCCACCGGCTCGGGGCACTCCACCTCGTCCGCACCGACGAGGAGGACTCTCTCGTCGGCCACCTCGGCCCCGACATCCTGGGCGCCGACTGGGACCTGGGCCGTGCCCTCGCCAATCTGCGCGGCGGTGCGCTCGGCAGCATCCACGACCTCATCGGCGCGAGTCTGCTCGATCAGCGCAACCTCGCAGGCATCGGCACGATGTGGGCGAGCGAGGGGCTGTGGGTCGAGCGCATCAACCCGTGGCGTCCGGTGGCGGAGCTCAGCGACGCCGACCTCACCCGGTTGCTCGAGCGCATCAAGCGCCTGATGACGCGGGCCTGTGAGCGACTCCCCGCCGAGTCCTACGTCCACGCGCGCTCGGGGCACCCGTGCCGGCGGTGCGGCCAGACCATCCGGGTGGCTCTCGCCGGGCCTGTCGCGCGGGAGCGCACGCTGTTCTCCTGTCCGCAGTGTCAGGGCGGGCTGGCACCCACCGATGACGGTCGGCCCCAGGCACCGCTGTCGAGTGGACAGCCGCGCTCACGCACCGGCTACCGCAGGCAGCGAGGGAGATAGGGCGTGCGCGAAGGTCAGGCGGCGTCGCGCGCGGAGAGCTTCACGCGACGCTCGTGCAGCGGCACCGGCGCCGACGCGGCCTCGGCCCGCTCGATCCGGGACGTCACTTCGCCGAGTACCCGTGAGAGCGGCTGGCCGAGCGCATGGCAGATCGAGCCGATGAGCTCGGAGGAGGCTTCCTTCGTCCCGCGCTCAACCTCACTGAGGTATGCGGTCGACACCGACGCGGCCTTCGCGACATCGCGCAGCGAACGGCCCTGGCCCCTGCGCTCCTCGCGCAAGACCTCACCGAGCTCGCGGCGCAACACGATCATGGGTCAACGTTACAGTGCGGTGCCGACATCGCGTGCGATTGACCCCGCGTCGGCCGCGGTGACCGAGTCTCCGACGGTCAGAACCTGACCGCTCAGCCCACCCGTGCGGGTTCCTTGTGCGGCTGGCGCGCCGTCGCATACCCGTAGGCAGCGGCGGCCAGCATGAGGACGTTGGCGATGGTGCCCGCCTTGGCCCCGTCCCAGCTGGTCACGACCGCCGTCTGCGACACCAAGGCCGCTACCGCCGTGAGGAACCACCACTGGGAGCTCTGCCGCGCAGCCGCGAAGGCAGCGCCCAGGACCCCGATCGCAGCGATGAGCCACAGCACCGCGCCGGCCGTACCGACGCTGTCGCCGAGCTCCTGCATCTCAGCGAGGCCGAAGCCCTGGGCGACGCCCATGAGGTGGATGAGGCCGTGGATGACGACGATGGCCACATAGATCCAACGGACCACTCGGTTCATGGTGCTCTCCTTCGAGGCCCGTCAGGACTTCGATCGGGCAGCGGCATAGACCGCGCCGACGACAACTCCGAGCGCGGCGCCGATGGCGAGGCCTCTGACGATCCATTCGCCGCCACCGGCGAGGAGTCCGATGATCAGCCCCAGTGCGGCGCCGGCTGTCACAGCCAGGCCGACCGCCGAGGCTCGTAACGTGTTCTGAGTCTTCTCCACCATGGAGATCAACGCCTCTCGTCTCGTCCCTCTCAGTGTGCTCCTCCCCTTCGCCGGCTCGCAGTTAGGCCGGTCACAACACGCGTGCGCATGCGGATGGGCCCGACGCTCGAGCCCGGAGGCTTGGCGGGAGACCGGACGTGCTCGTCCACTAGGCCGGTCCGCCGCCTCCTGTCGCGCCGCGGCCGGCCTCGCCAGATGTGACGTGCGTCGTTGTCGGCACCCGCCTGTCGGGCGGACCATAGGCTCGAGATGATCGCCTCGCCCGTCGTGCGACGCCGACCCGTCACACCGGTGACCGGCCGGGCCCTGGTCCTCGCCCTTCTGGGGGCGCCCGCGCTGATCCTCCCGCCGGTGCTGATCCTCTCGTTGACACTGATCCTGGCCCTGCTCCTGATGCCGGTGCCCGCGCAGGCCGGACCGGGACCGACGGGATGGCTGTCACCGACCGGCTCGCCTGCCTCGGCCTCGCAGACCTCGACCGACGCCATCGATGCCATTGGAAGCGCGACCATCTCGCTCATGGAGGAGCTCGACGTCCCCGGCGCGGCCGTCGCGCTCGTGTCTGGGGGCGAGGTCGTCTGGACCAGCGCATACGGGCTGGCTGCGCGGGAGCCGGTTCGCGAGATGGAGCCCGACACGCTCTTCCGGGCGGAGTCGATCTCGAAGTCGGTGACCGCCTGGGGGGTCCTCACCCTGATCGAGTCAGGAACCGTGGAGCTCGACGCGCCGGTGAGGGGGTACCTCCCCGCAGAGGCGTTGCCGGAGCTCCCGGACGACGTCACCGTGCGCCACCTGCTCACCCACACCTCGGGCCTCCCGCTGGGGACGATCGGGCACACCTATCCCCCGGACGAGTCGCGCCCGAGCCTGCTCGACGACCTCCGCGACGAGGTGCGCTCCGAGCGGCCGGCCGGGACCTCCTTCGCCTACTCGAACGTCGGCTACAACCTGCTCGAGCTGATGATCGAGCACGTCACCGGCGAGGACTTCGCAGTGTTCATGGACCGTACCGTCCTCGAGCCCCTGGGGATGACGGCCTCGACGTTCGCCTGGCCCGCGGACCGGGCGGACACCCTCGCCACGGGCCACCGGTCGTCGGGAGCTGCGGTGCCGCCCTACGTCTATCCGGCCCGCGCGTCCGGTGGGCTGCACACGACGGCCGCCGACGTGGCCCGCTTCGTCGCCGCCGGCGGCACGCCGCAGAAGCACTCGAATCCGGTGCTCAGCGAGGCGAGTATCGACCTCGTGCACACCCCCCATGTCGGCGGCCTGGGCATCTACGGTGCGGTGGCCGACGGCTACGGCTTCGGGCACTTCACCGAGGTGCTCGACGACGGTCGCGTGGCCGTCTGGCACGGCGGGCAGGGCACCGGTTGGATGACCCACTTCCACCTCGTCCCCGAGACCGGTGACGGCATCGTCATCCTCACGAACAGCCAGCGCTCCTGGCCCCTGATCAGCGGTGTCGTGGCGACGTGGGCCTCCGAGACCGGCCTCGGACCGGTCCAGCTCGGTCGGCTCGCACAGGCCAACGGTGCGCTCCGTGTCGTGCTCGGGTTGTGGGCCCTGGTGGTGGTCGCCACCAGCGTCGTCATGACGGTGCAGCTGAGAGCCGGTCGGCGACGGTTCGCACCCCTGGCGCGGGAGACGCGGATGCGGCGGCTCGTCCTGGCCACGGTGGCCGCGGTGTCCCTCGTGGCCCTGGCCTGGGCTGCCGGTCAGCCGTACCTCATGGTGTCGTCCCTCTTCCCCAGCCTGGTGCCGTGGCTGGGGCTCGGGGTCCTCGTGACCGCCCTGCTTGCGCTCGCCGCTGCCGTACTCCCCCGGCGAGCCGACCGCTGAGCCCAGCGGGACTCGAGTCCCTTCCCGTTGCCGGGGTTCTGGAACGCCGACAACGGGCGGAGGACCGAGCTCCTGAGACGGGGCGATCGGGTGTCTCAGGCGTCCCTCCGACGCAGGAGGAGAGCCGCGACGCCAAAGGTGAGCAGCACATACACCATGAACACTCCGAAGCCTGCCCACGGTGAGAGGGCCTGAATGCCCTCGGCTCCTGTGTCGGCGATCGCCGGTGTGGCGATGCGCTCGCCCGCGAGGGACGGGAGGTAGGGCAGGCTCGTGAGGAACCAGTCGGACGCCGACATGAGTAGCTGCCACAGAGTCGGCAGCATGAGCAGCACGCCGAGGATGAGGGTGACGGCCCCGGCCGTGTGCCGCAGGATGGCCCCCAGTCCCAGCCCGAGCAGACCCACGCCGGCGAGGTAGAGGCCGGTGCCCCAGAAGATCCGCTGGATCTCCGGATCGGCCAGCGGCGCGGCGTCCTCCCCGAAGAACGGATAGCTGGCGAGGTAGGCCAGGGCGACGCCCACGACACCCAGGACGAAGCCGACGGCAGCGACCACGACCGCCTTGGCAGCGAGGGCGGGGACCCGGGCAGGCACGGCAGCCAGCGTCGAGCGGATCATCCCCGTGGTGTACTCACCGGTGATGGTCAGCACGCCGAGCACGGCGACGACGACCTGGGCGAAGTAGTACCCGATCCCGATCGCCATCTCACCGTCGGCAGCAGCTTCAGACTCCTCGATGTTCGCGGACAGCCCGATCAGGACCGCGAAGAGCACCATGGCCCCGAGGGTGGCGAAGACCGTCCAGTACGTCGACCGCAGGCTCCACAGCTTGACCCACTCGGAGTGCAGCACCCTCGGGAAGGAGACCGGCTTCACCTCCACCTGGGGGCTCAGGACGGCACGGTCGGAGGTATGCGCGCTCATCGTTCCGCCTCCGCCGTCGCCCGGTCGGTGGTCGGGTCCGTGGTCGTCATCATCTCGGAGCGGTACTCGACCTCGTCACGGGTGAGCGAGAGGTACGCGTCCTCGAGGGAGGCGTTCATCGGGGTGAGCTCGTGGAGGGTGACCCCGTCCGCGGCCGCGATCTCGCCGATCTGTACGTGTGTCAACGCGGTGACCTCCAGTCGCCCCGGCTCCAGGACGGTGACCTGCCCGCCCTGCTCCCTCAGTCGCCGGGAGAGCCGGTCGGGATCAGGTGTCACCACGCGGACGGTCGCCTGCCGGGCCGATCCGATGACCTCGTCGATCGGACCCGAGGCAATGATGCGTCCCCGACCGATGACGAGCAGATGATCGGCCGTCTGGGACATCTCGCTCATGAGGTGCGAGGAGATGAAGACGGTGCGTCCCTGGGACGCCAGGTAGCGGACCATGGTGCGGACCCACTTCACGCCCTCGGGGTCCAGCCCGTTGACCGGCTCATCGAGGATGAGGGTCTTCGGGTCGCCCAGCAGAGCCGCGGCGATGCCGAGCCGCTGCCCCATCCCGAGGGAGAAGCCGCCGACCCGCTTGCTCGCGACCTGCTCGAGGCCGGTGAGCTCGATGACCTCCCGCACCCGCCGCTTGGGGATGCCGTGCGTGGCGGCCATCGCCCGCAGGTGGTTGTAGGCGCTCCGGCCGGTGTGGACCGCCTTGGCGTCGAGGAGGACGCCGACCTCCCGCAGCGGAGCCGAGTGGGCCGCATACGGCTTGCCGTTGACGGTCACCGACCCTGCGGTGGGGTGATCGAGTCCGACGATCATCCGCATCGTCGTCGACTTCCCGGCGCCGTTCGGGCCGAGGAAGCCGGTGACCGTGCCAGGCATCACCTGGAAGGTCACGTCGTCCACGGCCGTCTTGTCGCCGTAGCGCTTCGTGAGATTCACCGCCTCGATCACGGGTGTCCCCTTCCCAGAGACAATCGGCTGCGCCCGACGCGACAACTCGCTCATCGGTGCCGGAGGGGGTAGATACCCCGGCAGGGTGCACTGGATGAAACGGACGCTGTGGGCAGTGCCCAGTCTGCTCCTACCGCGACGGCTCCACAGTGACACCAGTCACAGAACGGTCGGCAGAGATTGGGTCGGCTTCGCGCAGATCGGATCCGGCCATCTCCCCTCCTGCCGTACCAAAACGTTCCTATTGGCACGTTCTTGTACGCCTTCAGCCCCGGCCCGCTCCCGTGTGCCGTACCAGAACGTTCCTATTGGCACGTTCTTGTACGCCTTGAGTTCCGACCCGCTCGCGCGTGCCGTACCAGAACGTTCCTATTGGCACGTTCTTGTACGCCTTGAGTTCCGACCCGCTCGCGCGTGCCGTACCAGAACGTTCCTATTGGCACGTTCTGGTACGGACCACAAGTCCCGGGGTGCTGATCTACAGCTCCTTGCTCGGGCTCACCGAGTCAGGAGTCTGGCGCAACTCGTCGCGGCAGAGGCGAAGGACGGCGGCCACGGTGGCCTCACGGATCTGCGCGCGGTCCCCGTCGAGGCTCAGCTCCTCGACCCGCTCGAACCCTGGACCCAACGCCGCGATGAACACCGTCCCGACCGGCTTGCCGTCCTGCGGCTCGGGGCCGGCGACCCCGGTCGTCGCCAGACCGACGTCGGCCGCCATGACGAGACGCACCCCGTCGGCCATGGCCCGCACGACATCACCATCGACGGCGCCGCGCTCGTCGAGCAGGTGGTCGGGGACGCCGAGGACAGCCGCCTTCCGATCCGTGGCGTAGGTTACGACCCCACCGGTCAGAGCCATTGAGGCACCGGGCACCGCGGTGAGGGCGGCGCACACGAGACCACCGGTGAGCGACTCGGCCGTGGCGATCCGCAGCCCCTGCTGGCGACACAGCAGGATGACTTCGGTGGCGAGGTCGGTGAGCTGATCCTCGTCCATCAGCGGCCCGACTCCATCAGAAAGCCTTGCGCATCAGGCGCGTTCGTCCATCAGAACCCCCGCCGCTCCCGGGCAGCGCGCTTGCGCTGGGCCCGCTCGCTCGTGCTGCGCAGTCGCAGGGCGTCACGGAAGATCTCGTACCCCGTGAACACGGTGATGGCGACCGCGATGGCGAGCACCGCATACCCACAGAGCTCCCAGAACGTCGTGAACGGCCAGGTGAACAGCGGGAGAGAGAGCGTGATGATGGCGCCCGTCTGGAAGCCGGTCTTGATCTTCCCGCCGCGACCCGCAGGCATGACACCGTGCCGGATGACGAGGAAGCGCATGAGCGTGATGCCCCACTCGCGGACCAGGACGACGACGGTCACCCACCACCAGATGACCCCGATCATCGAGAGCCCGACGAAAGCCATGGTCATGAGCGTCTTGTCGGCGATCGGGTCGGCGATCTGGCCGAACTTCGTGATGAGTCCACGGCTGCGGGCGATGTTGCCGTCGACCCGGTCGGTGATCATGGCCGCGGCGAACGTCGCGGCTGCGAGGTAGCGGTACGCCGGGTTGCTGCCGCCGTCGGCGAGGAGCAGCCAGCCGAAGACCGGCACGAGGACGAGCCGGAGCATCGTGAGGGCGTTGGCGATGTTCCAGGGACTCGGCGCGACCGCGGGAGTGGGGCCGGTCATGTCGGCTCCGCCACCAGATCGACCCCCTCGGCGTCGATGATGCGCGCCGACACGATCTCTCCGACCGCCGGCAGGGTTCGCGAGATCGGCCAGGTGAACACGGTCTGCCCGTCGACCTCCGGACCCTGGTGCGCCGACCGTCCGACGACCTCGTCACCGACCTCCTCGATGAGGACCTCCACCGACTCCCCGATCCGCTCGATGGCGCGATCAGCGGTCAGCTGCTCGACGAGATCCGTGATGCGGGAGTGTCGTTCGGCGATCTCGTCAGGGTCGATCTTGTCCGTCAGAGTCTCGGCCTCGGTGCCGTCCTCGTCGGAGTACGCGAACACACCGACGACGTCGAGACGCGCCCGCTCGAGGAAGTGTGCGAGCTCGTCGACGTCTTCCGGGGTCTCGCCAGGGAAGCCGACGATGACGTTGGTCCGGATGCCCGCGAGCGGCAAGCGCTCCCGGATGCTGTCGATGAGGGCGAGGAAGGGCTCGGTGCCGCCGAAGCGGCGCATCCGGCGCAGAACGGTCGGGCTCGCGTGCTGGAACGACAGGTCGAACCACGGAACGACACCCGGGGTGCTCGCGATCGCATCGAGGAGCAGCGGGCGCACCTCGGCGGGCTGGAGGTAGGAGACGCGCACCCAGTCCACACCCTCGACCGCGGTGAGACGCGGGAGCAGCGCGTCGAGGGCGCCGAGGGCGCCGAGGTCCTTGCCGTAGGACGTCGAGTTCTCCGAGACGAGGAACAGCTCGCGGGCGCCGTGCCGGCCGAGCCACTGCGCCTCGGCGACGACGTCGTCGGGGTGCCGCGAGACGAACGCTCCACGGAACATCGGGATCGCGCAGAAGCTGCAGCGCCGGTCGCACCCGCTCGCGATCTTCAGGGGCGCCCACGGTCGCTGCTCGAGCCGGCGGCGCACAACGCGCGGTCCGCTCGCGGGGGCGATCCCCTCGGGCAGGTCGCTCACCTGGTCCAGGCCTGCGGCCGAGGAGGTATGCGTCGCGCCACTCGAGTGTCCGGGGATCACCAGACCGGTGGTCGCCTCCTGGCGCTGGACCGGGGTGAGGGGCAGCAGCGCTCGCCGGTCGCCGGGAGTCGGAGCCGGCGGGCGCTCGCCCTCGAGGATCGCGCTGAGCTGGGCGGACATGTCCGCATACGAGTCGAACCCGAGGACCGCGTCCGCCTCGGGGAGCTCCTTGGCGAGCTCGGTGCCGTACCGCTGGGCGAGGCACCCGACGGCGACGACCGCCTGCGTGCGGCCGCTCGCCTTGGCGTCCGAGGCCTCGAGGATGACGTCGATCGAGTCCTTCTTCGCCTGCTCGATGAAGCCACATGTGTTCACCACGGCGACGTCGGCGTCCGCAACGTCCTCGACCAGCGTCCAGCCGCCGTCCGCGAGGCGTCCGGCGAGCTCTTCGCTGTCCACCTCGTTGCGTGTGCAGCCAAGGGTGACCAGCGCGACGGTGCGTTGCTGATCTGCCGCTGGCATGTCCCCAACTCTAGTCGCGCGCCTGCCAGGGCCGACCCCGGCCGTCCGCTCGACGCGGGGGCTGCGGATCGCCGCGTGTCGGCGGCGGTGCTCGCTCCTCGCGGTGCTGGTCAGCGGTTCTTCAGGACGGTGAGGGCGACCAGACGGGAGATGACCATGGCGATGTAGAGGACCCCGCCGATCTGCTCGACCATGACGAGCGACTGCGCATGTGGCTTGACGGGGACGACGTCGGACAGACCCACCCCGGTGAAGTTCGCGACCGAGACGAAGAGCATCTCCTGCCAGGTGAGGATCGCCTCGCCCGTGGAGGAGACGAAACTGCCGGGGTAGATCGTCTGGACCGACATGTAGAGGTAGGCGAAGCCCCACGCGATGACGGTGAAGCACGCACCGACGGCCCACAGCTCGTCCTTGGTCACCCAGCGGTCCTCGAACATGTAGGCGACGAGGCCGTAGGCCGTGTAGAGGTAGAAGACCCCGAGCAGCGCGTGCCCACCGAAGACTGCCCACGTCTGGCTGCGGTCCATCGCGCCCCAGATCTCCATGGCGACGGCCGGGACGCCGATGATGATGGCCATCCACGTCAGCGCAGGGGTGCTCCGGATCGTCCGCATCGCGAGGAGGAGCACGACGACGCCGAAGAGCGAGACGCCGAGTCGACCGAAGGTCGTCGGGTGGATGAAGGGCAGGACGAGCAGGCCCACGAACTGGGCGGCGAGCAGGAGCGCGGACGGCTGGCTGCGCATGACCCCGAGCACGCGCTGGAAGTTGGTGGGGGTGGCGAACGGATCGTCCTGGATCTCGTCGGCGAAACGCAACGGCATGTGATCAGCCTATGGCCGTGGCGGGCTGCCGTCGGGAGCTCGGCGATAATGGCTGGATGCCGACTGCCGCTGCCCTCACGCTGATCCCGATCACGCTCGTGCTCGTGCTCGTCATCAGCGCCTTCGCCAAGCTCAACGCGCCGGCCTCCACGGCGAGCTCGGTGCGCCTCCTCCGCCTTCCCGAGGTCCTCGACCCGACCTGGGTGAGCAAGGCGCTGCCGCCCGGCGAGATCGTGCTGGCCCTGGCGATGCTGAGCCCGTGGCTGCCGCTGGCCCGGCTCGCCGCCCTCGCGGCTCTGCTCCTGTTCCTCGCCTATCTCGTCATCATCGCCCGCGCGATGACCTTCGACCCGCGCCCGAGCTGCGGCTGCTTCGGACAGATCGGTGACCAGCGAGTGACGGCCAAGACGGTCGTCCGCAACACCCTCCTCGTCGCCGGTGCGATCGTGTTCGTCTGGATGACCTGGTCGCAGAGCGCCACGGTGTGGTCGATCTTCGCCGATGCCAGCAACCGGGAGATGACAGTCCTGGCGAGCGCCGCATACCTGGCGCTCATGCTGTGGTTCATCATTGCGCCGCCGAACTACGGCACCCCGTGGTGGCGGCGCGAGAAGAAGCCGGCCACTCAGGCGACCACACCCGCTCCGGGCACGGTCGAGCCCGTGGAGCCGGACGAGGAGGAGTATGTGCGCCTCCCCATCCCGGATGCCATCCTCCTCGACCGGGACCGCAATCCGCAGACCCTGCTCCAGCTCGTCGCGCAGGGCCCGGCGCTCCTCGTGTTCATCACGTGCGGCTGCGCCTCCACCCGCACGTCCTGGGAGCGCCTGCCGGTGTGGGCCGAGCGCCTCCCGCAGGTCCGGGTCATCGGCGTCGAGACCTACCAGCTCGGCGACCTCGGCATCCCAGGTGTCGCGGAGCGGCTGTACTACGACCCGGCGTCCCGCGCCTACCAGGCCCTGAAGATGCCCGGCACCTCCTCAGCAGTCCTGCTCGGCGCCGACGGTCTTCTCGCCGGTGGTCCGGTCCTCGGGAACGACGAGATCGAGGCGTTCGTCGAGGAGATCGCCGAGGCGCTGGCCGGGGCCGGGCCAGTGGACGAGACCCTCAACGAGCCCGCGCTGTAGGGGACCGTCTCCCCTTCTCTCCCGCGGCGAGAAAGGCCGACTTCGCACCGGTTCCTTGGATATGCGATGTGCGAGCTTCCCTTGTGAAGTCGCCGCCGTCGGGTGCTCAGGCTTGCGCAGCGACGGTGGTCACGACTCGCGTGAGCGACGGCGTGGCCGGGGTGCCGGAGAAGCCGAAGCGGGGCGCCGGCGTCACGGGTGCCAGACGGCCCAGGCTCTCGCCGTCCCACCTCGCCGCGCTGGCGATGATGCGGTGCAGGTCCCTGCCCGCGTACCACTCCAGACGTGGGTCACTCGGCCCACCGGCCCGCCCGATGGTGCGGACCCCGGGCATGACGACGCGGGCCACCGGATCGGTGAGCCGGGCGAACTCCCGTCGGGTCGCCAGCGACAGCGGGACCGACTGCAGGAGCCAGCCGACGGGACGCCGAGGGCCGACCAGGAAGCTCCAGGTCAACGGTCCGGCGGTCACATCCCACTGCGAGCCCTCCCCGATCCCCTTGGCGCGTCGGACCTCGATGTCACAGAGAGTCACCGTGTCGAACTGATAGGTCTCCGCGACGAACTCGGCGATCGAGGCTGTCGGCGCGAGGAGCTCCCGGTGTCCGTCCGGGTGGGCCACCATGACGTCGGAGAAGGCACCGAACGGGGACCGCACCCAGTGGCCGAGGACCAGGCGGGTGCCACTCGTGGTCCCCACTCCGGCGATCCAGCCGTAGAACTGCTCCTCCCTGGTCCCCCGGGTGCGAGCTCGGCGGCTCACGCCGTGCGGGTATGCGGTTGTCGCCCGCTGTCGTAAGCCTCGGTGTCAGCTGGGCTGCTCGAGCGGTTGAGCGCGGTCATCAGCACGGCACCGACGACGAGTCCGAGGGCGACCGCGATGGCGCTCACACCAACGAGCGTCGAGGCGGGCTCGTCGCCGAGGCGGCCGTACGCGATCCAGGCGACTCCCCACGCCATCGCGGCGGCCACAGCCCACCGGACCGCGTTCGTGTACCGGTGGCTGTACCACCAGCCGAGTGCCAGCACCACGAGCAGGATCACGACCGTCACGATCTCGGGTCCGGTGCCGGTGTCGGCCACACCGCTCGCCACGAGAGTCGCCGCGATGTTGGCGCACGTCGCCACGGCCACCCAGCCGAGGTAGAGCCCGAACGTCCCGTCGACGACGACCCGCTCACCCCATCCGCGGGCGGCGCGCGTGCTCAGCTGCTCGGCGATGACCTTGAGGACCAGAGCCAGCACGAGAATGACTGCGACACTCGCCCACAGCCAGCCCTGCTGGGTGACGAGCAGCCACGCTGCGTTGAGGACCATCGATGCCGCCGCGAGCCAGCCGGTCGCACGGGCGCGGGTGTCGGTCGCGTTGGCCGGGAGCCACTGCCAGACGACGTATCCAGCCAGTCCGAGGTAGATGACCGACCAGATCGAGAAGGCCGGTCCCGCCGGCGCGATGAGGGTCGCCTCGTCGGACAACGAGCCGCCCGCGCTCTCCTCGACACGGGTGCCGATGAGACCCGTGCCGACCGCCGTTCCGAACGCGCACACGAGGGCGGCGAGGGTCACGGCGAGACGCCGAATGGTGTCGTGGGACATGGGAGTCAGTCTGTCATCCTGCAACGACAGTTGCCGGGCCGAAGCACCCAGCGCTCAGCGCTGGGTGAGCTCCCAGGCGTCCTCGTCCGAGTCGGCCTCGACCTCTTCGAGCCCGTCGTAGGACTGCTCGATGACGTCACCCCCCAGGTCGGCATAGCCAGTGGCACCGCCCTGCGAGCCGCCATCATCGCCGTAGTCCTCGAACTCGTCCGCGATCTCCGCTGCAGGCGGGTCCTCCCCGCGGATCATCGCGAGCGTCGCGGGCAGGTCGTCCGGGCGGACCAGGACGTCGCGGGCCTTCGAGCCCTCGGAGGGCCCGACGACCCCGCGCGACTCGAGCAGGTCCATGAGGCGACCCGCCTTGGCGAACCCGACACGCAGCTTGCGCTGGAGCATCGACGTCGAGCCGAACTGCGTCGTGACGACGAGCTCGGTCGCCTGGAGCAGGAGGTCCAGGTCGTCGCCGATGTCCTCGTCCACCTGCTTCTTCGCAGCCGTGACGACGACATCCTCGCGGTAGATCGGCTGGAGCTGGCTCTTGACGTGCTCGACGACCTTGTGGATCTCCGACTCGGTGACCCAGGCGCCCTGCACGCGCATCGGCTTGCTCGCGCCCATGGGCAGGAAGAGGCCGTCACCCTGGCCGATGAGCTTCTCCGCCCCCGGCTGGTCCAGGACGACGCGGCTGTCGGCGAGCGACGAGGTCGCGAAGGCCATCCGCGACGGCACGTTCGCCTTGATCAGGCCGGTCACGACGTCGACCGAGGGCCGCTGTGTAGCGAGCACGAGGTGGATGCCGGCGGCGCGCGCGAGCTGGGTGATCCGCACGATCGAGGCCTCGACGTCGCGCGGCGCGACCATCATCAGGTCAGCGAGCTCGTCGACGACGACGAGCAGGTACGGGTACGGCGTGAGTGTGCGCTCCGAGCCGGGCAGCGGCTGCACCTTCCCGGCCTTGATCGCCTTGTTGAAGTCGTCGACGTGCTTGAAGCCGAACTGCGCCAGATCGTCGTAGCGAGCGTCCATCTCGCGCACGACCCAGTCCAGCGCCTCGGCAGCCTTCTTCGGGTTGGTGATGATCGGCGTGATGAGGTGCGGAATCCCCTCGTACGCGGTGAGCTCGACCCGCTTCGGGTCGACGAGCACCATGCGCACCTCCTCTGGCGTCGCGCGCATGAGGACCGAGGTGATCATCGAGTTCACGAAGCTGGACTTACCGCTACCCGTCGCACCCGCGACGAGCAGGTGCGGCATCTTCGCGAGGTTGGCGATGACGTAGCCGCCCTCGACGTCCTTGCCGACGCCCATCACCATCGGGTGGTGGTTGTTCCGGGCCGCCTGGCTGCGCAGCACGTCACCGAGCGAGACGTTCTCGCGGTCCGCGTTGGGGATCTCGATGCCGATGGCGGACTTGCCCGGAATCGGGCTGAGGATACGCACATCGGCCGACGCCACCGCATACGCGATGTTCTTGGAGAGGGCGGTGACGCGCTCGACCTTGGTGCCCGCACCCACCTCGAGCTCGTAACGCGTGACCGTCGGGCCGCGCGTGAATCCCGTGACCTGGCAGTCGATGTCGAACGAGTCGAGCACCTGGGTGAGCGCCTCGACGACGCGGTCGTTGGCCTCCGAGCGGGTCTTGTGCGGCGCACCCGGGGCGAGGAGGGCACCGTCGGGCAGGCTGTACGTGACGTTGCCGGCCAGGCTGAGCTGCTCGACCCGCGCCGGGAGCTGCGAGGTGGGCGGCGGCACGAGGTCGGCCTTCTTGGCCGGGGCCGAGCCGTTCTTCGCACCGTTGGCCTTGGCCTTGCCGCCGAGCGGGATCGGCTCGGTCGTCGCAGTGTCGTCCAGAGCGGTGGCGTCAGTGCTCTCCGGCGCAGCCGCCCTCCCGGTGGCCCGGCGCAGACCCGCACGGATCCGCTCCGCGGCGTTCGCCTTGTCGACGATGGCCGCCTGCTCGTATGCCTCATCACCGGCCCGCTGTCCCGCCAGGACGTCCTTGGGCTGGCGGCCGCCGCCCTTGGCGGATGCCGCCGTCTTGCGAGCCTGGCCGGCGCGCTCGGCCTCGTCGGCCTCGAGTCCTGCCCGACCGTGCTCGATGAAGATACGCAGCTGCCGGAAGCGGTACGGGATCTTGTGGACCGGTGTCGCCGTGAGGACGAGGAAGCCGAAGACCGCGAGCAGGACGAGCAGCGCGATCGCGCCGGTCGTCGTGAAGCCCATGACGAGCGGGTCCGACGCGAGGAAACCGACGATGCCGCCGGCTGCGCGCATCCCGATCGCACCGTCCGGCGGCTGCGGCACCCCCTCGGAGATGTGCACCAGGCCGGCAGCGGCAGCCGTGAAGCAGCTCAGTCCGATGAGGATGCGACTGTCGGCTGCGGCGACCTCTTCGGTGCGCGGCCGGCGCAGCATACGCATGCCGATGAGGAGGAAGACGACCGGCACGGCGACCGCGAGGCGGCCGAAGGTGCCTGCGAAGACGGCGTGGATGACGTCACCGACGACACCGGGCAGTCCCCACCACTCCCGGGACGCGACGACGACGGCCAGGGCGATGAAGAGGAGGCCCAGGCCGTCCCGGCGGTGCTCCGGCTCCAGGTCTGAGCCGGCGGCGCCGACGCGGCGCACTGCTCCCCCTGCCGTGTGGGCGACGCCCATCCAGGTCGACTTCAGCGCGCGGACCGGCATCGGCAGCCCGCCGCCCTTGGCGCTGCTGCCCTTGCGGGGCGCCTTCTTCGCGGCGGTCTTGGACGTACTCGAGCGCGAGCCCGTCCTGGAGGTCGACGTGCGCGAGCGCGATCCGGGGCCCCGGCCGGACCCGGACGATCCGGCGGCACGTGCTGGGGCGCGGCTTGAGGTAGACGCACGGGTGGCCATGGTCGGTAGCCTAGGGGTTGCACCCCACGAGTCACACGAGCAACACGCGTCTCAGTTGGGCGGCCGTACCAGAACGTAACAATAGGAACGTTCTGGTACGCCCGCCGTGCCTGACCCTGCCGGTCGTGCGTACCAGAACGTAACAATAGGAACGTTCTGGTACGCCCCCGCCGTGCCGGACCCTGTCCTGCGTACCAGAACGTGACAATAGGAACGTTCTGGTACGCCTTCTGATCGCGGCCCCGATCAGAGGATCAGGCCTCGATGACCGTCGGCAGGATCATCGGCCGCCGCCGGATCTTCCGCCCGACCCAGCTGCCGACCGTGCGCCGCACCACCTGCTGCAGCTGCTGCGGGTCGTTCACGCCGGAGGCGATGGCGCTCTCGAGCGCGCTGAGCACCTTGGGGCGGATGTCGTCGAAGACCTCGTCGTCGAGGGCAAACCCGCGCGCGAACATCTCCGGCCCGGCGACGACCTTGCCGTCGCTGGTGTCGACGACGGTGATGACCGCGATGAACCCCTCGTCACGCAGGATCCTGCGATCCCTGAGCAACGCCTCGTCCGCCTCACCGACCGACGAGCCGTCCACATACACATAGCCGGCCGGGACGGCCCCGGCGACCCAGATCCTCCCCTTGTGCAGGTCGACGACGACGCCGTCCTCGGCGACGATGACGTTCCCCTTCGGGACGCCCGTCTGCATGGCGAGGTCCGCGTTGGCCTGCATGTGACGCCACTCGCCGTGGACGGGCAGGACATTGCGCGGCTTGACGACGTTGTATGCGACGAGCAGCTCTCCCGCACTGGCATGGCCCGACACGTGCACCCGGGCCGTCCCTTGGTGCACGACGGTGGCACCGAGTCGCATGAGTCCGTTGATGACCCGCCAGACGGAGCTCTCGTTGCCGGGCACCGGGCTCGAGAGCATCATGACCGTGTCGCCGTCGCCGATCTGGATGCGCGGGTGGTCGGAGTTCGCCATCCGGCCGAGTGCCGCCATCGGCTCGCCCTGGGAGCCGGTGCAGATGAGCACGACCTTGTCGTCGGGGAGGTTGTCGATGGTGTTGAGGTCGACGACCACACCCTCGGGCACCTTGAGGTGGCCGAGCTGCGCGGCGATGCCCATGTTCTTGACCATCGAGCGGCCGACGTAGGCCACCTTGCGGCCGGCCTTCGCCGACGCGGTGAGCACCTGCTGCACACGGTGGACGTGAGAAGCGAAGCACCCCACGACAATTCGCCGTTCAGCGTGTCGGAACACCTTGTCGATGGCCGGCGCGATCTCGATCTCTGACGTGGTGAAGCCGGGGATCGTGGCGTTCGTGGAGTCGGTGAGGAAGAGGTCGACGCCCTCCTCCCCCAGCTTGGCGAAGTGCCGCAGGTCGGTGATCCGGCCGTCGAGCGGCAGCTGGTCCATCTTGAAGTCGCCGGTGTGGAGCAGCGTGCCGCCGGACGTACGCACCATGACCGCGAGCGCGTCGGGGATGGAGTGGTTGACGGCGATGAACTCGCACTCGAACGCACCGAGGCGCTCGACGTCACCCTCCTTCACCGCGAGGGTGTACGGGGTGATCCTGTGCTCCTTGAGCTTCGCCTCGGCGAGGGCGAGCGTCAGCTGGGAGCCGACGAGCGGGATGTCCGGCTTGAGCCTGAGCAGGAACGGCACTCCCCCGATGTGGTCCTCGTGCCCGTGGGTGAGGACGATCGCCTGGACCCGGTCGAGCCGGTCCTCGAGATACGAGAAGTCAGGCAGGATCAGGTCGATGCCGGGGTGGGTGTCGTCGGGGAACAGCACGCCGCAGTCGATGACGAGGTACTGCCCCTTGTGCTCGACCACCATCATGTTGCGGCCGATCTCCCCCAGCCCGCCGAGCGGCACGATCCGGACCGCACCGTCCTTGAGCGGCTTCGGGGTCTCCAGATCGAAGTGGGGGTGGCTCATGAGGTGGGCTCCCCCAGCAGGTCCAGAGCCGCCGCGACGGCCTCGGCCTCGCCTTCGGTCGCCGGGATGAGCGGCAGCCGGACGTGGGTGGTGGCGATGCGCCCGAGGTATGCGAGGCCCGCCTTCGCGGCGATCGCACCCTGGGTGCGGTTCATGACGGCGTCGACGAGGGGCGCGAGCTTGCGATGGAGCTCGCGGACTGTCGCGAAGTCCCCGGCATCCGCTGCGGCGACCATCCGCGCATACCATCTCGGGGCGACCTGGGAGGTGACGCCGACGATGCCGTAGGCGCCGTTGGCGAAGTGCAGGAGGTTGGCGGCGTCGTCGCCGGAGTACCAGAGCAGGTCGGTCTGCTCCATGACCTGGGAGGCCTCCCAGTAGTTGGCCTTGGCGTCCTTGACGGCCTGAATGCCCGGATGCTCCGCGATGGCGAGGAGGGTCTCCTTGCTGAGGGGGACTCCGGACCGGCCGGGGATGTCGTAGACCATGACCGGCAGCTGGGTGGCGTCGGCGACCGCGCGGAAGTGCGCGATCAGACCGGCCTGCGGAGGCTTGTTGTAGTACGGGGTGACGACGAGGAGGCCGTGGGCGCCGGTGAGCTCGGCCTGCCGGGCCAGCTCGATCGTGTGCTCGGTGACGTTGGTGCCCACGCCCGCGGTGATCTTCGCCCGGTCACCCACCGCATCGAGCACGGCACGGACGAGGTCGGCCTTCTCGCGGTCCGTCGTCGTGGGCGCCTCGCCCGTGGTGCCGTTGACGACGAGTCCGTCGTGGCCCTCATCGACGAGCCACGTTGCGAGCGCCTGGGCGCCGTCGAGGTCGACCGATCCGTTCTCCCTCATCGGGGTGACCATCGCTGAGCAGACACGACCGAAGGGCGAGGTGACGGACATGTAGGCAAGGTTACCGGGGCGCGTGCGGCGGGCTCCCGGCGGCGCGACGGTGTCCCCGTGATGGGCGCGCGGGTTCGACGGTCAGGGTGGGCCCGGCCCCTTTGGGAGTGACCGGGTTATGCCCGAATGACCGAGACCCGAAGGAGTGACCGGGTTACGCCCGAATGACCGTCCTACGCAAGAACGACCGTGCAATTTCCCGGTCATCGCCCCGCAACCCGGTCATCGCCCCGTAACCCGGTCATCGCCCCGCAACCCGGTCACGACATCGGGGCACAGTCGCCGCGAGACCGCAGCGCAGACCCGGAGGACTGGAGCCGTCTAGGCCGCAGACTCCCGGCGGACGTACTCCACGAACGTGAACGCCGGCGTCTCATCGTCCGCATCTAACGCTTGGCGCGAGGCCTCCTGCCAGACCGCGGGGTCGATCTCTGGGAAGGTCACGTGACCCTCGGGCTCGAGGTCGACCTCGGTGATGAGCAACCGGTCCGCATGGCGCATGGCCAGCCGGTAGATCTCGCCGCCACCGGCGATGAAGGTCTCGTCCCCGCCCTCCCCGAGAGCAGCCAGCTCGAGGGCGTCCTCGAGCGAGTGGACGACCTCGACGCCCTCGTGCGCCCACGTGTGCGAGCGCGTGATGACGATCGAGCGGCGACCCGGCAGCGGCCGGCCGATCGAGTCGAAGGTCGAGCGACCCATGACGAGCGGATGACCCATCGTCGTGCGCTTGAAGAAGCGGAAGTCCTGCGGGATCCGCCACGGGATGTCGCCATCCGCGCCGATCACCCCGTTGCGGGCCACTGCCGCGATGAGGGTGACCCGGGAGCGCCGCCGGCCCGACGCACCGTCATTGGCAGCGTCCATCAGACGGCGATGGGCGCCGGGATGTTCGGGTGCGCCTCGTACCCGATGAGCTCGAAGTCCTCGAGCTCGTACTCGTCGATGGCCGGTCGAGGAGAGATGCGCATGGTCGGCAGCGCCATGGGCTCGCGGGTGAGCTGCTCGCGCGCCTGCTCGACGTGGTTGGAGTAGAGGTGGGCGTCCCCGAGCGTGTGGACGAAGTCGCCCGGCTCCAGGTCGCAGATCTGCGCGATCATCATGGTGAGCAGCGCATACGAGGCGATGTTGAACGGCACGCCGAGGAAGATGTCGGCGCTGCGCTGGTAGAGCTGGCACGACAGCCGCCCGCGACCGCCCGGCTCCGCCGGAGGCGCCACATAGAACTGGAACATCGTGTGGCAGGGCGGCAGCGCCATGTCGTCGACGTCGGCGACGTTCCAGGCCGAGACGATGTGGCGACGGCTGTCCGGGTTGGTCCTGATGGACTCGATGACCTTCGCGATCTGGTCGATGCGGCGTCCGTCAGGGGTCGGCCACGAGCGCCACTGGTAGCCGTAGACCGGGCCGAGGTCACCGTTCTCGTCAGCCCACTCGTTCCAGATGCGGATGCCCCGCTCCTGGAGCCAGCGCACGTTGGTGTCGCCACGGAGGAACCAGAGAAGCTCGCCGATGATCGAGCGCAGGTGGAGCTTCTTCGTCGTGAGCACCGGGAAGCCCTCGGAGAGGTCGAAGCGCATCTGGTACCCGAAGTAGGACCGCGTCCCCGTCCCGGTCCGGTCGCCCTTGTCCACCCCGTGGGTCATGACGTGGTCGAGGAGGTCGAGGTACTGACGCATGGGATGACGCTACCGTCCCGGGACCGTCGATCACCGGAGTGCACGCGTGTCGGTCGACCCCAGACACCCGTCCTCGGCGGCGTGTCACAAAGCCGCAGGTCACCACCCGTGCGGCCCTTCGTGGCCGCCGACCGGCACCTCCCAAAGGACGATCTTTCGGCCAATTGCGCCAAATCGTCCAAACGGCCATAGATTTCGAGTTACTCATCAGTAGCCGACGGATTGGTCGACTTCCCCCGTGTTGCTGGTAGCGTGCTGAGAAGTCGCACGTTCGAGGTGCGGGCCCTGGTGCAGCCCCCTCACGTGATGCTCAAGTTCCAGCGAAGGAGGTTGCAGCGTTGTCGTACCTTCTCGGCATCGACGTCGGGGCTAGCCGCGTCCATGCGGTGACCGCGCGCAGATCGAGATCGGGGGCTGACCTGACCCAGGTCGTCCAGCTGGGTGCGGCATCGCCAGACATGCCCGCGCTCGTCTGCGCGACGGCCGACGGAGAGCTCGAGTACGGCGAGGCTGCCGCTGCCCGTGGGGCCGCACACCCCGAGATGCTCATCGGAGGCATCAGGCAGCGCATCGGCACGGCCGTGCCATTCGTCGTCGACGGCCTGGTGGTGGCCGCCGAGGTGGCGTATGCGCTGCTCGTCTCGGTCGTCATCGAGACGGTGACGGCGGCCGAGGGAGAAGCCCCGGCCCACGTCGTCGTGACCCACCCAGCCACGTGGAAGGCACACAGGCTCTCTCTGGTGCGCACCGCTCTGACCGCCCTCTGCCCCGTGGCGATCGAGCTCATGCCTGAGCCGCTGGCCGCGATCCGCGGCGCTGACCTCACGGTGCGCCCGGGTCAGGTGGTGGCGGTCTATGACCTGGGCGGCACCACCCTCGACACTGCGCTGCTCCGCAAGGAGTCCCTCGGGTGGAGCAGCGAGCCGATCGCGTCGAGCACGGTCGCGATCGGCGGTGTGGACCTCGACGACGCGATCGTCGAGAAGGTCCTGGCATCGACACCCGCGCCGGCCGCCATCTCCCGCGACGCCCTCGCCGCCGTCCGCGCGGAGGCGGTGGGCGCCAAGGAGGCCCTCTCGACCTGGCCGCAGGTCTCCATCCCCTTCCGTGGTGCGGACGGCCCGGTGGCGGTGCACCTCTCCCAGGACGACCTCGCGACGGTGTTCCAGGATCTGCTCGACCGGACGCTCGAGGCACTCATAGCCACGATCGACGACGCCGGCCTCACCGTCGAGGATGTCGCCACTGTCGTGCTCGCGGGAGGTTCCGCGCGCATACCAGGTCTGGTGGAACGGCTGTCAGCCGCGCTCGATGTCTCCGTGACGACCGACCCCGACCCGGGGTCCCTCATCGCCGTGGGTGCCGCGCGCGCCTGCCTCGATCAGTACGCGGCCGACGCGGAGCCGGATGCCGTTGCTGTGGACGAGCCCCTCGCAGAGGACTCCGAGGTGGCGGCCCTCATACCCGACTTCATCCCGCCCGAGCACGCCCGCCTCACGACCTTCCTGTGGCGCGCCGTGGTCACGGTCCTCGTGATCGCCTCGGCCGCCTACCTCGTCTGGACCCTGCAGTCGGGAATCTCCGTTCCCTTCGGCATCGACTCCCACGCCATCTCTGTCGTCGAGCACGAGAAGGGCGGGTGAGGGACATGACCGTAACGGAGCTGTTCACCGCAGCCTGGACGGCGCGCCCCCACATCGAGCGCATCCTCGCCGCACCACCCCCGGTCCGTGCACTCGTCGTCGGCACGGCCGGCTCGGGCAAGTCCGACCTGCTCGACGACCTGCACGCGGTGCTCACCAGCCGCTCCGAGACCGTCCACAGGCTGGAGGACGGCGTCGACATCGCTGCTCTGCCGCCCGAGAACGTGCTCGTCGTCGATGATGTGCACCTGCAGAGCGAGCCGGTCGTGCACCAGCTGGCCACCCGGGCGCAGGACCCGAACGCGGGGCTGGTCGTCGCGCTGCGGCCCTGGCCGCGAACGCCGCTCCTGCTCGACCTCGAGCGGCGCCTCCAGCAGAGCGCGCCGCCCGTCATCCTCGGACTGGTGTCCGCAGCGCAGGTCCATGCCTACCTGAGGACCCAGGGGCGATCAGCACCGGAGCAGTGCGTCGACGAGCTGATCGCGCTCACCGGTGGCGCGGCGTGGCTCGTCACCTACGCGCTGGCGAGAGAGCACCCCGAGGACTGCACCGGCGGCGAGGCGCACGCGGACATGCGCCGCGACCTCCAGGACCAGGTGCTCCAGCGACTCGACACCCGCGACGCGCCCCTGCGCCGGATGATCGAGTACTCCTGCCTGGGAGCGGAGGGCGATGGCCCCGACCTGGGCACCGAGACGATGGACGACCTGGTCCTGCGCGGGTTTGCGGAGGGTCTCCTCCTCCGGAACGGCACCCCGCTCCCGGTGGTCCAGGCGGCCGTGTATGCGTCGCTCTCCTACCACTGGAAGGTCGCCAACGGCGATGCGCTGGCAGACGGCCTCGCCCGCGCGGTGATAGGCACGCATCAGGCCGCTGACCTGCTCAACGGGGTGCACGACCCCCGGGTCGGGGAGGCGATCGTCGAGCGGGCCGATCGGCTGATCGAGCGCGATCCCGAGCGAGCAGGTGAGCTGTACGACGCCGCGCTCGCAGCCGGGGTGGACGAGGACGTCATGGCCGTGCGTCGGGCCCGCGCCGCGTGGGCGACCGGACACCTCGACGAGGCCGCCCATCTCGTCGACGAGGCGCTCACGCGGGGGGAGTCCCCGCCGCAGGCATCCCAGCACCAGATCGAGCTGGTGGATACGTCGGCGGCGATCTGGGCGGCCCGGGACATGATGGCCATGGCGAGTGAGGCATACGGACTGAGCGCGGCCCTGGAGAACGAGGCGTCCGCTGTCCGCGCAAGGATCGCCCGGCTCGGCAGCGGACTCCCGGAGCCCCGCGATAGCCGGGACGATGTGCTCGCGAGGGCCTCCATGCCGTCCACGCTCGGGATCGCCCTGCGACTTCTCGATCGTGGCCTGGAGGCGTCTCTCGCCGGGGACCCGCCACCGGAGACGCTCAGCGAGCTGGTCCGCGCCTCGGATCTCTACACGGCGTCCGGCTCGACACATCCCGTTCCCGAGCTGCCTGCCGTGATCGCGGCATCGGTTGCCCTCGGGTCCGGTGACCTCGAGATCGCGAGGCAGGTGCTGGACGCCGCTGTCGACGGGGGGCAGGGCGGTTCCTGGGCGCGCCGGCGGCTCCTGCTCTGGCAGGGCTTGGTGGCGGTCCAGGCCGAGCGCCCCGCGGACGCGCGCCGAGCCCTCGCAGCTGCCGAGCAGGAGCCCTTCCCCGTCAGCCCCCGGGACACCCGCCTCCGCCACACTCTGGACGTCACCCTGGCCCGGCGCTACGCGGACCTGCCGACCCTGGAGGCGGCGTGGGCGAGGGTTCGCGCAGCGGTGGCCCACCCGGACGTGGACCTCTACACGCTCTTTCCCCTGGCCAACCTGCTCGGAGTCGCCGCCCGCCTCGGCGACGCCACCACCCTGGCCCCCCACCTGCGCATGGGCCTGGACCTGCTCCAGCGGCTCGGCTCTCCCCCGGCGTGGTCCACCCACCTCTGGTGGGCGGGGGTCCAGCAAGGCATCCTGCTGAACCAGCCCCAGTCCCTGGCTCCCTTCGCCAAGGCGCTCGTCGAGGTAGCCGACCGCAGTCAGCTGGCGGCGACGATGGCGAGCGCCGGAGGCACCTGGGTGTCGGTCCTCGCGGGCAAGGTGGACCCCGAGGCGGTGGAGAGTGCAGCGCGGGCCCTCGGCGCGGTCGGCCTGGCGTGGGACGGTGGCCGTCTGGCCGCCCACGGTGCTCGGCGAACCAAGAACCGGAGGGCCTCAGCCCGGCTCCTGGCCTGCGCCCGAGATCTCCACCCCACGGAGACGACGGGGAATGCGTCGGTCGACGAGGGCGGGAAGGCTGCCGCGGCGTCGACGGAGTCGCAGCTGAGCGAGCGCGAGTTCGAAGTGGCCCGGCTCATTCTCCGCGGCAAGACCTATGTGGAGATCGGCGAGGCGCTCTTCATCTCACCACGCACCGTCGAGCACCATGTGGCCCACATGAGGCGTCGCCTCGAGGCCACCTCACGCTCCGACCTCATCGCCAAGCTCCGGCTGCAGATCGAACCCCCCGAGGCCGTGACGGCGGCTCACGAACCCCCTTCTGGAAATCCCCGAACAGCGGAGTCCGCGTATAGGTGAAATCCCCGATGACCCCCTCACACCGGCGTTCGTAGCCTAGGACTCTACGGACCCATGCGCATCACGCCATGATCAGGAGACTTGACAATGACCACCCCATTGGCGACCGTCGCTGACGCCCTCATCGAGTTCATTCTCAGCCTCCTCCGGGATCCGGAGGCTGCAGCCGCATTCGAAGCGGATCCGGATACCGCCCTCCAACAGGCACAGCTGGGTGACGTGTGCGGCGACGACGTACGCACCGTCATGCCGGTCGTCGTCGACCGCCCCGAAGTCGTCGCTGTGTCGCCCCCGGATATCACCGTCACACCTCCTCCACCGACGATCATCGTGCGACCGGATCACCCGAAGCACGACCTGATCCGCGAGATCCAGAAGGTGGTCAACAACTTCACGATCGACAACCGCGCCACGATCGTCGACCAGTCGGTCAACCAGACGATCTGGGCCGAGGGCGACGTGACGCAGCTGTTCGACCAGGAGGCTGTGATCGCTGCCGGCGATGACTCGATCGCTGCCGGTGAGGACGTGGGTATCGACAACTCGACGACGGACATCGAGACCGGCGACATCGCCGTCGGCAACACCGACACGGATGTGGAGATCACCGACTCCTTCATCGACAACTCCGTCACCGTCGACGCGGAGGTCGAGTCGGAGGTCGAGGACTCCTTCAACGACGGGTCCTCCACGGTCCACACCGACGTCTCCGTCGAGACGTCCGTCGCCGTCGACCCCGCCCCGGTCGTGCCCGAGCCGGAGCCGACGGTCTATGTCGAGGAAGCCGAGGAGACGCTGACCTACGTCGACGAGCCGCTGGAGGAGCTGCCGGTCGATGCGGAGTTCGATGACCAGCCGTGACCTCGCGCAGCGGAAGATGTCGGGAGTCCCTGACGCGCCCTTGGTGCCACCGCCGTCCACCTCCCCTCGGTCAGTTCAGATGGAGGGCGACTCCTCGGCACACGGGTCTGCGCCTCCTCCTCGACCAACCCTGAAGAGCCCGAACGCGCCCCCGGTGGTGATCAAGCAGCCACCGCCGTTCTCGGTCCGTCTCACGCAGCTGCTCTGGGTGCTCTCTTTCCTGGCCGGGCTCCTGGCGGTGGGCTTCCTCGTCGCGGTGCGGGAGGATCAGCTCCCGCTCATCAGCGAGGCCGTCCGCGAGGTCGACGGCTCGCGCGCCGACGGCACGTACACCACTGCTGCCGATGTCCTCTACTGGACGGCGTTCGGAGTGATGGTCACCTTGCTCCTGGTGCAGATCACTCTGCTGGTGTCGTTCATGAGCAGACGCCGGGGGGTGCGTTGGTGGCAGTTCGGCACCTTCCTCGCCCAGCTTCTCCTGTTCGCCCTGGTGGCCGAGCTCGTCGCCCGTGGCGACAACGGGATCTCACTACGACAGATGCTGATCGCTCAGGTCGGACTCGCCCTCCTCGCCCTGCTCACGAGCACCTTCCCCGGCGCGATCGCCTGGTCGGCGAGGCAGCACGACATCCGGCGTGGCCCGATCGTCAAGGTCGAGGGCACCGAGCTCTGAGTCGGCCGGATCCGGGTCACCGGCCTGCAGCCGCACGCGCATCCTCTCGAGGCTCCGCAGGACGACCTGGGTGGCCTCGGACGCCGTGCGGTCGTGTGCCCGGTCATGGGAACGTACCCGCCAGTTCCGTATCTCCTCCGCGAGCCGTTGGTCGAGGGTGTGGGGGTCCACCTCGGCCGGCAGGCCGAGACGCTCGTTGACGGAGAGACCCTCTGCCCCCAGGATCCGCAGCGCTGTCGACGCGTCCTCCACCGAGGCCAGACGGCGCTTGCGAGCCTGCGCAAGCAGCGTGAGCTCATCGAGCTCACATGCCATGAGTCGGATCCGCTCGACCTCCTCCTCCAGCTGGGACGCGTCGTCCACGGGGTGGGTGCGGAGGACCACCTCCAGACCGTCGAGCACACCGTGAGTCTTCAACGTCGCAGTCCGGCCGATGAACTGCCGCTCGATGAACTCCAGGAGCTCGCTGAGACCACTCTG
>Ga0209613_1000391_pt1 | contig 53230 bp, 36 predicted proteins | sample BioC13SIPDNA_2_FD_185747 | JGI IMG/M metagenome (GOLD analysis project Ga0209613, IMG submission 185747) | Anaerobic biogas reactor microbial communites from Washington, USA - Biogas_R2_A C13 SIP DNA (SPAdes) (version 2) | ecosystem: Engineered > Bioreactor > Anaerobic > Unclassified | place...
GTTGGCAAAGCCCGGCCGAACGCCTCAACCAACACCGTTACCATGAAAACTGGCTCCAAAACCTCCTGGTCTCCGCTTCTCTCGGTGGATACCAACATCACCCTCCCCAAAATCCGTGACGGTCAGGAAACCTGGGATGGATCGAGGCAGGGCCGACTTGGGGGCGGCCCCCCAAATCGCCTCCCATCCTACCCGTTTCTAGTGACGTGTCCTACCATTGCCGGCTATAATAATTGTCATACTTGCTACACGATTTCGTTGTCCGCAGCCTCCTATGTCTCCCCGATCCGACAAACCGCGCCAACGCCGCGTCGCCCTGCTCATCGAATCGTCGCGGGCCTATGCGCGCGAAGTGATCCGCGGGATCGCCCATCACAACCGCAAACATCAGAACTGGCTGCTGGAGTTCACTCCACGCGGACTCGAGGATCCCCCGCCCGCCTGGCTCAAATCGTGGCACGGCGACGGAATTCTCGCCCGAGTGAACGATCGGCGCATGGCCAGTGCGTTGCGTCGCAAGGGCTTGCCCGTCGTCGATCTGCGGCGCTTGATTGCGGTGCAGGGCATACCATGGGTGGGGCCCGACGACGCCGACGCGTGCCGGCTGGTATGGGAGCATTTCCGCGATCGGGGGTTCACACGCTTTGCCTTCGTAGGAGAACCAGCAGGGGTCCACCGCGCCATGGATGCCCGGGCGGACCATTTCGGCGAAGTGGTGGGACGGAGCGGTGCGAGCTATTTCGAGATCCGGCTCGACGTGCCGGCGGCCGGCGATCGGTGGGACAAGCAATGCCGGCAGCTCCGTAGGTGGCTGGGCAAACTGCCGCTTCCTATTGCGGTGATGGCGTGCAACGACGACATGGGGCTCCGAGTGCTCGATGCCTGCCGCCGCGCTTCGCTGCGAGTGCCGGACGAAGTGGCCGTCGCCGGAGTCGGAAACGACGAATGCCTGTGCGACCTGTCGCTGCCGCAATTGACGAGCGTGCACCTCAACCCGCAGCGGATCGGGTACGAGGCGGCGGCTCTTCTGGATCGCATGATGGACGGCGAACCGCTCGAGCAACAGGAATACCTGATCGCACCCCAGGGAATCGTGTCGCGGATGTCGACCGACGTGGTGGCCACGGAGGATCCGTTGGTTGCCGAGGCGATCGGCTTCATTCGGAGTCACGCTTGTGATGGAATCGACGTCGGAGCCGTCTGCCGCCATGTCTGCCGATCCCGCGGCGCCCTGGAACCGCGTTTCAAGCAGATTCTCGGCCGCACCGTCCACAACGAAATCCAACGCGTGCGTCTCAGCCGGGTCCGCGACCTGCTCGCTACCACCGATATGCCGATCAAGCAGATCGCCCGGGAAACGGGCTTCCGCTACGCCGAGTACCTCATGCGAGTCTTCCGGCAGACCACCGGAACGACGCTCAAAGACTACCGCGTTGAGTATCGGCTGCGAAGCGGCAAGGGTGGCTGAAGCCTCCCGCCGCTCGACGTCCTGCCCGTCTCATGACGTATAGTTCAGATACGGTTTGCCGCAACGCTTCTGCGTCTCTTTCGTCAACCATTCGGGCGATTCCGCCCCGGCAAGTCATTGCGCAGCCCAACGAGGAGAAATGACCATGAAACGCTTGATCGTGTTATCATTTGCCATGGTGCTGCTGGCCTTTACCGCGAGGGAACAGGCGCTCGGCCAAGGCACAACGTGCCAAAACGGAACCTGCTCCAACAGGAGACTGACGCCGGTGCAGGTCCGAGTCTTTCAACTGGAGGAGATGGGATCTCTGGAGAAGAAGATCGTTCAGATGGAGAAGGAGGCGCTGGAGAAGTGGTACGCCGGGGATCCGTCTGCCTATATTGCGTTGATGGGCGACGACATCGGGTATTTTGAGCCCGGTCTGGAAAAGCGATTGGACGGCGCCGAATCCCTGAAAAACATGTTCGAGGCCCTCCGTGGGAAGATCCATGCCGACAAATTCGACATGCTGAATACCCGAGTTCAGGCGACCGAGACCATGGCCGTCCTGTCCTGCAACTTGATCGCGATCGAAGACGGGATACCCTATCGCTGGAACTGCACAGAGGTCTTCGAACTGAACCCGGAAGGCCAATGGAAGCTGGTCCATTCTCATTGGTCTCAGACCAAGCCCGCGCGATGATGATTCAGCGCGTCGGGCATGTGGTCCAACGCGATTGCGTAGCGTGACGGTTCGCTCGACTCCGAGCCGACGTCACGGCGAGAACAGCTCCCACCAGACCAGCATGGCTTCGTTTGCGGTGCTTTCCGAAGCCGGGTCGACGAGGAGCCGGGCGATATCGGGTTGGGCGTGCAGGTCCATGTCGTTCAAGAACAACTGCAACTCCTTCATCGAGGCCTTATCGCCTTTCTGACTCTTGGCGAGCGTTTCTTTGTACTCCTCGCGATAGGCCGCCCGGTGGTCGAGCAGGTGCCGTTTGAGAAGGGCGGCGGCTTTCTCGGGGTCTCTCTCGGCTGCGACCAGCGCGATCAGACGCGGGCGGATCGACGAGAGCCGGCCGGTTCCTTCGACGCCTTGGAGCGGTCCGTCGTCGGGCGGGCGTTCTCCGCCCGGGGCCAAGTACTTCCCGCCGCGAACGATATCGAACGGTTCGCCGGTGCCCGACTTGAACAGGACAGGAACCGTGGCATGTTGTCCGCCGGCAGGCGCTTCGACGGCGAAGTGGAGATGCGGGACAGCCGAGAAGCCGGTGTTGCCCGAGAGCGCGATCCATTGGCCTTCCTCGACGCGTTGGCCGACTTTCACTTTCGCGCCGTTCTGGGCGATGTGGTAGTAGAGGGCGCGGCTGCCGTCGTCGTGGAGGATGCGGAGGTAGTTGCCCTTATCCTTCAAATCGTCGGTCATGCCCGACTTGGAGAAAGAATCAACCGCTTCGACAACCAGCCCGGCTCTGGCGGCATGGATCGGCGTTTCTTCCGGCATACCCCAATCGATGGCGTACTGGTTCTCGTGGGTGGGAGATTCGAGATAGCCCTGTCCCACCTGGAACGTCGCCCCCGGTGCGTAAGGCAGGGAGTAGAGCGGCCCGACGGGCCGGACGTTGGGCGGACGCATGCCGTTCTGCGCGAATAGCGGTGCCGCGGGAATTGCGGCGACGATACCGATGAGGACAGCGACTGCGGCAGGGCGGATCTTCACGGGCGGGAACCTCCAATTGAGGCGGAAAGGCCGTCTACAGGCGGCAAGCGTGGATCATCTCAATTGTAGGTCACAGTTCGCAAGATCGGCGGCGACAACTGCCGCGACAGCTTAATCAGTTCCAGGTGCCTTGCGGCGGTACTGCCGTCTTGACGCCAGCGGCGGACTCACGGCGTCACGGCAATCCACAGTCTCAAGGCATCGGTATTGCAGGGCCACTGCTGGCAGGGAGCGGCCTGCGCGAAGCCGGCGGCCGTCAGCAGTCTCGCCAGATCGACGTCTGACCACGCCCGGGTTGTGTTTCGGTAAGCGCGCGTCTGGCTATGGCCTGTCTCGGTGACGGCAAACGTCTGAACGGTCACTTCCTCGTCCGGTAGCCACCGGTTCTCCGTTCGGCAGTGGTAAGGCTGATCCGAAAACAAGCCCGACTCGTACCGTTGTTCGAATGGTTCGCTGTGCCCCGCCCTTTCAATCGCTTCCCAGGTCTGAGTTTCGAGGATGAGACGCCCTTTGGGACGAAGGCTTGCCGCGACCTTGCGGAGGAGGGCCAACGCCTCGTCCGGGGCAAATACGTTGAATTCGCCGAAGACCATCATTGCCAGATCATACGGCCCGCCATAGGCCGCATGACGGATGTCGCCCAAGAGGAACGTACATTGCCGCGGGTCGGGATTGTGCTCCTGGGCGTACTCGATTGACGCTGGGCCGAAGTCGATTCCGTGACAGCGGTGTCCTCGCGTCGCCAGCCGGTGGGAGTAGAAGCCCGGCCCGCAGCCGAGATCGAGAACGCGCGATGAGAGCTCGCCGAGTAAGTACTCGTGGATCCAGGCAACCTGCTTGTCGATCCACTCGGCTCGCCGGCTGGCCATGTCGTGATCCTGCGACAAGTGCTCTCGCAGCATCCGCCGGCTGAAACCGGGGTCGTCCCAGGGGATCTTGTAGGCCCCATGCCACGTGCGGTCGTTTTGTAGAAACATCAATAGAGATCCTCATTCGCTCCGCCGTGGAGTACAAGCCGAACGTGCCCCGGTTCGACCGCCGGCCCGGCTTCGACGAACCCGAGTCTGCGCAAGAGCCGCATCGACGGAACATTGTCTTCGGTTGTCTCCGCGACGATTCTCGACACGCCCGGTTGGGTGAAGGCCCAGTCGGTCAGGGCTCGGACCATTTCGCTGGCGTGGCCGCGCCCGTGAAACTGGGGCAAGACCGAATAGCCGATTTCGACGCTGCCGTCCTGCGGCGGTCCCTTGAAACCTCCGCCGGCCGCGAGAACGTCCGGCTCGTCGCCCGGCGAGCGGATCGTTGCATACCACACGTACCAGCCGACCTGATCCGGCGCGGCCTCCATCCACTGCAGGAAGATGGGCAACGCGTCGGCCAGCATCTCGGGCGGCCATTCATTGGGCACAACCGCCGACAGTAACCGGGCGAATTTCGCACGGTCGGTTAGCTCGGCCCGCGCCAAGTCAACGGTCGCAGGCACCAATCGCATTCGAGCGGTCACAATCATGCAGTTCTCTCCACGAAACGTTCGCGGTATGATAGCCGACAGGAATCGAAACTGAAAGGGAATCGGACTTCTTGCACCAATGAACATTGTGCCAGCAACGATTGAAGACGCCGCCGCTATTTTCGACCTCCAGCGGTGTGCCTACCAGACGGAAGCCGCCATCTACAACGACTTCTCCATACCGCCATTGGTCGAAACGCTCGAACAGTTGCAGGATCAGTTCAACTCCAGACTCTTCCTGAAAGTAACAGAAGACAATCACATCGTCGGTTCGGTTCGAGCTTTTCAAAAAGGGCTCTTCCGGGATTTAAGTGGGTTGGGGTGCCAGGTCGAGGTCGCCGCAATGGAAGTAGATGGCGTTCTTGAAGTTCTCGAAGTTGCGGAAGCCTCGGGCCGTGTACTTCACCCATTGAATCTTCGCATTGATGCTTTCGCTGGTGGCGTTGGTGATCCCGTGCTTGAGATAGGTGAGGATGTTTGTCAGATGGCGATTCAACATCTTCGCCTTCTCGATCATCGGTTGCAGGCGACTGTGCGTGGCCCAACGGTACCACCAGGCGAAATGATTGCGCGCTGCCTGCGGGTATGTGAACTCCCAGAGCTTCATCGCCTGCTCCTTTAACGCCCACGCCCGCGACGTTCTCAGATTGTTCCGTCGCAACTGACAGAACTCACGCCATTCGCCCGGGTCGAATTTGTCGCGCCCTTTGAGCCAATCGTATTTCGTGCCTTTCAGTCGCTCATCACCCTTCGCGAGTAGTTCCTTGTGTTCCCTACGGCGTACCTTGTCCACCGCTTCCCCCAGGTGCTTCGCCACGTGGAACTTGTCAAAAACCATCTTCTCTTCGGCTTCGGGCAGGTGAGCCTTGATCGACTGCACATAGGGCTCCCACATGTCCAAGGCCACTCCCCCGATCCAGCCCTTCTGCTCCTCGCTCAGGGTCGGCCAGAAACCGTCCAGGCTCGACTGCTTGCGGTCTTCCGCCACAAACAGCACTCGGCCCCGGGCCAGGTCGTTGACCACCGTCAGGTACTTGTGCCCCTTGCGAAACGACTTCTCGTCCACCCCCAAATATCCGATCATTTCCGCCTTCCGCCGCGCCAACCCCCGCCGCACGGCACGCTCCATGATCCCATGCACCTCGTCCCACGTGAGGCCCAATCGCTCGGCCACCGCCTGCTGACTGGCCGCCCCCAACCAGTCGATCGCCAGCCGCTCGAACAACGCCGTGAAACGGCTGTGCGGCTCCGCCCAAGCCACACGCACCACCCGTACCCCGTGCTCCGGGCAGTTTGCCCGCGGCAGTTCGGCGTGCAACACGGTTCGATATTGGCAGGTGTCCAAGTGACGCCAACTCCGATCCGGCTGATGATCGTACAGCGGACACTCGCGACCACACTCGGGGCAAGGCCACACCGCCGCAGACCCGTGCCCCAAGTACACATGCACCTCCCTCTCCGCGAGCTTCAATTCCACCTCCCTGACCTGCCACGGTGTACCAATCCCCAAAATCTGCTCGTACAACTGACGGTCTTGCATGACGTCCTCCTGGATTCAAGGAAAACGTCATCCTACCGCCTTGATCTCTCCCCACCAACCAAGTACCTTCAATCTCGCTCGGCCAAGCGAAGTCGGGCTCTGCTGAGGAGCAACCCAACAAGGGATAACCGAGTCAGGGCGGGTAAATGGCCCGCGCGGCCCTGGCGGCGTCCAACCCCAGGGCCGCCTTCTTCTCCCACCCATTTATTTGCCCTGCCATTCCTCAAAAAAACCTCTTCACACCAGCGACAATCATCCAGCTCTACCCACTAAAAACCCGGAATACCCGTTTGTTTGAACACCCCCGATTGAGCGATGGTCCCAAGAATACGGGCTTCCGTCGTCGGCCCTCGTTCATTGAATCGGCAAGCTTCGACAGGAGACGTGTGGGCACTTGAACAAGCGGCCGAGGCGCCGGATTTCAGACGCTGGCCGGCTCATGAGGTTGCCGACGATCTCTTCGTTCATCGCTCCATGCAGACAAACCCGACAAATCTGCCGCCGGCCCTTGAGACCGGCCCGTCGCCGCATTAGGCTCGAAGGGGCGAGCGTCAACATGAACCACAGCACAGATCCCGTAGTGCCTGACGCTGAACCGGAACACAACTCAACTAACATTCAAACCGAGTAACACCATGACTCATCGAATTCTTCTGGCGACGTTGCTGGCTGCGATCAACCTGGCGACCTGTGCCGCCCAGGACACCAAGCCCGCTTTCCAGGCCCGGCAAGCCGGGCGGGCGGCGGCGGAGAAACTCGACTGGCAGATCGCCGTGGCGGCCTACTCCTTCCGCCAGTTCACCTTCTTCGAAACGGTCGACAAGGTCGCCGACCTGGGAGTCAACCTGATCGAAGGGTTCAACTTCCAGAAGATCAGCGGCGACATCCCGGGCAAACTCAATCCGCTCACGATGTCGGACGATGACATGGAGAAGGTGCGAGACAAGCTGCGGCAGTCGGGCGTGACCATGATCGCACTCTACTACGGGAGCTTCCCCGCCGACGAGGCACAATGCCGAACCGTCTTCCAAAGGAGCAAGGAACTCGGCGTCAAGTACTTCGTCAGCGAGCCCAAACCCGAGCTATTGCCGATGCTCGACAAACTGGCCCAGGAATACGGAATGATCGTCGGGCTGCACGGCCACGACAAGAAAAGTTCTCCCAATACCTGGCACCCGGAACTGGTGGTCAAACAGTGCCAACCTTTCTCGGCGGCCATTGGCGCCTTCAGCGATACCGGCCATTGGCTCCGGTCGGAACTGGAACCCTCCGAGGGGGTCGAGATCCTGAAGGACCGGATCGTCGGTTTCGAGCTCCACGACCTGCATGCTTTCGACCCTTCGGGGCACGATGTTCCACTGGGAACCGGCGTCGGCAAGATGGCAAAGATGCTGGAAACGGTGGCCAAGGTCAAGCAGGGACCGGTGCTCATGAGCATCGAATACGTCTCCAATCCGGACAACCCCTCGCAGGACGTAAAACAATGCCTCGAATTTTTGGACGGCCAGGCGATCCGTCTGGCCAACTCCGCCCCGTGAGACGCCGCACACTAGGCCGAAGCGCTGTCGCTGCATCCGGCCTGTGAGGACAGCGACAATCTCCCAAGAAAGAAGAGCCTTGCCATGAACGCCGTCTACCGCGTCACCCTCTCGCTTCTGCTGGTCGCCGCCGTTTCTGCCGCACCCCAGGCACTCGCCGCAACGCTCTACGTCGGTGCGGCGAGTTGCGACATCACCCCCGAGATGCCGTCGTTCCTTGCCGGCCAGTTCGCGGCCCGCGTATCAAAAGGAGTTGAATACCCCTTGACTGCCAATATCGTGGCGCTGGAGTCGCGGGAGGGCGACCGGTCGCTCGATTCGGCACTGATCATCAACGTCGACGTCGCTGTGGTCCGGGCCAGTTTTCTGCTGCCGGTGCGGGAAGGGATTCTGCAGCACTTGCCGGATTTCGACGCCGGCAAGTTGATCATCGCCGCCACCCACACTCATTCCGCCCCTCCGAGCAAGGACGGCCATTTCAAACAGCAGGAAGGGGTTCAGGTGCCGTCGGACTACGTGAAGTTTGCCGCCTCCCGCATCGGCCCCGCTGCCAAGCAGGCCTAGGACGAACGAAGACCGGCCCGGTTCTCCTACGGCTTGGGACACGCCGTCGTCGCCTACAATCGCCGGGCCGTTTACGCCGACGGCAGCGCCGTGATGTATGGGAAGACCAACGATCCGAGCTTCCGGGCCATCGAGGGGATGGAAGACCACGACGTCAACTCCATGTTCTTCTGGGACATGAACGACAAGCTGCTGGTAATGCTCGTCAACGTCTCCTGCCCGTCGCAGGAGGTGGAGAGCAATCGCTTGCTCTCATCCGACTATTGGGGACCGACCCGAGACCAACTCCGAAAGAAGTACGGTCAGCACCTGGTCGTCGTGGGATTGTGCGGCGCTGCGGGCGATCAGTCGCCCCACCTCCGCTATCGCCAGGCCGCCGACGACCGTATGACCAATCTGCGGAAGCTGGACCGGCTGCAGGAGATCGCCCGGCGGATCGTCCGCGGAGTCGACGAGGTGTACGACGTCGTTCAGAACGCCAAAGAGGAGAACGTGGTTCTGAAACACCAGCACGCGGTCCTCGACCTTCCGCAGCGCATCGTCACCGAGGCGGAGTACGCCGCCTGCAAGGCCGAGGCCGAACGTCTGAAGGCGAGTCCCGGCGACGGGCGGGGCAACTGGAACGCCCGGGTTGTCGCCCGGTACGAGAAGCTCAAGAGCGATCCCCATCCGGTGCTCCCAACGCCCGTCAACGTTCTCCGCATCGGCGACACGGTCCTCTGCACCAACCAGTTCGAGTTGTATACCGATTTTGCGATCCAGATCAAAGCCCGGTCGAAGGCCGTCCAAACCTTCGTCGTGCAGTTGGCCAACGGGGCCGCCCAACCCCAGCCGCCGGACGATGCGTCGGAAGACGACAAGAACGACTGGCATTACGCCTCCGGCGGAACCTACCTCCCCTCGGAGCGGGCCGCCAAGGGGGGCGGCTACGGCGCCGTGATCCAGAGCAACGTGGTCGGCCCCGAAGGGGGCCAGGTGCTGGTGGAGAAAACGCTCGAGATGATCAATGCGATGTTCTGAAAGTGGATCGGCCTGTTGTATCACGCTGAATGAGCGTGGAAGAGATACGTTCCACTTCGATTTCCACAAGAAAGGTTTCCCATGAACGCCGTCTACCGCGTCACCCTCTCACTTCTGCTGGTCGCCGTCGTTTCTGCCGCACCCCAAGCGGGCGCCGCAACACTCTACGTCGGCGCCGCAAGCTGCGACATCACCCCCGATCAGCCCGTGTTCCTCTCCGGGCAATTCTACGCCCGCGTGTCCAAGGGCGTGTCCTGCCCCATCACGGCCAACATTCTCATCCTGGAATCCCGCGACGGCGACAAGTCTCTTGAGCAGGCGATCGTGATCAGCATGGACACCGTCGTCATTCGCGAACCCTTCTCGGCGGTTTTCAAGGAGGCGATGGCCAAGGCCCTCCCCGAGGTCGATTTCAACAAAGTGATCCTCGCCGCGACGCACACCCACTCCGCGCCCTGTCAGACCGACGGCCAATACGAGTCCGATGATCCCAACGTCATGCAGCCGTCGAAGTACAACGCCTTTGCCGCCGAGAAGATGGCGGCGGCCGCCGCCGAGACCTGGAAGAACCGCCGGCCGGCGAAGTTCTCCTACGGTCTCGGGCACGCGGTGGTCGCCTACAATCGCCGGGCTGTCTACGCCGACGGCACGGCCGTAATGTACGGCAAGACGAACGACCCCAACTTCCGCGCCATTGAAGGGATGGAAGACCACGACGTCAACAGCATGTTCTTCTGCGACATGGATGACAAGCTCGTGGCGATGCTCGTCAACGTCTCCTGCCCGTCGCAGGAGGTGGAGCACAGCGATACGGTCGACGCGGACTACTGGGGCGAGGTCCGCAAGGGCCTGCACAAGGCCTATGGAGAAGAGGTGGTCGTTGTCGGGCTCTGCGGCGCCGGCGGCGATATGTCGCCCCACTTGCGCTACCGGCAGGCCGCCGACGACCGGATGAGGGAGTTGCGCAAACTGAGCCGGAACGAGGAGATCGCCCGCCGCGTCGTCCGGGGCGTCGACGAGGCCTTCGAAGTTGTGAAAGACCACAAGGCGGCCGACGTGGTTCTGAAGCAGCAGTCCAAGGTTCTGGAACTCCCCGAGCGGATCGTCACCAAGGCGGAGTACGAATCGTGCAAGGCCGAGGCGGAGAAGCTGTTGAAGCAGGCGGCGGAGACCGGCGACCGGGGCGCTCGGGGAAAGGGGAATTGGAACGCCCGGATTGCCGCCCGCTACGAGAAGCTGGCCGAGAATCCGCACCCCATGTTCGCGACGCAGGTGAACGTCTTGCGGATCGGCGACGCGGTGATCTGCACCAACGCTTTTGAGCTCTACACCGATTTCGGGATCCAGATGAAGGCGCGGAGCAAGGCGAATCTGACCTTCGTCGTCCAGTTGGCCAACGGCGGCGGAACCTACCTCCCCTCCGAGCGGGCCGTCAAGGGCGGCGGCTACGGCGCCGTGATCCAGAGCAACACGGTCGGACCCGAAGGGGGCCAGGTGCTGGTAGAAGAAACGCTGAACATGATCAACAGCATGTTCTGAAAAGCCGTAGCTTGGCTCTCCAGAGCCGAGCAGAAGCGACGCCTGCAATCCTGCTACCCCGGATTATCCATCAACGACACATGCGGCTCGTACGTCATTCCCGCGAAGGCGGGAATCCAGTGACGTTTGCCGAGTGTCTGGATTTCCGCCTTCGCGGGAATGACGGGTGAAGGACCGCGGGAATCCTTCCGGGAATCACGCAAGGCCATTTAGGTGTTCCCCGGCCACGAGTCTCTCAACTCTTGACATGGGATTCGAGGGGAACTAGCCTAAGGGGAGTTGAATTGGGATCGTGAATATCTATTCACGCCCGTCGCCGGTTCGTTCTGAGGCCTGCCATGGCGGAAGACCAGTATTCGGACGAGATGCTCCTCCAAATCGCGCGGCTTTACTACGTGGACGGGTTGCCGCAGACGAACGTGGCACGACTGGCCAATGTGTCGCAGGCCAAGGTCTCGCGACTGTTGGCCAAGGCTCGCGAGCGAGGCATTGTGCGGATCACCGTGGCCGAGTACAACCCGCGGGACCACGAACTCGAAATCGAGTTGGAGAGCCGTCTGGGGCTTCGGCAGGCTGTGGTCGTGAAGACGGCCAAGGGGCTTAATGCAGTGGAGCTGCGGCAGAGCCTGACGCACTTTGCGGCCCCGTGGGTCGCCCGCTGGCTTCCGCCTCACGGTACGGTGGCCATTGCCGGCGGCCGGACGATGCAGTGGCTCATTCACAACATGACCGCCCCGCCGGGCGCCGAAGGGATGACCGTGGTGCAGGCGATGGGCAACATCGACGCCAGCGTCGGCCCCTACGACGCGCTTGAGTTGGGACGCGTTCTGGCCAAACGTTGGTGTGGCCGGTTCTTTATTCTCAACACACCCGCCCTTCTGCCTGATGCGAAAACGCGCCGGACCTTGCTCGGACTGGAATCGGTCTGTTCCGTCGTGGAGCGATTGCACGGCGCCGAGGCCGCACTCGTGGGGGTCGGAACGCTGCACAATTCGGTCTTCATGGAGCGCGGCGTCCTCACGGACAAGGATACGGAGCGACTGACCAAGGCGGGAGCCGTCGGTGAGATTTGCGGACGGTTCTACAACCGCAACGGCGACGAGTGTCAGACACCCTACCGCGAACGTGTCATCAGCATCGAATTCGACGATCTCCGGCACGCCGAGGAATCGATTGCCGTGGTTTCGGGGAGCGATCGTACGGAGGCCATCCTCGGAGCGCTGCGAGGCGGATTGATCAAGTCGCTGGTGATCGATCGGGCGGGAGCGGTCGCCCTGCTCGAAGCCAATTAGCAACCAATCGCGAGAACGATGCCATGAAATACCACTTGAGAAGCAGCTTGTCCGTTCTGCTGACGGCGTGCGTCGCGATAGCGATTCCCACCGCCTGCCTTGGCGCCGATCCGGCCGCAGACCGTCCCGCGGTGCCGAAGAGCGACTGGAACGTCCGCGACCACATCCCGCTGGACGAGATCACGGTGCAGAGCCACCGCGGGGCGGGAAAGCTGGCCCCGGAGAACACGGTCGAGGCCTTCCAACTCGCGTGGAAGCTCGGCACCGTGCCGGAAGCCGATCTGCGGACGACCAAAGACGACGTGATCGTGGCGTTTCACGACACCAACTTCAAGCGGCTGGTGAAGGACGCCGGTCCCGAACTGAAATCGAAGGGTATTGAGGACCTCGATTGGGCCGACGTCCAACACCTGGACGTCGGGTCGTGGATGGGGCAGGAATTCGCCGGCTGCCGCGTTCCGTGTCTCGACCAGATTCTCGGACTGTTGGCCGGGCAGCCCAAGCGGCGCCTGTATCTGGACATCAAGAACATCGACCTCGCTCGTCTTGCCAAGGCCGTCCGAACGGCGGGAGTTGAATCACAGGTGATTCTGGCCAGCACGGACTACGAGTTGATTCGCCGATGGAAGGACGTCGCGCCGGCGGCCGGGACGCTTCACTGGATGGGCGGCACCGAGGAGGAATTGGCCGAGCGCTTTCGGAAGCTGCGCGAAACGAAGTTCGCCGCCGTCACCCAACTTCAGATCCATGTGCGCACAAAGGAGACCGAGCAAGGAAAGGTCATCAGCCCATCCGAGGCGTTCCTCCTGGCCGCGGGACGCGAGTTGCGCCAGCACGGGATCCTGTTCCAGTCCCTTCCCTGGGGTCGATCCGACGCTCAGGTCTACTGGCAATTGATGGACCTCGGCGTCGCCAGTTTTGCCACCGACTACCCGGATGTGACCATGGAAGCGATCCGCCAATACTACGCGAGAAAGCAATAGGCTTTGCCATGGCCCAGGACAAACTGTCGGAAGACGAACGGTTGCTCGAAGGCGCCGTGAAGGCCGCGGATCAGACGCGACTGGTTCGCGTCGGCCGGGGACTGCGGCACGAGGCGGTTTCGGCATTCGAGGAGCTATTTGGCCGGAGTCCCGCAGTGATTGTGGCAGACGGCAATACGTTTGCAGCAGCCGGGCGGGACGTCGTCGACAGTTTCCGCCAGGCCGGACATGCGTGCCTGGAGCCCTACGTCTTTGACCTTCCCGACCTGCACGCCGAGTATCCGCACGTGGAAACCGTCGAGCGGTTTCTGGCTTCTGCGGATGCGATCCCGGTTGCGGTGGGCTCGGGCACGATCAACGACATGACGAAGCTCGCTTCGCACCATCTCGGACGTCCCTATCTGTGCGTTGCCACCGCCGCCTCGATGGACGGCTACACGGCCTTTGGCGCCTCGATTACCCGGGAAGGATCGAAGCAGACCTTCAATTGCCCGGCGCCCAAGGGCGTGGTCGCCGATCTGGAGGTGATCGAAGCGGCGCCCGAGGGGATGAACGCCTCCGGATACGCGGACCTGTTGGCCAAGATCGTTGCCGGCGCCGACTGGTTGGTGGCCGAGGCGCTCAAGGTCGAACCCGTCGATGCGACGGCCTGGGAAATGATGCACAGCCGGCTCCGCACCTGGGTCGGCAATCCGGACGGCATTCGGCACGGCGATTCTGAGGCGGTTCATTGCCTGATTCTCGGACTTCTGGTGAGCGGTCTGGCCATGCAATGGACGAGAACCAGTCGCGTAGCTTCCGGAGCCGACCATCAGTTCAGTCATCTGTGGGACATGCAGAACCATGTTCACAACGGCCGGGCTCCTTCGCACGGATTCAAGGTCGGAATCGGCACACTCGCCTCTTCGGCACTCTACGAACGGCTCTTCACGCAAGCACTGGACGAGTTGGACGCCGATTCCCTTGCGGCCAGGTGGCCGGAGCTTGACTCGATCGAGGCCGACATCCGAGCCCGATTCGATCTGCCGGAACTGACGGCCAAGGCGTTGGAGGAGACTGAAGCGAAGTATGTCGATCGCGACGCGATCCGCGAGCAGCTCTTGCAGGTGCGGGCCGTGTGGCCCGCGCTGCGGGAGCGTCTGCAAGCGCATCTGGTTTCGTTTGACGAGCTGACCGATTGTCTGACGGCGGCAGGCTGTCCCGTCCGGCCGGAGCAGATTGGGATCTCGCCGGCCCGGTTGCGCGAGAGCTACCGCCAGGCGTATTGCATTCGGCGGCGGTTTACCATCCTCGATTTGGCCGCTCGCACCCAACTTTTCGAGCCGGCGCTCGAAGAGATCTTCAGTCCTCATGGCCGCTGGCCGATCGACTCTTCCGACGGGAGCCACACCGGATGATCTTCCCCTTCAACCTGCTGAAGCCGGCGCCGGCCTTGCCCGTCACGATCACCGACCCGGAGGAAGTGCGCTCGCAGTACCGCTACTGGCAGAACCGCATCCTGATCTCGACGATCATCGGCTACGCGCTGTTCTATTTCGTGCGCAAGAACCTGAGCGTGGCCATGCCGGCGATGGAGGCGTCGCTCGGCATCAGCAAGACGGACCTGGGATGGTTTCTCACTTTGCACGGCCTGCTCTACGGCCTGGCGCGATTTGTCAATGGCATGCTCTGCGACCACGCCAACGCCCGCTGGTTCATGGCATTGGGACTGATTTGTTCGGCCGTCATCAACGTCTTCTTCGGGCTCAGTTCGGCGGTGATTGCGTTCGGCCTGTTCTGGATGCTCAACGGATGGGTTCAGGGGATGGGTTTTCCGCCCTGTTGCCGCCTGATGACGCACTGGTTTCCGCCCAGGATCCTGGCGACCAAGATGTCGATCTGGAACAGTTCCCATTCGATCGGTGCGGCGCTCGTCTTGGTGCTTTGCGGCCATCTGATTCAATGGGGTTTCGGTTGGCGCTCCTGCTTCTTCGTGCCCGCGGCACTCGCCTTGTGCGGGGCGGTGTTCCTGGCCGTGATGCTTCGCGATACGCCCGAATCGCTGGGGCTGCCTGAGGTCGAAGGCACCGAGACGACCGCCGCCGACCTGGAGGGCTCGCCGCCGGCCTTCTTCAAGACGCTGATCGAACTCGTCTTCTCGAATCCCTATATCTGGCTGATCTCGCTGGCGAACTTCTTCGTCTACGTGGTCCGCTACGGCATCGTCGACTGGGGCCCCACCTTCCTCACGCAGGCCAAGCACGTCGACATCGCCCATAGCAGCTCGATGGTGGCCGCCTTTGAGGTCACTGGGATCATCGGAATGCTCGCCAGCGGATGGGTGACCGACAAGCTGTTCGGCGGGCGGGGGACCAGGACCTGTCTGGTTTACATGACCCTGTGTTTTGTGGCGCTGGTCATCTTCTGGCAACTCGGTTCGACGTCGATTCTCGTCAACAGCGTGCTCTTGTGCACGGCGGGGTTCTTCATCTACGGCCCCCAGTGCCTGATCGGAATCGCCGCCGCCAACATGGCCACCAAGCGGGCCGCCGCGTCGGCGGCCGGTCTGACCGGCATCTTCGGATACGCCAGCACCACGGTCTCCGGGGTGGGAATGGGCATCGTCGTGCAGAGGTACGGCTGGGACGCCGGGTTCATGATGCTCGCCGGGGCCGCGGCCATGGGCATCTTGCTGTTCGCCTTGTGCTGGCCCGCCCTCGCCCACGGCTACAAACACAGTTCCTGATTGGCTCACTTAACTTTCGATTTCCTGTAACCGATGTCCTTCCATCTGACACAAGTCCGGCACCTGGTCCTCGACATGGACGGGACGATCTACAGCGGGTCGACGCTGTTCGACTGTACGCTGCCGTTCCTCGATCGTCTCGAAAAACTGGGACTCGGCTATACCTTCATTACCAATAATTCGTCGCGGGGGATCCAGGACTACGTCGACAAATTGCACCGACTGGGTATCCCCGCCTCGCGAGACCAGATCTACACTTCAACCGACGCCGTGATCGAGTATCTGCGGGCTCATCTGCCTGAAGTGCGGAAGCTCTGGCTGATGGGCACGCCGAGCATGGCACGGCACCTGGAAGAAGCCGGGTTCGTCGTCGGCAACGGCAGCGACCCCCAAGCGGTTGTCGTCGGCTACGACACGGGGCTGACCTACGAGAGCCTGTGCCGCACGGCCTGGTGGATCAGCCGGGGGCTCCCGTTCATTGCCAGCCACCCCGATCGCGTCTGCCCCACCGATCAGCCGATGTTGCTGGTCGACTGCGGGTCGTTTTCCGCCTGCCTCACCACGGCAACAGGACGGTCGCCGATCGTTCTTGGCAAGCCGGACCCTCGTATGCTCGACGGCGTTTGTCATCGGCACGGTCTGCGACCCGAACAACTGGCGGTCGTCGGCGATCGTTTGTATACGGATATGGCCATGGCTCAGCGGGCCGGTGCGGTGAGCGTGCTGGTGCTGACGGGCGAGGCCACGGCCGAGGAGGCCGCCGCATTCGATCCGCCGCCCGATCTGGTGATCCAAGACGTGGGAGAACTCGGCCAATTGCTGGCCTCGCAAGCTGCAAACGGTCCCCCACACTAACCCGAAGCGACAGTTTTGACGTTGCGCTACCGCAGAATTGCGTGAAAAGACGTAGGTTGGCTCTCCAGAGCCGACCACAAGAACCGCCGGAAGACGCGGCTGTTGAGAGCTTGGTCACGAAATAGCGCAACTTCAAAGAGCGCAAGCGAGGACGGAAGCGTATCCATCCCGTCCTCGCCCATCGCTTCACACGTGCTTTGAACCATTCGAGACTATTGGAAACGACTGTAAGAAAGGGGCGTCATGATGAGCCAGGAAAGCGGTTCCTCTGCCAGCGACCTTGATCGTCTGGCAGAAGGTCAGTGGGATGTTCTGATCGTTGGCGGCGGCATCGTCGGGTCGGGAGTCGCCCGCGATGCCGCGATGCGCGGGCTCCGTGTGGCACTGGTCGATCGTCACGATTTTGCCTTCGGAACGAGCAGCCGATCTTCCCGTCTCCTCCACGGCGGGCTTCGCTATCTGGCCCAGGGGCGCGTCGGGCTGGTCCACGAAGCGAGTGTCGAGAAGCTGACGCTGCACCGTATTGCGCCACACCTGGCCGCCCCGCTTCCGTTCCTGTTTCCCACCTATCGCGGCACTCCGTGGATACGCTGGCAATTGTCGATCGGCGTGAAGATCTACGATCTGCTGTGCGGGCGGCGGAATCTCGGGCCGAGCAGCACGCTGTCGGCCTCCCGGATGGCCGAAAAACTGCCCGACATCAACCGCCGGCGGCTCACCGGCGGAGTGCGCTACTACGACGGGCTCACCAGCGACTCGCGGCTGGCGCTCGACACCCTGCGATCGGCCGTGCGGCAGGGCGCTTGGATCCGCAACTACACCTCGCTCGTCGGCGCCGACCCAAGCTCGTCCGGTTGGATCTGCCGGGTCCGCGACGAGCAGAGTCAGCGCCAGGTCGAGGTCCGCGCCCGGGCGGTCGTCAATTCGACCGGCTGCTGGGCCGATCAGATGCCTCACAGCCGCGTCAGGCTGCGGCTGACCAAGGGAATTCACTTGGTCGTGGATCAGCAGCGGTTTCCGGCGAACGAGGCGGTCGTCATGGCCGAGGGGAAACGGATTCTGTTTGTGATTCCGTGGGGGCAGCGGGTGATTCTGGGCACGACCGACACGGACTACGACGGCTCGCTCGAGGACGTACCGACCGACGAGGAAGACATTGCCTACGTGCTCGGCGTGACCAACGAGATGTTTCCGCCGGCGAAGCTTCAGCCAAGCGACGTGATCGCTCACTGGGCGGGGGTCCGCCCGCTGATCGCTTCGGGAAGGGAGAAGGAAGGGAGCCCGTCGAACACGTCGCGGAATCACCAGATCCGCATGCCCGAGCCGGGCTGGATCGACGTGGCGGGGGGCAAGCTGACGACTTATCGGCTCATGGCCGAGCAGACGGTCGATCTCGTCGGACGGCATCTGAAGACGAAACTGCCCGCCTGCCGAACGGGCAAAGAGCCGCTTCTCGAACCGGCTGCCGCCGCCTTCAGCGGAGTGCTGCCGTCTCCGGTGACGCGGGAAGCGGTCGAGCATTACTGCAAGCAGGAATGGGCGGTCCATCTCGACGACGTGATGGTGCGAAGGTCGAGTTGGCATTACTACGACAAGGATGCCGCGTCGGTTGCGGAGCAGGCCGCGACGTGGATGAAGGACCTGCTCGGATGGGACGATGCGACGCGCCAGGCCGAGCTCGAGCGCTATCGTCACGCCACGCGATAACGAGCAACCGGGAGCATACCACCGATGATCGGATTTCTGAAGCCGCCGGCTCACCGTGAGCCCCTGGACGAGCGGGATGTTCCGTCTGCCTATCGCTGGTTGAGAATCCAGGTGTTCACCGGCATCTTTCTCGGATACGCCGCCTACTACCTGGTTCGAAAGAACTTCACCCTCGTCATCCCCGACCTGGTTGAGGCCGGGTTTTCGAAGACCCAGCTCGGTTTCGCCCTCTCGGGCGTGTCGATCGCCTACGGACTGTCGAAATTCCTCATGGGGAGCGTGTCGGATCGGAGCAATGCCCGAACCTTCATGGCCCTGGGACTGGCCGCCAGCGCGGGGGTGATGATCTTCATGGGTGCGACGCCGATCGGCACGGCCTCGATCGCCATCATGTTCGTTCTGTTGCTGCTCAACGGATGGTTTCAGGGAATGGGTTGGCCGCCTTGCGGACGTGTGATGGTCCACTGGTTCTCGCCGGGAGAGCGAGGGATCATGATGTCGTTCTGGAACGTGGCGCACAATGTCGGGGGCGGACTGGTGGGCCCCGTGGCCATTCTCGCCATGTGGATCTTCGGCGACTGGCATTCGGTTCTCTACCTGCACGGCTTCCTCGCCTTGGCGGCGGCACTTCTCATCCTGCTTCTGGTCCGCGACACGCCCCAGTCCCTCGGTTTGCCGCCGATCGAAGAGTACCGGCAGGACTACGCCAAGTCGTTTGAATACAGCGATCGCCACGAGAAGGAATTCTCCACCAAGGAGATCTTCTTCGACTATGTTCTGAACAACAAGCTGCTCTGGGCCATTGCGGTGGCCAACGCCTTCATCTACTTCGTGCGATACGGTGTGCTCGACTGGGCCCCCACCTACCTCAGCGAAGTGAAAGGGTTTCAGTTCTCCGAGTCGAGTTGGGCCTACGCCCTGTACGAGTGGGCGGGAATCCCGGGAACGATTGCCTGTGGGTACATTTCGGACAAGTTTTTTCAAGGCCGCCGTGCCCCCACCGTGATCCTCTTCATGGCAGCCACCGCCGTGTGCCTGGTGGTCTACTGGCTGAATCCGCCCGGCAATCCTCGGCTCGACATCGCCATGTTGATTGCCATCGGCTTTCTGATCTATGGCCCCGTCATGCTGATCGGCGTCTTTGCCCTCGATCTCGTGCCCAAGAAGGCGGCCGGCACTTCGGCCGGATTCACCGGACTGTTCGGCTACGTGGGCGGCTCGCTTGCCGCCAGCGTCGTGATCGGTTTCGTTGCCGACAAATTCCACTGGGATGCGGCCTTTCTGCTCATCCTCGCCGCGTGCGTCGTGACCATCATCCTGACCGCGTTCACGATCGGGGCGGAAAAGCGGGCCAACCACCATGTTTCGGGAAACTCAACCAACGCCGATTCCAACTGATTCGGCGCTTTTCAGAGGAGCATGACGATGCTGCGTAGCGAACAGACAGACGGACCGAGGGGCACGTTCCTCGATCAGATCGGCATCTTCCCGCCGCTCCTCTGGGGCTACGTGGGCCTGCTGCTGTTCATGATCGGCGACGGCGTCGAGGCGGGTTATCTGTCGAAGTACCTGGTCGATCAGGGGATCGCCAGCAAGGAGGCCGTGGCCATCGTCTTCACCGCCTATGGAGTCACGGTGGCGATTTCCGCTTGGCTGTCGGGCGCTTTGTCCGACTTATGGGGACCGTGGAAGGTGATGAGGCTCGGGATGTCGATCTGGGTCCTCTTCCATGCAGGATTCCTGCTGCTGGGCATAGCACCGGGCAACTATGTCATGGTCGTCGCCATGTACGCCTTGCGAGGTTTCGGCTACCCGCTTTTCGCTTACGGATTCTTGGTGTGGATCTCGGTGGCCACGCCGCAACGCCGCCTGGGAACGGCGGTCGGCTGGTTCTGGTTTGCCCTGACCGGCGGCCTGATGACGCTGGGACCGTTGTTTGCCAGCGTGATGATTCCACGGATTGGCCCCTACCACACGCTGTGGTGCTCACTGGCGTTGGTCATTGCCGGCGGACTGGTCGGACTGGTCGGTATCCGGGAGCCGGTCGGCAAAAAGCGGTTGGCGCCGGAAGGCGAGCATCCGCTGCTGACCCTGCTTTCCAGCGTCTCGATCGCCTGGCGAAAACCGAAGACCGCGATCGGGTGTGTCGTCCGAATCATCAACACGGCCCCGCAGAACGGGTTCATTGTCTTCCTGCCGATCTACTTCACCGAAACGATCGGTTTCAAGCTGGAGCAGTGGCTTCACCTGCTCAGCTTCATGTTCATGAGCAACATCATCTGGAACCTCCTGTTCGGATTCATCGGCGATCGCCTGGGATGGCAGCGAACAGTCGCCTGGTGCGGCGGCGTGGGATCGGCAATCACAACGCTGCTGCTGTACTACTCCCCCAACCAGCTTGGAACGAAGGTCACGACTTTTCTGCTTGATTGCCTTCCCGAGAACCTCTCGGCATACCTCCTTGACCATTTCAGAACTGAGATCGAGACAAACTACCCCCTGGCCATTGTCGCCGCAGTGCTCTATGGGGCGACGTTGGCGGGCTACGTTCCCCTGTCGGCCCTGATGCCCTCGCTGGCGCCCCAGAACAAGGGGGCGGCCATGTCGCTGTTGAATCTCGGGGCGGGGGCAAGCAACTGGGTCGGCCCGGCAATTGTGGCGTTGTTCCTGCCTGTGGTAGGCGTCGGCGGCGTCATGTGGATCTATGCGGTGCTCTACCTGATCAGTGCGGTCATGACGCTGTTTCTTACCTTGCCTTCTGAGGACGAGGCGCCTTCAGACGTGTTGGCGGGCGGCCCCGATTCGGTGGAACCGGCTTCGACGACTGCATCGTGAAGCCAGACGGGTCAAGCGAATTCCACCCGAAAGAACTGCCGGGACCCGGCCCCCTCATATTCGCCTAGCACGACCGTGGTATACTGAGAGGTTTCGCATACCTCCGATACCCGCCGGTTGTGCCTTCCATGCGTCGAGACGACATCCGTAATATCGCCATCATCGCCCACGTCGACCACGGCAAGACGACCCTTGTCGATTGCCTGCTCCGCCAGAGCGGTGAGTTTCGCGACACCCAGCTTGTGGGGGAGAGAATTCTCGATTCCAGCGACCTGGAGCGAGAACGGGGGATCACCATCCTGGCCAAAAACATCGCCATCCACTACCGCGGGGTGAAGATCAACCTGATCGACACGCCCGGCCACGCCGACTTTGGTGGTGAGGTGGAACGAGTGCTGCGGATGGCCAACGGGGCCCTGGTTCTGGTTGACGCCGCCGAGGGGCCCATGCCGCAAACCCGTTTTGTGCTTTCCAAAGCGCTCGAGTGCGGCCTGCAGCCGGTCGTTGTGATCAACAAGATCGATCGGCCCGACTCCCGGGCGGAGGAGGTATTGAACGAGACTTTCGAGTTGCTTCTCGATCTAGGGGCCGAGGACGTCCTTCACGACTTCCCCTATCTTTTCGCCACGAGCAAGGAAGGCTATGCCACGGCGTCGCCGGGCGCCCGCGGCGATTCGATGAAACCGCTGTTGGAGTTGATTCTCCAGGCGGTGCCCGGCCCGGAGGTCGATCTCGATGCGCCTCTCCAGATGTTGGTGAACACGCTTGACTGGTCTCCCTACGTGGGCCGCATCGCGATCGGCCGCATCCAGTCGGGCACGATTCGGCAAGGGCAGCAGATTGCCCTGATGCAGGCCGGGGGCCAGATCGTCCGGGCGAAGGTGTCGGAAGTTCACCTGTTCGACAAGCTCGGCCGCGTGCAAGTCGACGAGGCGACGGCCGGCGACGTGGCTGCCGTGGTCGGGCTCGACGAGGTGACGATCGGCGACACGATCAGCGATCTGGAGACGCCCCGGGCACTGCCGCGCGTGGAGGTCGACGAGCCGACGATTCAGATGGTGTTCGGCATCAACACCTCGCCGCTGGCCGGCAAGGAGGGTAAGTACGTGACCACACGGCAGCTTCGCGACCGGCTCGAAAGAGAGTTGGAGCGGAACGTGGCCTTGCGGATGGAGCCGCTGGAAGGGGGCGACACGTTCCAGGTTTCCGGGCGCGGCATTCTCCATCTCTCCGTACTCATCGAAACGATGCGGCGGGAAGGCTTTGAGATGTCGATCGGCAAGCCGCGGGTGATCTATCACAGGAACAACGGAATTCTCGAAGAGCCGTTTGAAAGCCTGGTGGTGGAGGTCCCGCCGGACAAGTTGGGGCCCGTGATGGAGTTGGTCGGTGCGCGGCGGGGCCAGCCCGTCGAGATGACGAACCACGACGACTACACCTACGTGGTGTTCTCCATCCCGGCTCGGGGGCTGATCGGTTTGCGAACCCGGTTGCTCAATGCGACGCAGGGCACGGCGATCATGCATCACCGCTTCGAGCGCTATGCGCCGGCCGAGGGCGAGATTCCCGGCCGGACCAGCGGCGTGCTGGTCTCGGTGACCTCCGGCAGGGCGGTGGCCTTCGGTTTGGACGGTTTGCAGGAGCGGGCCGAGTTGTTCGTCGCCCCCGGCGACGTGGTCTACGAGGGGATGATTGTCGGCGAAAACAGCCGCTCCGAAGACATGCCGGTCAATCCGACGAAAGAGAAGAAGCTCACCAACATGCGAGCCTCCGGCAGCGACCGCAACATCCTGCTCAAGCCCCCCCGCATTCTCTCGCTGGAGGCCGCCCTCGAATACATCGCTGAAGACGAACTCGTGGAGGTCACGCCCACGCAGCTTCGTCTCCGTAAACTCATCCTGAAAGAAACCGATCGCCGCCGCGCGGCACGGCAGCGGGCGTAGGCACACTCTTCTCGATGCGGACGGCAACTGCGTTTCGAAAGTCGCGTGCGAGTGGTGCGGCCACTGTCACGCGTGACTCAACACCCTGTGCGATTGGCTCGACTACGCGATACTGACGGTTCGAGAATCAACCACAGCAGCAGCACGCCCATCGTCCGCGTGATCCAGCCGAACAGGAAACTGTATTGATGGAAATCGAACTGCCGGCCCATGAGTTCAAATCGGGCGTCCTGAAACCAGTCGAAGAGCATGCCACCCAGCACGGTGCTGGCGGCGATGCATAGTCCGCTGATCGCGTAGAACGAGGCGATGTAGGCCGCTTTGTCCGCACTGGGTGCCAGCTTGAGCATCAGGTTGGGGAGGCAGACGTTCAGCCCGGCGTAGGCGATCCAGACGATCCATGCGCCGATCATCCAATACCACTCCTCGGGCGTGGAGAAGAAATAGAAAAGCGGTCCCGAAGCGACGATTGGGAGGCTGAGCAGCATCACGGGGCGATTGCCGAGGCGGTCGGCGAAGCGGCCCATGGTGGGGCTGATCGCCAGTTGGCCGAGGCGCATGCCGGTCTTCAGCACGAGCATGAAGCCGAGCGAGATGGCCAGGCCCCGTGCCGGGTAGAGGTATTGGACGGATTGAGTGACGCCATTGAAGAACGAGAACCAGCAGCCGAAGTAGATCAGCCGGCGGAACTGTTTGTCGGCCAGCGGGGCCACCAGCGAAAGGGGGTCAGGCCTCTTCTGTGCGTCGCACCCTCCGGGCCGTTCGGCAAGTGAGTCCTGACCCCTTTTCGCGAGTGGATCCGGCATCACGGCCAGCGGCAGCAGCGAGTGGGCCATGCAGGCCACGCCCACCTCGGCCGCGATTACGTAGACGAGCCAGTTGGGTACCTCGGGCCAGGTATCACGGAGTGCCATAGTGAACAAGGCGGCCGCGAGCATACCGATCGCTTGCCCGGCGACCATCCAGCGTTCTCGGCGTCCCAGAAACCGGCCCCGGATTCGCAGGGGGACCAGGTCGCCGAGCCAGGCCCAGAGAGCGACGGTGCCGAGATACTCCAAGAGGTGATAGACGCACCAGGCGACCACGAGGACGATCAGCCCCACGGTTGGCGTACCCAGCGATCGGGTGGCGACACAGGCTGGAAGCAGGGCAAGAACGGCCAGGCTCAGGGCATAAGAAGCCAGGCAGAATCGTTTGCGGCTGCCGAACCAGCGGATCAAACGCGGGGCGGCCAGACGCAGGAGGCCGGCGATCTGGGGTGCGGCCAGGATCAAGCTGACGGCCAGCCCGGCGCCGGGGGCTCCCAGTTCCAGTGCCAGGTAGATGACCAGGGTGCTGCTGGCCAGCCCGTTGCCCACGGCCCAGACGGCGCCGTTCTGGTAGGCCATGCGGCGGCCGAATCGCCGGCGGTGGACGGGCAGCGGGGGTGGCGGCGAGTCTCTCATGGTGGTGAGAGTACCGCAAAACCCCCGTATTCGCAACCACTATTTTACACCGACATAAAAACGACGCGACGTTGTCTCCACCGCAGCCAGACAGATCATCCAGCGTCTAATTGCACTCCCGTCGTCCCCGCGTGGAACGTGGCTTCCCGGGACCGGCTGGAAAGTCCGTAGAGTGCGATGATGACGAAACAGAGGCCGGGCAGCAAGTAGGATAGGCTAACGCCCCACTGGTCGACCAGGAAACCTTGGATGGGGGTAATGATCGCCCCACCCACGATGGCCATGATCTGGCCCGACGCGGCTAGCTTGGTGTCCTCGCCCAAATCGGAACAGCCGAGTCCGAAGATGGTCGGGAACATGAGAGACATGAAGCCGGATACGCAAACAAGGGCTATTACGCCTGGCATGCCGCCCACAAACACCACGCACAGAATAGAAAGGAATCCCAGCAAAGCCGCAGCGACGAGCAGCGTCGATCCCCGGAAAAAGGTCATCAGCCCGGTAAATACCCAGCGCATACAGCCAAAGAGGACAAGCGCCATCGTATGGTAAACCAGCGCCACCTCTTGCGTGACCCCAAGTTGTTCTGGAATGTAGTAGTTCGTGTAGGTCCACACGGTGATCTGGGTGCCCACGTAGCAGAACTGGGCGAACACGGAAAAGACGTAGTTTCGATTGCGAAGCAGTCGGCCCGTTGTGCTGAAGAAATGCAGGTGTTTGTCGTGTTCGGCGGCGTACGGCATTTTGGCCAACAGAATAAGCAGCCACACGACGCCCAGAATGATCGCGATCACCAGGTACGGAAAGACAACTGTATGGAGCGAGTCGGAGATCTGCTCCGGCCCGATCGACAGATTCCCCTGCCCATCCTTTGGCAATCGTGCCATGACGAGTGACCGGCACAGCATGATTCCGATGACGGCACCGATGGGATTGAAAGACTGGGCGAAGTTTAGACGCCGGGTGGCCGTCTTTTCCGATCCCAAGGCCAACACATAGGGATTGGCATTCGTTTCCAGGATGCTGAGTCCGCCGGCGAGCACAAAATAGGCTAAGCAGAACAGGGAGAATTCCTCCGCCATCTTGGCCGGATAGAGCAAGAAACATCCCAATGCATACGCACCCAAGCCCAGCAACACGCCGGTCTTATACGTGAATTTCCGGGCGATCATCGCACCGGGCAGAGCCAAGCAGAAATAGCCGCCATAGAAAGCGAACTGAATGAGCGATGCCATAAAGGTGCTCATCACGAAAGTCTGCTGGAACACTTTGACCAGGGGATCGGTCAGATTGTTGGCGATAGCCCACCACAAGAAACAGCTAGCCAGCAACACAAAGGGCCACCTCGCGCCCGACGGAAGGACTCTCTCTTTTGGTTCGCTCATAGGGTACTCGTTTCACATCTTGTGAAGGGGAAGTCGATAGACAAGTGCTATCTTCGATCCTGCCTGATTTGTGGTGGACCGCTGTATCCAGGGCATGCTGGGATTACGGCTTCTTCAACGCATTCTGAATCTCAACCAACGAAACCCCCAGCGTGGCCCGCGACACGGCGTCCAGATCGGCTTCGGCGCCGGCCAGGTGAACGGTGCGGTGGATGTGCGTCAGGCTTTCTCCCGGGGCGAGGGCCGCGGCCGGGGAGGAGGACTCCAATTCGTAGAACGGGCCCATCGGCTTGGCGCCGGGGGACGGGGGGCCGTCGTTGTAGGCATTGGCCGCGTCGCCGCTGAACGGATTGTCCTGGAGTTTCCAGAGCGAGTTCACGTAGTCGGTCACGCCTTCGGGCTGATTGAACTGGACGACCGTCAGCACCTTGTTCTGGGCGTCGTAACTTCCGAGCACCGCCTTGCTGCGTTTGGGGTTGATGCCAATCTTGCTGCGATACTCGCCGTCGGCAGCGAAGTAGATGATGTCGTCTTTCACGACCAGGCGTTCCGGAGGAATGCTGCCGAAGTAGTCCGAGGTCACCTTGACGCCGAGTTCCGATTCCGGACCGGCATGGATGGGCACGACGATGGTGGTCGACGGCGATGGATTGAACATGCCGAGAATCCAAACCGACAGCAGCCCAGTGTCTTTCTGCCAGGCATTCTGGCCGGCGTTGGTGATGCGGTTGTCGGATTCGTAGGCGACGAGGCTGACGTTCTTGGCCGGCGGCACCCCCAGCTTCTTCCAAGTGGTCGCGGCGTCGAGCAACCGGACTTCGCGGTTCACGGCCACTTCAAACTTCGTGCCCGAGTAGTTCGTCAGCGAGAACTTGGCGGCAAAGGCCGCCCGGTCGCGCGACTTGCTGGCCACGTCGAAGGGCAACGTGTCGAGGATCGCGGGAGTCTGCCAGTCGGCGAACTCGAATTTCGCCCCCTTGGCGAAGAAGATCGAGAACTGCCCTCCTTCGGGGCCCATCCAGAAGCGATCTTCGCCGCCGAAGGCGTTCATGTGTTCCAGGATCTTGCCCGAGGCAATCAATTCGCGGTTGATCCAGCCGAAACTCAGGCCGGTGTCGCCGCCTGCCGTGCTGGTCATGACGCGGCCTTGCCAGGCGGGGGAGACGGCCACTTTGCCTTGGCCGCTCGCGTCGCTGAGCACGATGAGTTCGGTGTGCTCCTTCAGAAAGGAGGCGTCTTCGCCGAAATTGGCGGCACGAACGCCGCTTGCGAAAACGACAAGAGAAACGAAGAACACGAGTGCGATGGTGATCAGTTTGAGTTCCATGGCGATGAGGCTCTGTCTGAACTGCGGGGCAGGATGGGAACGCAGAGGCGAAACAGACTGCCAGGATATCCTGCTGTTGAGGTATGGTCAATCACTTGTCAGGCCCTGCCATAGCCGTGGCGGACGCTGTTTGTGGAGGTGGAAGGGTGATTCTGGAAGGAGTATCCGGCAAGGGCGGTTGCGAAACCGTATGTTTCTTATGGTTTTTGCGCTGCGCGGGAATGACGTGGCCAATTCGTATTGTGACGAGGTCTACAAGAGTTGGGTTTGAACAGGAGGTCGCGAAGGGATCAGAGGACGAACTGTGGGGCAGCCGAGTTGGGCAGCGCTACTCTCGCGGAGCGAAAGGCGACAGTCATTTCCTCGGCGATCCCTGCTGCGAGTATCGTTTCTCCAGGAGCACGCTCACTCGAAACTCGTTTGGACCGTCCGGGGGCAACGCGAACAGGATCGGGTTTCGGCCTGGTCGGAGACGCGGAGAGGCGCCTTCAGGGGTGACGGGGGCAATCTCGCCGGAAGCGCGATAGACGTGACAATCGTTCATGCCTTTGAAGACCAGGCGGTCGCCGGCGTGCAGGGCGGCGGGGAAGCGGATGCGGTTGTCGGCAATGGTCAGTTCGGGATTGGCGAGCGGCTCGACCTGACGGAGCAGGCGGATTTCGTCGACGTAGCAGGTGACCGTTTTGCCGGCCGGGATGCCGTTGTAGTAGAGCCCCATTGCGTTGATCCTGGTGGGATCCTTGAGGGTGGGGGCACCGAGATCGAACTGGCAATATCGCCAGCCGGTGAAGTCGATGCGGCGGTAGATATCCTGCCAGCCGCCGGCGGCGTCGCGAAGTTGCAGCTTGAGCGACGGTCCTCCGCCGTCGCCGTGGACCCAGAAACCGATCGACTTGAAGGGCGACAGGTCGACGGACTGGGCCAGCGGGCCGGGCTTGTGCGACCAGCCGGCGTTGTCGTCGCGGGTGCTTTGGGCCGTGTAGCAGATGCTTGTGCTGCCGTATTTGGCCAGGTCGGTCGAACGGGTCAACCGCTGGGTTACGCCCTGATGGCAGCCGCCCGGGCTGAGTTGCTCGTTGTACGGGTAGGCGGGATCGGTTGCTTCGGTGGCCTGCTCGAAACTGGCGCAGGGCACGGCGCCGGCGGACTCGTAGGCGGTCAGCTCGCTTCCGACCTGGGCAACGGTCAATTCGAGATGCACGTCGGCCGACTTGACCTGGGGCGGGCAGAAGACTTCCCAGCGGTTCTGGCGACCGTCGAGGGCGCTGATCTGCCGGGCCGGTTCATATTCACGGTCGAGGAGCGACCAGTCGATCTGCTCGTCGGGCATCCGCTCGCGAAGTGGCGTGCCGCGAGCGACGATGGTCACCTCGGCACGGGAGGAGAATCCATCGGTGCCCTGGCAGTGGAAGGCGACCTGATTGGCCTGGGGCTCCAAGGCGGGCACGTCGCCTTGCGGCTGGAGGCGCTGGAGGAGGTTACCGCGCTCGTCGTAGAGGCGGCAGTCGTCGAGAGAGTCGAACTCGATGGTCATTCCGCTTTCCAGGTCGACGGGGAAGACCAGCCGCCGGCCGGCGACCTCGACGGCCGGGTTGTGCAAGACGACCTTTTGCGTTCGTAGTGCTCGGATCGGGCCGATCGAACAGGCGGCCTCCTCGCCGGGCGGCAGGTTGTTCAGGTAGACGGTCATTTGACTGACGGCCTGGCGGACGAGGGGCGAGCGATGGAGGACGCAGTGGGCGCCGTAGGGCCACTGGTAGTCGTGGTAGGCGGCCGCGTCGCGTTCGCGCAGCAGGAGCTCGAAGTAGCGCCAGCCTTCGAAGTCGATCTTCACGTGATGATCGTCGAAGGTGTGGAAATACTCCGGCAGGTTGGTGAGCTGCAGGTTGAGCAGTTGGCCCTTGCCGTCGCCATGGACCCAGAGTCCGACGGCGTCGTAGGGCGTGAGATCGATGACCGGGTCGAACTTCTTGACAGCCCGAGCCCAGGCGCCGACGGGCGTGTCGCCCTGGTTGGCGGCGGTGAAGGTGAGGTTTGGTTCGGCTTGGGAGGGAGCGCGGGGCAAGCCCACGCGGCTAGGGGTGGTGGTGAGTTGGACTCGGGGGGCGGTGCCGGCGGGGGTGAACTGGTGGGCGTCGGCGAGATCGGCGAGGGCGAGGCTCTTTGGGTCGTCATAGGGATAGGCGGAGTAGAGGGCCTGGATGCGGAGCCTGAGGGGTTGGGCATCGTAGCGGTTGTTGACGGTCCAGGTGCTGGCGCCGTCGTCCAGGCCGGTCACTTTGTGCTCGAGGTAGTCGGTGGGGACGAGTTGCCAGGCGCCGTCGTCGGCATGTTCGAGGTGGAATTCCTGCCGCTCCTGGCGGACCTTTTCTTTGACGGCCTCGGAGAAGTAGTTGGCCAGCCGGAGGCGCTCGTAGTTGCCGATCAGGGCGAAGTACTCGTCCTGCCGTGCGTTGGGCGGAGTGCCCGTGACGGAAACGCTTTGGAAGGAGAGCGGCGCGTCGTGGGCCAGGGCCTTGGCGCACAGGTACTCGATCTCGTCGGGCCGTTCCATGTCCCAGTCGCGGTCGGGGCCCAGAATAACCCACCAACCGAGTTGGGCTTCGAGGAGGCTGGCTTCGCGATAGACGCTGATATCGGCGAAGTGGTCGTCGGCGAACCGTTTGAGGCCCCACTTGGGATGATCCCAGGCGCCCACACGCGAGTGGAAGGCCCAGGAGTGGTGGTCCCAACAGCTTGCCTCGACGATGGCGGGGCGTTTGAGGCGGGTGTAGATGGCCTGACGCATGCGGGCGACGCCGTACCAGCCGCGCATGGCCTCGGCGCCGTCCATGTAGATCTGGTCGAGCTGGCAGGTGTTGAACACACCCGCGATGCGGTCGGCCAGGTCGTCGACGAGGGTCGACTTTTCGTCGGGCTGGAAGCAGCCGTAACGGACGAGCATGTGATGGACGGGCGAGCCCTTCTCATGCGCTGCCGGTTTGGTGCCGAAGGCGCCGCGCCGGCACTTGAAGAAGCCGCAGCCGGGTTCGTTGGAGAGGGCGGAGTACTGGATCAATTCGTCGCCGATGCGGATGCAGTTGCCGCGGCTGCCGTAGGCCCAGATGGTAGGGTAGTCGCCGGGCGGCTCGGCCGTGGAAACGTCGGCGCCGGTTTCGCTCAGGTCGGCGGCGAGGGTGAATGTGCCGTCGGTGGCCAGGCGCGGATCGGGCACGGGGCGGACCCATGGATCGTTTGGATCGATGCAACCGGTGAGGGTGTGGATCCCGGCCTTGAGTCCGGCGTCGTGGATCTTGCGGACGACCTGCTTGAGGCCATCGAGGCCGCCGGGGAACAGGCTCTCTCGCGGTTCATAATGGCCCAGGCTGGTTTCCCAGCCGCTCATGTGGATGCAGTCGATTCCGCCGCGCCGGGCGAGCTCGATCCACTGGTCGACGTTCTTCTCGGAAACGGAGGCGAAGACGTAGGAGCCGCGGCAGCCGGGCGCGTCGAGGGCGAAGGGGCCGCCGAGTTCGGAATGGGGGACTCCTTCGGTGCGGAGCATCTCCTGGAGTACCGGCCGCAGTTGGGGGGTGGGGCAGGCGACCAGTGCGGCGGCGGCGCCGTCGAGTCCGAACTCGGCAAAGGCAGTGGCCGTCATCACCGGCGGATTGCGCCCCACGTCGACCCGGGTCTGGAGGTTCAGGGCTCGCAGGCAGACGCCGAATTCGGCGTCGGCCGCCAAGCCCGACATGGAACTCACATTTTCGCAGGGCTTGAGGTTCAACTGGACGAAGGAGACTTCCTCGACTTCTACGCCCTCGACGGAATCGAGGCGGAAGAGGAAGTACTTGCCGTTTCGACTCGCCGTGACGTCGAGTACAACGCTTGCGCCGCTTCTGGGGAACTGGAACACGAGCTTGCCGTCTTTGAGGGAGCAGGCGGCGCGGCGGTCGAGCGTGCCGTCTCTCTTGACGGTTACGAGCGGCGTGGTTCGGAGGATGCGGTCCTGACCGGTTCGTTTGTCGATCAGGGCGGTGCAGCGACCGGTGGGGCCGACGGCGAGGGTGGCATATTTGGTTTCGAAAGTTGCCACAGCCGCGGCCAACTGCGACGTTTTTGGGATTTCTTGGTAGAGTGGAATGTCTTTGGGCACGGAGCGGCTGGAGACGTTTTTGCTGAAGCTGCTCGCCACCTCGTCGGCCGAGAGTGCGCGGTTGTAGAGGCGGACGTTGTCGATGAGTCCCTTGTGGCTGACGGCCCCGCTCCACTGGCCGATCACGAGGTCGCCTTGATAGCCGACGGGGTAATCCCATTTGGCCGAGCCGACCTGCCGGCCATCGACGTAGGTCTTGATCTCGGGGCGTTGGAAGGTGGCGGCCAGGTGATACCACTTTCCTTGCTCGAAGGGCGTCAGCAGGGGAGCGCTTACTTCGCGCCACTCGCCCTTCTGTGCGGCCGAGTGGCCGGGGCGGCCCATGCGGAAGGAGCAGTTGCCGTCCTGGACGAAGAGCAGGAATCCGCCCGGGCTCCAGGTTCCGCCGGAGACGATATTGGGGTAGCGTCCGGTTCCTTCCCAATAGACCCAGGCCTCGACGGTCATCTCGTCGGAGCCGTCGAGCCCGGCGATCTGGGGAACGCGGACATGGGCTCCGGTGCCGTCGAAGGCCAGGGCGGTGCCGAACGGGCCCTGGACCCAGTCGGCGTCCCAGACTTCGGCGTCGTTTCCGTTTCCGGAGCTATCGAGGGCCAGGTCGCCCTGGGCGTCGTCGAACTTCCAGTGACCGAGCAGGCCGGGCTGTTCGGCGGCGAGGGCAGGGGCGGCCGCTAAGAGAGACAGGCAGAGGCAGAGCAGGAGAGTTCGAGGCATGGCAGGATTCCTGTGGCGGGGTGGGGGGATCAGGCATGTTGAAAAAGGGGGACAGGCACCGCAACCGGTAATATGTCCGGCGTCGCGAGGCTGCAAGACGTTGCGGAGCCAGTCCCCCTTTTTCAACAGATCAGGCAGGCAGGCGACTGACTCACCATGGGAGCACTATAGCCGGGGGAGCGTAGTTTCGCCAATTTGCCGGTGCCATTGTTTGCGTTGTTTGCATTGTTTGCGCGGTTTTTTGTACTTTTGGCTAGAAAGGGGGGGCGACGTTGGTTGATCTTCATCGGCATCTGTGGCCGTGCTGGATAGTATACAGATTTACACTTCTTTGTCAAGAGGAAAAATGAACACCTCTGGGAGGGGGATGACCGTCTCGGGGTATTTGAACAGGAGGAATGGGAGTTATCAGAGGAAGAATATGAATCAGGATTGGTGAGCGGCGATTCGGCGTTGGATAAGTTTGTACGCCCCTCCCGTTCAATCGTTAGATGTATTCGACATCAATATCCCTCTGATGACTCTGCTTCCTCCTGTTCAAGAACCCAGGTCAACCGACTTGTGGAACACCTTCGGCGTTCATGTTCACGGCAACACCTACCCAGGGTGGCGCCCGCGCGACGGCGTCGCGGGGCTAACCCTGGGCTTTGGTGTTTAATGCCTTCGGCATACAAGGAGGATTCGGGGGCAGTGATCGTGCGGAGCGCGGGGCAAGCCCGAGCGGCTAGGGCGATTGTTCGTTCCTTGGCTCTGTTTCTGCTTTCAGTCCGAATGCGCCTTCTGCCTCCAATCGCGCAAGATACGCGGCGCTGCATCCCTTCACCCAGAACAGTCCGCGGCGGTGTTTCACCACGGTCAGCGGAGGGTTTCCGATGAAGAGGGCGGGTAAGCTCACGACAAACGCAACGATTATCAGAACGCCAATTGTCAAGATCGACTCGACGGACGTGGCCAACGGGGCGAGCGGGAGAATGACCAGCATTCCAGCCAACGCGAGAGTTGGAGTCGCAAAAGCGATTGCGATCGATATCTTTGCGATCCTCCAGACTCGCCACTCCCGTCGCAACTCCGGTACCAACCCGTAGGTAATCGAGACTCGCTTCTTGAGCAGGAAGATAGCGGGGATCACCAGGGGGCCGCCCAGAACCAGAATCGCCACCCACGGCGAACACCAATAGAACGTTCCCCGGATCATATCTGTCTGCGAGACGGGTTGGTTCGTTTTGACGCAGATCGGCGGGAGCACTGTGCTGGCGGAAACAACCAGATACTTCCCGTCGACTCCCGGTGACAGCTCTCGCCTGTTTTCACAAGCGTAGCAGTCCGTCTGCGGCGACTGGTAGGGATTTGTGTCCACGGGATCTGGGCAACAGGTTGAGGGGCGGCGATCCCGGCAGCTTACCATGCAGACGGTTTGCGCGGCAACTTCCCGGGGTTTTTGAACAGGAGGAATCGGAGTTATCAGAGGAAGAAGGGGGATCAGGATTGGCGAGCGGCGATTCGTCGTTGGATGAGTTTGCACGCCCCCCCGCTCAATCGTTAGATGTATTTGACATCACTAGCCCTCTGATGACTCTGCTTCCTCCTGTTCAAGAACTTGGGTCAACCGACTTGTGGAACACCTTCGGCGTTCATATTCACGGCAACACCTACCCAGGGTGGCGCCATCGCGACGGCGTCGCGGGGCTGACCCTGGGCTTTGGTGTTCAATGCCTTCGGCATAGAAGGAGGATTCGGGGGCAGTGATCGTGCGGAGCGCTGGACAAGCCCGAGCGGCTAGGGGCGTTTTGTGTGTGGGGCGATCGGTCGTTTGGGTCAGTCTGTGCCGAAATTAGCCAGTGTGGGCGATTTCACGTAGACGGGGTCGGCGGTCAATTTGAGTGAGGATGTCTCGATGGGGTTTCCCATCATGTCGTGGATTTGCGAGTTGTTCGGCAACGCGATCTGCGATTCTCCCTCGGAGTGCCAGGCGATCGCCAGTTGCTCGCCGTCGGGGCATTGAAGGACGGCCGCATGGGCCCCGTCACGCTGCCAGAGGCGGATGGACTTGGCTCCGGCGGTCATGCGGGTGAAGACCGAGGCGGCCACGGCGCCCGGTTTCGGGGCCAGGCCGTAGGTCTGGTGGCGGATGAGGCCGAAGTTGTGCTCGTTGTAGTTGCGGTCGAGGCCGTCGTCCTTGAAGTCGTACCAGTGCACCTTTTCGACGCACTCCAGGGCACGCATCAGGGCCATGGTGCGGACGAAGAAGCGGGCTTGGGTCCGTTCGTCGACGCCGCGGGCGTCGGCGTGGGTGGGCCAGCCGATCTCGGTGATCCAGAGCTTGCCGGGACCGCCGTTGGCGACGGACATCTCGGCGACCTTCCGGATTTCGCCCACCAGATCGCTCTTTTCGGGCGAGGTGGGGTAGCGGTAGCTGTGGACGGAGAAGACGTCCATTGCGCCGGCCGCTCCCGACTTGAACATGCCGCGGATTTGTTCGAAGTGATGGGCGCTGTGTTCGCCGCCGAGGCCGACCACCTTGGCTTCGGGATTGGCTGCCTTGACGGCGGCAAAGGCCGGCCGGATCAGCCGGGCGTAGGCCTCGGGCGTATTGCCGGGCTTGCCGCGCATGCCGCAGGCGACGGACCACTCGTTCCAGATCTCGAAATCGCCGACCTTGCCGCGAAGCTGGCGGGTGAGGAACTCGCAGTAGCGGGCGTAGGCGGCGACGGCTTCGTCGGAACTGGGGAAGCCGCCGTTGTCGTAGAGGTTGTTGCTGTAGTCGAAGATCAACAGCGGGTTGAGGCCGAGCTGTTTCGCCCGGGCGACGTACTCGGCGCCGTAGGCCGGGATCTCGTAGCGGCCCTTCTCGCGTTCCACGGCGGACCAGGAAATCTCGTCGCGAAATTCGCTCAGTCCGTAGCGAACGAGCAGGTCCATGCACTCCGGCGGATAGGCATTGCCGCGAAAATGACAGCCCATGCCAACAAATGCGTTCTTCGTCTCTGTCGGAGCAGATAAGGCGGCACAGGAGAAGAGACGGGAATCGGCATTGCGGCCCTGGCGAACCAGGTCGATGCGGCACTCGTGGTAGCCCAGCGAATTGAGCGGGAACGCGATCGCGGCCTGCTTGCCGGCCGATTTGCCGTCGGCTACGGTTTGCCCGAAGTAATCGGCCACGGTCCAGCGGATCTCGTCGCCGTCGCCTTCGGCGCGAAGGCGAACCGTTTCGCCGGGGAGGTAGACGTTTCCGAGCCGGGCGTTTTCAACGTGCAGGGCCAGCTTGTGCGTTTGCTTGACGGGCCGGACGAGGGCCACGTCGTCGATCCAGAGCGAGCCTTTGCCGACGTATCCGCGTTCGGGCCGATCGCCGACGATCGAATCGAGCCGGACGGGGTAGTCGAGCTGGCCATTGTTGTCGCCTGCCCAATGGGAGTCTTGGGGTTTGAGGTCGACGGCCGTGAAATTCCAGCCTTCGCCTGCGGGGCGGGGCAGGTCGAACTGGTGGGTTTCGCCGCTTCGATCGGTGATCCGCAACCGGAGTGTGAGCGGTCTGCCCGCGAAGCGATACCAGAACCCAAGTGAACTGCCGGGCTGGTCGATGGCGGCGCCGGAGCCGAAGGCCGCGTATTCGTAGTCTTCCTTGCCGACGAATTCGTAGTCGACGCGGAGGGCGCCGCTGCCCTCCTTGCCCGAACCGGGTTCGGCCGCCGACTTGGATGGGGCCTGCTGACTGCCAAGGATCGATTTCCAGGAGCTGGCCCCCCCTTCGAAATCGGAGAGGACTGTGACGACGTCATATTGATTGGCGAGGGCCTGGGGCACTTCGGGGCAGGCGAGGGGCGACCACGATTCGGCGGCGTCAACCTGGATGGTCAGGCCCAAGAAAAGGATCGGCGCGGCGAAGAACAGGCGGAGGGTGAGATGCACAGGAGTGGGCTCCGGGGGGATGGGCGGGTGGAAGGGGGGATCCAGCCCATTTTGACCTTGCCGGCGGCATCGAGGCAAGCCTTTCGGGCATTGGGGTTTCGAGATTCGCATTTGTTTCGGATTTCGTGCTTTGGATTTGATGCTTCGCGGCTTTCCAGGACGGCGCTGGTTCCTTTAGAATACCGGCCGTTCAGTCAACTCAGGGAGTGCCAAACCATGCGTCTGGAAGCATCGAAGGTTCGCGACACGATTTACCAGTTGACGCTGCGGATCCACGATCGGTTTCCGAGTTCCGGGATCTTCGACGTGTGCGGCGAGCTGTACAGTCTTTCCAAGGACACGGAGAAGATTGTGGCGGCGATCGCCCGGCCGCTCTTCGGCGTTCGCTTAGTCGCCGCGACGCTCATTCTGGCCTTCATTGGGGCGATCGTGTTTCTGCTGCTCGGCCACCCGGTGGACGAAAAGCTGTCGGTCTACTCGATGATCGGGACGCTGGAGTCCGGCGGCAATCTGCTGATTCTGATCGGGCTGGCGGTGATCTTTTTGTGGTCGTGGGAGCGGCGGGTGCGGCGGGGACGGGTGATCAAGAATCTCAACCGGTTGCGCGAGATCGCCCACGTGATCGACATGAAGCAGTTGACCAAGGACCCGGACGGCCTGGCCCAAGTGAGCCGGCCGACGGCCAACAGTCCCAAGCGGCGGTTGAACGCCTTCGAACTGGGCCGGTACCTCGACTACTGCACGGAGATGCTTTCGCTGACGAGCAAGCTCGGATATCTGTACGTGGCCGATTTTCACGACACGGACGCAACGGATGCCGCGAACGATCTGGAGACGTTGTGCACGAGCCTGGCGCGAAAGATTTGGCAGAAGATCATGATTTTGCGCGGGGTGCAGGCGGAGAAGAAAGAGGCGTGAGCGGCGAGCCACGCACCGGTTCGTGACTCGCCACTACGTCGAAGCGCAGATCAGGACCTGCACCGCTCACGGATCTGCCGGATCTCGCCGGCGTCGATGCCGAGCGATTCGAGGAACTCCTGGTGGGCATCCGGTTCGAGGCGTTCGAACTGGCGGTGCCAGTTGTGCATGTCGTCGTCGCTCAGGCCGGCGGCTCGCATGATTTCTACCCAACGGTCTTTCGTGATCATGTCGTTCTCCATCAGTTGTTGAGGTTTTTCGAGGCCCTCCGCTGCCTCAGTCGCTCGGGCCTGGCCGATCTCATCCATTGCACCTGCCGACATGCACGCTCGTTTGCCCACGGACTCAGGTCCGCAGGGCACACGGTTCTCAACGACGTCGTCCTCAACCAGGTCCTCGTCACTTTCGGTGATGCCGAACGGACTCGCGAAGTGATCCGGCGAATTCAGCAGAGCGGCACCCTCTGGTGTGGTGAGACCGTTTGGCAAGGACACAGGGCGATGCGCATCAGTGTGTCGTCGTGGGCAACCACGGAAGCGGATGTGCAACAGAGTCTCGCGGCCATTCTGACGCTTGCAGATGACGAAGTAAGTGATTGATTCACCGGTACTTCCGCACATCCCCCGCAAGCGGCGTCCAATTAACGCTGTTTGCCCAGCTTGCGAAACCGTGCAGTGTGAATATCGTCGTTGCCCCGGGTCGTCCACCTGTTTGCGGGGGGCAGCGAAACTCTTCGGGAGAACCGTTGTTAAATCTCTGAGAGAGATCGAACATTTTTCCGGCCTTGGCGTCTTCATGGAAGTCGGTACAATCCTTGCCCCCCGTGGAACTGCCAACCCCAATCTCTCACCCTCTTGTGCGAATAGACCTTGAAAGGGGTCTGGACATGCTTGTGGAAGCGTTTGTCGAATCCATCGTGAAAGAGACGCTCACCCGTATGGGTGACTGTGCGGAAGAACCGGTGCGCAAGCCGGTTTACGGACAGTCGGGGCGCACAATTGCGGTGGAGTTCGGCACCCCCCACCACACCGCCGTCTGGCTCCCGCACCGCGACGTGGTCGTCTTCCATCAGAAGAACGGCCGTCACGTGCGGATTCTCGATGTGGGCGAAACCATGCGCGCACGCGGGATTGCCGCGTAGCTCAGTCTCTCCGAGACTGAGATCCCGCCTTCCTCGTGGTGTTCCGAGTCTCGGAGAGACTCGGCTACGCCCTTGCTGGCAACCGTCCCTCCGGCGCTCTACCATAGAACCGTGCCGACTTCCTCGCCCGCCGCTCGCCGGTCAATGACCTGGAACGAGCCGCGGGCAAGTCCGCCCGGCTATCCGATTCTGACTTGCGTCCGGAGTATCGACCATGACTCGTGTCATTGCTTTGTTTGCCGCGGCCGTTGCGACACTCTCCGTCACAGTTGCCACCGCCCAGGATCGCCCCAATATCATCCTCATCATGTCCGACGACATGGGCTTCTCCGACATCGGTTGCTATGGCGGCGAGATCCAAACCCCCGTCCTCGACGGACTGGCCGAAGGAGGTCTCCGCTTCTCCCAGTTCTACAACACGGGCAGATGCTGCCCGACGCGAGCGTCGCTCCTTACCGGACTGTATCCCCATCAGGCCGGCGTCGGACACATGCTGGGCGACAAAGGCCTCCCCGGTTATACGACCGGGCTCAATCGCAACTGCCTCACCATCGGCGAAGCCATGCGGCTCGGCGGCTACCGTACCTACGCAACCGGCAAATGGCACGTGACCAAGGAGACCAAGCCCAGCGGGGAACACGAGAAGTTCAACTGGCCGCTGCAACGCGGGTTCGACCGTTACTTCGGCACCATCCACGGCGCCGGCAGCTTCTACGATCCCAATTCGCTCACCCGCGACAACGAACTGATTGCGCCCGATTCTCCCGAGTTCTTCTACACCGACGCCATCAGCACGAATGCCGCCCAGTTTGTTCGCGACCACTCCAAAGATCAGGGCGACAAGCCCTTCTTCATGTACGTAGCCTTCACGGCCGCCCACTGGCCCATGCATGCCCGGCCGCACAACATCGAGAAATACGACGGCGTCTACAACAGCGGCTGGGACGCCGTCCGTGCGGCCCGCTACGACAGGGTCAAGAGGCTCGGGCTGGTCGATCCGTCCTGGGAGATGACGCCGCGCGACGCCAAGTCGCCCGCCTGGGAAGACGCGACGGACAAACAGTGGGAAATCGCCCTCATGCAGGTCTACGCGGCCATGATCGATTGCATGGATCAAGGCATCGGCCGGATCGTCGGGGCACTGAAGGAAACAGACGGCTTCGACAACACGGTGATCTTCTTCCTTCAGGACAACGGCGGCTGCGCCGAGGGCATGGGCCGCGGCGACCAGGTCACCTACCGGGTCGACGATCCCGAGACGATCGTGCCCATGCAACCGGGCGAACTCCAGTACGACATGATTCCCCAACGAACCCGCGACGGCAAGCCTGTCCGCCAGGGACGCGGCGTCATGCCCGGCCCGGCCGACACCTACCTCGGCTACGGCCTCTCCTGGGCCAACGCCTCCAATACGCCCTTCCGTGAATACAAACATTGGGTCCACGAAGGCGGCATCTCCACGCCGCTCATCGTCCACTGGCCCAAAGGCATCGCGGCCGGCCGCCGGGGCAAGCTCGAACACCAACCGGGCCACCTCATCGACGTCATGGCCACCTGTGTCGACCTGGGCGGCGTCGACTATCCGGCCGAGTATGCAGGTAATCCGATCACCCCGCTCGAAGGCGTCAGCCTTCGCCCGGCCTTCGCGGGAGGCGATCTTGATCGCAAGACTCCCATCTTCTGGGAACACGAGGCCAACTGCGCGCTCCGCGACGGCAAATGGAAGATCGTTCGCAAGGGCACCATGGGCACCGGCGAAACCACTCCCTGGGAACTCTACGACATGGAGGCCGACCGCACGGAACTCCACGACCTGGCCGCCGAGATGCCCGACCGCGTCAAGGCCATGGCCGACGCCTGGGAAGCCCTTGCCCTCCACACCAAGGCCAAACCGTGGCCCTGGGGTATGGAAAAGCAGGCTGCCAAGAAACCGGCCAACAAGAAGAAAAGCTTCGAGCTGAACAGCAGCGACGAGCTTGCCAAGGAAGACGCGCCTCAGACCAGCGGCCGGTCCTTCTCGATCGAGGCCCGACTCGCTTCAACCGGCGACGGCGTCGTCGTCGCCCAGGGCGGCGTGACCCACGGTTACACTCTCTACGTGAAAGACGGCAAGCCGGTCTTCAGCGTTCGGTTCCGCGGCCAGATGGTCACGATCACGGGCGGCGCCCCTCTTCCCGCCAGCCCCTGCACACTGGGAGCAAGCTTGACACTCTCCGGCAGCATGGTGCTCACCGCCGACGGTAAGGAAGTCGCCCGGACCCAAACGCCGGGCCCGATTACCACACCCGTCGACGGCCTCACCATCGGCCGCGACGGCGGCGACCCAGTCGGACCCTACCAAGGCCCGCAAACCTTCAAAGGTGAAATCGAGAAGGTCACCATCAGACTCCTCCCTCCCCAGTGAGAGCAGCAAACGAGGGGGAGAGGTCAAAGATCCAGTTGACACAAACTCCAAATACCACCGAGGTCAGTCCATGACAAGAACACTCGCGATCATCGCCGTCACCGCGCTGGCCGTCACGGTCTCCGCCGCCGAGAAACCCAACGTCCTCTTCATCGCCTCCGACGACATGCGTCCGCAACTCGGCTGCTACGGCGATCCCGTGGTCAAGTCGCCGCACATCGATGCGCTCGCCAAACGCGGCATGGTTTTCAAACAGAGCTACGTCCAGCAGGCGCTTTGCTCCCCCTCGCGCATTTCCATGCTCAGCGGACGCTACCCCGCGACCACGGGCATCTTCGAAATCGGCCGCACCTTGCGGACCACCATGCCCGACATCACCACCCTGCCGCAACATTTCAAGAACCACGGCTACCACACCCGCAGCCTCGGCAAGATCTATCACGTGGGCATCGACGACGACGCCTCGTGGACTATTCCCGCCTGGCACAGCAAACAGCCTCGCCACAGCGCTGCCACTCAAGCGGCCGTCGCCAAGTATATCGCCGACGCCAAGGCCAAGGGCGTCACCCTCCCCACCAAGGGCAAGGGCTCGCGCATGGCTGCAGTTCCCCCCTTCGAGGCCGTGGACTGCGACGACGATCACCTCCTCGACGGCGATACGGCCAAGAACGCCGTCGCCCAACTCCACGAGTACGCGAAGAACCCAGACCAGCCCTTCTTTCTGGCCGTCGGTTTCGCGAATCCGCACGTCCCGTGGATCGCGCCGAAGAAGTACTTCGATCTCTACGATCCCGCGACGTTGCGCCTCGCCAAGAACGAGTTCCTGCCGAAAGGCGCGCCCGTCTTCGCGGCCACCTCGGGCCAGGATTTCCGCTGGTATGCGGGCGTGCCGGAAGGCGACCTGCCCGAGCCGTACAAACGCCAGTGCCTCCAAGGCTATCTGGCCGCGATCAGCTACGTCGACGCCCAGGTGGGCCGCCTGATCGCTACGCTCGACGAAACGGGCCTGGCCAAGAACACGGTCGTCGTCTTCTGGACCGACCACGGCTACTACATGGGCGAACACACCTGGTGGGGCGCCAAGCACAACAACTACGAAGGCGCCACCCGCAACGCCCTGATCATCGCCACGCCGGACCAGAAAACGGCCGGCCGGACCACCGACGCCCTCGCCCAGTCCGTCGATCTGGCCCCCACCCTCACCGAACTCTGCGGCCTGCCGGCCAGCGCCGGTTTCCAGGGCCGCAGCCTGAAACCGGTGCTCGACGATCCCGCGGCCACGGTCAACGAAGGCGCCTTCAGTTGGTATCCGAAGAGCGGCTACCTGGGCGTCGCCATGCGCACCGGCATGTGGCGCTTCGTCCGCTGGACCAAGGCCGGCGTGCCGCCCGTCTATGAACTGTACGATTCCATCGGCGATCCGCAAAACGACGTCAACCTGGCCGACCGGCCCGAGAACCGCCAGCTCATTGCCTCCCTCAGTGCCCAACTCCTCGCCCGTTTTCCCGTCCAGGAGTTCCGGCCGCCGCCCGCCGAGCAGGCGAAGAAGGCGAAAAAGCAAACGCGAGCAAGGTAATGCTCAGCCCGTAGGGTGGGCCAAGTGGGCCATAACGGCAATCGTTCGCGTATCGATCGTCGCAGCAATTGTGGACCGTAATGGACAACCGAAACGCGAACGCGGCCCACCATGGTACGCGTTCTATTGGGAGACGGCCGCATCGTGCCGGAACGGATTCGGAGCGATCGAAAGACGATGCGCGATTGGATGCACGTTGTATGAGATGGGATCCGCCCCACGGTGGGCCGTCACTCGCGGACCGGCAATTCATACGGAAACGGCCTTGGCCAATCGCCGCATGGTGAACGCCGGTTGGCGTTGGGTCGTTTTGGCCCACCCTACAGTTCACCCTGCACTTCAGCTACTAAAAGTCTTCCGCAGCCCTCCTCAGACTCCGGGCCGTCTGGCGGAACTCCTTCATGTCCATCTCGCGGAGATAGACGAACCCCCGGGCGCCGCGGATCAGCGGGCTGGTGTGTTCGGCGAACCAGGCCCGGCCCAGGCAGGTTTTGAGCATCTGGTACTGGTCCACCTGGATCGCCTGGGCCAGCTCGCAGAAGGGCCCGTCGTGGTCGAAACTGGGGAAGGACGCCTCCTTCTGGGAAACGAACGTGTTGAGGAAGGCGCTCTCCATCACCGAGAGCATGTTGAGCGAGACGGGCACGTAGACGTTGGCCTCGCTCGGATGGAACCGGAACCAGACGTTGCGATAGCCCCAGATGCGGAGATCGGCGCCCTCGTTCCTGTCGATGTACTGATTGGCCGCCTCGCTGATGGCCTGCAGCACCTTGTAGTGCGTGTCGGGACCGCTGGCTTCGGGGTCCAGGGCGCAGGAGACGACGTTGGGGCGGACCTCTTCGAGAAGATCGAGAACCGGCTTGGCGTCGCGCTCGACGGTCGGCTCGGGGACGAAGATGTCGCCCGTGTAGAATCCCAGCCGGAGATGGCGGATGTTGGAGCACTGCCAGCCGAAATAGCCCCAGAGCGTCTCCGCTTCCCATTCGCGGCACATCCCCTTGAGCTTCTGGACCATATCGGGGTCTTTGCGGCCGGGGTAGACGCTGTGGAAGTAATGGTCGAGTTCCGTCATCCGGTCGCGAACCGCGCTGAGGCTGCTCTCGTCGTAGAGCTCCATCAAGTTGCGGAGCATGCGGCGGGCGGCGCCTTCGGCTCGCATGTCCTCGTTCCGGGCGGCAATCCCGTCAAGGTACTGCCACACGTCTCGGTTGCGCCCCTCTTCGTTCTCCAACTCGAAATAACCTTCCCGGTAAAGATCGCGAAACACGCCCGAGTCGAGCCAGCGGTTGAGCCCCTGCAATTGGGCCAGCATGTAGTGATTGGTGACGGCCGTGAATCCACTGGTGAGGGTGACGAAATAGTGCTGGTTGTTCGGATTCCGCATGTTGCGGACGATATGGGGCATGATGCCCAGCATCAGATCGTCGTGGTGGGGCTCCGTGTGAAGGAAACAGGTATTCGCGCAAGCCTGGCTGCCCCGATTGACCTTCTCGACCAGTTGCTCGTGCACGAAGCGTGCGGCGTCGCCCAGCGATTGCTGTCTGCCCGCCAGAACCTCGCGCAGCATGGGATCCTGGCCGGCTTCCGCCTCGGTGAGTTCCAGCACCGTCTTCCGCCTAGCCAGGGCCAGGTCGATGACTGCACGTTCGAGTTGCTCGTTGGTGAAGTTCCCTTCCTTGACCGTCAGGGCCACCTGGCGCCGGCCGAGACGGCGAGCCGCGCCCATGGTGATGTAGAACCGGGCGTTGGGGAGACAGCGCAACGCACTGGCCGGGATTCGTACGCCGGTCTGGGCCTGGACGGCGTCGGCCACGACGCCCGCCTTGGCTTCCCCGGCCGCAATGATAATGGCCGTGCAGTTCGGATTGCGTGCAATCGTTCCCAGCCCGATGGTGATCACCAACCGGCGCCGGGAGACTTCGATTCCGCCCAGGTCGCCGGCGGCGGCCGCCTGGGTTTCGTAGTTGGTGGCCATCAACCGGGTGGTGGACCGGTGGTCCGAGCCGCGGATGTTGAATCCCACGTGGCCGTCGGGACCGATTCCCCCCAAGAAGAAGCCGATTCCGCCCAGGGCCTGAATCCTCTCCTCGTGCTGCTGGCACCAGTCGTCGATCCGGGTGAGCACGTCTGCCTGGATCCGCTCCAGGTCGCTTGCCGGGCTGCGGGTGCGCAGCGACAGATCGACCGTCGAATCGGGCCAGATCGAGCGGAGCGTCTCTCCTTCTCGCACGCCGATTTCGGCGCAGTTCATCAGCAGCGCCTTCTGCGGATCGAGACCGAAACCCCGCAAATAGTACTTGTTGACGTAGTAGTGGAAGCTGTTCTTCTGCGACGGCTGGATCGGATAGAACTCGTCGATCTGCACGAAGTGCAGGCTTCTCATGTCCGGACGCCTTCCCGGATCGACGCCCGCCTGTTCGAGCAGCGCACGCGTTTCCGGCGCGTCCCAGGTCGACAGCAGCCGCTGCACCCACTTGATGAAATGCTCGGGCGTCTTGCCCGTAGGCAACGACACGACCCCGCCCGGGTTGTCTTGAACCCATTCGACGAACCGCATGGCAATCAGCCGGCCCAGGGCCGGAAAGTTGCCCACGGTAATCACCGGAATCTTCTCGTCGGGGAGGTAGATCGGGTCGAGCGGCGACTCTTCGACGGCGCGCTGCTCGACGGGGGTCAAGACAAATTGAGGGGCTTTGTTCATGATTGCTCAGTATCCAAATCGAATCGAAAACACCCGCCCATTCGCGGGCTCAACAAAACTCTGCGGGACGCTACGCCGTTCGACAACCCGAAACCCTCGCCGTCGGAGCAAGACAGCAAGCCGAAAATGCGACGGACTCGGGTTGTCCGGCATGTTCGGGCGCCCTGGGACGTCTGACGGCGAACGCCGGACCTGTCGAGCTGCTTCCTTCCAGCCAAACGGAACGGGGCCCCGACGCCCGGAACCCCGACGCGAAATGCCCGGGCTGCCTCACGTGCGAGGTGGCTCGGGAACGATCCGGTCGAGCACTTCTCGAAGGGCTTTCATCTTGAGGGGCATGTGGAGAACGACCCGACTGTCCGACGTCTTGGCGTTCTCCTCCCAGGTGCGTTGGGGCTCGTCGAGCAGCAGCACGATGGCGACGTTCTGCGTCTTGGCGTTATCGGCCAGACGATTGAAGGCGTTCAAGGCCGGCATGCCGATGTCCTGGGCATTGATGAGCAAGCCTTCCGCCGTCTGCGGATTCTCGAAGAACTTGCCGACGGCCAGGAAGGGATCGGTCGTTGCGCTCGCGGAGTATCCCACTTTGCCCAAGGCGCTGCGCAGTTGTTCCTGCCGCATCGGGTCGCCTTCGACGAGTATCAGGTTCTTCAGCGGTTTTTCGGCGACGTAGGCCTCCGGGGCCGGAGCCGCCTCGCCCTCCGCACCCGGCTCTGTCGTCGCCTTGCCCGACAGGCGGGCGTGCAACGTCTCCAGGTCGGCAAGCATCCTGTCGGGCGTCTGGTAGCGCCGATCGGGATCGAGCAGCATCGCCCGGTTCACGACCATCGCCACGTTCTGCGGTAACTCGCGGAGCACCTGCTGAATCGGTTCGATATCCTCAAATCGCGTTCGGCTCAAGCGATGCATCTTATCGCGAGGTTCCTGGAGAGGCGATTTGCCCGTCAGCATGTGGTAATAGATGCAGCCGAGGAAGAAAAGGTCGCTGCGGGTGTGGTCGCCTCGCACCCCGGTCGCTCTCTCCAGGGCCGCATACTCGATGGTTCGCGTGTTGGGAAGGTCCATGTCGGCGATCATCTCGGTGCTCAACTCGTCGCTGATCGAAGCCAGCCCGAAATCGGCCAGCTTCGCCTGCCCCCGGCTCGAAATCAGCACGTTGGTCATCTTCATGTCGCGATGCGAGAGTCCTTGCTCGTGGGCGTACGTCAGGCCGCGGGCAATGTCGGCCATGATACGCGTGGCTTCGACCGGATCGATACGGCGGCGAATCCTGACGAACTCCTTGAGATTCCATCCTTCCACGAAGTCCATCACCAGGAAGTGAAGGCGATCCTTCGACGACACCTGGTGAACCGCCACGACGTTGGGATGGCGAAGATTGAGCCCGAGTTCTCCCTCGCGCGTGAATTGGTCTACGGCCGACTGGCCGGCGTACTTCTTGTCGAGATGCCGCCGGCGCAGGACCTTGACCGCCATGATGTCGTTCGTCTGGCGGTGCGAGGCTCGGAAGACCCGAGCGAAGGTCCCGGCTCCCACCATGTAGAGAATCTTGTAGTCTCCGTGGAAGAAGTCGGACCGCTTGTTGGCCAGCAGCAACTCGACCTGATAATTCGTCAAGATCCCACGGCGGACACAGGCCCGAAAGAAGTCGTCGGTCGGAATGTTCCGGCTGCCCAACTCCGCCCAGATTCCTTGCAGTTGCTGGTCGGTGACCAGTTTCAAATCGAGGGCCCGGTCGGCCATCTGCTCCGCTTTGATTTGGGCCATGCGATCTCGCTCCCGCACAAGGCAACTGGGGAAAAGAAGACGACTCAACGGCTCTCCGGCCACCCCCTTCTCGGCCGGTTCAAGAATGGGAACCGAACCAGAATTCGCATCTGGTCCCCCGCCCAAGACGGGCAGGAAAAGCCGTGGTCGGCTGGCGGCGCTGCTTCTCCAACCCCCTATCCTATTCAGCCCGCTTCCCGCCCGCAATCCAAATGCCCCCTTGGCCGGACAGAGCTTGGTAATCGCAACAAAAATGCCCCGCTATGGCAAATCGCCGTAGCGGGGCAGTCGGAGGGAGGGGGTATTTGGGGAAAAGGAGTCAACCAGCCCGTTAAGAGGCCTCTTCCAGTTGGCGGCGGTAATCGTCTCGTTCTCGCCGCGTCGCCTCGAGATCGAACATCAGGTACTTCATGTCCAGACGCAGTTGGCTCAGGGCGTCCTGAACCAGCGAGAGGATGCGCCGCCTGCGGCGAGTGCTGTCAACCACCCGTTCGAGGGCTGCTTCGACCTGATCGCGGGCAGGGGCCGGCAACCCCTGGATCGCTTCCACCAGATCCGCCAGCTCGCTGGGGACTTCTTGTTTCTCTTCGTGCTCTTTTTGCTGCCGCTGCGTCATGGTTGTCTCCTTCGCGGTTTGGACGGTTCTAGCCAGGAGCATCCGGCGCGCCGAAAGACAGACACAAACCAGGCAGTCTCCATAACCTAATGCAAATCAACACTTTACATCTTTCCGCAAACTGTCCGTGCCGAATGTCCAGGATGACTTTTGGCAACGTTTGGTCTGGTCCGATGTCGCAAATCCTGTTAAAAGCTCGTCTTACGTCAACGAAACACACACCTCGCCGCGTTGCGGGAACACCTCATGATGCCGCGTGGTCTGACACGGTCGCACGACAGACGATCGCGGTTGAGGATTAGCCGGATTCGGCCTTCGTCTCGCGACGATGCCGCCGAGCTGGAGAATCCACCTAGCTGCGGGTCCGGGGGGGCGGAACCTGACCCCCCAACGATCGTTCGGCCCCTTGATGGATGTCCGCAGCCACAGCGTCGTTCTGTCCCGTAGAAAAAAAGAAGACTTCAGTTTTGAGACGCTTCCCGCTCCCCTGAAGTTCCCCGAGAGGTAATGAGTCGTAGCCCGTCCTCCCCCATCCTTCTGGTTGCCGCCATCCTTGCGCTGCCCTGGGCCGCACCCCAGCGGGCCATGGCCCAGTCAGCCTGGTATGAGGGCTTCGAACAGATGGCCCCCTCTTGGGAGTTCCTCGATGCGGATGGCCCCTATGTCCTCCGCGGACATCAGCGAACCCCCCAGATTCGCAATACCGGCGAGCGCTCCGAGTGGATCTCCGTCGCCGGCGAAGGGGGAACCTATGTCTACATGGCCCACGAGGTGGGAAGACCGCGAGTGATCGCAGAACTCACCCCGACGATCCAGGTACAAGCCGATCGGCCCGGAATTCAGTTGCTGGCCGAGTTGACTCTGCCACGAAGCTCCCATCCTCAGACTGGCCAGCCCCTGACAACGCTCGTTCGCGGAACAAGCTACACGAACGTGGGCAAATGGCAGCAGTTGCGGATCGACGACCTGCCACTTTTGCTGACCAGGCAAACCCGCATTCTCCGGGCGGAATTCGGGCCGTCTGTCGATCCCCGCGAAGCCTACATCTCGCGAATCGTATTGAACGTATATGCAGGCCCCGGGGTAACGAACGTTTGGATCGACGATCTCGATGTCTCCGGCTATGTGGAAGCGTCGCCCAATCAGCCGGTCGCGCCCGCGGCCATCCCCCCCTCACCCCCCCCTGCTCCGACCAGTCCATGGCAGGGCGCAGGCTCTCCGCCTGTTGACGACAACACGCAACGGCGAGTTCATCTCGATCGATCCGTTCTGTTGGTCGACGACTCGCCTTTCTTCGTCCGCGCCGTTCGCTGGCGAGGCGAGCCGCTCACCGCACTGCGTAGCTTGGGATTCAACACGGTCTGGTTGGACCGGTTCCCGTCCGCGGAACTATTGGCCGAGGCCGAGCGAACCGGCATGTGGCTCATCAGTCCGCCGCCGCTGCCCCAGTTGCCTCCCGCCGGTAACGCGCCATCTGCCCCACCTATTTTCGGACCCGAGTATCGGTCGGTTCTGGCGTGGGACCTGGGCGAAGGCCTGGAAGACCGGCAGGAAGAAGTCGATTCAGTCCGGCTCTGGGCAGAGCGAATCCGCACGGCCGATACTCGGTTTCGCCGCCCGTTGATCGCACGCCCGGAGAGCAATCTCCGGGCGTACAGCCGCATCGCCGACATCCTCGTCATCGGGCGTCCCGCCCTCGGTTCGAGCCTGGAACTGTCGGAGTACGCCCAGTGGCTTCGACTCCGGCCCCAGTTGGCTCGCCCCGGGACCCCGATCTGGGTCGTGGTGCCGACCGGTCCGGAACCGGCTCTGCTGGCGCAATGGCAGACCATGTCGCCAGGCGAGCTTGCGGCGGCCGGATTCTCCTCGGAACAGCTTCGATTGATCACTTACCTGTCGTGCGCGAGCGGTGCCCGGGGGCTGCTCTTCGAATCCTACACTCCCATCGACTCCACGGAGCCGTGGGCCGAAGTCCGACGAGTCTCCCTGGAACTCTTCAATCTGGAACTGACGCTCGCGGAGCCCTGGCTTGCCGGCGGAAACGTGACCGCCATGGCCTATTCGAAGGCCAATCCTGAGATTCTGGCGCCGGTCTTCCGCACGGATCGGGCCCAATTGGCAATTCCCATCTGGGCCGGACCGGGGGCGGGACAGGTGCCCGCTCCAGGAGCCCAACGATCGATCTCCGTGGTGGTGCCCGGCGTTCCTGAAGCCGACAACGTCCACGAATTGACGCCGGGACGACCTCGCCGGGCTCGCTACAAACGTATTGCCGGCGGAACGGAAGTCGTCATCGACAGCTTTGCCCTGACGACCTTCGTCCTTCTCACCCAGGATCAGTTGGCCTTCACGAGCTGCAATCGCCGGACCCAGACCATCGGCCCCCGAGCGGCCGAATTGCAGCGGCGCCTGGCGGAACTGAAGACCGAGCAATTCGAACGCCTGATCGTTCCTGTCACCCTTGGCGTCCCGGGCACCCGACAGCTCAAAGCACTGGAAGCAGAAATCCCTACCCTCCGCCGAACCGCCCAGGAATCGCTGGCAAGGTGTGGCCAGGCACTGGCAAGTCGCGACTATGCGGGCGCCTGCGTGCATGCGGCCGAGGCGATGCGTCCGATGCAACTGCTCGAGCGCGAGCACTGGCAGGCCGCCTCTCAGAGCGTGACCGGTTCGGCGTCGAGCCCGATGCTGGCAACGTTTGCCACCTTGCCCGGCCACTGGGCGCTGCTGCGAGCCGTCTCCCAAAGCCCGCCCGGAACCAACCTCCTTCCCGCCGGCGATTTCGAGAACCTGCAGGCCTGGCTCGGTTCGGGCTGGGAGCACATCCAGCATCCCGTGACGGGGGTGACCCCTCGCGCCGACCTGGTTCCTGAAGCCGCCCGCAGCGGCACGCTTGGCCTGCGCCTTGCCGTCACGGCAACCGACTCCGAGCAAGTCCCCCAACTCGTCGAGTCGGCTCCGGTCTGGATTGCCTCGGCGCCCGTCAACCTCGACGCGAGAACGCTCGTGGCCATCCGCGGATGGGTACGGATTCCCGAACCGATCCAAGGAAGCGCCGACGGGTTGCTGGTGATCGACTCCCTCACAGGCCCAGCACTTGCCGAGCGAATTCAAGCCAACGACGAGTGGCAGGAATTCGTCCTCTATCGTGTCTACCCACAATCGGGCCCCCTCCGCCTGACCTTCGCCATGACGGGAATGGGAACGGCCTACATCGACGACGTGTCGATCCAGACGCTGGCACCCGCTCCCACGCCCGTGGCGGCGCAGGCGGGTTATCCGGCCGTAAGAAGGTAGGTTTGCAGGCCTATCTTGCAGCGATCGTTGCCGCGTCCGTCCTTCGGGCCTGTTAGGGCTTCCGCCGCCACCGTCACAATTGCCTTGGTGCAAAGGAGTCCGAGACGATGAATCGTCTTCCGTTTGGTGGAGATGGAGTCCCGGCGCGGCGCAGCCGCAACCAAAGCAGGGCAGGAGGGTTGGGGGTTGGGTGCGACCGGCTATGAAAGGCTGTCGTGAAATGGTTGCGGGCGGTGTTGTCGGTTGGTGCACTTGTCGATCGATTGCTCCATCGGACAGGGGCAGTTATCATGTTGCGGCATAGTGGTTTACGGCGTCGTCGAGCGCGCAGAATCATTTTGACTACCATGCAAAAGGGGGGATTCGGCGATTGGCTGTCTTTTCGCTAAGTGCTTGTGATTATGGGATTTGGGTCGATTGTCTGGATGGTCGTCGGCGAGGTGGTGAGCAATTACGGTGAAAAGACCGGCCGGTGCAGGTGGTGGACGGGGAAGAACGGGGGAACGCTGATCGACGGCAATCGGCGCTGATCCTGCGAGGCTGGAGTTGGTCAACGGGGAGCGAGTTTTGCCAATAAATGGGTTGGCGGCCGCTTCTGGCGAGGCTGAGTGGTGTCAACTTTTCCTCGATTTTACGTTTTCTGACACTTACGGCTCGAAAGAGGGGTCTGAATTCTGTGGGTAACCACGCAATGCAGGGCAGGAGAAGGGTCCGGGGGGCGAACTGAGGGTATTCATTCGACAAGGGAATGGACGACAAGGGAATTGCCATGGGCGGGCGAGAAGTATGGGTGTAGTTTGTTGAATGTACATTAGTATACATATCTGGCGCAGGAAGTCAATACATAAATTGAACAGGTGGGCGGATTTCTTGGGGGTGTCTTGAACATGAGGTCGCGAAGGGAGCGGAGAGGGGGATGCAGGCAGGGGAATTGCCTGGGCAGGGGAATGACGGTGGGCGCGAAGCTGTGGAAGGTCGGGAGGATCAAGTCGGGCGTGGGGTGCGTGGAGACGGTTGTATCGCTGATGGGCGGGCACAAAGAGAGAGTGGCGACGGGTTTGTTCGGTGTGATGGCACGCGGCGATTGGGACAGAGCGGCGTCCGGAGCGGGTGGAGGGTGGGTCGGTGTGGGCCACCTGTGCAGGTTGCGCATGAGGTTGTCGCGGATCTGATCTGCCCTCCTGTCGGGGGAATGATCCGCGATTGGGGGTGTCTCATTCGCGCCCGGTTTTCACGAGTTCTTGGGACGTTGATTTCTGAGACGGGTATTTGGGACTCGCCGGGCCGAAGTTGCGATCGGAGACCGAAGAGGAACGCCATGCACCGGCAATGGAAGGTTTGATGGGACTCCGCGCAGGCGGTCAAGTGGGTTGACTTGGCCATCAGGGGCGATAGTCTGAGTGCCGTCGGTCCGGGTTATCCCGGCAAGAGGTAACCAGGGCAGAAGAGGAAGTCCTGCTGCAAAGTTACTCGGTAAGGCAGTCTATGGAAAACCTGGAGAGATTTCTGGTTGGCTCATGGAGATTGGTGGCGTTGCGACTGGCGGGTCACGAAAGAGAACCTCCACGGTCATTCGCAATGGTCCTGCGTGAGGACGGTACTGTTACCTTTCTCAGTTCCGCAACAGAGGAAGCGCACTGGGAGGTCGTTGACGACAGCCACTTCAACATCCGCCTTGTAATACCTCCAGACCCTGACTTTGAACCGTTGCAGGAAGGCGCGACGGATCTCACCAACTATGAAATCGTGTCGCGTGATGAGAAACGGATGGTCCTGCGACATTTTGAGGCGGAAGCCGATAGTGTATACGAACGTGTGCCGTAATCGCCGTTTTTCTACGAGAGATTGTACACGGCACGAACATAGGCGCACGGCCACGCGTGACGTTCGCGACTGTCCCATAAACCGACCCTTCGTGAAACACTCCATTGGGGGACGGACAGTCGAGGTCCATTCGCCGACCCGTTTTCCGAAGCAAGTCGTGGTGCCCCAACATGTCGCCTGGGATGGTCCGGACGGAACCGGCCAGATTCGAGCCGGGAATGCGTCAGGAATGGAAGGCATTTCGGGACAGGGCCAAGACCAGCTAATGCTTTGTATCCGGTTGCCTCGGGTGGTATACTCAACGGCATCGAAAAGTTTGTTTGTGTCGCGGAATGTTGACACGCCGCCACTTGCCGTTCTACCGTTGCTGGACAGGAATAGTGACGATGCACTGGGAAGCGTATGAGGGCGGGAAGATGATTGGCCAGGTGGGCTCTGAAGCTGGCACGATTATCCGTGACGATGAGCATGATCATGGGGCGAGGATTACGCTTGAGCGAGACGCTGGTTTTGCCCCCTATGCAATCACATGCGGCATCTATGGGTGGATGATGCACACACGGTGGTTCTCGGCTGAAGAGGACGCGGAACGAGCCTTTGAAGCGATGAAACTGGCACTGGATGCCATACTTCACCGGATCCCATGTGCGGATGACCCTAAATTCAAAGAGAGGATAAAGCACGTATCGGATGCCATCGCCCAGTTCGTGGATCAGTTCCCGTAAGTCCCGTCGATGTGTTTCCTGGCCCAATGAACGACCGCTTGCCTGCAGAACGCCCTCCCTCTCCAGGGTTAGATGTGATGAGAAGTCAAGACAAGAAGCATGTGTCCTGGCAGGTAGGCTGCCTCCTG